>Ga0154315_1054_pt1 | contig 47859 bp, 59 predicted proteins | sample RifGroA2_FD_105609 | JGI IMG/M metagenome (GOLD analysis project Ga0154315, IMG submission 105609) | Elusimicrobia bacterium GWA2_69_24
CTGATCACGCCGATCGCGATGGAGAAGGGCGTGCGTTTCGCGATCCGCGAGGGCGGCCACACCGTAGGCGCCGGAGTCGTCGGCTCGATCCTGGAGTGACCATGGCTGAAGAGAATGCGATCAATCCGAGTCAGCGAATCCGGATCCGGCTGCGCGCCTGCGACCACCGCATACTGGACGCGAGCGTCGGCAAGATCGTGGACACGGCGCGGCGCACGGGGGCGGTCATCTCGGGCCCGGTGCTCCTGCCCACCCACATCAAGAAGTACACGGTCCTGCGCTCCCCGCACGTGGATAAGAAGTCGCGGGAGCAGTTCGAGATGCGGATACATAAGCGGCTCATCGAGCTGCGCAGCCCCACGTCGCGGACCGTCGACGAACTGATGAAGCTCGATCTGCCCGCAGGGGTGGATGTGGAGATCAAGCTCTAGGCCGGGCAGTCCATAACAGGAAGGAAAGGTTTATGACAGAGGAATCGAAGGCCGAGGGCCAGACGCCCGCAGCGCCGCAGGAAGGAGCGCCGGAAGCCGCCGCCGAGAAGTCCGCGGCGGCGAAAGCCCCGACGACTTTCCGCGCGCTGCTGGGGCGGAAGATGGGGATGACGCAGATCTTCACCAAGGACGGGGAACTGAAGGCCGTGACCATCGTTTCGGCCGGCCCTTGCCCCGTGGTGCGGGTGAAGGAGTCCGACGGCCCGGACCATTACAGCGCCGTCATCCTGGGCTACGGAGCGCGCCGCGAGAAGAACGCGACGAAGCCGGAGCTGGGGCAGTTCGTGAAGGCCGGGATCAAGCCCATGCGCTACGTGCGGGAGTTCCGCCTCGACGATCCCAAGGGCTTCGCGGCGGGGCAGGTCGTTGACCTTGCCGACCGGTTCGCCGTGGGCGACTACGTCGACGTGCAGAGCCGGTCCAAAGGCAAGGGTTTCGCGGGCGCGATGAAGCGGCACGGCTTCCACGGGATGCCGGCTTCCCACGGGTCCTCGGACAAGGAGCGGTCCCCGGGTTCGCTGGCCGCGCGGCGCTCTCTCGGGCGCGTGCTGCCGGGACAGCGGATGGCCGGGCACATGGGCTTCGTGACCACGACGGTGCAGAAGATCGAGGTCATCGAGGTGGCTCCGGAGAAGAACCTGATCTATCTGAACGGCTCGGTCCCCGGGGCGAACGGCAGTTTGGTGACCATCCGTGAGACGGTCAAGAACCGCAAGCGCCGCCGGGTCCATCAGGCGACCAAGAAGGAGCTGAAGGCGAGCGAGATCCTGAAGGCCCAGAAGGCCAAAGGGATGAAGAGCAAGTAGGTTGGGGCTATAGACATGGAAACCGAAGTCCTGAATCTGAAGGGAGAGTCGGTCGGGAAGGTCGAACTTCCCGCCCAGGTGTTCGGGCTGAAGCCGTGCCCGCATTACCTGCATGAGGTCTCGACCATCTACCTGAACAACCAGCGGCAGGGGAACGCGCACACCAAGACCCGGGGGGAGATCTCGGGCGGCGGTCGCAAGCCCTGGCGGCAGAAAGGGACGGGCCGGGCCCGCGCGGGCTCGAACCGCTCTCCTATCTGGCGCAAGGGCGGGGTGGTGTTCGGCCCGCGGACGCGGGACTACCGACTGGAGCTGCCCCGGCATAAGGCCAAGCTGGCTCTGGCGCAGGCGCTGAGCGCGCGCGCTCAGGACGGCAGCCTGCGCGTGGTGGACGGCCTGGCGATCGACGGGGCGAAGACGTCGCAGGTGGCGGGGGTCCTGAAGGCGCTCAAGGCGGACTCGCGGTCCCTGATCGTGGCCGAGCAGGCCAACGCGAACCTCGCCCGGGCCTCGCGCAACATCCCGGGGCTGAAGATCATGCTGGTCGCGCATTTGAACGCCTACGCGGTGCTGGCCTGCCGCAACCTGATCATCACCCGCGGCGCCCTCGAGAAGCTGGGGCCGAAGTGGAATTGATGCGTCTTTTGCGAGGAGAATGACGATGACGGAATTCGATCCTTATGCCCACGTCGTCCGGCCGGTGATGACCGAGCGCAGCACCGGTCTGAAGGAGAAGCACAACCAGTACGTGTTCGAGGTCCAACTGGGGTCCACGAAGACCGACATCAAGCGGGCCATCGAACACATCTTCAAGGTGCACGTGTCGCGCGTGCGCACCATGCGGGTGGGCGGGAAGTTCCGCCGCTTCGGGCGCAACACCGGGTATCGCCCGGATTGGAAGAAGGCGTTCGTCACCCTGAAGTCCGGGGAGACCATCGACCTCATGGAGCAGTCCGCCTGACGCCGGGAGATCGCGTTTTCGGAGAGTGAGATTATGCCTGTGAAATCGTTCAGACCCTATACGCCGTCGCGCCGAAACATGACCGTTTCGGATTTCGCGGAGGTGACGCACGACCGGCCCCTCAAGAGCCTGACCGTGGGCCTGCGCAAGAGCGGCGGCCGCAACAACACGGGGCGGGTGATGGTCCGGCACATCGGCGGCGGCCACAAGCGCAGCCTGCGCTTCATCGACTTCAAGCGCGATAAGGCCGGGATCCCCGGGAAGGTCGCTACGGTGGAGTACGACCCGAACCGCTCGGCCTACATCGCGCTCATCCACTACGCGGACGGGGAGAAGCGCTACATCCTCCATCCCGTGGGGCTGAAGGTCGGGGCCGCCGTGATGTCGGGCCCCACCGCCGAGATCGAGGTGGGCAACGCCCTGCCGCTGGCGAACATCCCGGACGGCACGTTCATCCACAATCTCGAGCTCATCGCGGGCAAGGGCGCCCAGATGGTGCGCTCGGCGGGGGGCCAGGCGCAGATCATGGGCAAGGACGCGGGCTACGTCCACGTCCGGCTGCCTTCCGGCGAGATCCGTCTGGTCTCCGCCAAGTGCATGGCCACGATCGGGCAGGTCTCCAACATCGAGCACGACACCATCGTCTACGGCAAGGCCGGCCGGACGCGGCACTTCGGCGTGAAGCCCACCGTCCGGGGCACGGTCATGAACTGCGTGGACCATCCTCTCGGGGGCGGCCGCGGCAAATCGAAGGGCGGCAACCACCCTTGTTCCCCGTGGGGCCAGTTGTCCAAGGGTCTCAAGACCCGCAACAAGAAGAAGATCTGGGGCTGGATGATCGTCCAGGACCGGCGCAAGGGCAAGGTCGGGTAGGAGAATCCATGAGCAGATCCACTAAGAAGGGGCCTTACATCGACCAGACGCTTCTGAAGAAGATCCAGAAGCTGAACGAGGCCGGCGAGAAGAAGCGCGTCAAGGTCTGGTGCCGCCGCTGCACCATCGTGCCCGAATTCGTCGGTCACACCATCGAGGTGCATAATGGCCGGAAGTTCCTGCCCATCTACATCTCGGAGCAGATGGTCGGGCACAAGCTCGGGGAATTCGCGTTCACGCGGTTCTTCCGGGGCCACGGCACTTCCCACACGAAGGAAACCACGGCGCTGAAGTAATCAGGATACAACCATGGAAGCCATCGCCAAAGCGCGTTTTCAGAGATACGGGGCCCGGAAAGTCAACCAGGTCCTCGAGCAGATACGGGGAAAGTCGGTGGAGAAGGCGCAGTCCCTGCTCCCCGTCATCCCGCGGCGGGCCACCGAGGTCGTCGTCAAGACCCTGAAGTCCGCGGTCTCCAACCTCCAAGTGAAGGCCGGCCGCAAGATCGAGCCCAAGGGCATGTGGGTCCGCCGGGCCTGGTCTGACCAGGGTCCGATGGGACAGATGAAGCGGGTCAAGCCGGCTCCCATGGGGCGGGCCATGACTTTCAAGCGGAAGGTCTGTCACCTGACGCTGGTGGTGTCCGACGAGTCCGCCGGCCGTGCGTAAGGAGAACGTCATCTTGCACGGTCCCTGGCGCGTCCATAACGCCAGGGGCCGCGGAAAAAAGGGAGCGTAGTATGGGGCAAAAGATACATCCGAAGTCGGTCCGCCTGGGCTACATCCAGGACTGGGAATCAAAATGGTTCTCCCTGCGCGACATGCCGTCGCTCATCGGAGAGGACCATAAGATCCGCGAGGAGATCCGGCGGCGGTTCCGCATGGCCGCCGTGAGCTGGGTGGGGATCGAGCGCGCGGGAACCTATCTGCGGGTCAACATCCACACCGCGCGCCCCGGCGTCGTCATCGGCAAGCGCGGCGCCGACATCGAGGCGGTGCGCAACGAGATCGAGAAGCTGACCAAGCGCAAGACCTTCATCAACGTCATGGAGATCAAGGAGCCCGAGCTCGACGCGCGGCTGGTCGGCGAAGCCATCGCCATGCAGCTCGAGCGCCGCATCGCGCACCGGCGCGCCATCCGCCGGGCCCTGGAGCGGACCATGCAGGCCGGCGCCTTGGGCGTGAAGGTCGAGGTGAAGGGCCGTCTGGGCGGAGCGGAGATCGCGCGGCGCGAGTGGGCCCGCAAGGGCCGGGTGCCGCTGCACACCTTCTGCGCGGACATCGATTACGGGTTGACCGAAGCCCACACCAACATGGGGCTCATCGGGATCAAGGTCTGGATCTTCCGGAAGACCTACTTCGCGAAGAGCCCGAAAGAGCTTCTGAAGGAAGCCGAGGCCCTGGGCCAGCTGGCGCCCATGCCGGCGCCCGAGGCGGCGGCCCCGGCCCCGGTCGCGGTCGTCGCGGCGCCCCCGGCTCCGGCCGCGGTGCGGCGCGGGGACGAGAAGCCCGAGAAGATGCCGGAGCTTCCGGCTTCGGCCCTGGCGCAGTTGACGGGAGACGGGGCGGACGTCCCCGCGGCAGGAAAGCCGGAAGGCGAGAAGGAGTGATCCGATGCTGATGCCGAAACGAGTCAAGTACCGGAAGACCCACTCCCACCCCAAGGTGCAGGGCTACGCCAAGCGGGGCACGTCGATCGCCTTCGGCGAATTCGGCCTGAAGGCGCTGGAGCCCAAGTGGGTCACCGCCCGGCAGATCGAGGCCGGCCGCGTGGCGATCATGCGGCACGTCCGCAAGGGCGGCAAGCTCTGGGTCCGAATATTCCCGGACAAAGCGGTGACCAAGCATCCCGCCGAGACCCGCATGGGAAAGGGCAAGGGGGCTCCGGAGTACTGGGCCGCCGTCGTGAAACCGGGGCGGGTGCTGTTCGAGATCGAAGGGGTCACGGAAGCGGTCGCGCGGCAGGCCCTCTCGCGGGCGGCCTACAAGCTCCCCATCCGGACCAAGTTCATCGTACGGGACGAGGTATGAAGATCAAGGAAAAGGACAAGAAGAAGAACCTCTCCGTAGACGAGCTCCAAGCGGAGCTGCGGACGCTGCGGGAGAAGCGGTTCAAGCTGCGGTTCAAGCACCGCGTCACGCCGCTGGGCAACCCCCTGGAGCTGCGCACGGTCCGGCGCGACATCGCGCGCCTGCAGACGTGGATCCGGGAGAAGGCAGGGGCGGTCAAGGAGTAAGCCATGGCTACAGTTTCGACTTCCGAAAAGGCCGCGCCGCGCAACGACCGGCACGTCATCGTGGGGCTGGTGGTCTCCGACAAGGCGGCCAAGACCCGGGTGGTCAGCGTGATCCGGTCGACGCGGCACGCGCGCTACGAGAAAGTGATCCGCAAGCGCGTGAAATTCTACGTCCACGACGAGAAGAACGAGTCCCACACCGGCGACACCGTCGAGATCATGGGCTCCCGGCCGTTGTCGCGGTTGAAGCGCTGGCGCCTGGTCCGGGTCGTCAAGGCCGGGGTCCGGATCGCTTCGGACGTGACCGAGGGGGCGCAGGGATGATCCAGCCGCGGAGCATACTCGATGTGGCGGACAACTCGGGCGCCCGGAAGATCCGGTGCTTCAAGGTGCTCGGCAGCACGGGCCGGCGGTACGCTTCCATCGGCGACGTGATCATCTGCTCGGTGCGGGACGCGATCCCGCACGGCGGGGTGAAGAAGGGCGACAAGGTGCGCGCCGTCATCATCCGGATGCGCTGCCCCTTCCGCCGCAAGGACGGCTCCACCATCCGGTTCGACGATAACGCCGTCTGCCTCATCGACGACAAGGGCGAGCCGAAGGGGACGCGGGTGTTCGGTCCGGTGGCGCGGGAGCTCCGGGAACGGGATTACACGAAGATAATCTCCTTGGCCCCCGAGGTCATCTAGAGGATCCATCATGAAATCGAAGATCAAGAAGAAGGATACGGTCCTCGTCATCTCGGGCCGGGACAAGGGGAAGAAGGCGGAGATCCTCAAGGTTTATCCCGAAACGGGACGGGCGCTGGTGTCCAAGATCAACGTGTGCACCAAGCACGTGAAGCCCACGCAGGCCGAGCCCGGCGGGCGGCGCGACAAGGAGATGCCGATCAACCTGGCGAAGCTCATGCTGGTCTGCCCGAAGTGCGAGGTTGCGATCCGGCCCAAGATCGACCGTCTGGCGACGGGCGAGAAGGTCCGGGTGTGCCGAAAGTGTTCCGAGGTCATTCTCTGAGGTCAATATGGCGAAGGGTGAATCGAAGGCGAACGCGGACAAGACGAAGGAAAAGCCGAAGGATAAGCCGGTAGTGAAGGATAAGGCCAAGGGCAAGGGCAAGCCCGAGGAGAAGCGGGCCCCCATGGGGACCGGTCTCGTCGAGAAGAGCCCGGCGGTCCCGCGGCTGAAGACCCACTATTTCGAGCGCGTGGTGCCCGAAGTGATGGCCGCCCGCAGTCTCACCAATCCTCTGCAGGTGCCGCGGTTCCAGAAGATCGTGGTGAACATCGGCGTCAGCGAGGCCCGGGACAACATCCAGGCTCTCGACAGCGCGCGGGAGGACCTGGCGCTGATCACGGGCCAACTGCCGGAGACCCGCCGCGCCAAGAAGTCCATCTCGAACTTCAAGCTGCGCGAAGGGATGCCCATCGGGCTGCGCGTCACCCTGCGGGGCGACCGCATGTACGAGTTCTTCGACCGCCTGATGTCGACCGCGGTCCCGCGCATCCGCGACTTCCGGGGACTCGAGCCGCGCGGCTTCGACGGGCGCGGGAACTTCAACCTGGGCCTCAAGGAGCATCTCATCTTCTCCGAGCTGCACGTGGAGAAGGCGACGAAGGCGTGGGGGATGAACATCACGTTCGTCACCAGCGCCGCGACCGACGACGAGGGGCTCGATCTTCTGAGCAGGATGGGCGTGCCCTTCAAGAAGCGCGAAGAGAAGAAGGGGTAGGATCTATGGCCACTATCGCTTGGGTCGCAAAGATGAAAAGGCCGCAGAAGTTCGCGGTGCGGTACCGCAACCGCTGTCAGCTGTGCGGCCGGCCGCGCGCGTACTATCGCGACTTCGGACTTTGCCGGATCTGCTTCCGCAAGATGGCGCATCAGGGACAGATCCCCGGCGTGCGGAAATCCTCCTGGTAGGAGCGTGGCATGGACACCGTTGGGAACCTGTTGACGAGCATCCGTAACGCGAGCGAGAAGCAGAAAGATCGCGTCGACGTGCCCCTCTCCCAGCTCAAGGTCGAGATCGTCAAGATCCTGAAGGATGAGGGCTTCGTCGCCAACTACAAGACGCTGGTGGGGGACGACAAGCGGGCGCTGCTGCGCGTCTTCCTGAAGTATTCTCCGACGAAGGAGAAGGTGATCCGCGGCATCAAGAGGGTCTCGCGTCCCGGGCTGCGCATCTACCGCTCTTACAAGGACATCCCGCGTCCCCGCGGCGGCGGATTCGCGGTGACGATCCTGTCCACGTCCCAGGGCGTGCTGACCGGTGCGTCGGCCCGCGAGAAGAAGCTGGGCGGGGAAGTTCTGTGCCAGGTCTGGTAGAAGAGGTCTCGCTATGAGCCGCGTAGGAAGAAAACCGATCGACGTGCCCGCGGGCATCGACGTCAGGATCAAGGACTCCACGATCACCGTCAAGGGTCCTCTCGGGGAGCTGTGCTGGGCCATCCCGCGCGGGATCTCGGCGGAGCAGAAGGATAAGCAGGTGCTCCTGACCATCAGCCCGGCGCTGGCGAGGGAAGCCGGAGGGCCCGCGATGTACGGTATGTCCCGGGCCAAGATGGCGAACATGGTGGCCGGGGTCCAGACGGGGTTCTCGAAGGAACTCGAGATCCACGGCCTGGGCTTCCGCGCCACTTCGGAATCGCCCAACAAGATGTCGCTGATGCTGGGCTACACCCACCCCGTCCCTTTCGAGTCGCCGAAGGGCGTGACGATGGAAGTGGATAAGAAGGCCACCAAGATCGTAGTGAAAGGGATCGACAAAGAGGTGGTCGGCCGCGTGGCGGCTCAGATCCGCCTCTTGCGGCGCCCGGAGCCTTATAAAGGAACGGGCATCCGCTACGCGGGTGAGCGGATCATCCGGAAGGCGGGCAAGACGGCGGCTGGCGCGGGCAGCGGCGGCGCCGGCGGCGCGAAGAAATAGGCGCAGGAGCGGCGGATTCATGAAAGACAAGAAGATTCGATTCGTGTACCGTAAGGAGCGCACGCGCGGACGCATCCGGGAGGCCGCCAACGGACTCCCCAGGCTGTCGATCCACCGGTCGCTGAAGTGGATCTACGCGCAGGTCATCGACGACCTCAAGGGACAGACCCTGGTGGCCGCCTCTTCCCAGGATGAGAACATCCGCGGCAAGCGGGTCTGCTCCAAGAACCTCAAGGACGCCCAGGCGGTCGGGCGTCTCATCGCGGAGAAGGCGCTCAAGGCCGGGATCGAGAAGGTGGTGTTCGACCGGGGCGGGCGCATCTACCACGGACGGGTGAAGGCGTTCGCTGATGCCGCGCGTGAAGGGGGTCTAAAGTTCTGATCATGGCTGAAAACACATCCAATCCCGCGGGGTCCACCCCCGCCCCCGCCCCGCAGAGATCCGAGGGCGCGCCGCGCGGCCAGGGCTACGGCCAGGGCCACGGTCACGGAGGGGGGCACGGCCGCGGCCGTCCTCCCCGCCGGCAGTCCGAGTCCGAGATGCTGGGCCTGACGGAGACCGTCGTCTCCATCAACCGCGTATCCAAGACCGTCAAAGGCGGCAAGCGCTTCTCCTTCGGCGTCCTGGTGGTGGTGGGCGACAAGAAGGGCAGCGTCGGCTGCGGCCTGGGCAAGTCCAAGGACATCCAGTTCGCGATCCAGAAGGGCGCGTCCCAGGCCCGCAAGAGCATGATCAAGTTTCCGATCGCCAACGGCACCATCCCGCACGAGGCCGTGGGCAAGTACGGGGCGGGTTCGGTCTGGATGAAGCCTGCGGCCCCGGGCACGGGCGTCATCGCGGGCGGCGGCGCCCGCTGCGTCCTGGAGGCGGCGGGAGTGACGGACATCCTCGCCAAGAGTCTGGGGAGCAACAACCACTTCAGCATGGTGTACGCGACCTTCGAAGCCCTCCAGATCCTCCGGTCGAAAGAGGACATCATGAAGCTGAGGGGGAAGGCATGACCGCGGTCAAGACTCTGTCGCTGAACACCCTGTCTCCCAAGCCCGGCGCCCGGCGGCGTCACAAACGGGTCGGCTGCGGCGAGGGCTCGGGGCACGGCAAGACCTCGACCCGGGGGCAGAAAGGCCAGGGCGCCCGGTCCGGCGGCAAGCGCATGTCCGGATTCTCGGGCGGACAGGTCCCCCTGTTCATGCGCTTTCCCAAGCGCGGCTTCCGGAACACCGCCTTCCGCACGAGCTTCCAAGTGGTCCACCTCGATGACCTCGCCCGGGTGTTCAAGAATACCAATGAGGTCAGCCTGGAGTCCCTCCGGGTCCACGGCCTCATCAAGGGCCGCCAGCCCGTCAAGGTCCTCGGGGATGGGGCGCTGGAGAAGCCGTTGAAGATCCAAGCGCACGCGTTCTCCAAGAGCGCCCAGGAGAAGATCGCCAAGGCCGGCGGGAGCGTTGAGATCCTGTCGCGGCGGGGCGCCTAAGGCGTATGCTGCGGAAGTTCGCCGATATCGCGGAAGTCCCGGACCTGCGGCGCAGGGTGCTGTTCGCCCTGGGCTGTCTCGCCGTCTACCGCTTCGGCGCCGCGATCCCCATCCCGGGGATCAACGGCGAGGCACTGCGCGCCATCTTCCAGGCGCAGACCAGCACCCTGCTGGGCATCCTGAACATCTTCTCGGGCGGAGCCCTGGCGCAGTTCTCCATCTTCTCGATGGGGGTGATGCCCTACATCAACGCCTCCATCATCATGAGCCTGCTCCAGGGGGCGCATGTCATCCCCTATCTCGACCGGCTGCACAAGGAAGGGGAGCTGGGGCGGCGCAAGCTCAACCAGCTGACGCGGTACCTGACGCTGTTCCTGGCGGCCTTCCAGTCCTTCGGCCTGACCATCATGATCACCAAGATGCCGACTCCGGGCGGCATCCCGGTCGTGGCCGACCCGACCTGGTTCTTCTATTTCGTCACGGTCCTGACGCTGACCACGGGCACCGTGTTCATCATGTGGCTCGGCGAGCAGATGACGGAGCGCGGCATCGGCAACGGCGTCTCCCTCATCATCTTCGCGGGGATCGTGGACAAGCTCCCCGGCGGGCTCCTGGCCCTGATCCAGCTGGTGCAGGCCGAGGAGATCGGGCTCATCCGGGCGCTGTTCATCCTGGCGGGCATCGTGGCCGGCGTCACGGCGGTCATCTGGGTCGAGACGGCCCAGCGCAAGATCCCGGTCCAGTACGCCAAGCGCGTCGTGGGTCGCAAGATGTACGGCGGGGCGCAGAGCTTCCTCCCGCTCAAGGTGGATCAGTCCGGCGTCATCGCCGTGATCTTCGCGGTGAGCCTGCTGGCCGTGCCGATGACGGTCGCCCAGTTCATGCCGAATTCGGCCGCGGCTCAGCAGGTCCTGGAATGGATGAACCGCGGCTCCTGGCACTACCAGGTCATCTACGCGGCCCTCATCATATTCTTCTGCTACTTCTACAACTCGGTGAGCATCAACCCGGTGGACCTGGCGGAGAACATGAAGAAGTCGGGCGGCTTCGTGCCCGGCATCCGCCCCGGGGAGCCGACGGCCCAGTACATCGAGTGGGTCCTGGAACGCATCACCCTGGGCGGGGCGCTCTTCGTGGCGGCCGTGGCGGTGCTGCCCGAGATCGCGCGGCAGAGCTACAGCATCCCGTTCTATTTCGGCGGGACCTCCATGCTCATCGTCGTGGGCGTGGCGCTCGACACCATGGGTCAGCTCGAGGCGCATCTCATCATGCGCCATTACGAGGGTTTCCTCAAGAAGGGGCGCATCAAGCAGCGCTGGTTCAACGTGGGGGGGCAATAGTGAGGATCGTGCTTCTGGGCTGTCCGGGGGCGGGCAAAGGCACGCAGGCGAAGGTCCTGTGCGCGCGGTTCGGCTTGACGCACGTATCGACGGGAGACCTGTTCCGGACGGAGATGGCGAAAGCCTCCCCGCTGGGCAAGAGAGTGGGCGACTACGTCAAGAAGGGGATGCTGGTCCCCGACGACGTCGTCGTCGAGCTGGTCGCGGCGACGCTCGATGCCGTCCCCGGGGGCTGGCTCCTGGACGGATTCCCGCGCACCTTGGCCCAGGCCCAGGCCCTCGACAAGTACCTGGTCTCCAACGGCGGGAAGATCGACCTCGTCCTCTCTCTGGCGATGCGCGAGGAGGCCGTGGTGGCCCGCCTGGCCGGCCGGTGGTCCTGCCCGGCCTGCGGCGAGGTCTTCAACTTGCAGAGCCGGCCGCCCCAGCAGGCCGGGGTCTGCGACAAGTGCGGAGGGAAGCTCCTGCAGCGCGAGGACGACACTGAGGCGACGGTTCGCCGGCGGCTGATGGTCTACGAGGACCTGACCCGCCCGCTGGCCGCGTACTACCGGTCCGAGGGGAATTTCCAGGAAGTGGACGGCGGGCAGAGTCCGGAGGACGTGGCCCGCGCGGTCACGGCCGTGGTGGACGGAGTGCATGCTTAAATCGCTGACCGTGGACCTCAAGACCCGCGAGGATATCCAGAAGATGCGCGAGGCCGGCGCCCTATTGGCCGGCGCGGTGGAGCGCCTGCGGGCCCGGGTGCGCCCCGGGGTCTGCACCGCGGAACTGGACGCTTCCGTTGAGGCGGACCTTCGGAGCCAGGGCGCGAAGCCGGCGTTTTTGGGGTATCGCGGCTATCCGGCGACTCTGTGCGTCTCGATCAACGACGAAGTCGTGCACGGCATCCCGACCCAGCAGCGTCTGCTGCGCGACGGGGACGTAGTCAGTTTCGATCTGGGCTGCAAGTGGCGGGGCTTCTTCGCGGACATGGCCGTGACCGTGGCGGTAGGGGAAGTCTCCCCGGAGGCCCGCCGGCTGATCGCGACCACCCGGACGGCTCTGGAGAAGGGCATCGCGGCGGTCCGTCCCGGGGCGCGCATCGGAGACGTGGGCTGGGCCGTCCAGGAGTGCGCCGAGGCCGCGGGCTTCAGCGTGGTGCGGGATTTCGTCGGGCACGGCATCGGGCGGGCTCTGCATGAGGATCCCGCCATCCCGAACTACGGGAAGCCGGGGACGGGGGTCCGCCTGCAGCCGGGCATGGTGCTGGCGATCGAGCCGATGGTGAATTGCGGAGGCCCCGAGGTGCGCGTCCTCGAGGACCGGTGGACGGCGGTGACGGGCGACGGGCGGCTGTCGGCGCATTTCGAGCACACGGTGGCGGTGACGGAAGACGGACCGTCCGTGCTGACTCGGCTGGAGGAAGGCCTTGGTCAAGGAAGATAAGATCGAAGTGGACGGGAAGATCGTCGAGTCGATGGGGAATGCGATGTTCCGCGTGGAGATCCCGGGGAACCGGGTGATCCTGGCGCATATTTCGGGGAAGATGCGCGTTCACTACATCAAGATCATGCCGGGAGACATGGTGAAGGTGGAACTCTCTCCCTACGATCTGAGCCGAGGCCGGATCGTCTATCGCGAGAAATAGCCAGGAGATGCGATGAAGGTTAGAGCGAGCGTGAAGCCCATTTGTCAGAAATGCAAGGTGATCAAGCGCGGCCGCGTGGTGCGGGTCATCTGTACGAATCCGCGGCATAAGCAGCGGCAAGGATAGGTGAGCGTATGGCTAGAGTAGCTGGAGTCGACCTTCCCAAGAACAAGCGGATCGACGTGGCCCTGACCTACGTCTACGGCATCGGCCGCGTCATGTCGCAGCATGTCCTGGGGAAGCTCAACGGCGCGATCGACCCGAAGACCCGGGTCAAGGACCTGACCGAGAGCCAGGTGGGCTTGCTGAACTCCCTGCTTTCGAAGGAATATCGCGTGGAGGGAGAACTCCGTCGCGAGGTCCAGGCCAACATCCACCGGTACGTGGAGATCGGCTGCTATCGCGGGGTCCGGCACCGCCGGAACCTGCCGGTCCGCGGACAGCGCACCAAGACGAACGCGCGCATCCGCCGCGGCCGCCGCCGCACCGTCGGCTCGGGCGGAAAGGTCAAGGAATAATCGCTTTCGGGGAGCATGTCCATGGAAGAGGGAAAAGACAATAATTCGAAGCCTGAGGAAGCGGCGAAGCCGGCGGCGGCGGACGACGCCGCCAAGGCGGCCGCGATCGAGGGCGGGGCGCAGGCGGCGGCGAAGCCGGTGGTGCGCAAGCGGACCTGGAAGTCGGTGACCTTCGCGAAGGTCTTCATCCAGTCCTCCTTCAACAACACCATCGTGACCATCACCGACGACCGGGGTCAGGTGCTCTGCTGGGCCTCCGCCGGGTCGGCCGGGTTCAAGGGGACCAAGAAAGGCACCCCCTTCGCGGCCCAGGTGACGGCCTCCAAGGTGGGCAAGCGCGCCCTGGAGCTCGGGGTCAAGCAGGTGGCCGTGTTCGTGAAGGGCCCCGGTCCCGGACGCGAGACCGCGATCCGCGCGCTCGACGCCGCGGGTCTGCAGGTGATCTCGCTCAAGGACGTCTCCCCGATCCCCCACAACGGGTGCCGCCCGCCCAAGAAGAGGAGAGTGTAGTCATGGCCAGGTATACCCAAGCCGTCTGCCGGCTGTGCCGGAGAGAGCAGACCAAGCTGTTCCTCAAGGGCGAGAAGTGCTACGCCAAGTGCACGTTCGACCGGCGCCCGACTCCCCCCGGTATGGCCAAGGCCCAGCGGGGCAAGCCCTCGGAATACCAGAAGCGTCTGCGCGAGAAGCAGAAGCTCCGCCGGATGCTCAACATGACCGAACAGCCTTTCCGGCGGGTCATGGAGCGGGCCGCCCGCAGCCCGGGCAACTCCGCCGCGGTGCTGCTGCGGTCCTTGGAGCTGCGCTTGGATAACATCGTGCGGCGCCTGGGCCTGGCCACCAGCCTGGCCACCGCGCGCCAGATCGTCCTGCACCGGCACGTGCGTGTCAACGGCCGGGTGGTGAACGTGCCCTCCGCCGAGGTCAAGGTGGGGGACGTTATCTCCATCGACCCCCGGATGAAGGAGAATACGGGCATCAAGCTGGCCATGGAGTTCACGGAGAAGAAGACCCCGCGGCCGGCGTTCCTGGAGTTCGACGTCGAGAAGTTGTCGGGGAAGCTGCTGCGTGAACCCGCCAGGGACGAAAGCTCGTTCCCGGTGAACGACCAGCTGATCATCGAATACTATTCGCGGTAACACCCAGAGGGCGGAGGAAGGAAAGTGATCTACAAGGAACTGATTCTGCCGCAGAAGCTCTCCGTTGAGGAGAAGACGGCCACCGACAGCTACGCGAAGTTCGTGGCCGAACCGTACGAGCGGGGCTATGGGCACACCGTTGGGAACTCCCTGCGCCGGGTGCTCCTCTCCAGCTTGGAGGGCGCCGCCGTGACGGGCATCCGCATCGAGGGGGCCCGGCACGAGTACCAGGCCCTGACCGGGGTCCGCGAGGATGTGATGAGCATCCTTATGAACCTCAAGAAGCTCCGGGTGAAGCTCTTCTCCAACGGGCCGGAGACCGTGTATCTGACCGCCAAGAAGGAAGGGTCGGTGACCGCGGCGCTGATCCAGGAGAACTCCAACGTCGAGGTCATCAACAAGGACCTCCACCTGGCGACGCTCGAACCGGGCGGCAAGCTCGACATGGAGATCGAGATCTCCCGGGGCCGCGGCTACGTCCCCGCGGAGGACATCCAGGCCCATGCCAACTGGCCCGCGGGCTATTTGCCCGTGGACGCGCTGTTCTCGCCCGTGGTGAAGGTACACTACGACGTGGAGAACGCCCGCGTCGGGCAGGTCACGGATTACGACCGCCTCATCCTGGAAGTGTGGACCGACGGCTCGATCAGCCCGGCGGACGCGCTGATCCGGTCGTCCAAGCTCCTGCGCGAGTCCCTCAAGATCTTCATCCCCGAGGAGGAGTTCTCCGAGCAGGCTCCCGCGGGCGAGCCGTTCGAGGGCGGCGGCGAGACGCTGGGGGCGGGCGACGGGGCGTCCTTGGACGTCAAGCTGCAGGAAGTGCTCGGGCAGTCCGTGGACATGATCGAGCTTTCCAGCCGGGCCTCCAACTGCCTGAAGGTCGCCCGGATCAAGACGATCCGCGAACTGGTGGTGCGCCGGGAAGAGGAGCTGCTCGCCGTGAAGAACTTCGGCAAGAAGTCCCTCGACGAGATCAAGGACCGGCTCAAGGACCTCGGACTGACCCTGGGGATGCAGGTATGATCAAGCATCTCGGGGGCCGGAAGCTGGGCCGGACCACGGAGCATCGCCGGGCGATGCTCCGCAACATGGCGACGAGCCTGATCCTCCATGAGCGGGTCCGCACGACCCTCAGCAAGGCCAAGGAGCTCCGCCCGTTCACGGAGAAGATCATCACCCAGGCCAAGCACGGGAAGCACCAGGCGGTGCGGTCTCTCATCCAGAACCGGGTGGCGGTCAAGAAACTGTTCGACGTGCTGGCGGAGCGCTACGCCAAGCGCCCCGGAGGCTACATCCAGATCCTGCGCCTGGTCAACCGGGTGGGAGACGGAGCGACGCAAGGCCTGGTACGCTTGGTACAATAGCGGCGCGGGGTCATGTTCGACTATCTCTTCAGCCTCTTCTCTAACGACATGGGGATCGACCTGGGTACGGCCAATACCCTGGTCTACGTGAAGAACCACGGCATCGTGCTGCGGGAGCCCTCGGTCGTCGCGATCGAGAAGGACACCCGGCGCGTGCTGGCCATCGGGGCTGAGGCGAAAAGGATGCTGGGACGGACCCCCGCGTCCATCATCGCGGTGCGGCCGCTGCGCAACGGGGTCATCGCCGATTTCGACGTGACCCAGAAGATGATCAAGTACTTCATCCAGAAGGTGCACAACCGCCGGAGCCTGCTCCACCCCCGGATCGTCATCGGGATACCCTCGGGGATCACCGAGGTGGAGCGGCGCGCGGTGCAGGAATCGGCCGAGCAGGCGGGGGCCCGGGAGGTGTTCCTCATCGAGGAGCCCATGGCCGCCGCGATCGGCGCGGACATGCCCGTCTCCGAGCCGCATGCCAACATGGTCGTGGACATCGGAGGCGGGACGACCGAGGCCGCCGTGATCTCGCTGGGCGGGATGGTGGTCTCGAAATCGATCGACGTGGCTGGCGATGAGATGGACGACGCGATCGTCCAGCATTTTCGCCGCAAGTACAATCTGCTGATCGGAGAGACGACGGCGGAGGACGTCAAGATCCAGATCGGATCCGTCTTCCCTTTGAAGGAAGAGAAGACGATGGAGGTCAAGGGCCGGGATCAGGCCACCGGCCTGCCGAAGACGGTGTTGATCACGTCGGAAGAAGTGCGCCAGGCGCTCATGGAGCCCGTACAGCTCATCCTGGACGTGATCAAGAATACGTTGGAGGAGACTCCGGCAGAGTTGGCCGCGGATTTGGTGGACCGAGGGATGGTGCTGGCGGGCGGGGGCACGCTGATGCGGGGCCTGCCGGATCTGATCCGGCAGGAGACCGAATTGCCCGTGCATCGCGCCGCCGACCCCCTCAGCTGTGTGGCGATCGGGACCGGGAAGTTCCTGGAGCTGCTGGACAACTCCACGTACCGGCGCCCCGATTACGTCGCTTCGCCGCGCTTCGGTTCTTAGGTCTACCGCCGCGTGCCCGCCTAGCCGAGCTCCTCGGCATCATGAACCGCGAGAAGAGAGTCGCGACCTATCTATTGCTGGCGTTCAGCCTGGTTTCGCTGATCCTGCTGAGCCTGCCTTTGACCGGGAAGGTGCAGACCTTCCGCTGGGTGGTGTCCTATGTCCTGAGCCCGGCCCCCTTCTACGCCAACCGGGCCTTCGACCGCTTTTCCAACATCCCCTCCGACGCCGCGCGGCTCATCTCGGCGGATCTGGAGCTGCAGGAGGCGCGCCGGCGGCTCACCGAGTCCGAGCTGGTCCGGGCCGAGGCGGACTCCCTGCGGCTGGAGAACGAGAGGCTGCGCGGGGCGCTGGGCATCCAAGCCGCGGGCGCCAAGGTCATCCGCTGGGCGCGCGTGATGCAGCGGGACCCTCTGACCTGGAACCGTTCGGTGATGGTGGACGCCGGGGCCGAGGAGGGGGTCAAGCTCAACGCCCCGGTGCTGGGGGTGCAAGGGAGCACCGTGGCCATCCTGGGGCGGGTGGCCGAGCTGGGGGCGCACACCGCGAAGGTCCTGCTCCTGTCGGATGAGCTGTCGGCGGCGGCGGCCTATCTGCCGGGGCAGGGTTGGGAGGGGCTCGTCCAGGGGCAGGGGTCGGCGCGTCTGCGCTTGAATTACCTGCCGGTCGACGCCCAGTTGACGGTCGGTTCGGAGGTCTGCTCCTCCCCGACCAGCGCGACCTTCCCCGCGAACCTGCGCATCGGGACGATCTCGAAGGTGTTCGCGCGCGATCCCTTCCTGGCCTTCCAGTCGGCGGAGGTATCGGCGGCGGTCCCGCCTTCGGTCGTGAAGGAAGTGATGATCCTGGATCCGGCATTCTCGAAATGAGACAACTCGAGGGGCTCTTCGTCTTCCTGCTGGGGATGGCGGTCCATTGGATATGGTCCACCCGCTTCGCGTTGTGGGGTCTGGCCCCGATGATCCCGCTCGTCCTGACCATCGCCGTCGCCTCCCGGAACGGCTCCGTCGCGGGAGAGTGCTACGGGTTCGCCTGGGGCCTGTTTTTGGACATGCTGGGCATGCACGTTTTCGGGGCGAGCGCGCTGGGCCTCACCTTGGTCGGCTACTTCGTCGGGACGCTGCGCCGGAACATGGACCTGGCCAGCCTCCCCTCCCAGCTCATGCTGGTCGCCGGCCTGACCCCGCTGTTCTTGCTCTTCTACGGGACGATGGGGCTGGTGTTCGAACACCGGTTCCTCTGGGTGGGCTGGAAGCTGCTGCTCCTCACCCCGCTGTGCAACTGCCTGGTGGCCCCCTTCTGCTTCGCGGTCGTGCACCGTTTCGTGCGGTCAGGACGGACCAATGAGATGGATCTCTCCTGAGCCCCTATGAGGTCGGGCGTCAGGTACCTGGAGCGGCTGAATCTGTTATGGATCGCATGCTATTGCGCCTCGGCCGTGCTGGGGATACGGCTCCTCCACATCCAGGTGATGCGCAACGTCTACTACTCCCGGGTGGCCGAGAGCAACCGTACGCAGATCATCGCCCAGACCGCCCCGCGGGGCCGCATCTACGACCGCCGCGGGGAAGTGATCGCGACCAACCGCCCCGCGTTCTCGCTGATCTACCTGCCGCCCAAGAACCAGTCCGCGGCGGACCTGAAGGACCTGGCGCAGCGCCTCGCCCTCGAACTCCATCAGGACGAGGAGACGCTCTTCAAGAGACTGCGCGAGGCCGCGCAGGAGGAGTCGGCCATCCACCTCGCGGAAAACCTGCCCCTGGACACGATGTTCAAGCTCTCCGAGCTGAAGACCATCTACCCCGGGGTGGACCTGATCGTGGAGGCGCGGCGCTTCTATCCCAAAGGGGCGTTCGCCGGGCATCTCCTGGGCTTCATGGGGAAGATGGACAAGCGCAACTGGCGGCAGTACAAAGGGCTGGGCTACCGCGTGGATTCCTGGATCGGCAAGACCGGCATCGAGAAGCGCTACGAGCAGGAGCTGCGGGGGATCAGCGGCGAGATCCGCATGGAAGTCGACGCCCGCGGCCGCCTGAAGCAGAGGCTGGGGCAGGTCCCCTGGAAGCCGGGCGGGAACATCTACCTCACCATCGACGCCCGCATCCAGCGGGCCGTGGAGGAGGCCCTGCGCAACTCCACCTCGAAGACGGGCGGCGCCATCGTGCTCGATCCGCGCAACGGCGAGATCCTCGCGTTCGCCTCGATGCCCGATTTCGACCCGAACATCTTCCTGCTGCCGGGGTGGGACGAGGCGCGGGGCGGGGTGGGCAAGCTCCCGGAGTTCAACCGCGTCCTGACCGGAGTGTATGCCCCGGGCTCCACTTTCAAGATCGTGGTGAGCGCGGCTCTGCTCGAGGGACGGCGCGTGAGCCCGGCGGATCGGGTCTATTGCCCGGGCTACCTCCAGGTCGGGGCCCGCGCCTTCAAGTGCTGGGAGAAGAAGGGGCACCGCAGCATGGATTGGCTGGGGGGGATCGCCCATTCGTGCGACGTGTACTTCTACCGCATGGGGCTGCGCACGGGCGGGGAGATGATCGAGGAGTACTCCAAGCGCTTCCACCTGGGCAAGAAGACCGGCATCGACCTCCCCGGCGAGCGCAGCGGGAACCTCTTCGGACCGAGGTCGCGGCAGGGCCGGGGGAAGGGGTGGTATGACGGGGACACGGCCAACCTCGCGATCGGCCAGGGAGAGCTGCTGGTGACGCCGATCCAGATGGCGACCGTCATCGCCGCGGCGGCCAACCGGGGGACCGTCTGGCAGCCCCATTTCGTGAAGCGGCTGGAGCTCCCGGATGGACGGGTGCTCGAGCCGGAACCCCCGAAGCCCCTGGGGCGGGTGGAGCTCAGCACCGCGACGTGGGACCTGCTGCAGCGGGGGCTGGTGAACGTCGTCCGCGGCGGGACGGGCGGGCGGGTGAACGTGCCCGGCCTCGTCGTGGGCGGGAAGACGGGGACCGCGCAGAATCCGCACGGGGACGACCACGCCTGGTTCGTAGCCTACGCCGGCCGTCCGGGGGAGGAGCCCAGCCTCGCGATCAGCGTGCTGGTCCAGGGCGGGGGACACGGCGGCTCCGCGGCGGGCCCGGTGGCCCGGCGCGCGATCGAGGCGGCATTCCTGGAGTCGACCGGTCCCGTCGCGGGCCTGCTCAAGGAGCAGGCCGAGGCCGAAGAGCCCGCCTGGGAGGATCTGCCCCCCTTCCCGGCTGCGCCGCGCAAGCCCGCGGCGCCCGGCTCCGGGACTCCCGCGGGAGCCGCTCCGGCTCCGGGCCGGAACCTGCCGCGCCGCGAGGATATGGAGAGCCCCGTCTTCGGGAGTGAGGATCCCGAGGACGCGGGAGCGGGCGGCGGCCCAGGGGCCGCCGTCCCCGGGGCGGCGCCGTCCTCCTCCCGCGGAGGGGGCGGCGGCCCAGGGGCCGCCGTCCCCGGGGCGGCGCCGTCCTCCTCCCGCGGAGGGGGCGGCGGGAGCGGGGACCGGGAGAGGGCGCCGGCATGAGGTCCGAAGAGCTGTTCCATCCCCGGATCGATTGGGTGCTCATCTCCGCCATCCTGGGCCTCCTCCTCATCGGCAGCGTGGCCATCCTGTCGGCGGCGGCGCCCCTGCCGGCGTATTCCCAGATCATCCAGCGGCATTTCCTGGCCCTGGCCGTGGGCGGGGTCCTGTTCGTCTTCGGGATGGGCTTCAACTACCAGATCTTCCAGGACCAGTCGAAGACGCTCTATGTCGTGGTCGTGGCGATGATGCTGTGGGTGCTGATCTTCGGCCAGGAGGACCGGGGCACCCGGGGCTGGCTGCATTTCCGCTTCTTCTCTTTCCAGCCCTCGGAGCTGGCCCGCGTGGGGACCCTGCTCGTGCTGGCGAACGTGCTGGACCGCCGGGCCAAGTCGGCGCACACCCTCGGCTTCGTCGCCATGGCCCTGGCCGTCGTCGGGCCCGTCATGGCGCTCATCATGCTGGAGCCGGACTTCTCCTCGACTTTACCCTTCATGCCCATGATCATGGGTATGCTGTTCTGCGGGGGGGTGAACATCGCCTATCTCCTGGCGATGGGCGCCTACGGCGCCATCACCCTCTCCCTGCCCCTGGTGTGGACCCTGCTCTCCTTGCGGCCGGAATTGACGTCCTCGTGGGGGGTCCTCGACCTCTTCATGCGCCTGCGGGAATTCGACCTCCCGCTCTTGCTGGCGGTCGGCGGCGTCTTCGTAGGGTTCTACCTCATCTGGTGGCTGTGCTCCCAGCTCCGATTGCAGGCGCCGCTCCTGCCTTTCGTGGCGGCGGCCTTCATCCTGGCCGCGGCGCTGGGGTCGGGAGCGGCGCTCGACCATCAGTTGAAAGGGTATCAGCGCAACCGTTTCGTGGCGTTCCTGGTTCCCGAGGTGGATCCGCGGGGGGCGGCCTACAACGTGCAGCAGGCGCAGGTGGCCATAGGGTCCGGGGGGCTCTGGGGAAAGGGGATATTCGAAGGCACCCAGTCCCAGCTGGGCTTCATCCCCGAGCGGCACACTGACTTCATCTACGCCGTCATCGGGGAGGAGATGGGCTTCTGGGGAACCATGGGGGTGCTGGTCCTGTATCTGCTGCTCCTGTGGCGCATCGTGAACGCCGCGCGGCTGGCGCGGGACGGATACGGCTATCTGGTCTGCTCGGGAGTGGCGTCGATCGGCGCGTTCCATCTGGTCGTCAATACGGGGATGTGCCTCGGGATGGTCCCGGTGGCCGGGATCCCGCTGCCCCTGGTGTCGTATGGAGGTTCGAGCCTGGTCGTGACCCTGTTCTCCCTGGGCGTCGTTTCGAACGTCTACTCTAAACGCTATGCTTTCTATTGACGGGGGCGGGGGGCGCCATGGCGCATTCTGAGGCCCGCGGGATGGGGAACCATCCGGTGCGAGGCGGCGCGACGCGCTACCGGGTGCGCATCGCGCGCGGGGGAGAGGCGCGGGAGCTGACGCATCTGGGACAGATCGAGGCGCTCCGGCGGGCGGTGCTGCGCTCCGGGCTCCCCGGCCTGTCTCCGGACGGCGGCCCTGGGGCCGCCGCCCCCGGGGCGGTGCCGTCTTCCTCCCGCAGAGGGGGCGGCGGCCCAGGGGGCTCCGAGGGCGGGGGTAAGCGGACGCGGCCCAGGCTCTCGTTCGGCCCCGCCATCTCGATGGGCTATGAGAGCGAGGCGGAGTATTTCGACCTGGAGCTGGAGTCCCCGGAGGAGCCGCGGGAGGTGGCCCAGGCCCTGACCTCGGCGCTGCCCGCGGGTTTCCGGGTCATGGGGGTCCGGCGCATCCCCCGGTTCTTTCCGTCCCTGGACTCCTGCATCAACGTCGTGCGCTATGAGGTCGGCGGCGCTTTTCCGGCGGACGGTTCCGAGACGCTGCGCCGCTTCCTCGACCGCGGCGAGATCCCGATCGAGAAGGTGAAGAAGGGCGGGGCGCTCGTGGAGCGGGTGGACGCGCGTCCCCTGATCATCGACATGAGCCTGGCCGCTCCGGACCGGGTGCGGATGACGCTCCGCTTCGGGCCCAAGCGCACGCTCAAGCCCGAGGTCATCATCCGGGAATGGCTCGGCGGGGCGGAGGGGCTGCAGGTGATCCGTAAGGAACTGTTTTCCGAGACCGCGAGCGGCGAGCTGATCGCGCCGTAGCGGCAAGGTCTGACTGCGAGGGTTATTATGGAAGATGAGAAGAAGGAAGGGTCCGAGGCGGACGCCGAGAACACCGATTTTGAGCCGGGTACCGTCGCGGGGAGCGAGGACGAAGGCCTCGACATGGCGGAGGCCCTGGCCGAGTTCGAGCATCAGGGGGAGGCGCCGGCGGCGGCGGGGCCGGAAGGGGCGGTCCCGGGCGCGGGACCGGCGGCTCCCAGACCCGGAGAAGGCGGGGGGCATCCGCAGCCCCGGCGGCCGGACCGGAACCGGGACGCCCGCGGGCGCCGCGGCCGCCGCCGTCCGGACGGACGGCCGGAGCCGCAGCGGCACGGCCGGGACGACCGCGACCGCGCCGACGCGCACCACCATGACCGCCGGCCGCGGGGGGGGGGACGGCCGGCTCCCGCGGAGACGGTGAGCGACCAGGGCTTCAAGCGCGAGGTGTACGCGAACACCTCGTTCGAGGAGACCCGGGTCGCCGTGGTGGAGGGCGGCCGCCTGGTCGAGCTCCTCTGGGAGCGCAAGACGGCCCAGAACATCGTCGGCAACATCTACAAGGGGCGGGTCGAGAACGTGCTGCCCGGGATCTCGTCGGCGTTCATCAACATCGGCTTCGACAAGAACGCCTATCTGTACATATCGGACGTGCTGGGCGACACCCGCAAGGGGATCGACCAGTTGCTGAAGAAGGGGCAGGAAGTCCTGATCCAGGTGGCCAAGGAGGCCATCGGGACCAAGGGCGCGAAGGTAACGATGGACGTCACCCTGCCGGGGCGCTTCCTCGTGCTCGCCCCCCTCGCGCAGTCGGTGGGCATCTCCAAGCACATCGCCGATCCCATCGAGCGCAAGCGCATCTCGGAGATCATCGACCGTCTGATGCAGGACACCCTGCTGGGCAAGGGGGTGGTCGTGCGGACCGAGGCCGAGGGGGCTTCGGAAGACGACCTCCGCCGCGAGGCCGCCTATCTGATGCGCCTCTGGAAGACGGTGGAGAGCCGGAGCCAGACCGAGCCCGCGCCCTGTCTGCTCCATACGGACCTCGACATCGCCCTGCAGGTCGCCCGGGACCTGCTGACCGACGAGGTGTACGTCTATCTGCTCGACAACAAGAAGGCCTACGACGCGGTCATGGAGTTCGTCGGCGGACTTTCTCCGGCGATGACCAGCCGGGTGCGGCTATACGACGGCAAGACTCCGATCTTCACCGCGTTCAACCTCGAGCCCGAGATCGAGAAGATCCGGCAGACCAAGGTGCCCCTCCCGAGCGGCGGCACGATCGTCATCCAGGAGGCGGAGTCCCTCTGCGCGATCGACGTGAACACGGGCCGCTTCACGGGCTCCAAGTCGCAGGAGGAGACCGTGACGATGAATAACGTGGAGGCCGCCCTCGAGGTGGCCTACCAGCTGCGCCTGCGCAACATCGGCGGCATCATCGTGATCGATTTCATCGACATGAAGAAGCAGTCCAACCGCCAGAAGGTCATGGAAGCTCTGGCCCGGGCGGTGAAGCGGGACCGGGCGAAGATCCGCATCCTCCCCATCACCCGCCTGGGACTCATCGAGATGACCCGCGAACGCAGGCGGGAGTCGACGGTGAGCCTGATGACCGACGAATGTCCCCAGTGCCTGGGCTCCGGGCGCGTCCTTTCGGCGGAGAGCCTGCGCATCCGGATCCAGCGCGAGATCTCCGAGCTCACCGCGGGACGTCCGGGGGGACAGATACGGCTGGTGCTGCATCCCGGGCTCGCGGAGATGTTCCAGACCCGGCAGGCCATGATCGAGCAGAACGTGCACCGGTCGGTGCGGATCGCGAGCGACGTGCATCTGGCTTGGGAGGATTACCGCATCATCCTGGAATGAACAGGCTTCTCAGTCTGGCGGCGGCAGGATTGGTCTTCCTCGGCGCGTGGGCCGGGGCGGTCCCGCGCGCCGCCGCGGAAGAGATCCAGGTGGTCAAGTCCGGGAAGTACTACGGGACTCTGGAAGCCTACCGGGCGGGGGACGAGTACTACCTGGGGGGCAAGGATGCCGCGAAGCTGTTCGGGGCCCAGCTCTACTGGTACGCCGTCCAGGGGCAGGTGCGTCTGACCTTCCGAGGCCGGCAGGTGGCGTTCGCGGTGGATTCCGCGACGGTGACGGTCGAGGGACAGGAGACGCTCATGCCCCGTCCCCTGATCATCCGCGTCAGCCAGGCCTTCATCCCGATCGAGTTCTTCCAGAGCGCGGCGTTCTCGGAGGTCGCCGGGGTGGACTGCAAGTTCAACCCCCAGACCAAGCTGCTCCTGGTGGACCACTACAGCACCGTCGGTCCGCTGCGTTGGTTCAGCTATGAGGACCACACCCGGGTCGTCCTGGAGGTCGCGGAGGACCTGCGCTACCAGACCTCGGAGCGGGGGCGGCTCGGGTTCGCCCTCGCGATCCCCAACGGGATGATCGAATGGGCGGAGAAGACGGAGATCCGGGACGGGGTGGTCGAATACATCCATCTGACCCAGGAGTCCAAGCAGGCCCTGCTCCTCGTGAGCCTGGAGGAAGGGAACTCGGGGTGGCGCCTGCGCGAATTCAAGGGTCCCCGGAGGATCGTCATCGATGTCGGCCGGGCCAAGGGAGTCGCCGCGGCGCCGGCGTCGGCCCCGGAGGCTCCTCCGGTCCCGGGCGCCGGCTCCGTCCCGAGGGCTGCAGCGAAGGCCGAACCCCGGCCTGAAGCCGGACCCGGGGCCAAGCCCGAGGCCAGACCCGAGACCAGACCCGAGACCAGACCCGCGGCCGGAGAAGCGGCGAAGCCCCGGGCGGCCGCGTCTGCGGGAGTCCCCAAGGCGGCCCTGCCCGCGCCCGTCCCTCCCGCCGCGGAGGGGAAGGCGGCGCGCGCCGGCGACGCGGCGGCCGCAGCCCCCGCGGGCAAGCCGCAGCGCCGCCGCCTGCGCATAGCCATCGATGCGGGCCATGGGGGGAAGGACGGCGGCGCGGTCGGACGGCGCGGGATCGTCGAAAAGACCATCAACCTCGCCGCGTCCCGCGAATTGGCGGGACTGCTGAAGGAAGAGGGGATCTTCGACGTCATGCTGACGCGGGAAGACGACCATTTCGTCAAGTTGGGGGATCGCTCGAAGATGGCCAACGAGGCCAAGGCGGACCTGTTCGTCTCGATCCACTGCAACGCCCATTCCAGCCGCGCCGAAACGGGCTATGAGATCTACTTCCTGTCGGAACGCGCCTCGGACCCGGACGCCGAGCGCCTCGCGGAGTTCGAGAACTCCGTGATCGCGATGGAAGGGGGGCATGACGCCTCGGAGGACCCGGCCGCGAGCCTGCTGGTGGCCCTGGCCCGGACGGAGGACATCAACAACGCTTCGGACCTGGCGGGGCTCATCGCCCGGTCCCTGGGTCAGCGTGTGGACCTGGCCAACCGGGGCGTCCGGCAGGCCGCGTTCTACGTGCTGCGCGGGGCCAACGCCCCCGCGGTCCTGGTCGAGATGGGATTCTTGAGCAACGCCAAGGACGAGGCGAAGCTGGAGTCGGAGAAATACCGCCGCAAGATCGTCGCCGGGATCTATGCCGGCGTGGTGGAATACAGCCGGCGGAAAGGTTGGAGCACGGAGGAGGCGCGATGAGGGTTCCGCGCGGGGCGCGCTGGCCCGGACTGCGTCCCGCCCAGCCCATCGGGGTCTTCGATTCCGGCGTCGGCGGTTTGACCGTCCTGAGGGCTCTGCGCGAGGCGATGCCGGAGGAGCGTCTGCTGTACCTCGGCGACACCGCGCGCGTGCCTTACGGCTCCAAATCCCGGGAGGCGGTGACGCGCTTCTCGGTCGAAATCGGCCGGTTCCTGGAGGCGCGCGGCGTCAAGCTGCTGGTCGTCGCCTGCAACACCGCCTCCGCGCTCGCGCTCACCGCCCTGAAGGCGGCGCTGAAGGTCCCGGTGGTCGGCGTCGTGCAGCCTGCCGTGCGGGCGGCGGTCCGGGCCACGCGCACCGGGGTCATCGGCCTCATCGGCACGGAGGCGACGGTCGCGAGCGGCGCCTATCAGAAGGCGGCGGGGCGGCTGTCTTCCCGGGCGAAGATCGTCGCCCAGGCCTGCCCGCTCCTGGTGCCGCTGGTCGAGGAGGGCTGGTGGACGCACGCGGTGACCGGCCGGGTGGCCGCCGTCTACCTGCGGCCGTTCCGGAGTTCCCGGAGGGACGTCCTCATCCTCGGCTGCACCCATTATCCCCTGCTGCGGCCGCTGCTGCAGAGGCTCTCCGGACCGGGCGTGCAGCTCATCGATTCCGGGGAGGAGACCGCCCGGGAGGTGGAAGCCCTCTTGGAGGCCGACGGTCTGCGCCGGACGGGGGGGCGCGGCGGGGAGACGTTCTTCGTCACCGACGGGCCGGAGCGGTTCCGGCTCCTGGCGAAGCGTTTCCTGGGGAGGGTGTCTTCCCCGGTACGGCTGGTCCGCTTCCCGTCGTGAGGATAGCGGGCCGGGCTCAGGATTCGGCGCCGGCGAGCATCTCTTGGATGTTGCGCTGCAGGTCGGCGATGTGGACCGGTTTGGGCATGAAGCGCGAGAATTTCGGGTCCGCCACTTCGCGGAGCATGTGATCCGCCGTGGCCACCGCGCTCATGAACAGGATGGGGGTCTTGGCCGTGGCCGTGTTGCGGCGCAGTGTCTCGAACAGGTGGGCGCCGGTGTCCCCGGGCAGGTGGTAGTCGAGGAGGATGATGTCCGGGTGGAACTTCCGGCAGACGGCGAGGCCTTCGGCCGGATCCCCCGCCGAAGCGATCTCCGTTTCGGGGGTCTTGAGCGCCATGGTGAGGAGCTGGACCAGGGAAGGGTCGTCGTCGACGATGAGTATGCGGGGCATGGGGTGCGCAGGAGTATAGGATATTTCTAATGGAAGACGCGATTCGGAACATCGGGAAGGCCAAGGCGCTCGTGGACAACGGGCTGTGCCGCGTGGGGCCGCGTCTGCGCGCGGAATGCCGTTCGGAGGGCCTGCTGGCCGGGGGCGCGAGCCGGGCGATCGTCCTGGCCGACGCGATCCTGCGGCTTTGCCAGCAGGACCATCCCAACGAGTCCCTGCCGCTGCTGCGGGAGCTGGCGGAGGTCGCGGCGCTGATGGGTGCGCTGGCCGCGGCGCCGGATCCCGAGGCCGAGGCCGAGGCCGCTCTCGCGGAGGCCGGGGGGCTCCGCTGGGAGGCGCTCTGGCCGTCGGAACGGTTCGCCGGGCGGGCCCGGGCCGCCGGGGTCTCCGAGGCGGACGCGCGCCGGCTCCTGGAGGCGTGCGGGGATTTCCGTCTCGCCGGGCGCAGCGCCGCTCCCTGGAGCCACGTCTTCCCGGAGAACCAGCGCCGGGGTCCGGGGGCTCTGGAGCTGCTGGACCTCGCGATCCGGCTGATGGGGACCGTGCTGCGCGCGCTCGACTCCCGTTGGCCCGGGGCGTTCCCTCCTCTGGAGGGCGGCGGATGATGCGCCTCCTGCCGGCCCTGGCCGCGGCCTGGTTCGCCGTCCCGGGGCTTACGGCATCCGCCGCGAGCGGCGACATCGATCTGGGCATCCCGACTTTCGCGCCCTGGGAGGACCCCGCATTGACCGAGGAGGGGCGCGCCGGCCGGGCGGCGAAGCAGAAGGCGGCGGCGCACCCCCTGGAGCTGCGGGTCGCCGCCGGCCTCAGGCAGGACCTCGATTCGGTCGCGCGCTGGAGGGCCGGACTCCTGGGCGTGGTGGAGTTCGCCAAGCGCCGTCCGCAGGTGTTCCCGCCCCTGGCCGCGGCGCGCGACGCCCTCTTCGAGGAGTACCGGGAGGAGGCTCGCGGGGCCTGGGTGCGGGCCATGGACTTCTGGCTGGCGCTCGACGGATTCATGGGACGCTATGCGGCCTTTGGAGCGCTGCGCGACCCCGGGCTGCAGGACGAGGCCTTCCTGACGGCCTATGCCGCGTTCCTGGCCGAGGCGAGGTTCGCCCGGGAGTGGACGGAGCTGGCCTCCCGCGACGAGCAGCTGGAGAAGCTGTTCGACGAGCCGGTGGGGGAGCTGGGTCTCCCCGCGGGCGCCTACGGCCGGCTCAAGGCCCGCTTCCGGGCTCCCGCTTTCGCCGCCGCGGCCGCCGCGGCCGCCGCGCGGCGGCGGGCCATCCGCAAGGGCAAGGTCCCGGGGGAGGGGTCGGGCGACCCGGCCTTCCTGCCCAAGCATCCCAAGTTCCGGGGCTCCCTCCCGGAGGCGTCCCGCATCGCGCGCGACGAGGCGTTCCGTCCTCTTTTCCGCACTCTCTCCGCGGCCGACCCCATGCCGGACTCCGTGGCGCTGGTGGACCGGGACCCCCTGCCGCTGGTCCCGCCCTCCCCCGCCGGGGTGGACGTGTCCGTGAGCTCCCAGGTCGTGTATGCGCTGGACACCGTGCGCTACTGGCTGCAGCTGGATCCGCCCGGGGAGCCCCGGCCCGAGGTGCTGATCACGAGCAGCCAGGCGGCGCAGGTCGCCCTGGCGTTGGTCCCCGGGGACATCCTCCTGCTGCGCCGCGAGCGCTTTCTCGACGGGATCGGACTCCCGGGATATTGGCACCATGCCGGGCTGTACGTGGGGACCGAGACCGAGCGCCGGCGGGCCTTCGGCGGCGATTTCCTGAACGAACACCTGCGCGCGTCGTTCCCCGAGGCCTACCGCCGCCACAGCGAAGGCGCTCCCCGCGGCGTGGCGGAAGCCGGGGAATCCGGCCGCGTCGGCTTCAGCCCCTGGGGCGGCTTCGCGCGCGCCGACGGCCTCGCCGTCCTGCGCCCCCGGCTCGAGGCGGACGCCGCGGCGGAGGCTATGGTCCGGGTGTTCGCGCGCGCCCAGGACGGGCGCCCGGTCGTCTCCGGCGCCGAACTCATCGCCCTCGCGTACCCTGCCGCCGCCGGGCGGCGGGGACTCAGCATCCCGGCGACGGAGTTCGCGGGGGTGCGCTCGGTGTGGCCGGATCAGCTGGTGAAAGCTTTCGATGCGAACTATGGAACGCAGGGACAGGAGCTGGACCTCGTCCGATTCCTCGATCCGCACGAAGAACGTCAGGAGACTCGGGAAGCATCTTTGGAGGAGTTCCGCCGCAGCTGGAGGCGCCCCAAATGGTTCCTCGAGAAGGAGAAGCCCAATGAGACACAACCCACATCACCGTAGGCGTCGCGGAGGCCCCGGAGGCGGTCAGGGGGGGCCCGGCAACCAGGGGGGCCCCGGCAACCAGGGGAGCCCCGGCAACCAAGGCGGCCCCGGTCACCAGGGCGGCCAGGGGAACCAGGACAACCGCGGCAATCAGGGGCACCGGGGCGGCCAAGGCGGCCACGGGAATCCGGACAACCGCGGCAATCAGGGCCAGCGCGGGAACCAGGACAACCGCGGGAACCAGGACAATCGCGGCAACCAGGACAACCGCGGCAATCAGGCTCCGCGCGGGAATCCGGGCAACCGCGGCAGCTACGGCGGCCAGGGCGGTCATGGCGGCCACGGGGGACAGCACCGTCAGCGTCCCCGGCCCCACGGCGGCTGGCGGCGGCAGGAAGCCCCGGCCCCGCTGGTTCGGACCGACGCCGAGAAGGAGTTCCTCAACAAGACTCCGCTGACCCCTTTCGAGTGGATCCGCTTCGAGAAGGGTTCGAGCGAATTCGCGATGCGGGCGGTGGACCTCCTATCCCCCGTCGGGAAGGGGACCCGGGGTCTGATCGTCTCTCCGCCCAAGGTGGGCAAGACCACGATCCTCAAGCAGTTCTGCAACGCGGCGGCGACGGCCGAGCCCGCGATGCGGGTCTTCTGCCTGCTGGTCGACGAGCGGCCCGAGGAAGTCACGGACTTCAAGCGTTCGGTCACGGCGGAGGTGTTCGCCTCCTGCAGCGACCGGCCTTTCGACGAGCACATCAAGATGGCGGAGAAGGTGTACCACCTGGCCGTGGCGGACGCCGCCGCGGGCAAGGACGTCCTGATCGTGCTGGATTCCCTGACCCGTCTGGCCCGGGCGTACAACACGGCCGCCGTCGGGAACAAGACCATGAGCGGAGGTCTGGACTCCCGGGCCATGGAGACCCCGCGGCGGTTCTTCGGGTCCGCGCGGAAATTGGAGGAGGGCGGCTCGATCACCATACTCGCGACCATCCTGGTGGATACCAACAGCCGGATGGATGAGGTCATCTTCCAGGAGTTCAAGGGGACGGGCAACATGGAGCTCGTGCTCTCCCGGCCCGCGGCGGAAATCCGTCTGTTCCCGGCGATCCACGTGAAGAATTCGGGGACACGGCGCGAGGAGCTGCTCCTGCCGCCCAAGCTGCTGGAGGGGGTGTGGCTCCTGAGGCGGAAGCTCGCGAGCATGGCGGACCTCGAGGCCACCAAGGCGGTCATGGAGATGCTCAAGACCCATGCGACCAATGAGAAGCTGATCGCGAACGTGCAGGGGAGCGTGTGAGCCGAGCCCTTTCCACCGCGGTCCTGGGCCTGTGCCTGTCGGCCGGTCCGGCGTGGGCGCGCGGGACGTCGGGGGATCCGGGGGGCGACGCGCTGACGTCCCTGCGGGACGATCCCTCGGCGTCCGCCGGGGACCGGCTGGCGGAGCTGTACAAGAAGACGCGGGGACGAGATCAGAGGTTCTGGCTCATCCAGGCCCTCGGGGTCCGTCTGGAGGAGCGGGGGGAGGCGGCGACCTTGGCGGCGTTGTGGGAGGCCGCCGGGGATCCCGACCCCAATCTGCGGGGCCCCGCGCTGCGCGCCCTGTCCGGATTCCGGGGCTTGTCCGACGGCGAGCTTCGCGGGGGTTGGCTGGCGAAATTGGACGCGGCGGCGCGGAAGGGGCTCAAGGACCCGGCGCCGATGGTCCGCAACGGGGCGGGGGAGCTCCTGCGCTCGATCGAGGGCTGGAAGGGGGCGGCCTCGGGCGCCCCGGACGCCAGGATGGGCTCCGCCGCCGGGTCCGCTCCGGCCTCGGCGCCGTCCGGCGGGACCTCCTGGCGCCGTTGGCTGATGCTGCTGGCGATCCCCTTGCCGTTGTTCCTCTGGACTTTCCTCGGCCTGCCGGTGTTCGACGAGCGCCGGGAAGCGGGCCGGGCGGCCCGGGCGGCGGGCGACATCCTCATCACCCAGCCTTCCCTCTTATGCGCGACGGTCACCCTTTGGCTGCTCCTCGCCATGGCTCTGGCCGGATCGGGTTTCGACCTGCTGGTCTGGCTGCGGGGTTATCCTCCCGACCTGGGAGCCTCCCTGGGTCTCCTGGCCGGCTATCTCGCGGTCGGGGCCTGCCTCTTCGGTCCCGCCGCCCTGCTGGCGGGGCTGCTCTCCCGCCCGGAAGGCCGCTTCTCGGGACTGGCCCGCCTCATGAGCCAATGGGGCGTCCTCGCCCTCCTGCTGTTCGGCGCGGCGCTCCCCATGGAACTGCTCTATCGGCTGTTCTGGCGCCGGGCGGTCCCGCCGCGGAGCGGTCTTCCTTCCCTGGAGGGGGGGGCGCTGGCCTGGATCCTGGAAACGGGCGCCCTGCGCTCCGGGACGCTGGTCTGCGCCGTGCTGGGACGCGAGGGGCATGGCTTGTTCCCCGCGGTCCTGCGGGCCCGGGAACTTTTCCCTTCAGGACAGCGGGAGCCGGGGCTGGGGCTGCGCGCCCTCGACCTGCGCTTCGTCCTGCTCGGGGCGGCCCCGGTCTTCTTCCTGATGTGCGCGGCGGCGCTGCGCCGCATCCCCGGCGGCTGGGAACTCCCCTGGCTGGTGGTCCTGCCCGTGTGCGGCCTTTGGGCCCTCGGCATCCTGGGCGGCATCCTGCTCTCCTTCGTCCTGGCCCTGGACGCCATGCTGTGCGCCGCGCGCTGCGGCGCGGCGGCGGGGGGGGAGCTCCCGGAGCCGCTCGCCGGTCTGGCTCCGTTCGTCGTGAAGGAAGGGCCCGCGGAGGAACGATGAAGAAAGAAGCGGTTCAGACGCAGAAGGCCCCGGCGGCGATCGGCCCGTATTCGCAGGCCATCCGTTCGGGGGGGTTCCTGTTCATCTCCGGACAGCTGCCGCTCGACCCGGTCTCCGGGGCCATGGCGGCGGCGGACGTGGCCGGTCAGACCCGCAAGGCCCTCGAGAACATGGGGGAGATCCTCCGGGCCGCGGGCGCGGAGTACCGCGACGTGGTGAAGACTACCGTGTTCATGACGGATCTGGGCCGCTTCGCGGAGATGAACGGGGTCTACGCCGAGTTCTTCCCAGACACCCCGCCGGCGCGGGCCGCCGTCCAGGTGAGCGCCCTGCCCAAGGGCGCCTTGGTGGAGATCGAGGCCCTCGCCGCCCTGCCGTAGCGGCGCCCATGAGCAAGGTCCTGATGCTATTGACGGCCCTCCTCCTGGCCGGCGGCTGCACCGGCCCCATGCCGGAGCGGGTGCGCGTACCGATGGGGACGGACCTGCGCTCCTACAAGCGCCTGGGGGTCATGCCTTTCGGCGACAACCAGGGCCTGGGCGCCGCGTATTCCGAGGAGATGATCCGCGGGCTGTGGTCGCTGGATTTTGACATCGTGTCCGGGGAGCAGTTGGCGACCACTCTGCGCGAGATGGGGGTCAAGGGCGGGGAATCGGTCGGTCCGCAGGACCTCTTCGAACTGCGCAATCGGACGCGCATCGACGGTCTGCTCTTCGGCTCCGTGGACTGCCGGCAGAAGACGGTCACCGTCGTGGTGCTGGATACGGCCGGCTCGGAGCCGGTGTTCGAGCAGTCCTTCTCGCCCAAGAAGTGCGGCCGCAGCGAGGACGTCCCGGTCATCATCCGGCACGTGGTGTCGGCCATGCGGTCCCGGCTGAAGCGGCAGGCCATCGAGAGCATCGACGATGTCCCGTTCTGAGGCTCCTGCGGTGGTGGTACTCCTGTCCGGGGGGCTCGATTCCGCGACCTGCCTCTACTGGGCGCGGGCGCGGGGCTGGCGCCTGCACGCGCTGGCCGTGGGCTACGGACAGCGGCATGTCCGCGAGCTGCGTTCCGCCCGGCGCCTCGCCCGGGCGGCGGGGGCCGAGCTCCACGAGCTGCGTCTGCGCCTGCCCTGGCTGGGAGTGAGCTCCTTGGTCGGCCGCGGCACGGCCCTGCCGGACGCGCCTTTGGCGCGCATCGGCAAGCAGGGCATCCCCTCGACCTACGTACCGGGCCGCAACACCGTGTTCCTCGCGCTGGCCGTCAGCCTGGCGGATTCCCTGGGAGCGGAGGGCGTGGTCATCGGCGCCAACGCCATGGATTCCAGCGGCTACCCGGATTGCCGGCCCGATTTCATCAGCGCTTTCGAGCGGACCGCGCGCCTGGGGACCCGCAAGGGGCGGGAGACCGGGCGTCTCAAGGTCTACGCGCCGCTCCTGCGCGACGGCAAGGGCGCCATCGTCCGCAAGGCCTTCCGTCTGGGGGTCCCGCTGGAGCTGACCTGGTCCTGCTATCGAGGCGGCCGGCGCCCCTGCGGGAGCTGCGACTCCTGCAAGCTCAGAGCCAAGGGTTTCGCGGAGGCCGGCCGGAAGGATCCCGCGCTGTGAGGGCGCGCATCGTGGAGGTGTTCTCTTCCCTGCAGGGGGAGGGGACGCATCTAGGCGAGCGGCAGGTCTTCGTGCGCTTGGGCGGCTGCAACCTGCGCTGTGCCTATTGCGATGAGCCGGCGGCTTTGAGTCTGGAGGCCGGAAGCCTCTGGACCGAGGCCAGGCTGCGCTCCACCCTGCTTTCCCTCCAGAGGAGACGGCGGCATGCCGCGATCTCCTGGACCGGGGGCGAGCCGCTCCTGCATGCGCCGTTCCTGGAGGAGATGCTCCCCTGGTGCCGCTCCCGGGGCTGGAAGAACCACCTGGAGACCAACGGCACGCTGCCGGAGGCGCTGGCGAGGATCGTCCGCTGGCTGGACGTCGTGGCCATGGACGTCAAGCTCCCTTCGGCGGCGGGCAGCGCCCATTGGGAGCGGCACGCCGCCTTCCTGAAGGCCGTGGGACCGAAGGCCTTCGTGAAGGCGGTCCTGACAGCCAGGACCACCGACGCGGAATGGGAGCGGGTCCTGCGCTTGGTCGGCTCGGCGCGCCCCGCGGTCCCCCTCATCCTGCAGCCGGCCACGGGGGCGGGCTCCATCACCCCGGGCCGGGCGCTGGAGCTCCTGGGCCGGGCTCGGCGACGCATCCGGGATGCGCGGCTCATCCCGCAATGGCATCCGGTCTGGAAGATGCGTTAGGAGGATCGATGGGTTCCGATATGTCGGGCACTTGCTGGAAGTGCGGCCGGGCCCTCGCGGGCGTGGAGTACTCGCGCCGCGAATCATGTCCCGGCTGCGACGCGGAAACGCGGGTATGCCGGAACTGCCGGCATTACGATCCCCGCAACAGCAGCGCCTGCCGGGAGCCCCATGCCGAACTGGTCGGGGAGAAGGAGAAGCCCAATTTCTGCGAGTTCTTCCAGCCCGGCTCGCCCGAGCCGGCCGGGGGCGGCGCCGGGCAACCTCCCAGCGGCGAGCGGAAGGCCAAGGACGCCTTCGACTCCCTGTTCAAGAAGAAGCCTGGGTCTTAGGGGGCCCCGCCGCCTGGGTCCAACGGCCTCCGCTGCGGGGGCCTTAGGCCTCTCGGGGAAGCGCCCCTGCTCGTGTAAAATAGGGTAATGCATCGCAAGACGTTCTACAGGGCGCTATCCCTATGGGTCGTTTGCGCCCTCACGGTATCTCCCCTTCTTGCGGAGACCAGCGCCCGGCTGAACACGGTCAACACCGCCAGCCGCTGGGCGGCGGTCGCCGGCACTCCCGAACAGTCCTGGGTCTATGCGTCGCAGGGTTTCGACCAGGCGCCCGGCGATGACGTCGTGTCCCCTCCCATCGTCCCCCAGCCCCGAAAGGCCGTGCTCCAGCGCCCCAGCGCCGACCTCGTGGTCGGCACCCCCGGCAAGCACCGTCTGAGCGAGCCGGACAGTCCGCTCACCTCGGACGGGAAGGCCGCTCCCCAGGGTTCCGGCTGGCGTATGTTGTGGGGCCTGGGCGGCGCGGCCGCGGGCGCGGGCCTGGGTTTCCTCATCGGCGGCCCCATCGGCGCGGCCATCGGCGGCGTCATCGGCGGCCTGCTCGGCTTCATCTTCGGCAAGTAGCCGCCCCCCAAAACGAAGAGCGCGTCGGAGAGGCCATACGGCCGGCCGTCCAGCGCGCTCATACCACACCCCCTATACAGGGGCCACCTACTCGGCGGTAGTGTTAGTATAATCCGGAAACTCGTACTGTCAAGGCCCAGGCCGGAGGGCAAAGCGAGAGGGGAGGCTGCGATGCGGCGATACGGGGTCTTGTCGGTGATGCTGGCGCTCGGCGCCGGGGTCTGGGCGGGGGCGGAGAGCGAAACGGCCTCCGGTCCCGCGGCCGCCCCGGTGCTGCCGGTGTCCTCAGTGGAGCCCCTCAAACCCCCCGCAACGGCTGCCCCGGACCCGTGGAGGCCGCCCGCTCCGCCGGCCCATGCCAAGCGGGAACTCGAAACCGCCTCGGACCTGGCCGCCGACCTCCAACAGGTCGTGCGCTTCCTCGAGGAGGGGCAGGCCTATTACCGCGCTTTCCAGAAGGGCAGCCATAGCGTCGAGGAGAATAAACGCTTCCTCAGATTCCTGGAATCCTACGAGGCCGAGGCCGCCGTGGCCAAGAAGGAGGTGGACGCCCTCCGCAAATGGGTCCATGAGCGGGGCGGCTTGGAACAGGGCGCCCGCTAGTTGCCTACGAGTCGTTGAATCATCCGTGTGAATTGCGAGATTCCGGCCGAGCGGTTAAACTAACGAAGAGAACCGGTTGGCGCGTTATAGCGCGTCTATTGTTCTCGCCCGTACTCGAACCTTGCGCAGTTGCAGCCGCGTTCGGTGCGACCTGTCAATGAACTTCCGGCCGTACAGGGCCGGCCCTACACTCCCGAAGGGTAGAACGACGCCTCCGAGACATGAAATCTGCTGCTGAGCCGTTTAATTTGGTCTCTGGTGAGCCGGCGCTTGCCATTGAGGATGTAGGAAACCACCGGCTGGCCTCCCAGTTCCTTGGCTAGGTCCACTTCCTTCAGTTCCTGCTGCTCCATCAGGAAACGCAGCACATCCTCAGGTTCTGCCTTTCCGATAGGGGAAATCTCTGTTTCAAAGGCCCGGATGAGCGGGATCATGACCTTGAGGTACCGCTCGATCCCTTTCCGGTCGCTGGCCGGAAGTTCGTCTTCTAGAAGAGCCATGAGTCTCCCAGCGAGTAAGGAGTAGTCCTTGTGCATCTGCTTGGTCTCAATGGGCCTGGGCGGGTACCTGCGGATGAGCCCCGTGTAGATGGCGTTGTCCTCTGCGAAGGGGGGAAGTCGCACCTTCTTTTCCAGGGTTTGCACGGTCATGGTCCATGTCTCCATTTACCTGTGTCGTATTGTTCATGCGTCAGAACGCTTTGGACCCGTACTGCCTCAAGTGGGTAGGACACCTGGGCGATCAACCGGTACTTGTTCTTCGAGATATTGAACACCGTATATGGTTTCACGTAGTCCGCGCTCCCAACGACCTTCTTTAAGTCCATGAAATGCCTGAAGGTGTTGCCTTCCATTACCTGACGCCACGCCTTCAGCGACTTCATGGCCTTTGGGTGGTCCCGGAGGAACGCCGCCACGATGTCCCACCCGATGACTTCCATTGCCTACTGATAGTATAGCAGATTGCTATATTCTGTCAAGGCCCAATTGGCTCGGACATCGGGATAGCCGTAGGGGAGACGCCCAGGAGCCTGTCATTGATCCCCTTCCGGCCGACTAGGCCAGGAAGCGACTCCCCGCGCCCCGCCGCGTTCCAGGATCCCAGCTAGCCCCAATGCCACTCACTTAAGGTCTCCTTCCCCCCTTGTGGGGGAAGGTCGGGATGGGGGGAAGGATTCCTTCCGTCGAGACCCCCCACCTCGATCCTCCCCCGCAAGGGGGGAGGAAGAACAGACGACGGCCTAAGTGAGTGGCATTGCAGCTAGCCCCCGTTGTCGACTCCAGAACACCCGCCGTCCCGGCCGTTTCATGATATAACATAGCTCGGTGGCGCATCCCAGGGGGGGCGAACTGACGATAAGTACTGTTTCGTTGCCTACGAGTCTTTCAGGGAATAGCTCGTGCTTCGGCCGCCCGCGTTGTCCTTGAGCAGGACGCCGTGTGCGACGAGTTCAAGGATGTCCCGGTGCGCCGTGTCCTGGGAACATTATACCGCGGCAGTCCCATGAGTTCGGATCAGCGCGAGCCGACCGTCAGAGCGGCGGGGCGCCGGAGCGCTTGAAGCGGCGGGCCAGTTCGGCCCGGTCCAGGTTCAGCATGGTGGGACGGCCGTGGGGACAGCAGGAAGGGTCCGCGCAGCGCCGCAGCGACGCGAGGAGTTCCACCGCCTCGGCCGGACTCAGGGAGTCGTGGGCTTTCACGGAAGCCTTGCAGGCGATGGTCGCCGTGGCGTCGTAGCGCGCGTCGGCGGCGGCGGCGGCCGGGGAGAGCAGCCCTTCGAGGAGGCCGTGCACCACGTCCTTGACGTCCGCGGACTTCTGGAACACGGCCGGGACCGAGAGCACCTGCAGGCTCTTGCCGAAGGGTTCCACGGAGAACCCGATCTTCTTGAGGCGTTTGCGCAGCCCCAGCAGGCTGTGCACGGCCGAAGCCGGAAGTTCCACGGGGATGGGCAGCAAGAGGTCCTGGACGGGGACCTCGCCGGATAGGATCTGGCCCAGGTACTTCTCGAAGAGCACCCGCTCCTGGGCGGCGTGCTGGTCCACCACCAGGAGCCCCCCGTCGTTCTCGAAGGCCAGGTAGGAGCGCTCGATCTGTCCCAGATACCGGAGGGACTGGGGGAACCAGCCCGCTTCCTCCCGCGGGCGCTCCGGAGCCGCGGGCCGGGCCCCGCCGGAAGCCGTGTGGAAGGCGGGGGCATAGGCGTGGGCCGCCTCGTGGAGCCGGGGGGCCGGGAACTCCGGCTGCCGGGCGGGGGGCAGGGAGCCTCTTCCGGCCTGGGGCAGCAGGGTCGGTATCCCCTTGGCCGTCAGCAGGGTCCGGGACGCCGCGCGGGCGATCAGCTCGTAGAGGGCTTGTTCCTTGCGGAATCGGACTTCCCGCTTGGTCGGATGCACGTTGACGTCCACCTGATCCGGAGGGACGGTGAGGCAGAGCACCGCGGCGGGGTGCCGGTTCTTGGCCCGGAACGGCTCGTAGGCGCGGTAGAGGGCCTGCTGGACCGTGCGGTTGGCCACGGGCCGCCGGTTGACCAGGACGTACTGCAAGGAGCGCGTCGCCTGCAGCGAATCGGCGGCGGAGAGCAGCGCGAGCAGTTCCACGCCGTCCGTCTTCGCCTCCGCCGCGAGCATGCCGCGGCCGAGCTCCGGTCCCAGGACTTCGCAGGCCCGCAGGCGCAGGGCCTCGGCCGCGCCGCCGGCCGCGTGGGAATCGAAGCGGAGGACGCCGCGGCCCTCGGATTTGAGGCTGAAGGACACCCCCGGGTTGGCCAGGGCGGCTTCTTCCACGACCCGGGCGAGGTGCGAGCGCTCGGAGGCGTCGGACTTGAGGAACTTGGCCCGGGCCGGGGTGTTGAAGAAGAGGTCGCGGACCTCGATGACCGTGCCCTCGGAGGGGGGCGCCTCCCGTTCCGATACCAGGCGGCCGCCGCGCAGCTCGACCCGCCAGCCCTTGCGGGAACCCGCGGCGCGGCTGGTGAGCGTCACCTTGGAGACCGCCGCCACGGCGAACAGGGCCTCGCCCCGGAAGCCGAAGGTGCACAGGGAGTCGAGGTCGGAGAAATCGGCGATCTTGCTGGTGGCGTGCCGCTCGAAGGCGGACCGGCAGTCCGCCGGCTCCATGCCGCGGCCGTCGTCGGCGATGCGCAGGAGCTCCCGGCCCGCGCCGAGGGTCTCGACCGCGATGCGGGCGGCGCCCGCGTCGAGGGAGTTCTCGATCAGCTCCTTGAGCACGGAGGCGGGGCGGTCGATGACCTCGCCGGCGGCGATGCGGCTGACGACGTCGGGGGGGAGGAGTCGGACGACGGGCATTACGGGCTCAGAGCTGCTTCTTCCATTCGGCGATGCGGCGCAGCGCCTCGATGGGGGGCAGGTCGTTGGGGTTGAGCAGGCGCAGGGCGTGCAGCACGGGGTGCTCCTCGAAGAGGGGGAGGCTGGGCTGGTCGCTGGCGCCGGCCGGCGAATTGGGCAGGGGAGTGGCCCGGGCCTCGTTCTCGAGACCCTGCAGTATCTCCCGCGCGCGCGCCAGGCAGGCCTCCGGGATGCCCGCCAGCTCCGCCACATGGATGCCGAAGGAGCGGTCCGCCGGCCCCTTGGAGATCTTGTGCAGGAAGATGACCTCGGTGCGGCCCTCGGAGTTGGTCCATTCGCGGGCCTCCACGTGGATGTTGCGCACGCCCGGCAGGAGGTCGGCCAGCTCGGTCAGCTCGAAATAGTGGGTGGCGAAGATGACCCGGGGGCCGCGGGGGCGAGGCGCCGCGCTCTTCTTCTCGGAGTCCTCATCCAGGGCGGCCCCGCTCTTGTTGAGGTGCTCCAGCACGGCCCAGGCGATGGAGATCCCGTCGTAGGTCGAGGTCCCGCGTCCGACCTCGTCGAGGAGGACCAGGCTGCGCAAGGTGGCGGTCTTGAGGATGTGGGAGGTCTCGCGCATCTCGACCATGAAGGTGGATTCCCCGCGGGCGATCTGGTCCTTGGAACCGATGCGGGTGAGGACCCGGTCCACGATCCCGATGCGCGCCGACTTCGCGGGCACGAAGCTGCCCATCTGGGCCATGATGGCGATCATCGCGTTCTGGCGCAGGAAGACGGATTTCCCGCCCATGTTGGGGCCGGTGAGGATCAGGGCCTGCGGGTCGCTGCCGTCGAGGGAGATGGGGTTGGGGACGAAGGTCCCGGCCGGGAGGGCCGCTTCCACGATGGGATGCCGGCCGTCCGCGATCTCCAGGGCGTGGGAGAGGTCCACCTCGGGCTTGACGTAGTCGTTCTGCACCGCGGCCTCGGCCAGGGAGTGCAGGGCGTCCAGCTCGGAGACCGAGGAGGCGAAGGTGCGGATCGCCGGGCTGTCGGCGAGCACGTCGGCGCGCAGCTTTTCGAAGAGCTCGGCCTCCAGGCGGGCGACCTTGTCCTGGGAGCCGAGCAGCTCGATCTCCAGCTCCTTCAGCTCGGGGGTGATGTAGCGTTCGGCGTTGCGCAGGGTCTGCTTGCGGGTGTAGCGCGCCGGGACCTTCTCGGAGTGGGTCTTGGTGACCTCGATGTAGTAGCCGAAGACGGAGTTGTAGCCGATGCGCAAAGAGGCGATGCCGCTCTGGGCGCGCTCACCCTCCTCGAGCTTCTTGAGGACCTCCTGGCTCCCGGTCTTGACCGCGCGCAGCGCGTCGAGCTCGGCGCTGAAGCCGGGGCGGATGAGCCCGCCGTCGGAGATCCGCACCGGCGGGGCCGGCACCAGGGCGCGTTCGAGCAGCCCCTGCGCCGCTTTGAGCCGGACTTCCACCGCGGCCACCGCCTCGCAGACTTCGTGCAGGCTGGAGGAGAAGCCGCCGTCGTTGAGCCAGAGTTCGAGGGCCTGCACCTGCAACAGCGAGTCGCGCAGGGCCGCGAGGTCCCGGGGCGAGGCCGAGCGGGTGGCCAGCCGGTTGACGACCCGCTCCAGGTCCGCGATCCCCTGCAGCAGGCGCCGCAGTCCGCCGCGTTCGAGGTCCTTGTCCACGAGTTCGGCGACGCAGCCGAGCCGCCGCTCGATCTCGGGCAGCGCGGTGGAGGGGCGCAGTATCCAGTGCTTGAGGCGGCGGCTTCCCATGGGGGTGCAGGTCCGGTCGAGGACCCCCCAGAGGGTGTGCTTGCGCCCGCCTTCCGCGGATTCCACGAGCTCCAGGGTGCGGATGGCGGCCTCGTCGAGCTCCATCTCGGGCAGGGATTCCCGGTAGGAGGGGGACAGGGTCTCCTGAAGGTGGGTCTGCGTGGCCGCGACGTAGCTGCGCGCGGTCAGGGCGGCCTTGAGCGCGAGGGGGCGGTTGGCCCAGGTCGCGCGGTTCTCCCAGGACTCGGGGATCTCGCCCTCGGAGGCGGTCCGCGTCCACTCGGACATGAGGGTCTTGGGCCCCAAGGTGTGCCGGAGCTTGAGCTCGGCGACCGCCTTCTGGGAGGCCAGCAGTTCCACCGGGCGGATCTTGGCCAGCAGGGCGTGCAGGCCCAGGTGGTCGTGGTCGTTCATGGCCTGGGTGGCCCAGAACTCCCCGGTGGAGACTTCCATGCAGGCCAGCCCCCAGCCCACCGTGTCCACCTCGATGGCCGCCAGGTAGTTCGCGTTGGCGCCGTCGAGCAGTTCATCCTCGACCACGGTGCCCGGGGTCACGACGCGGGTGACCGCGCGGCGGACGATGCCCTTCGCCTGCGCCGGATCCTCCATCTGGTCGGCGATGGCGACCTTGAAGCCGGCCTTCAGGAGCTTGGAGAGGTAGTGCCCGTAGGCGTGGTGGGGGACGCCGCACATGGGCAGTCCCTGCCGCTTGGTGAGGACCACGCCCAGCACCGGGCTGGCGGTCCGGGCGTCCTCGCCGAAGAGCTCGTAGAAGTCGCCCAGCCGGAAGAACAGGATGGCGTGCGGGTACGCGGCCTTCAGGGCGTTGTACTGCCGAAGGAGAGGCGTGTCCACGGCGTCGCCGACGTCCCCCGGCTTTCCGACGGTAGGCATCGTCCTATTTTATCACATTCCGACCTCCGACCGATGGGGGGGTGCCGAACCGCTGGCGACCTAGGAACTGATTGTGCGCCCGGCATAGTAGCCGGATGTTGTCGGGTTTGTTGGAAGGCCCTCCCAAGGCCCAGGGCACGATGTGGTCGAACTCTAGAAATTCCCGCGACAGGCACTTCGTGCCATCCGTGGCCGTGAACGCGCAACGGCCCCCATCGCGCTTCCACACGGCCTGTTTGACCCAGCGCGGTATCCTGCGGGCATGAGGGTCGGAGGCTCGGTGCAGGGCGGCTTCCTGTCGTTCCGGGTCCTCCCGGTCGAGCAGAGCTTCGACCGCAGCCGCAAAGATGTCTCCGAGATCCCCCGAGGGGAACTTCCGCCGCAGGAGTTGGCGGCAGCGGTCGACCCTGGCCAGGAACTCCTCGTTGCCAGTGAAGGCGAACCGGATGCGCTCCGGCGCCAGGGGTTTGATCTCGGGCCGCGGCTGGGCGGTCTCCGGCAGACGCCGGACCACCTCGGCGACTTCCGGCTTGGGATCCAGGCGGGCTACAATCATCTGGACCTCCCGTTTGGTCTTGCCTCGGGCCGCGTCCAGTACGCTGCGATGGTTCTCCGCAGTCAGCAGAGGGGCCACGAGGTTGATGGCCGTGAGGGAGGTCTTGCCCTCTTCCAATCGGGTGACGATTGAAGGGAACCTCTCTGCCGCACGCGCCGCATGGATGCGCTTAGCCGACTCGTCCTCCGAGTAGCCCAGGAAGCGCATGCAGTAGTCGAAGAGGGAGTGGTACCCCATCGCCGCAAAGAGCTTGCGCCGATCCACCTCCATGAGGACCCGCACCACCTCGGCCGCGTTCTCCCGCTCCGCCGCCACGGCCCTGCGCAGATGTGCTGTCAGGTCGCCATCGGAAAGCGCTGATAGATCAATCATTATCTCCCATCAACATGCTCCGGAGCATGTTGCCTCCGCCCACATGTACGATTGACCCCTCGGTTTAGTTCCCTTATGTTGCCGCGAGCAGAACCGGGAACTGCTAGAATCGAATTCCATGTTGTCGAACGAAGCCGACACTCGGGCCAAGTTGATAGACCCCGCGATCCACGCGCGAGGTTGGACCGAAGACCTCATCCGTCGGGAAGAGACCGCCGGGGCCATCGAGGTCATAGACGGCAAGCCCCGGAAGCGGTCCAAGGGCCGCACTGACTACGTTCTAAGAATCAAGGTCAACTCCGAGGCGCAACCCGTGGCCATGGCGTTGATCGAGGCCAAGGCCGAGAATCTGCCGCCTGCCCATGGCTTACAGCAGGTCAAGGGCTACGCAGCCTCCTGCAAGGTTACGTATTTGGATGCATGTTCTTTTTTGCCGCGTGCCCATAGTGTCCTGTTCGCTGGTGATTCCAAGCATCCGGACGCGAACGTTTACCAACGTCTCCGACAGAGAACTGTGCTCCATTGTATTTCGAACGGGGCAAAGCGTGCGTCTAATCCACTCGGAATAACGATGCCAGGGGGGGTTGGAGGATGTTCAGGCGGTCTTGGCGCCGTTGGGGGCGGGGGCCGGGAGCTTGATGGCGTTGAGCCGGGTCAGGAAATCACCCACCGTGTGGATGCGCTTGTCGGGGTCCGGCTCCAGGCAGGCGTCCACCAAGGTGTCGAGTTCCAGGGGCAGGCCGACCTTCACCCGGGAGGGCCGCACGTAGCGCTTGTTGATCTTCGAGGCGGTGGTGGCGGGAGACGGGAAGGGGCCCTGCCCCGTGAGCATCTCGTAGAGGCAGGCTCCCAGGGAGAATAGGTCGGACTCCTTGCGCACCTCGCCCTCCTCCTGCTCGGGCGCCATGTACTGGGGGGTCCCGGCCACGGATTGGGTGTGGGTGGACTTGGCCATGGCGTCCTTGGCCTGCCGCGCGATGCCGAAGTCCATGACCTTCACCACCCCTTCGGTGGTCACCATGATGTTGGAGGGCTTGAGGTCGCGGTGGATCACCCCTTTCTTGTGGGCGTAGTCCAGGGCGCTGCAGACCCCGTTCATCACGTACTGGGCCTCCGAGAAGCTGAGCGTCTTCTTGCGCTCCATGATCTGGTCCACGGTCTGGCCTTCGACGTACTCGAAGACCAGGTAGAGCTCGCCCTTCTCCTCGAGGATGGAGTGGATGTCCACGATGTTGGGGTGATGGAGCCCGGCGACGATGCGGGCCTCCCCCAAAAAGCGCGCCCGCTCCCGTTCGTCCTCCGCGATCTCCTCGCGCATCTTCTTGATGGCGACCTTGCGTCCCAAGGCCCTGTCCAGCGCCTCGTAGACGATGCCCATGCCCCCGTTGCCCAAGGGGCGCAGGATCTTGTAGCCCGCCGCCAGCGAGGGGCCCCCGGCGATGGCCCGGGCGGTCTCGTCCCCGGCTCCGGGGAGCCGGGTGAGCCAGGTCTTCATCTTCTTGCGGCTGGGCAGGACGCGGACCAGGCCCACCGCGATGAGCAGGCCGCCGACCAAAGAGCTCAGGAGGACGACCAGGTAGCGGCGGCTGCGCGGCTTGGGGGCGGCCGCGGCCGCGAACGGCTCCGGCGCGTCGAGACGGAAGTTGTAGCGCCGGGAGATCTCCTGGAGCTCGCTGTCGAACTGCGGGCTGAGCTTGGCCGCGGCGCGGTAATCATTGATCATGCCGCCCAGGTCGCCCAGGTTCTCCTTGGCCAGGGCGCGGTTCTTGTAGGCGTAGGCGTTGGAGGGGTTGATGGCGAGGGACTGGTCGGCGTCGCGCAGCGCCTCGCGGTAGCGCCCCAGCTGGAGCTGGGCGTTGGCGCGCGCGTCGAGGGCGTCGGTGAAGTTGGGGTCCGCGGCCAGCGCCGCCGAGGCGTCGGCCACCGCGCCCTCGTACTGCCCGGTCAGGTTCTGCGCGGCGGCCCGGAAATAACGGGCCTTGGCGTTGGCCGGCTCGCGTTCGATGACCCGGCTCGTCACCTGGATCGCGCCCTGGTAGTCGCCGAGCTTGATGCGGTTGGCGGCCTGCTGGTTGAAGGAGTCCGCCGTCGGGTCCGCCGCGGCGCGAGTCGGGGGCGCCTGCCTGAGCGTCGCCTCCACCTGGTTGCGCTGCGCCTGCGCGGCCTGGAATTCCCGGTCCAATTGCGCGGCCGCAGCCTGCTGCAGGGGGTTGAGCCCCAGGTCCTGGGGCGCGCTGGCCCGCGGTCCGGCCATCTTGGAGATCTGCATCGCCACCTTGTTGGCCCCGTTGAGCGCCAGGGCGCGGTTGGCATCCTCCAGGGCCTGGGCGTAATCCTTCATCTGGTAGTAGGCCAGGGCGCGGGTGGTGTAGGCCCGCTCGTCGTCCTTGTAGAGCTCGCTCGCGTGCGTGGCGGCGTCGATGGCCTGGCGGTAGTCGCCCATGCCGTAGTGGGAGACGGGCGCGTTGTTGAGGGCGTCGCGGTTCTGGGGATCGTCCTCCAGGACCTTCTCGCTCAAGTTCAGCGAGCTCTGATAGGCCTGGCGGTTGTCCGGCCCCAGCTGGTTGAGTACCGCGGCGACGTCGTTGCGCATCCGGTTGTAGGTGTCCTTGGGCACTTCGGCGGTGGGGGGATCGGTGAGCGTTGCCGCCAGATCCGGGGCCAAGGAGGCCAGGATGCGGTTCTTCTCCTTGGTCGGGGCCTTGTCGTCGTCGGCCTGCTTGAGGCGGCCGTCGATCTGCTCGATGGTGGTGAGGAGCTTCTTCTTCGCGGGGGAGCTGTCGGGCATGGACATGATCTGGACCCGGGCCCTCCCATAGGCGACTATGACGTCCCCTCCTTCCGGGACGATGGGAGAAGCATCGGTCGCCGCGCCCGTGGAGGAGTCCTGGACCTGAGCCGGGACCTTGGGTTTGTCATCCGCGCAGGAGCCGCGGACCGGGAAAACGACGATAAGGGCCAAGAGCAGGCCCCAGAAACGAGGAGAGGTGCCCATCAAATTCCACCTCCGAAGGGTAAGCATAGTGTAAGGGCCCCCCTATTCCCTGTCAAGGGCCCGCTATCGGAAAACCGCAAAAGATATTGCAGTCTTGAATGCTGCCCATATGTCAGCCCTTGCGAAGCGCGCTGAGAAGATCGCCGGTAAGGGCGGCGCAGGAGGCCGCCGTAGTCTCGGCAGGTTCCATCGGGGCTGCAGCACGGGCGGCCATCCGCGATCCGGTTGAATCCGGCTCGGAGAAAAGACGCTCTAGAAGTGATGCCGCTTCTCGGCTGACGGGCCCGGCCACCTTGTCGGACATTAGCGGGGGGAAGGCGTCTCTGAAGGATTCCATCGATACACCTCGAAGCAGGCGCAGCACATCGAGCGCATCCTTATCGCCCAGGCGGCCTTGCTCGTTTTCCCGGTCAGCGATCTTGTGGAGCTTGGAAACCAGCAGGGCCGTAGGCCCCGCTACTGCTATATTGAAACTTCTGGCATCGGACGTCTCCAGGGCGGATACGGTCTTCTGGCTCTTATCCACGAGGGCGGCCTCAAGGCCTTTTACCTTCCGGGCCACCTTGCTGCCATGCGCACCCAGGCGCGCCCCCCGGCGGCCCGGACCGCCCACCGCAGCCGGTACCAGCAGATCCACCATGACGGCGACTCCTCTGCCGCCGAGCGCCCTCTGGGTCACCCATGAGCCGACGTTGGTGCCGTCGGGCTCGAATCCCGCGCTCCGAATGGTCTCTTCCAGCCGCGGGTAGTCGCAGAGGAATTGCGGATCCAAGGCGATATCCGCGTCGGTCGTGTATTCGGGGATTGAAAGTCCGGCCGGGCCTGTGTGAAGGTAGATGGCCTGGGCTCCCACCAGGATCAGCGCACCGCGCTGCGTGCCCAGGGCCTCCAAAGCGTCCAGAAGGACGCGGCGGGCCAGGACATAAAGTGGATCAGCGTCGCCAGGCGGATTCATTGGCCTGCATCCAGTCGAGCAGAGCGTGGGCCTCCGACGGGTTGCGGCCGGGACCTGACAGCAGGTCCACCGCTGCTTGGCTCAAAGCGACATAAGGTGTTCCGTCACGTTCGTCGGTCCGATCAAAGACGACTTTGTCGTAAGGTTCGGCCAAGAGGACATTCGCCCCTGATTCCGCCGGCCTCAACCCAAGATCCTTCGCGACCTCTTCCGGAGATTCGACATAGGCCGCCAGGAGACGCGTGGGCGCTACCGGGGCGACGCAGGCCGCCGCGGCGGAACCCGTAATGGCTGCCCGTTTAGCGGCGGCGGCAAGCCGGGAAGCCGCACCGGCAATATCTCTCGGCTCCAGGTAGGAGATCACCCGATTGGAGGCAATGAACGAATAATCCCGTGCCCAGCGCTCAATGAGTTTGCGCCAGGCGACCTCCGTGATCGGACCCCGCGGCTCGCGCCGGACCAGGGCCTCGGTTTCCAGGAAGGTGAGGACCCGGGAAACATAGCCGGGATTGATTCCCGTCTCTTCGGCTAAAGCGCGGACCCCGAACGGCGGCCGCAGATCGCACAATGCGCGCACGATTCGTCCGGCCTTGGCGCCTTTGAGCGACCGTGCTGGTCTCTCGGTCCGGTTGGGATTGCGTTCAGCGCCCTGAGTTTCAATGAAAATGGCTGGCCGGGATGTGAAGATGCGGATGTTCCCCGTAGTGTCCGCATAAGGGATATCGAGTTCCAATAAGCGTTGGCGAGTGCTCAAACTCAAGAATGGAGCCGCGATAAGCGGGACTATTTCATCCCCCCAGGCTTTCCTGGAACCTCGAAGTTGTTCGGCCAAGAACGTCACATCTTTGGGTTCTACGCTTGCTTTGGCCATTACGCCTATTCTTGCGCGTTCGCCATGGGGCCCGGTCAGATCCAGGAAAAA
>Ga0154315_1049_pt1 | contig 46047 bp, 40 predicted proteins | sample RifGroA2_FD_105609 | JGI IMG/M metagenome (GOLD analysis project Ga0154315, IMG submission 105609) | Elusimicrobia bacterium GWA2_69_24
GGTGACGTCCACCTTGCGCCAGGCTCGCGTCTTGCCGCCTTCCACCGTGAAATAGATGCTGCGCCCGGCGGGCCGGACGCCCGCGATCTCGCGGTCCTCGATGGAGAGCTTGAGGGTCCCATTCTCGCGCGTGAGGGAGCCGTAGTTCGTCTTGAGCCGCCAGCCCGGGAAGTGGATGAAGCAGTTGTTGCTGAACTTGGCCTCTTCGGACTGCAGCATGAAGCCGGCCTGGGAGGCGTCCACCTCGGGGCCGAGCAGGGCCACGGCCTGGTTCGCGTCCGGGGCGAGATCGAGCTTGAGGAGCTCCCGGCCGGCCACGGCGTAGACCTGGTTGGCGCCGCCGACGAGGAAGCGCTGGATGGGGCCCGAAGGCACGGCGTAGGCCTTGGTCTTCCCGGTCGCGGGGTCGTGCTTGACCAGGCGCCCGGCGCCGTCGAGCCAGAAGAACATGTGCTCGGCGGAGACCAGGCTGCCGGCCGCGGCGGAGCCTGCGAGCTCGAAGCCCTTGGCCACGAGACCGTTCTTGGCCGCGGCCGCCGCGTCCACGGGCTGTAGCCGCACGGCGAGTTCTTCCACCGTCAGCGCCTGGGCGGTCTTGCCCTCGCCTTCCTTGCCCAGGGTGACGGAGGAGCCCACTTCATAAGAGAGGCCGGCGCTCTTCGCGGCCGGCTCCATGCGCCGCCAGCTCGGGGGCAGGTCCAATACCGGGAGCGGCAGTTCCGGCGATTTCCCGAGATAGGGTTCCGGAGCCGCGGGCTGGACCTTGGCGCCGGAGAGCCGGCTGCGCAGGGAGGATATCCCGCCCAGGACTGCGTCCTTGAAGGAGACGGCCGAGACCTTGCTTCCGTCGAAGGCCCCGTCGAGCCTCGCCGCGTTGAGCGCCGGGTCCTGGCCGCGGTTCTGCTCCGGAGTGACGCCCTGGACCGTCTTCTGCAGGGTCTGGAGGGCCGGGGCGGCCGGCCGGGTCTGGGCCTCGGGGTCGACGGCCGCGGCGGAGACCGCCTTGACGGCCGGAGCGGTCTTCAGCGCTCCGATGACGGACGCGGACGGAGCGACGGAGGCGGCGCCGAGCGTCGCCTCCTGACGGATGGAAGACAACGGCACCGACGGCAGGCCGAGCGGCTGGGACGGGTTCCCCTGCAGCAGCGGCGCGGGTCCCAGCCCGTTCCACGACGTCCCGGGCGCCTCGTTGGACAAGACCACCGGGGCCGCGAAAGAGCCCCGGCCGGCGGAGGTCTGGGAGACGGTGTTGGCCAGCGCCCCCAACGGCGAGCCGGCTCCCAGGCTCATCGCCAGGGAGACCGCCAGGGAGCGCTTCGCCGCTTCGTTCATGGGTTCCTTAGAACGGGAAGTCTTCCTGAGTCGCGGCGGGCTTCGTCGGCTGCGGCGCCGGGGCGGTCTTCTGCCCGGTACCGGCCAGGTCATACGCCTCCAGCACGCGTTCGATGGCCTCGGCGATGGCCGGGTCCTCGACGATGGAGGAGGGGTTGTAGGTCTTGGTGAAGATGTCGACCACGCTGTCCTTGGGGAAATGCTGGACGTGCTCGACGATGTGGAGCAGGGTCCGGGGCGCGATGGGGAGCGGCAGGGTCTCGGGGTAGGCCTTGCGGAGTTCATTGGCGATGGCCACCAGCTTCTCCACGAGCTTTCCGTCCACCTTGCCGTAGAAGATCTTCAGCAGGGCCGCTTCCTCTTCGGGCGGCAGGTACTTCACGTCGAGCGTCATGCCGAAGCGGCTGGAGAGCTCGCCGGAGGGAGGCTCGCCCTTGTAGGGGGGCTTCACCGGGTTCATGGTGCCGATGACCCAGCTCTTGGACTTGTCGTACTTGATGACCCGGCCGTCCGGGAGGCGGTACTCGCCGTTCTGGAGGATGTTGTTGAGGATGGCCACGCCCTCCAGGGGCTTGTGCATCTCGTCGAGGAGCAGGATGCCGCCTTCCTGCATCCAGCGCAGGACGGTGGAGGCGGTGAGGCCGGTGCGGCCCTTGCCCTCCTCGCCGAAGGTCTCGCGCGCGATGAGGTCCTTGTTGCGCGTGTATTCGTTCATCGACACCATCCAGAGGTCGTTGCCGGTGAGCTTGGCGATCATCTCGGCGATGTAGGTCTTGCCGCCGCCGGTCTCGCCGATATAGAGGACGTGCTGGCGGAGGGTGAAGGCCTTGAGGGTGTCGTAGATGACCTTCTTGTTGGTCGGGAGGTTGACGGCGCGCCAGTCTTTTTCGCTGATGCCCATGGCCTCGGCCTGGGCCGGGACGCTGCGCAGGCCGACCGCGCGCAGGAAGGCGCCGGCCATGCGGGCGAACAGTCCCTGGGGCTTGGGGGTCTTCCGCGCGATGGGGAACTGGAACTCGCCGATGCGCAGGAAGCCGTCCGCGATCGTCATGGGGTTGGCCTGGGACCAGAGGCGCACCTGGGAGGCGGGCGTGTCGAGGAAGGAGCGGGCCTCGGCCACGTCCAACTGGTAGACGCGGTCGCCCGCGGTCACCACCGCCTTCTGCACCTGTAAGCCCTTGGAGTCCAGCGCGACCTGGAGGCGGATGGCGCCGGTTCCGGCCGCTTCCTTGAGGCCGGGGATGTCGAAGACGCGGTAGCGCCGCTGCATCGTGTCCCACTCGATGAGGCCTTCCTGGGACGCGACCAGGTAGATGCCGCGGTCGGGGGTCTCGGCCACGGCCTTGACCGTGAACGGGAGCTCGCCGATGTCCGCGACGTCGGTCTCCGTGCCCTGCCAGGCCTTGCGCCAGACGCGGGTGCCGTTTTCGGTCTTCTGCAGGTAGAACTTGTCGCCGGCCGGGGTGAGGGGGACGCCGAGGCCGAATTCATTGTAGACCGCTTCCTCGCTCACCGGGAAGCGCAGGAGCTGGGAGCCGATCCAGAACACGCGGGAGCCCTTGGAGCGGAGCAGTATCCCGTTGGTCGGCTTGCCGTCCTTGCCGGGGAGGGTGACGGGCTGGAGGTCCGCGACCTCCGAGACCGGGAGCTTGTCCTTGTTGACCTTGGTGGCCTTTTTGGTGGAGAGGTCCCAGCGCTGGAGCATGCCGTTGTTGACCACGTACAGGAACTCGCCGTCATCGGACGCGGCGAAAGCGTCGACCTTCCCTTCCGCGGGGGTGATGCGGAAGGTCTTGCCGGCCTTGGCGTCGTGATAGTAGAAATCGCCTTCCTGGTCGGTCCAGACGATGCCCTTCTCCACCTGGGCGGACTGCCGGACGCCCGATTTCATCTGCCATTGCGAGCGCCGCACCTTGTCCTGGCCGGTCTCGGCGGCTTGCAGGGTCCAGACCTGCCCGTCCGCCTCGGCGAAGGACAGCTCGCTCATGAAGGTGAACTCCGCGCCGTCGGCGGAGAGGATCTGGGGCTCGCCCATCTGATAGCGCGCGGCGACGTCCTTGGACTGGGCGCCGGCGGCCTTCTTCCACATGGGGGAGACTTGAGTGAGAGGAAGCTCGGGAGCCTGGGCCAGGTAGGTGCCCTTGGCCGGGTCGGAGTGGTCGAGCCCGCTGCGCGGGGCGGAGTAGGCGCCGGCCACCGGGGATTCCGCCGAGGGCGCGACGCCCTTGCCGCCGTCGAAGAGGCGCGAGAAGACGCTCCGGTTGGCGGCGGGGGACTTGCCCTCCTCGCGGATTATGGAGACGCCGGCGGCCTGGAGACTGCCGAGGGCGGCCCTCTCCGGCGAGAGGAAGACGGCTTTCGCCTTCGAGGACGGCGCCCCCATGGGCGCCGCGACCGCGGCGCGCGGGCCGGCGGAGATGGCCTTGGGCCCGAGCCGGGAGGCGGTGACAGAGGCCGCGGCCTGAGGGAGGGAGGAGGTCTGGGCCGCGGGCTGGAGGCCGGCGGGCGCCGAGAGGTTCACGGAGGGGAGGACCGTGCCGGCCGTGAGCGGCGCCAGCTGGAAAGCCCCGGACCGCGCGCCGATCCCGGAGTTCAGGGAGCCGGCGGCGGCGCCCATGAGGTTCCCGACCGAGACTCCCGGTTGTACGGCCTGGACGCCGGATACGGTGATCCCTTCCGCCGAGATGGGGGCCGGCAGGAGCAGGCCCAAAGACAATATGGAAGCGGCGAGCGGGGCGAGGGAGCGGGTGTCGTTCTTCATAAAGGGAATGGTAACAGGATTACCAAGAGAGGGGGATGCGTCCATGGGCCTAAAGACGCGATGTCATTGGACCCAAACCCGGGTGGTCCCAATAGTCGCCGCCGCACAATGTATAATTAGCTTCCTTACATGGGCGATTATCTCTGGCTGGCGGGTCTGGCGGTCATCATGGGGATGGTACTGCTCCTCCCCTTCTCCGTGCGCAAGGTGGAGGAGGAGCTGGAGATCTTCCTGTTGGTAATGGGCTCCCTGGCCGTGACGGTCAGCCGGCTCTGGGACCTCCATCTGATCCACGAGGCGCTCTACGAGCCCATCAAGATTTCGGTCGCGGTCCTCGTCTTCGGCCTGGTGTTCCGGCAGCTCGGCAACAGCATCCGGCACTCGGTCTCCCGCGTCGCCCACCGCATGGGCATGCGGACCTTCCTCTTCGTTTTCGTGGTCGGCCTGGGATTTTTGTCCAGCATCATCACGGCCATCATCGCGGCCCTGGTCCTGGTGGAGGTCATCAGCGGCTTGAAGCTCTCCAAGGACAGGGAGCGCGCCGTGGCGGTGCTGGCCTGCTATTCCATCGGATTGGGCGCCGTGCTCACCCCGGTCGGCGAGCCTCTTTCCACCATCGTCAACGCGAAGCTCGCGGGGCCGCCGCACAACGCGGACTTCTTCTTCCTGGCCCGGGAATTCTTCTTCTGGGTAACACCGGGCATCCTCGCCTCCGGCCTGCTCGCCACCCGCTACGCGGGGCGGGATGTCGCCGCCGGGAGCTCCCTCGTCGCCTCGGAGCGGGAGAGCTACCGCACCATCTTCCTGCGCACCGGCAAGGTCTACGCCTTCGTGGCCGCTCTGGTCCTGCTCGGCCGCGGCTTCATGCCCGTGGTGGACCGCTACATCATCGGGCTGCCCAACGCGGTGCTTTACTGGGTCAACATGGTCTCGGCGGTACTCGACAACGCGACCCTCGCGGCCGCGGAGGTCAGCCCGCGCATGAGCGAGGCCAGCCTGCGTTGTGTGCTCCTGGGCCTGCTCATCTCGGGAGGGATGCTCATCCCGGGCAACATCCCCAACATCATCAGCGCCAAGCAGCTGGGGATCGGCAGCCGGGACTGGGCCAAGGTCGGGGTGCCCGTGGGCTTGGGTCTGATGGCGGCGTACGCCGTCGTCCTCATGTTCGTTTCGCCGTGAGCCCCGAGGCGCGCGGGTCCCTGCTCCGGTTCCTGCGCGCCGCCGCGGTCGCCGCCGCCGTCGTCCTGCTCGCCAAATCCCTGGTCCTGGACCTGCCGTCCGCCCCATTGCCGGGACATGCCGGCGACCGGTACCAGGTGTACGCGGATCCCGGCGAGGCGGTGCTGCACGGGCTCGGCAACGAGGTGAGCGGGACCGACGTCTCGGCCCGGATGCCCCTTTCCAGCGTGGGCGCCGCGCTCTTGGCCGAGCATCTCCCTGGCCCGGGCGCTTTGTGGCGGATGCTGACCACCCTCTTGGCCGCGGCCGGCGTGCTCGCCCTGGCGACGCTCGCGCTTTCCCCGGGGCACGCCCTCCTGGCGCTGATACTGTTCCTGCTGGCCGGCAGCGGGGCCTGGGATTACCCGCAGGCTCCCTACGCCTTGCTGCTCCTCACCGTCGCCGGCGCTCTGGCCTGGCGGGCCCGGGAGCCGACGCTTGCGCGGAGTCTGATGCTCGGAGCCTGCATCGGCGGCACTTTGCTCTTCCGCTCCCCGTTGGCCCTCTTCCCGCCGGTGCTGGTTTTGGTGGAACTCGTCGCGCGGCGGGGGGGGACCCGGGAGGACAGGCTCTCCTGGACTGCTCTGCTCTGCGTACCCTATCTCTGCCTCGTCCCGGTCTGGGTGATGAACTGGTCCGCGCACGGGCAATGGATCCCGTTCGAGTTCGGCCCCATGGACGTCAACGTGGTCACCGGTGCGGCGGGGCTCGTGCCCACGGTGACCGGGGATTGGGGCGCGGTGATCCCCGGAGCCCCCGACATCTCCCGCAGCGGGGCGGCGCTGGCCTGGGCTTTCGGCGAGGTCCTGCGCCATCCCCTGCGGTACGCAGCATCCGTGGCCGCTCGAGTCGTCTATGCCGCCTCCCTGCATCCGCTCCTGGTCATGCTCGCGTTCACGGGAGCGTGGCTGCACCGCCGCAGACCTGAGATCCGGCAGGTCGGACTGCTCGCCGTCTATTTCATCGCCATCCATTGCCTTATGTCCGTGCGCCGGGACTATTTCATCCCGCTATGGCCGCTGCTCGCGGTGCTGGCCGTCCCGGTCCCCTGCGGCGAGCGGGATGGGAGGGCGGACCGGGTCGCGGCGCGTTGGACCCGAGCAGCGAGCCTGGCGACCGCCGCGGCGGCCTTGTGCTGCATGGCTCTGGTGAGCGCATTCCCGGTCCGCGCCGCGCGCTCCGCGAAGGATCCCTTGGGAGCCCTTTCCTCTTCGGGAGACGCCTGGCTGCTGCAGCGGCGCGCCCGTCTTCTCGCGCGGCAGGGACGCGCTCGGGAGGCCTTGCGCGACTATGCCGCGGCCCTGCGCCTGCGTCCCACGGACCCGGATATCCGCCTGGAGCACGGGTGGATACTCCTTACCCTCGGCAAGGCGGGCGCCTGGCGGAACTACCGTCCGGTATGGGACGAAGGGGATCTGAGCGTGGACAGCCATGCCCTGTTGTCCGCCCGTATCCACCTGGTCCGGTCGCTGGGCTGGAGCCGGCTCGGGCTGGGGGAGAGAGCGGCGGAAGAGCTCGGGCTGGCCCTGGAGGCCTGGCGGGACCAGGCCGCCGTGGACCGGGTGCGGACACCCAGGGAAGCTGCGATGCTGGATGGGATGCGTTCTGCCGCGGCCGAGTCGTTCGTCCGTGCCGCGGTGGAGGGACTGGGAGTGCCGCTGGCGGCCCCAGACCGGCGGGCCCTCGTCGCTGGACTCCTGTCTTTCACGCCGGAGGGCGGGACCAACCGCATCCTGCTGGCCTCGGCCGCGCTCAAGGCGCAGGATGCCGGGCTGGCATTGAAGGCGTTGGGGACTTCCGATGTCCGGGACCTGGGTCCGCGGGCCGCCGGGGAGTTGGCCGCGCTATGTGCGCGCGCCGGGGACCGCGCCGGAGCGCTGCGCATACTGCGCCGCTTGGAGGAAGGGACTCCCGCGGATCCGGACGGATTGCTCGGTCTGGCCGCGACCGCCCAGGCGGCGGGCGATTGCCTCCTGGCCGGACGCTTCCTGGCCCGGGCGGAGGCGGGAGGGGACATGTCGCGGATCGCCGCCATCTTCGAAGCTTGCGGGGCTCCGGACCGGGCCCAGGAGGTCTTCGCCCGGCAGTTGGACCGTTCGCCCGAACCGGGGCTGTGGATCGCGCGGGCCGCGCTGTCGCGCCGCTCCGGGCGTAGGGACGAAGCCCGAAGCTTTCTGGAACAGGCGAGGGCTCTGGATCCCGGGGAGAAGACCGCGCGCGCCGCGGCCGCCGCCTATCTTTCTTGGGGGGACTATGAGCGGGCGCTGGGGGTCTTGGAGCCTCTGGCGCGGGGAGAGGCCCCGTCGGCGGAGCTCCTGAGGGATATCGGGGTCTGCGAGAGTCTCGCGGGCCGGAAAGATGCGGCGCGCCGCGACCTTGAGGCGGCGCTCCTCAAGGCGCCGGGGCTGCTCTCCGCGGCGCTCAGCCTGGCCGCGCTCCATGTCTCGGCCGGTCGTCCCCGCGAGGCTTTGGAGGTCTACGAGCGCGTCCTGCGCTCGGAGCCCCGGCCGGACGAGGCGGTGCTCAGGGACACGGTGCTGGAGAGTCGGGCGGAACTGTTGGGTAAGACGCGGCGGATTCAGGGGCCGTAGAGCAAGCCGCCGGCGACGAGACCCGCGAGCGTGACGAAGGCGATCGCCGCGGCGATGCCCGACAGGGCGAGCGCTCCCAAGCGCAGCCCGGAGATCTGCACCGGAGGCTCTGCGGTGGCCATGCGCCAGGTGGAGACCGTCCCCCGTCCGGCGCACCAGCCCAGGAACGCTCCGGCCGAGCAGAAGAGCGCTGCCATCCCGACGGACGCGGCCGGGGAGTGCCCGAGCAGCGCCTGATGGGCCATCCCCAGACCGATGAAGAGCAGGAGCATGGCCGCGACCGCGAGCGGGATGAGCAGGAGCCCCTGCAGCCCGATGACGCACCAGCGCAAGACGGCCAGGGCCTTAGGGTCGGCCACCGATGAGTTCTCTGAAGAAGAAGGAGACCCTCTCCCAGAAGGGCCGGTTCGCGGACTTGGAAGCGTCCGGGGATTTGGCCCGGGGTCGCTCCTTGCGGACCCGGTAGGTCTCGCCCTGGAGCTTGAACTTGTCCGTGTCCGCGATGAAGACCTTCTCCGCCAGCAGGCCCTTCTCCCGGGCCTTCTCCAGGATGATGGCGTTCATCTCGCCGAACCGGTCGGGGCCGAGGCGCTCCTTGAACGCGGCGAGGGTGTTCGCGTCCGGCGCCTTGGCGTTGGCCTCCAGGCCGATGAACCACTTGAACGCCAGGTGGAGGTTCGCCTGCTCCTCCACCTCGCGCGCGGGGAGCTCGAGCAGGGTCTGCAGGAGGAGCATCCGGAACAGGATGGCCGGCTCCCAGCCGGGCCGTCCGGTCTCCGAGTAAAGGCCTCTGCAGGCCTCATTGATGCGGTCGGCGTCGATCAGCTCCCGCATGCGACGCAGGAAATGCCCCTGGGGGACGACCTGGTCGTACAAGAAGTCTCCGAAGAACCCGGTCTGGTTGTCGGTTTTCCCTAGCACGGGAGCATTATAGCACTCGGACCGCTCAGGAGGGCGGCTCGACGTGCACCAGGACGCGGGTGATCAGGGGGATCTTGGAGCGCAGATGCTTCTCCAGGCGTTCGGTGAAGCCATGGGCGTCCTTGATCGCGGTGGCGGGGTCCAGGGTGCAGTGCAGGGAGACGGCCAGCTCGCCGTCGGTGTCCCGCACGCGTATGTCGTGCAGGTGGGTCCCCACGCTCTCGGCGGCCAGGAAGCGCAGGAGCTCGGCCTGGACCTGGGCTTGGCCGGCGCTCTGGGCGTGGAAGGTGGCCGCGGACTCACCGGCGGGCTCGATGTGGGTGATGATCCCTGCGATGGCGGGGAGTTCCTTGCGGAGGGCCTCCTCGAAAGCCGTGGCCTGCGCGTGCGCTTCCTCCAGCCGGAGCCGGTCGTCCACCTCGAGGTGGAGCTCCACCGAGCGCTTGCCGTCCTCATCGTAGATGCGGATGCTGTGCGCGCCCAGACCGTTGCGCGCGGCCAGAGCCCGGATCGCGGTGTGCAGGTCCGAATCCGCCGCGGACATGGGTTCCACGTGGACCACGACGTCCGCCTTGGGCAGGATGGCCTTGATCGCGGCCTCGGCGCGGTCGGCGGCGCCATGGGCGCCTTCGAGGCCCGCCTCATGCCCGACCGCGAGGGTCACGTCCGCGAAGACCTCGGGGCCGCTGCGCCGGACCCGGACCAGCCGGACCTCCCGGACTCCGGGGACCTGGGCCGCCTTCGCGATGCGGTCGTGGAGCCCCGGGGGCACCGTGTCGAGCAGCTCGTCCACGGCTTTCCTGCCGAGGCGGTAGCAGACCTTCACGACGATGACGGCGACCCCCAGGGCGGCCACGGAGTCCGCCTGCGCCAGCCAGGGGATCCCCAGCCGATGGGCGGCCAGCACCCCGAAGAGTCCGACCAGGACGACGCCGGAGGACCAGATGTCGGTCGAGAAATGCAGTGCGTCCGCCTCGAGGGCCCGGCTCTCGTACTTGTCCGCGACGCGCTTGAGCGCCCGGGAGCGGGAGTAGTCCACGGCGATGGAGAGGAGGACCACCAAAAAGGACCAGACGTTGACCGCGACGGGCTGCTCGTGGAAGAAGAGGCGGGACACCGCCTCCTTGATGATCCAGAAGCAGGTGACGACCAGGAGCAGGGTCTCGAAGAGCGCCGAGAGGTTCTCGACTTTCCCGTGTCCATAGGGGTGTTCCGGGTCCGCCGGCTTGGCGGAGACCTTGACCGCGTATACGGTCACGGCCGCGGCCACGAGGTCGAGGCCCGAATGCGCCGCTTCGGACAGGATGCCCAGGCTGTTGGTCCAGAGGCCGACCCCGAGCTTGGTCCCGGTCAGGACGACGGCGGCCAAGAGCGAGGAGAGCGCGACGTCCCTCTTCTCGTGGTCCGCGTCGTGGGCGTTGGACTCCGTCCCAGGCAGATGCAGGTGCATGATGCTATGGACGGAGCATACCGAAATGCGAGCCGTGCTACAATCTCGGGAACGCCGGGAATCGAGGTGGGGCCATGAAGAGAGGGATGATCGCCGTTCTCATGTTCGCGTGCGTCCTGTGGACCGGGGTGTGCCAAGGGGCGGAGCCGGCTGCCGCCAAGAAGGCGGATGCCCGTCCCGGGAAGCGCCCGGCCGTCGCGGCCGCGGCTGCGTCGGACGCGGTGAACCTGCGCGTGGACGTTTCGGCGAAGTATCTCTCGCTGGAAGGGACGGCGCGGTTCCTGGTGGGCAACGGGACGCAGTCCAACTTCATCACCGGCGGGGACCAGGCCCATCTCATCAAGAACAGCCAGGGCGAGGGCGTCGAATTCAAGAAGACCGGCTTCATCGTCAACGTCCTGCCGGTGCTCAACCCGGACAACGACCGCGCAGTCTCGGTGCAGATCCAGGTGGAGCTTTCCGGGCCGACCCCGGGCATCAAGGTGGGAGAGAACGAGGTGCCCCACGTCTCCACCTGGCAGTGGCAGTCCTCCGTCTCCTTGGTCCGGGGGAAGAAGACCGTCCTGGTGGAAGCCCCCGCCCGCTTCGAGATGACCGTGGACTACGCGCCGACGGAGTAGCCTGCTCCGTCTTCCCGGCGCAAGCCGGGACCCAATTCGTCTTCCCGGCGCAAGCCGGGAACCAGTCCGTCTTCCCGGCGAAGGCCGGGAACCAGTCGGGCCGTTGTCGTACCCCCGCGCCGAGCCGCATCCCGAAACCCCACCCGCCCCTCTCCGCCGTCCTGCAAACGTCCGGGAATTACTCCCGGTGTTGAAATATCATAGACCAAAGGGCGCCGCACACTATGTTACGCCCGCGGCGGGATCTGCGCCCTTGTTTGGGCTACGAGTAAGCGACCTTTCTCGAGCGCGGCCTCCGCGTCTGAGCCGAACGGCCGGGAAAGCAGGGCGATCAGCTCCTCGGCCGCGAAGAGCTGCGTCCGGCCGGCTCGCCCCCGATTGCGCGCCACGCCGCGCTCGACAAGCTGTTCGAGCGCCACGCGCGCCGCCTGCTTCGTGACGCCGAGTTCTTCCGCCAGTACGGCGATGGTCACGATCGGCATGCGTTGCAGGAGCTCGAGCGCGCGCAGCGCCGCCGACGCCCCGCGGAATCGCGCGCGCGCGCGCCAGCGGGCGGGCAGGCCTTCGATCGCCGCGCGCGAAGCCGAAGCCTCGGTGTCGCTGCGGCGGAGCGCCTCGCAGACGAACTCGATGAGCTCACCGTAGGAGAGGCGCTTCTGCGCGGACTGGAGCGCGCGGCTGTAGTCGTCGCGATACGCCTCGACGAAGCCGGAGAGATAGAGCGGCATGCGGCCGGCGCACGCCATCTGCAACGGCCACAGCGCGCGGCCCACTCGGCCGTTGCCGTCGGAGAACGGGTGCACCGCCTCGAAGTGCGCGTGGACCACCGCCAGCCGCACCGGCAGCGTGAAGCCGCTCACGCCCGCGTCGCCGCGCTGGGCGAGTTCCTGATCGGACAGCCAGTCGAGCACGGGCTTCAGGGCCGAGGCCACGAAGCGCGGAGGGGCGGGATTATAGGTGGAGTCCTCCTTGCGGAAGGACCCGCCGATCTGGACGACGCTCCCGGCTCGTCCCGGGGCGCGCAGCACTCCCGCCTCCCCGCGGAAGTTCGGATCCTTCGCCACGATCTCCCGATGGATGTCCAGGATGGTCTTGCGGGTGAAGATGCGCTCCTTTTCGCGCGCGGCGCGGGCGAGATGGGTTTCCAGCGCATGCGCGTATCCGCGCACCGATTGCCGCGCGTCCCTGCCCGCGCCGGTGTCGTGGATATCGCCGGGAGTCAGGACGTGATCGATCGTGGACCAGGTCCCCTCGATGCGCGAGGACTCTACCGCCTCGCGCCGGACGAAGTAGTAGCCGATGAGCTTTTCCACGCCGCCGACCGCCGAGAACTCCGTCTGCCGCGCGAGGACCTCGGAGGCCTTGGCCAGCGCTTGCAGCGGCAGCTGCGCAGGAGGCGTCCGGGGAGGCGGCGGGGGAACGACGAACCAGATGTTCTCGTAGTCCCGCTCGGGAGTCTTGGCGACGCCGCAGCCCCGCTTCGGATCGTACGGTGCGCGCAGCCTGCCGGCCAGTTCCGCGCGTTTCATAACATTGTCCGAGTGCTCATAAAGACAATGTTAGTATAACAACATTGCCTTTAGCGTGCCAGAGGCAAGGTTGCCGGCAAGGTTGCCGAGCCGCGATGGCTCGGCGGGGGCTACTTGCCGAGGAGCCATTGTTCCCTTTCCGGCCAATTAAGCCAGGAACCGAACCCCCGCGCCAAGCTGCCCCACAAGACCCCACCCGACCCCCTTTGCCGACCCGCAAACGCCCGGGAATTACTCCCGGTGATGAAATATCATAGCCCAGAGGGGGGGCGAACTGACGATAACGCACACTATGTTACGCTCGCGGCGGGATCTGCGCCCTTATTTGGACTACGAGTGTCTTCGACGGCGCGCATGCTCATATCCCTTCTTGAACGCGATGAGGAGCTCCCGCCCCTCCTTGCGCCGCTTTTCGGCGGCTTCTTCAAACTGACCGGCAGCCAACGCGTCCATGAACGGCGAGTACAAGTCCTCCGACTCCTTATAAACATCGATCGACGTAAACCGCCGCCTCCAGCGAGGCAAGATTGCCGACCTCGATACCCATCAGCACCGCCCCAGCGGTGGCATAGTCTTGATGCTCCATGCCTACCTGCCCGACCAAGCTGTACCGCCGCTCATCCTGCGTCCCAGAGGCGAAATTCTGCAGCCAATATTCGATGTCCTTGGCATCGCTGCGGTACTTCACGTCATAGAGCTTCTTGTATGCATCCCAGTCGCGCACGGGAACTCCAAAATCGGCGTCGTTGGTTCCGTGGAACTTCGGATAATCGGCGCCGATCTCCGGGCTGAATTGAGCCACGAGCGCTCCGACCAAGACGACCCGGATCTCGAGCTTCTCCGCGGCGGCGCAGACATCTAGAACCGTCTTCTTGAGTTCATCTTCCATGGGGCACCTGTGGCTCGATGAAGCGTTCGTAGATCATCTGGGCTGTCTCAAGTTCGCGTTGACCGCCATCCTGGAGGAGCTCCGCGTAAATCAAGAACGGCGTGGCCAGCGGCCAGGGGCCCTGCGTTTTCTCCGCCACGAACGTCGGATCGGGAAGGCGAAGCAAGGTGACGTTGCCGCCGGTGTCGTTGCGCAGCATCGGCTCCTCAGCGAGCTTCAACCGCGCTGGCTCATCGACAAAAAGCGTGACGGTGTCCGGCTCCAGATACCGAGTCATCTCCCGCGCTGCCATGCCCCCGGTCACGGCCCACTGGCCCGCCGTTCCCGTAAGGCGCTGCGCGATTCCCTGAAGAATTTCTTGGGGAGCTTTGGTTTTATGTTGATACCGCCCGATCATGCATGTGGGCCGCAGCTTGAGGGCATACCCGCGCACAAAGAGCTCGATGAGGCCCTTAAGATCTCCGAAGCGCGCCTTTTCATCGGCCGCGGGAAGAAGCCATTGAGCGCGCCGCAGCTCCGCCCGAACGGCATGCGCCGTTCCCAGGGCCACGCCGGCGCCTTGGGCGATGGCGCGCAGAGGCGCGCCGGCAGCCTGAGGGTGGGTCAGCAGATAATGAACGACCTTAAGCCCTCCGGCCTCGATCAGACGGCCGGGCTCGGCTTTAAGAGGGCGCTCCGGCTTCCGCCCCTGGATATCCAGCATGATCTGCGGCGGCCTGCGCAGGAACATGTTCCCCTGGGCATCGACATAAAATATCCCGGCCTTCCGAAACTCGTCCGCGGCCGGCTCCGGAATCCAATCGGCGAACACAGCCGCCGCCGTTTTTTCTCCGGCATAGCGCTGAAGTTGAAAGATGATTTGAAGAGCTTGATTGCGCGTGGCGATACGGGTCTTCGCCTCGACAACGAGGTGAAGCGGCGGTTTGGTCTCGAGATGGAGGTCGAAATCGTAACCGCGGTCGTGCGCACCGGCAGCCGGCTCAAGCCTCACGCCCACCCCCAGAGCTTGTTCAAGCTTCTGGCGGCAGACCTCGGCCAGGGCGGCCTCGTTGTTCGCTAATAGTCTTATGTTCATTTGCAATGAACAGTATAAAGTATAGAACAATATTTGTCAAGGGCCGGCATCGTTCCATAATCCTCGGACAAGGATTGGCCCGGCGGGCGGATATCCCGATGGCGGCCCAGGTGGGGGGGGAAACCGACGATAACGCACACTATATTACGCCCGCGGCGGGATCTGCGCCCTTATTGGGGCTGCGAGTTGACGGAGTAGAGCGTCATCGGCCGGGATTTCCCTTTGAGGCTGACCGGACCGACCGGCTCGAACCGGGCTTTGCCGGAGAAGGTCTCCCGGACCCGCTGGAAGACGTCCTCGCTGACCAGGATGTCTGTCCCCAGTTCCTTGTTGGCGTTTTCCAGGCGGGACGCCACGTTCACGACGTCGCCGATCACAGTGTATTCGAGGCGGGCCAGGGTTCCGACGTTCCCGGCGATCATGGACCCGGTCTGGATCCCGACGCCGAAGCGCACGGGTTCCGGCGGATGGTGCGCGGCGTTGAACCTGGCGAGGGCCTCGCGCATCTCGAGGGCCGAGCGGATGGCGTCCGTTACGTGGTCTTCGGAGCCCAGGATGGGGGTGTAGATGGCCATGACCGCGTCGCCCATGAACTTGTTGATGACCCCGTTGTGGCGCATGATGGGTTCGGTGATGAAGGAGAAATAGGCGTTGAGGAACTCGACCACCTGGGTCGGGGTCATGGCTTCGCTCATGGGCGTGAAGTTGCGGATGTCGCAGAAGAGCACGGTCGCCTCGATCTCTTCCCCGCCCAGGTTCAGCTTGCCGGAGCCCAGGAGCTTCTTGGCGACCTCGACGGAGACGTACCTGCCGAAGGTCTCGCGCATGGTCTCGCGCTCCTTGAGCTGGTCCACCATCACGTTGAAGTGCGACTTGAGCTGGGCGATCTCGTCGGTGAAATAGACCCGGGTCTTCACGCCGAAATCACCCTGCGCCAGGCGCCGCATCTTGTCGATGAGGCCCTCGATGGGCCCCTGGATGGAGCCGAACACGAAGGCTCCGCCCAAAAACATCACGATGAAGGAATTGTAGACCAGCCATTGGGCGGCCTGCCCCTGGTCGGGATGCGGATCCAATCCGGCGCGGGCGTGGGCCCACAGCATGATCATGGGGACGACGGCGGTGGAGAGCAGGAGCAGGAGGATTTTGGCGAACAAGGACAGGTGGAACCCTTCCCGGATGCGGTGGAGGTCCGGGCCTTCGTAGAGCTCGCCGAACAGGAGGTCGGCGGCCTTCTTGCCCAGGAGCGCGTTGTCGATGTTGACCAGCGCGTAGCAGGCTATCACCGCGGTCGACAGGAGCATGGCCGGGAAGTTCCAGAGCCAGAAATGCGTCCAGACCACGGCGCCGCGGAAGACCCATAGGTGCAGGACCGTGCGGACCGCGAGGATGATGCCGAAATACCAGAACAGGGCGGGGTAGACGTAGGCGATGCGGCGCCGGACCACGGGCTTGAGCGCCGGGTCCCGCGTGGCGGCGAAGCGGCGCAAAGGCCTGAACCAGGCCAAAAGCAGCGCGTAGAGCAGGAGCAGATGGACCGGCTTCCAGGCGAAGCGGATGCCGGACCCGTAGGAGGAGAGCGCCGCGGCCTCAGCGTAGTCCCGGGCCCGGGCGAAGGCCATGTAGAAGAAATCCGTGAGCGTGGAGTCCATGCTCATGAAGAACAGGGGCAGGAAGAGCAGGTACTGCATGTCCTTGAGCTTGGGTTCCCATTCTTTCATGGCGCCGGCATCATACCAATACTGGCGCGCCGCGCGGGGAAACGGGTATCATCCATCCCATGGAACCGCGCATCGCCGTCGTCGGGGGAGGGGCCGCGGGCCTGGTCGCGGCCCTGGAGGCCGCGCGGGCCGGGGCCCCGGTCGCGCTCCTGGAGCGCGGCAAGGCCCTCGGGCGCAAGATCCTGGCCAGCGGCGGCGGGCGCTGCAACCTCACCCACCGCGACATCCGTCCCGAGCGCTATCACGGCGGCGGAGGAGTCCGGGATCTCGTCGGGGAAGCGCTGTCCGGCTTCGACGCGGCCTGGGCGCGCGCGTATTTCGAAGGCTTGGGCCTCATGCTCATGTCGGAGCCGGATGGGCGGGTGTTCCCGCGCTGCGGACGCTCCCGGGCGGTCGTGGACGTGCTCCAGGCGGCGCTCAACGAGCTGGGCGCGGACATCCGCTTGAACGCGGGCGTCGCCGCAGTGGAGAAGGACGGGGAGGGTTTCCTGCTGCGCCTGGAGTCCGGGGGCGACCTGCGGGCGCGGAGCGTGGTCCTCTGCTGCGGGGGGCCGTCGTATCCCCAGCTCGGGGGCTCCGGCTCCGGGCCTGCGCTGGCGGAGAGCCTCGGACATTCCTGCGTCGCCGCTGCTCCCGCCCTCGTGCCGCTCCGGGTCAAGGAATCCTGGGTGAAGATGCTGGACGGCATCCGGGTGGAGGCCGCCTTGCGGGCGGAAGCGGAAGGACGCACCGTGGCGGAGTCCCGCGGCGAGCTCCTGTTCACCGCTTACGGCATCTCGGGCCCCGCAGCCCTGGACCTCAGCCGGGAAGCCCTGCGGGCGCTGGCCGGGGGCCGGGTGTCCTGCGCGGTGGATCTGTTCCCCGAATGGGGCGATGGGGAGTTCCGAAAGCTGTTGGAAGAACGGGCGCTCCGATTCGGCCGCCGCTCCCTCGCGGGGTTCCTGACCGGGATGCTTCCCGGCCGCCTCCCCGAGGTCTTCCTGGAGCAGCAGGGGCTCGGCCCGCACGACCGGGTGGAAGCCCTGGGTGCGGCGGGGTTGGAGGCGCTGCAGCGCGGTCTGAAAGGATGGCGGTTCGAGCTCCTGGGGCCGCGCCCCTGGGAGGAGGCCATGGTCAGCTCCGGCGGTGTGAGCCTACCCGAGGTGGACCCCGGCTCCCTCGAGTCCCGTAAGGCCCCCGGGCTCTTCCTGGCCGGCGAGCTGCTGGACGTGGACGGCGACAGCGGCGGTTTCAACCTGCATTTCGCCTGGGCCAGCGGGGCGCGGGCGGGGCGTGCCGCCTCTACCCGGTAATTGATACAATCCCCTCTGATGACTCCTGATGGGGCTAAGGAGAAGCCCGGCTGGGACGTTTTCGCCCGCATGCTGAAGGGGCAGGTCGCGCTCCGCCAGGGCGAGCCCCGGTTCCAGCGCTCCGAGACCCTGTTCAACCGGGACCTCAGCTGGCTGGAGTTCAACGACCGGGTGCTCAGCGAGGCGGCGGATCCTTCGGTGCCCCCCCTCGAACGGCTCCGTTTCGTGACCATCGTCAGCTCGAACCTCGACGAATTCTTCATGATCCGGGTGGCCGAGCTGGACCGCACCGCCCGCCGCAGGCCCTGGGTCCGCTCTCCGGACGGGCTCACCGCCGTGCAGGCCCTGGCGCAGGTGCGCGAGCACGTGGTCCGGCAGAAGGCCCGCCAGGCCACCATCTTCCAGGAGGTGCTCGGGGCCCTGCGCGAGCACGGCATCCGCATCGACACGGAGTTCGACGAGGCGAGCCGCCTCGATTCCACCATCCTCGAGAACCTGCCGGAGCTGAAGGTGGTGATGCGCCGCAGCTCCGAGGGCCTCCCGCACCTGCCCAGCGAGAGGATCCACGTCTACGTGGCCTTCCCCGGGGAATACGCCATCATCACCATCGAGAGCCGGCAGGCCCGGCTCATCACCTTGCAGTCCCGCGGCGCGGGGCCGCATTTCGTCCTGCTCGAGCGCTGGCTCAGCGACCGGGCCAGCCGCTTCTTCCCGGACCGGCACGTGCTGGAGGCGTTCCCGTTCAAGATCATCCGCGACGCCGACCTGCGCTACCGTCCCGACGCCGAGGAATCCCTGGAAGAGCAGATCTTCGAGGCCGTGAACCGGCGCTCCCGGGCCCGGGTGGTGCGCCTCGAGGTGGACGCCCCGTCCTATTCCGAGGGGGCGCTGTCCTTGGCCACGGCCCTGGGCCTGGGCTCGGGGTCGCTCTACCGCTTCGACCTGCCCCTCGACCTGCGCACGCTGGCCACCCTTTATCAGTCCACCCAGAAGACCGGGCTCCGTTACCCGGAGGTCGTGCCCCATACCCCCTTCCGCCGCCGCGAGGCTATCTTCGAGACCATCCGCAAGCACGACGTCCTCCTGCACCATCCCTACGATTCCTTCGACATCGTCCTCGACTTCATCCGCCAGGCGGCCGCGGACCCGGCGGTGACCCGCATCTACCACACCCTCTACCGGACCAACCAGCAGTCGCCGGTCATGGAGGCGCTCAAGGACGCGGTGCGCCGGGGCAAGCGGGTGACCGTCTACGTCGAGATCAAGGCCCGGTTCGACGAGCTCAACAACCTGCGCTGGGCGGCTGAACTGCGGCGCAACGGCGCCCGCGTCATCCGGCCCATGGGTCAGTTCAAGGTGCACAGCAAGGCCACGCAGGTCTTCCGGCTGGAGAACGGGATCGAGTCCTCCTACCTGCACCTGGGGACCGGGAACTACCACCCGACCACGGCCCGCCAATACACGGACCTGGGACTGCTCACCTGCGACGCGGGGATGGGCCGCGAGGTCGCGGCGTTCTTCGAAGGGCTCCTGCGGCACCGCTGGCCGGCCGAATTCGCCGAGCTGCTGGCCTCCCCGGTCAACCTCCACAGGCAGATATTGCGCCTGATCGACCAGGAGATCGGCGTGCAGCGGGCGGGGGGGAAGGGGCACATCATCGCGAAGATGAACGCCCTGGTGGATCCGGGCATCATCGCCAAGCTCTACGAGGCCTCCCAGGCCGGCGTAAAGATCGACCTCATGATCCGCGGCATCTGCTGCCTGCGGCCCGGGGTGCACGGCCTGAGCGAGAACATCCGGGTGCTCAGCGTCATCGACCGGTTCCTGGAGCACAGCCGCGTCTACTATTTCCGGGACGGCGGCAAGGAGAAGCTGTACCTCTCCAGCGCGGACTGGATGCCGCGCAACTTCCTCACGCGCTTCGAGCTCGCGTTCCCGATCAAGGACGCCTCGCTCAAACGCTACATCCGCGACGTCATCCTGGCCAACGGGCTGGCCGACAACGTGAAGTCCTGGCACCAGCGGCCGGATGGAGGCTACGCCCGCTGCGCGCCCCCGGCCCCCGGCAAAGAGGTCCGCTCCCAGTTCGTCCTGGAATGCCTGTCCAAGAACGCATACCGGGAGACCATCCTGTCGCAGCGAGGTTAGATGGCTAGGACGATCATCATCGGCGACGTCCACGGCTGCTGGCGGGAGCTCCAGATACTCCTGCGCAAGGTCCGCCCGGCCCCGGAGGACCTCCTCATCAGCGTGGGGGATCTGATCTGCAAGGGACCCGATACCCGCGGGGTCCTGGATTGGGCCATGCGCTGCCGCAACCTGCAATGCGTGCTCGGCAACCATGAGTATCGGTTCCTCAAGCACTGGAAGAAGGGCCTGACCCCCGACGAGAAGCTCTACGATCTCGAGGCCGCGCATCAGATGGGGCGCAAGTATGAGACCTATATGCGCTTCATCGACACCTGGCCCACCTTGCTGATGTACCGGGACCTGGTGGTCGTGCACGCCGGGTTCGACCCGCGCACGCCGCTCCTGGAGCAGCCCACCTCGGAGCTCGTCAACATCCGCCGCATCGGCAAGGGCGAGACGCCCTGGTACGAGCGGTACCGGGGTTCCCGCCTGGCGGTGTTCGGGCACTGGGTCCTGCGCAAGCCCGTGCTCCGCGGCAACGCCATAGGCCTGGACACCGGCTGCGTCTACGGGGGCAGCCTGACGGCGCTCATCCTCCCGGAGCGGCGCCTGGTCAGCGTGCGCGCCCGGCGCGCCTACCGCCGCAAAGAATCCTGGGTCTAAAGGTGACCATGCCCCCGTACAAGATCCGCGCGGACTTGAAGGTCAACGGGGGGGACCGGATGCTCTGTCTCATGGCGACCGACAACGAGAAGCCCGAGCACCTGGGGCTGAAGCTGGCCGCCTATCTGTCGTTCTGGGAGGAGGAGATGACGGTGGATGCGGGGGCCAAGCATCCCGCGCTGGCCGGGGGCGAGTACCTGCCGGACCTCCTGGGCGTGGACGCCACCGGGCAGGTCGCCATCTGGGTGGAGTGCGGCAACACCACGCTCAACAAGCTCGCCAAGGTCCAGCGGCGCTGGCCCGACGCCCGGCTTGTCGTCTTCAAGGAAGACCTGCCCAGGGCGCGCCGGCTGCGCATGGACCTGGACGGGGAACTGCCGCGGCCGGAGCGCGTGGAGATCTACTGCTGGCCCGAACGGACCTTCGCGGAGTGGATGCGCTGTCTTTCCGAGAAGACCCATGTCTGCGGGGAGGCCGGGGGGGGCCTCTTCAACCTCGTGGTCAACGAGCGGGTGTACGCCACGGACCTGGTGAAGGCATGAGCTTCCTCTTCCTCCTGCTGGCTTCCTCCGCCTTCGCGGCCGGCGACGCGGACTACCAGAAGTACCTGCAGTCCCGGGAGCGGGTGGAGTACCTGCAGCAGGCCGTGCAGCGCTACGAGGAGATCCTGCTGAAGACCAAGGACCCGTCGGAGCGCCTCCGGGTGCAGCGCGCTCTGGAGCAGTCGATGCAGGCCATGGACGGGGCGGACCGGTCCCTGGACGCGGCGCGCCGGAACATGAAGCCGGGGGACAAGATCTGGGAGGAAGAGACCCGGGTGAACGGCACCCAGCAGCCCGATGGGCTGGATCCGCGCGTCCACCAGCACAGCTGGGTCGGCTCGGTGGGGAAGTCCCCCAAGGACACTCCGGGGCTCAAGGCGCCGTCGGGGGCCGGGGGCGGGAATCCTTCCGACGCTTTCGTCTCGGAAGACGGCTCCCAGAAGAACGTCTTCTATAATCCGCCGGCCGGCCGCTCCGGCCCGTCCGATTCGGGCTTCACGGGGAGCGGCGCGGTCCGCTACTCCCAGCCGGCGAGGATGGGCGACCCCGCCGGTCCCGTGAAGCTCCGTTCCTCCGCCACCGGGCAGTACGCGCCGGAGTGGGAGGCGGTCCCCGATGAGGGACGTCCGATGGTCAGCGAACGGGAGGCGGCGCGCGGGGGGAAGGACGCCGAGGCGTGGAGCGGCGGCGTGGATTTCATCAAGGAGACCGAGCCCTTCGAGCTGGCCGACCTCCGATCGCAGGCCCTCCTCAATGAGGTCCGCCGCCGGGCCTGGCTCCGGGAAGCGGATGATTCCCTGGCCGGGACCGCGGAGCGGCTGGCGGCCATGGAGCCGGGGAGCGCCCAGGCGCATCTGCTCAAAGCCCTGCTGTACAACCGCATGGCCCGGTTCGCGGAAGCCGAGGATTCCGCCCGCACCGCCATGGAGTTGGAACCCAATTGGAGCGCCCCTTACCGCACCCTGGCCTGGGCCCAGCTCAACCAGGGCGAGTACGCGGAGGCCGTCGCGACCGCCGAACGAGCGCTCGCTCTCGACCCGACGGACGCCGCCGCCTACGCCCTGCGCGCCTATGCCCGCGAGCGCATGGGCGATGCCCGCGGAGCCCTGCAGGACATGCAGCGCGCCGCCGCCCTGCAGGCCCGCTATAAGGCCGCGGTCCGGAGAGGACTGCAGGGCCAGCCGCTGCTCAATCTTCCGTTCACGACCGCGCGCATGCAAAGCGCCGCGACCGAGACCTCTCTGCCGAAGACTCTGAAAGTGGGCCTGGTATTCCTGGCGGGTGCGGCGGTGCTCCTGGGGGCGGCTTGGCTGAACCGCCTGCGCCGGGCGAGATCCGCCCGTTGAACTCCAGCACGGACGTCCCGCTGGGCGGTCGTCCCACGGCCCTCATCTTGTCGGGCGGCGCGTCGTTGGCCGCCTGGCAGGGCGGCGCGCTCTACGCCCTGGAGCGGCGCGGCATCCCCTTCCAAGCGGTCCTGGGCACGAGCGCGGGAAGCCTCAACGGCGCCGCCTACCTGCAGGGGGACACCGAACTGCTGAAGAAGCTGTGGACGGACATCCCGCGCGAGAAGCTGATGCGCTTCTCCCCGCGGCTCTCCCCGCCGAGCCTCTTCTCCATGGACGCCGTGCGGCGGGCCTTGGGGGAGCTCCTGTCGGAGGAGCGCTGCCGCGCCCGGCGGCGCTGCTGGTTCTACGCGGTCTCGGTGGACATCCGCAACGGGGGGACGGTGCAGGCGCAGTACTCCCCGGAGCCGGACGGCCCCTGGGATTCTCCGTTCCTCGACCACGTGCTCGGCTCCATCGCGGTGCCTTTCGTGTTTCCGCCGGTGGAGGTCCAGGGCGCCCGCCCCGACGCCCCTCGGCGCCTGCTGGTGGACGGGCACCTGACCTCCTTCGCCTTCCTCGATACCCTCGTGGAGCGGGGCGCCCGGGATTTCCTGTTCCTCAACGTGGTGGGGGGACGGGGCCCAAGGCGGACCCCCATGGGTCTCAAGCGCTACGCGAACGCGCTCATCACCGAGGCGATGCAGTCCCAGCTCGTCAATTCCGTGGAGGTCCTGCGGCGGCACCGCCGTTCAGAAGAGTTTCGGGCCTACGAGTTCCACCCCTCCGAGCCGCTCAACATGAGCGTCTTCGGCTTCAAGAAAGCCGAGTGCCGCTGGGCCTTCGACCTCGGCCTCCAAGACGCCGAAGCCTGCCTGAAAGACCTCCCCACCCGCCGCATCCTCTAATGTAGTGATTCCAACACTTCTTTACATTTGAAAAGCCGTCATACCGGCGCCAGCCGGTATCCAGCGTGTGGAACGGATTCAAAAAACCTGTTCTGATGCCTGGACCCCGGCTTTCACCGGGGTGACGAATGTAAATGGACTTATGGGACACTACACTGGCCGGTGCCTGTCACTCAACCAAATAATGGAACCGATTCCGCTCTGTGCCGGCGCGTGAGGCTGATGCGGCGCGCACGAATGTGCGGGCCGATCGTGCTGTGCCCGGGCACAGTTGCAGATGCGGCGCGACTAGCCGAGGCGGAAGCCTTTCAGGAAGCGGCGCCAGAGGTCGGCGCCTTCGGGCTCGCTCTGATGGACGGGGGAGGGACTCTCGAACTTGAGCACCCAGAACGAGCCCTTCTGGGGCAGGACTACGTACTCCTCGAAGATCCATTCGGTGCGGCCCACGGGACCGTCGCCGCCGCCGATCTTGTATTGGCGGCGATAGGACATGCCGTCCTGGCCCGAGACCAGCACGGCCCCCGCCTTGTCCAGCTTGACCCCGCCGGTGCGCAGGGATTCCAGGAAGCGCTCGGGGGTCGGGTATTTGGAATCCTTGAGTCCGTAGCGGATGACCTCGATGGCCATGGACTCGTCGGTGTAGCGGATCCCCCGGTCCGGGGCGGGCTTGGCTTCGGAGCGCCAATCCTCCGGGACCACGCAGCGGAACAGCTCGGAAACGCTTTCGCTTCGGGTTGGCATCGGGAATTCCTTGGGCGCCGCCCAGCCGGCCGTCGCGGCGGTCCAGAGGAGGGCGGCGGCGAGCAGGCTATTTCGCATCGCTCGTCCCCCAGTGGTCCGGATTCTCCTTCTTGTCCTTGGCCACGAGCTCGTCGAACTCCTTCCAGTCGAGCTGCCCCGGGGTCGGCACGGCCGTGGGGAGCGATTTCTTCTTGGCGAGAGCGGCGAGCTTGTCCTTGTCCCTCTGGAAAGCGGCTTCCAGCTTCCCGTACTCCGGGTCCTTGGCGGCGGCCTGGAAGCTCTGGAGCAGGGCACCTCCCTTGGGCGACTGCAGCAGGGCGATGCGCTCGGTGACCCTCCGGATCGACTGGTTCGACTGCTCGATGTCGTGGGGCAGTTTCCCGGCCTTGGATTCCACCTCCTCGTGGAGTTCCGTGAGCTTGGGTGTCAGCCCGTGGGTCCCCTCCATGTGCGAGAGCTCGATGCGCCGGCGGGGGACCCACTCGGCGAGCGTCTTCTGTTCGGAGGCGAGCGAGGCCTTCAGGGCCTTCAGGGTGCGCTGGTACGCGGCGAGGGGGTCGGCCATGTCGGCGCGGTTGAGCTGCAGGGAATAGTAGGGGTGCCAGGTCTTCATGCGCTCGAAGTACTGGTCGCCCCCGGTCAGCACCCCGCGGGTCTCGTCGGTGTAGTCGTTGGCCTTCCCGCTGTTGAGCTCCAGGGCGATGAGATAGCCCTTCATGCGGGCGGATTTCTCGTTGGAGAGGTCGTAGTCGAGGGCCTTGGCGTACTTGGGCAAGTTCCTCTCGTTGCGATGGTCCCAGACCATATGCCAGAACTCGTGGCCCATGTTCCCGGCCATGGTCTGCAGGGCGGTCTCCGAGTCCTTGAAGTCCGTGAAGCCCCGGTTGAAGGAGTAGGCGAACGACTGGGTGTGGGCTTCGCCGCGGGTGCCGTGGAGGCTCTCGACGCCCCTGCTCACGAGCACGGAAGTGCCGTCGTAGTCCTCGGCCTTGACCGTCACCGTCTTCCCGGCCCGCCGGGCCTCCTCGATCACGGCCCGCAGGACGCGCCTCCCTTCCTCGGATTCCTGGAGCTTCTTGAGGACGTTCCGGGCCAACAGCTCTTCCTGGGTGATGGAAGGGAGCAAGCCTCCGACCCCGATGAGGCCGAGGGAATTCCTGATCGCCTCCCAGCCCACGACGGGCTTCTTGCCGGGCTCGATGCGGATGTAGCGGGCGATCTCGGTCGGGTCCAGGGGGGCGGAATCCGAGGCCGCCGCCATGGGGATATTGGAGTTGATCCGCAGTCCCGGAGTCCGTAGGGAAGCGTCCACGCCCAGGAGCGCGGTGTCCTGCGCCGAGGCGACCGGCGTTCCCGGGTAGGGTTCCCCGACCTGCAGCTGCGAGCGTTGTACCGCCCCCGTGAACATCCGGTGCACGAGACCCTCGGAAGGGACGCCGCCCTCAAAGACGCCGTTCAGCTCGACGACCCCCTGCGTCGGCTTTCCGGACATGACCTTCCCCGTGTTCTGCGGGAGAGGGCCCTGGAGCGGGGCTCCGAAATCCTCCATCAGCCGGCGTTCCCCCGGACGCCCTTCGGCGCAGCGCTCGCGCACCGTCCGGTCGTCCGGGATGGAGACCTTGGCGGCCTTGGCGAAGCGCTCCTGGCAGGCCGCCATGAAGGCCGTTTTCGCCCGGCTGAGGATCTCCTCAGGCAGGTGCCCTTTGCCGCATTCCGCGTCCCAACTCTCCCGGCTCAGATCCCAGGAGTCGGCGAGCGAGGGCTGATAGGCCTCGGCACAGCCTGGAACGGGGGCGGAAACGGCATGGATAGGCAGGACCGCGCCGATGCAGGCGCAGAGGAACGCCGGAAGAGCCATGCGTGCAGAGGGGTTCATGGCGCAGGCCTTGTTTGCTACAAATGTAAAGAAGAATCTTGTCTCCGGCAAGGGCCCATTTAGGGATATAATTGGGATGTGAAGAAGCCCGCCGTCAAGAAAGTCTCCGCCGCCAGGAAGGCTGCCCCCGCGGGGGCGGCGGATGCCGCGAAACCGCTCCTGGACCTCGGGACGCAGACGCTTCTGGATGCCATACCTGATTTCATCTACGTCAAGGACGCCCAACTCCGCAACCGCATCATCAATAAGGCCTTCTTGGCCTTCCTTCGGCGCTCCCCGGAGGATATCCTGGGCAAGACCGACGACGAGATCCTTCCCGCCGCCCTTGCCGAGGCGTGCCGCAAGAGCGACCTGGAGGCCCTACAGAGCCGCAAAGCCGTGCGGTTCGAAGAGGTCTCCCGGGACAGCGAGGGCCGGATGACGGTGTATGAGACCATCAAGGCTCCTTTCTACCGGGGGGGACGCGAACCGGTGGGAGTGGTCGGAATCAGCCGGGACGTCACGGCCGAGCGGCGCATGGTCCAGTCCCTGCGGGAGACGGAGGACCGGCTCCGCCGGGTCATGAGCGATGCCCCGGTCGTCGTCTTCGCCATCGACCGGGAGGGGACTTTCACGCTTTCCGAGGGGAAGTCGCTGGAGCGGCTGGGGCTGAAGCCTGGGGAGGTCGTCGGCCGCTCCATCTTCGAGGTCTACGGGCACAATCCGGTCATCATCGACGCCATCCGCCGGACGCTGGGGGGGGAGGCATTCACGGAGGTCGTCAACGAGGGCAGCTTCTTCTTCGAGACCCATTTCGCGCCGCTGCATGGGGCCGCGGGAGAGGTCTGCGGGGTCATCGGGGTCTCCATCGACGTCACCGACCGCGTCCGCGCGGACCGCGAGCGGGAGGAGCACCTGATCCGGGAGCGGTCCCTGCGGCAGGAGGCGGAGGAGGCGAACCGCGCCAAGGACGACTTCCTGGCCCTGCTGTCGCACGAACTGCGCACCCCCATGACCGCGATGCTGGGCTGGATGTGGCTGCTGCGCTCCAAGGGGATGAACGCCGCGGAAGCCGAGGACGCGCTCAGAGTGATCGAACGGAACATGAAGAGCCAGTCCCAGATCATCGAGGACCTCCTGGACATCTCCCGCATCGTCACGGGGAAGCTGCGCGTGGAGGCCGTTCCGGTCCAGGTGCTCCCGCTGATCCTGGCCTCCATGGAGGTGGTCCGTCCCGCCGCCGACGCCAAGTCGATCAAGATCCTGCTCCCGAAGGAGCGTCCGGAACTCATGGTGCTCGCGGATGGGAACCGGCTCCAGCAGGCGCTTTGGAACCTCCTCTCCAACGCAGTCAAGTTCACGCCGGAGGGGGGCACGGTGCAGGTGGGCCTGCGGCGCGAGGGCAGGAACGTCGAAATCAGCATCAAGGATTCGGGGGTCGGCATCCCGGCCGAGCACCTGGAGCGCATATTCAACCCGTTCAGCCAGGTGGAGAAGGCCATGACCCGCGAGCACGGCGGGCTTGGGCTCGGCCTGTGCATCGTGCGCCACATCGCCGAGCTGCATGGGGGCACCGTATGCGCCCGCAGCGAGGGGGGCGGGCGCGGCTCGGAATTCATCCTCGCGCTCCCGATGCTGGTGCCGACGCCGGGGCGCCCCGTCCCGGCGGAACCGCGCTCTGGGGCCGGGAAGGGGGGCGCCCCGGTCGCGGCGGACCTGCGCGGGATACAGGTCCTCGTGGTGGACGACGATGCGGACACCCGCGCGATGCTGTCCGCGGCGCTCGAGCATTGCGGCGCGAAGGTCCGCAGCGCGGGTTCCGCGGCCGAGGGCTACGCGTCCCTGCTGCGCAAGAAGCCCCATGTCCTCATCCTGGATATCGCGATGCCCGGAGAGGACGGGATATCCCTGCTCCGCCGCATACGGGCCCTGGGCCCCAAAAAGGGCGGGGACATCCCGGCGGCGGCCCTGACGGCCAGAATCCGGACCGAGGACCGCATGCAGGTCCTCATGTCCGGGTTCCAGATGTACCTTCCCAAACCGATCGATCCCGCCGAACTGGCCGCCGTGGTGCATAACCTCGCGGCGGCCAAGCCGCGGCGGGTGAAGCGTCCCCGCTAGCCTAGCGGAGCGACGGGTCCGCCTGCAGGCTGGTCACGGCTCCCATCATCACGATGTCCTCGGCGCTGCAGCCGCGGGACAGGTCGTTGACCGGCTTCTTGAAGCCTTGGAGCACCGGGCCGATGGCCGTGGCCTTGGCGAGCCGCTCGACGAGTTTGTAGCCGATGTTGGCGCTCTGCAGGTCGGGGAAGATCAGCACGTTCGCCTGACCGGCCACCTTGCTCTCCGGGGCCTTGCGCTTGCCGATCTCCGGAACCAGGGCGGCGTCGGCCTGCATCTCGCCGTCGATCAGGAGGGCCGGGTCCTTCTCCTTGGCGAGGCGGGTCGCCTCGCGGACCCGGTCCACGAGTTCGTGCTCCGCGCTTCCTTTCGTCGAGAAGGAGAGCATCGCCACCCGGGGCTCGATCCCGAGCAGGGCCCGCGCCGTCTTGGCCGTCGCAACGGCGATGTTGGCGAGCTTGAGGGGAGAGGGGTCCGGGACGATGGCGCAGTCGGCCATGAACATGACCCCTTCCTCGCCGTAGGCGCAGTTCGGGACCAGCATGATGAAGAAGCTGGAGATGGAGCCGCCTCCGGGGGCGGGCTTGATGATCTGCAGCGCCGGCCGGATGGTGTCTCCGGTCGCGTGCGTCGCACCGGAAAGGAAGCCGTCGACCATGTCCGCGTCGAGCATCATGGTGCCGAAGTACAGGGGGTCGGAGATGAGTTTCTCCGCGTCCTCCTGGGTGATCCCCTTGTGTTTGCGCAGTTCGAAGTAGCGTTCGGCGAACTGCTTCCGGCGCGGGTCCTTGACGGGATCGACGAGCTCGACTCCCGACAAGTCCACCTTCTCTTTGAGGGCGTTCGCCTTGATGCGTCCTTCGTCGCCCAATAGGATGGCCGACTTGACCAGGGCATCCTTCGTCATTTTGGCGGCGGCCTTGATGGTCCGGCTCTCCTCGCCTTCGGGCAGGACGATGCGGCGGGGGCACTTGCGCGCCATTGCGCAGATCTTCTCGACGACGTCGATGGGCATGGGGATATTCTCCTGGATGAGTGGATGGGCTGGGCCTGAGCTCCCACACATCTTATATTAATCCGAGAATATCCACAAAAATAGGGAGGGCGCCAGAACTCTCCTCTTCAGTTCTGGCGCCCCCATACGACTGGGTACTACCGCCCTTCCCTTCCCGCCAGGCCAATGGCGGGCACGACCACGACCGACGACCACGACCGACCGCGTCACCGACGACTGCCAAGACAACTCCAGCAGCTTACACGGCACGTCTCGAAGGTCACGCACCGACGACAAACAGCTTACGGCTACGGCGCGGGGAGGCGAAACATCGACACCGACCCTCCCACTACAAGTATAATCCGAAACCTTGCTTTGTCAAGACCTATTTCTCGATCGCGGCGCTCTTGATGTAATCGAGCTTCGGGAATTCCTTTTTGAGATAGGCGTTCCCTTCCATCTGGACCCGCCCCTGGTCCGGTCCGGTGCCCCGCGGGGCGCCTTCGCCGTAATCTCCGTAGAGCGCCTCCACCGTCTTCATTCCGTCGACGACCTGGCCGAAGGGCGTGAAGCCCATGGAGTCCAGGTTGGCGTTGTCCCCGTAGTTGACGAAGAACTGCGTCGTGCGGGTGTGGGGCCCGGCCGTCGCGTAGGAGACGAAGCCGCGGGTGTTGGACTGCCCGGCGGGCGGGTCGTCCTGGATGCGGGCGCCGCGCCAGAGCGCGCTGATGTCGGGGGTGCCGTGGATCCCGGTCTGGGCCATGAAGCCCTTGAGCACGCGGAAGTAGGCCAGGTCCGTGAAGTAGCCGAGGCGCACCAGGTTGTAGAACCGGTCCGCGCCGTTGGGAGACCATTTTCGGCGGACTTCGACGACGTAGTCGCCCTTGGTCGTCTTGAAGCGGGCTTTGAAGACCTCGGGAGCCTTCGCGGTGGCCTGGTCCGGAGTCGGCTTCGCGTCGGAGGAAGGCCGGGCGTCGCCGACCGCGGCCGAGACCCGGGCTTTCTCCGTCTTGGAGGGCCCCGTCGCAGGCTTGGTCTCCGGGCTCTTGGCGAAGGAGGTAGACCCGATGGCGAGGGTCGCCAGCACCACCAAGGTGGCGATGACGGCCGGGAACGTGCCGAAAGTAAGCGTATGATTGTCCATGACCGGAGTGTATTCAGAATCAGGCACCGCGGTCAACCGGGATTGATATAATCCTGGGATGGACATCATGATCTTCGATGACGACGCGCACTATGCCGAGATGGTGTATGAGATCTGCGCGACCGAAGGTTATACGGTGGAGAAGCACCCGGACGGCGGCCGGGCTCTTGAGCTCATCCGGGCCGCGCGGCCCCGCCTGGTGCTCCTGGACGTCATGATGCCGGGGATGGACGGGATGTCGATCTGCCGGGCGTTGAAGGGCGACCCGCGCCTGGCCGCCCTGCACGTGGTCGTGGCCTCCGCGAAGGCTTTTCCCGAGGACGCCGAAGCGGCCCGCGCCTCCGGAGCCACCGAATTCATGGACAAGACGCACGCGGGCTCCCGGCTTCGGCCGCTGCTGCAGCGTCTATTGGGCGCCGCCGCTCCAGCCGCCGCCCCGGCTCCGGCTGCGGACCGCCCGCCCGCATTCCAGGTCCGGGTCTGGGGCGCTCACGGCGGCCCGGGGGTCTCCCCGGAGAACCCGACCAGCTGCGTTTCGCTCCATTTCGGAGACCGGCTGGTCATCCTGGACGCGGGCACGGGCCTGGAAGGCCTTTGCGCCCTGCCGGCGCCCGCCCACAAGGAGATATGGCTCCTGCTCACGCATTATCACCCGAGCCACATCGCGGGGCTGGGGCGGCTGGGGACCGCGTTCGGCCCGGACTACACGCTGAATATCGCCGGCCCGGCGGACGGGCGCCGGCCGCTCGACAAGGTCCTGGCGGGAGCGCTGTCGGCGACCCAGGGCAGGACGGCGGCCAAGCTCAAGCTCTTCACGATCACGGAGTCCACGTTCGGGGTGCTGCCAGACGTGCAGGCGCGGATGCTGTTCTGCTTCCATCCCGGCGCCGCCCTGGGGTTCCGGCTCACCCATCAGGGGCGGAGCCTCGTGTACTGCCCCGACAACGAGATCGAAACGGTGTCGGAGGAGCGGATCGCCACCGATTTCGCGGAGAAGCTCTCCCTGTTCGTCCGGTCGGCCGACGTCCTGATACACGACGCGGCCTACACGCAATCCCAGACGCCTCCGGATGCCGGCCGCCGGGGGCACAGCAGCTGCGAGGCCGCGGTCGATCTGGCCCGGCGCGAGGGGGTGCGCCGTCTGCTCCTTTTCCACTCGTCTCCGGGGTTCCCGGCCCCGGCGCAGGCTGGGGTCTTGGACGGGATCCGCCGCAAGCTCAAGGAGGACGGGTCCTCCCTGGTCGTGGAGTGCGCCGCGCCAGGGATGCGGATCGCGGTATAGCTCGAATGGGGCGCTATTTCATCCGGACCGGCGGGAGGGTCAAGGGTCCGCTGGATGCCGGGGATATCGTCCTCCTCCATCAGTTCGGCCCGGATTTTCTCTTGTGTCCGGAGGGATCCTCCCCGAAATCCCGGGACCATTGGCGCCGCGCCGCGACCTTCCCCGAAGTCATGGCGTGCCGGATCCAGAGCGCGGCTGCGCCCCGGCGCCGCCCGATCGCGGACGCCGTCCTCGATCCGGCTCCGGCTCCGGTGGCTGAGTCGATGGCTCCGTCGGCGCCCGTCCCGTCCCGTCGGCCGCTGGCGCTGGGCGCCGTCTGCGCCGTCGCCGCGCTCATCGCGTTGTCCTTCGCCTTGGTCCGGCATTTCCAGCCGGAGGCGGGGAGGGACGCCCGGCTTCCGGTTGCGCCGCGCGTTTTGGGGGATTCTGTCGACGAGGGAGCGGCCGCCCTGGCGGCATCCGAGACGCTTTCCCGGCTGCTCCAGGGCCGGGGACTGAAGATCGGGGAGGCCAGGGTATTCCGCGAGGGGCGCCGGCCCTTCGAGATCCATTGGGACACCCACTGCGGGGCCGCGGTCCTCAAACGCGCCGGCAAGGCTGGGGAATTCTCGCCCGCCAACGATGCCGCCCGGCGCCTGCTGGACGGGAGGGACCCGTGCCGGTGAGGGATATCGCGGAGTCTTCCGGCGAACGGGGCGCCGCTCTGGCGGAATTGCTCGTCTCCATCCTGATCCTCGCCTTCGCCATCTCCGCCGTCGCCGGCGTGATGTTCACGACGAAACTGCGCGCCTCGGCTTCCGAGGACCAGGAGGCCGCGGTCCGCCATGTCGACATGCTGCTCCAGGATCTGCGCAACTATGTGACGGCCGACACGTCCCCCATCCCCGAAGCCCCGGGTGCTCCGGCCTGGCACCTGCCGTCCGACCAGAGTTGCGTGGCTTGCTGGGCCCTGTCTTCGGGAGTCCATGACGTGACGCCCCGGCTTCCGGCCGCTCTGCGCGATCCTCCGCGCAGCGGACGTTTGACCTACACGGTGACCGATGTCGTCATGAACGGGGAGACCCTGCCGCAGGTGACCGCGGAGCTGCGCTGGGACCGGGTCAGGCAATGAGCGCCCCCGCGGACTGCGGAGAGTTCGGCTTCACCCTGGCGGAATTGCTGATCGCCGTGACTTTGTTCGTCCTGGTCTTCGCCGCGATCCTCGCCTTCTGCTCCTCGTCGTTCCGGTCGAGCGCCGACCTGGTGGCGGAAGGACTCGTCCAGAGCGACCTCCGGATGCTGGAACACGCGCTGTCGAAGGCTTCCGGGAACGCGACCTTCGTGGAGTCTCCGTCCACCGGGACCCTCTCCGTATCCGAACTGTGCCTATGGGAGAATGTGAGTTCGGACGACGGGACCAGCGCCTTGACGGCCGGCGCGCGGAGGTTCTCCCGTTTCTGTCGGACGGGCGGGGGGCAGGTGTTCCTGCATCAGGGGGGATTCCCGCGACCGTCTTTCGCCTGCGGCAGCCCGGCCCCGGGGGTCGACGTCACGGCTCTGGTGGGGGGGGATTCCGCGCAGGTCTCGGCGGCCCTGGTGTTCCAGCGTCCCGCCGGGGAGAGCAATGTGGTCCTGGTCGATTACCAGCTCTATCTCCCCGCGCGGGCTGCTCGGCGCGGCGTCGCGGTGCAGGGCAGTCTGCAGCTGAACATCCAAGGGGCGATTGACCTGCCATGAGACATCCGAGCTGGCCGGCGCGCGTCCTCCGCGGCGAGGACGGGATGTTCCTGGTCCAGACCATGGTCCTGCTCCTGCTCATCGCCATCATCTCCAGCATGATGATCCGCCTGAGCTTCTCGCGCCGTCTGGGCGCCGTGCAGCGGCAGCGCAGCCGGGTGGGCAATCAGGCGAGCTTGGGCGCCCAGGGAGTACTCCAGGCCTGCGTAGGGAACTCCGATTTCGGGCGCACGACCTGCGCTCTGACCTCGGGCCAGAGCGCTTGTCTGCCGTCCAGCATCGGAGGCCGCCCCGTCGTCGTCCAGACTTCCGGGACCCCGCCGGACTGCGTGGTGACGATCAAGGTCGGGGATTGAAGTCGGCAACCAGCGCAGCTTCCGGCTGGAGCGCATATCGAGCTCGGACTTGTGGGCGTGGACTGCAGCGGGGCGGAACGGGCGTACTGAGAAGTTCGGAACAACGAGTCACAATGTTAAAGTGAAATGCACGAGTCGGGCAGTCCAGTCCATCGGCAGAGCGTTGTCTATGAGCCCGCTTGCCATGGGCATCGCCCGACAAGCGCCAAGAGGCAAACCTATGCGCAATACCCGACATATCCGAATCAGGATCGATCTCAACCGAAGGCAGTTCGCCGCGGCCTTGGCGTGCGCACTGGTCGTGTCGGCGATAGGGATCCTCTGTGCGGAAACCCTTACGATGACGACCTACTACCCATCTCCCGTCGGGATATACCGGAAGCTGGTCAGCACGGCGCAGGCGGTGTTCGCCCGAGATGCGGGCGACGCGATACTGGTCCCGCCGAGCAATGCCGCCGGCAAGGTGGGCATCGGGACCACGGCTCCCGTCGCGAAATTGGATATCCAGGGGTCGATCGCCATTCGCGACGGTACGCAGGGGGCCAATAAGTTCTTGACCTCTGATGCCGACGGCGGGGCCAGTTGGACGGAAGGGGGAGGTTGGCCGGGAGGCAGCTACTGCGTCATGATGAACGGAGGTTCATGTCCGGCGGGATTCGCGGCTTCCCAGTTGAACTTGGTCGTCGGGATGAATGCCCACGATCATTGCGAGGGGATCCATTGGTCCGGCACCCAACCGGGGAGCAGCGAGTGCAACTTGGCATGGCCTTCAGCGTGGGTCAATCGAGTAATCCTCAGATTCTGCTGTAAATAGAGGCCGACGCGAGGGGGCGGATCCGCGAGTCCTCTCGAAGAGGGATCAGCGGTTGGCGTCTTCCGGACGGGCCAGGGCGAAGTCCCGCCGTTCCTTCGCGCCCTCGGCGGCCATCACGTGCGCTCCCGAGGCGTCGCTGAGCGCGGATTGGGCCATGGACATCCGCTGGTCCTGCCCGAGCTTGCGCAAGGACGGGATGAAGTCCTCCATCAGGGTCCCGGTCCCGGTCGGCAGGACGATGGAGACGAAGTAGCCTCCCGTGTTGACGGGGAGCCAGGCCCGGTAGCGTCCCTTGGCGTCCAGTTCCGCGCCGAAGTCCTCGCCCGCGTTGGGGTCCTTGAACAGGACCTGCCCCTCGCCTACCGGGCCGGTGGTGCGGAGCTCGAAGACCTGGCCTTCCAGGAACCATTTCGGGACGGAGTCCGAGGGGCCGAGTATCCGGAACTGCACCTTCTTGTTCTGCGGCGGGGCCGGCGGGACCGGGGGGGCCGTGACCTCGGGGGCCGCAGGCTGCTGGAAGCGCGCCTCCTTCTCGCCGAAGGCCATGAGCCCTTTCGCCTTGTCCGTGAGCTTCGGGAGGACCAATCCCAGGAGCAGGAGGACGGCCGCGATCAGGAAGTAGTTCACGATCTTCCGCCAATCCTTGGGAGGCGGCTTCACGTTCTCCATCTCGGCGACCGGGGCGTCCTCCTTCAGGTCCCGGTAGCAGTAGGGACAGCGCTCCGCGCTCGGCTCGATCTCCAGGTCGCATCCGGGGCACTTTCTAGGGGGCATGATCGTTGTTCCTCAGACGGCCAGAAGTTTGGACAGGGCGTGCTGCAACTGGTCCACCGTGAAAGGCTTCGCGATGAAGGTCATGGGGCCGTGGGACATCGCCTCGAAGAAGATGTCCGAGTTGGTGTGGCTGGTCATCACGGCGACCTGAGCCTGGGGCTGGCTTTCCTTCACGGATTCGATCACCTGCACCCCGTTGGCGCCGGGGAGGTTGAGGTCCGTGAACACGATGTCGAAACGCTTGGTCTTGGCCGCGATGTGCTCGATGGCATGCAGGCCGTTGTCGAAGGCGGTGACCTGATGCCCGCCGGCCGAAAGAGCCTCCTCCAGGAAGCTCCGCACGTTCGGATCGTCCTCGACGATGAGGATGTCCCGGGCGGCTCCCCTCTTGGCCCGGGCCTCGAGCGGGAGCTGGAATACGAACAGGCTGCCGCCGGCTTCTTCGGCCTCCACCCATATGCGGCCGCGGTGCTGGGAGACGATCTCCTTGCAGATGGCGAGCCCGAGGCCGATGTTGGGGGCTCCGTCGGGCCGGTCCTTGTCCCCGATGCGGGAGAAGCGGTCGAAGATCATCTCGCGCTTCCCCGCGGGGATGCCGGGGCCGGAGTCGCCGACCTCGAAGCGCATCATGTCCCCGTCCTGCTTGACGCGGACGCGGATCCAGCCGCCTTCCGGGGTGTACTTGTGGGCGTTGGTGATGAGGTTGGAGACGACGCGCTCGATCCGCTGCATGTCCAAAGACATCTGCGGCAGGAGCAGGGGGATATCGATGCGGATCTCCTGCTTCTTCTTGGCGGCGACCACCTTCAGGCTTTCCGCGACGGATTTCACGAGGGCGCCGGCATCCGCCTGCTGGTATTGCAGATTGACCTTCCCCGACTCCAACTGGGAGAGGGTGAGGATCTCCGAGATGAGTTTGAGCAGGCGGTCGGCGCTCTCCTGGATCTTGTCCACCTTGTCCTTCTGTGCCGCGGTGAGCGGCTCCGCGGTGCGGGTGGAGGTGAGCAGGCCGATGTAGCCGTTGATCACCGCGAGCGGCGATTTCAGGTCGTGCGAGACCATGGAGAGGAACTGGGATTTGAGCTGGTCCAGCTTCTGGAGCTCCGTGTTCTTCTGCTGGAGGTCGGCGTTGGCCTTTTCGAGCGACTTCGACTGGGCCCGGATGCGCTCCTGGGAGGTGGACAGGGCCTTCTCCGCCATCTCGAGCTGGGCCCCGTGGCTCTCCGCGGTCTTCTTCAGGGTCGTGATCTCGTTGCGCAGGCGCTGCCGGTCCACCGCGTTCTTGATGATCCGCGGCAGGAGGATGGCGTCGAAAGTCCCCTGCACCAGGTAGTCCTGGGCGCCCCCCTTCTTGAGGGTGTCCAGGGCGAATTTCACGTCCCGGGGCTTGCAGAGGAGGAGGATGGCCACCTGCGGCGCCTTGGCCCGGATCCCGTCCACCACGGACGCGGGCATGGCGGGATCGGTCATCTCCGGGTCGATCAGGAGCGCCTCGGGGTTGAACGCCCCGATGTAATGCAGGGCGGACTCCACGGAAGGACACCAGCCCACCGGGAAGGTCGGGTCCTGCTGTCCCGCCAGGAGACGCTTGATGACGTCCGCCTGGGATTCGTCCTGCTGCAGGACAAGGATGCGGATCTGTTCGCTCATGTTTCCATTCGGCCGGCGCCTCTTAACATAGCATTATTTCATATCCTATCCGCATGGGCCGGTATTTCATCCAAGTCGGCGGGAAGGTGAAAGGTCCCATGGAGGTGGAGGTCATCGTCGGCCTGCGCTGGTTCGGCCCAGACAGTCTCCTCTGCCCCGAAGCCGCCTCCACCAAGAGCCGGCACAACTGGCTCCGGGCGCAGACCTTCCCCGAGATCCGGGCCTTTCTGCGGGGGCCCGGGACCCCGGGGACGGATGCCCCGGGGCAGGTATCCGGGTGAGGGTGGATTAGCATGGACATGGAGCGGGAGAAGCGGATCGCGGATGCCTGGAAGAACTTCGGCTTCCATCTGACCATCACCGTGGCGCTATGGTTCCTGGCGCCGCGCTGGCTGCATCTGCGCGACCTGGTCCTGCCTCTCATCCTGCTGTCCCAGGGGGCGCAGCTGGTCGTCCATTACCTCACCCACGAATGGGTCTTCGCCCACGAGGAGCCGGGGCGCGACTATTTCGCCAATTACAGCCCGAAGAGCTGGATCCCGGCCCAGCGTACCGACGATTCCGGCCGGACCGAGTCCTCCGAGCGGCTGTTCCGCGCCGCGGGCCGGACGACCGCGGCGGCGGAAGGGGCGCTCTTCATCCTGGTGCTGCTGCGGCTGGTGCCCGGGATCATGGACGCGATGGAGAAGACCTTCGTCCACCCGCCCGTCTGAGCGGTCGGAGCCGCCGCCTCAGCGGCGCCGGCCGTGCCGGCCGTGTCTGCCGTTGCCGCGGTTGCGGGTGGGCACCTGGGCGGAGCGTCCCGACACCGTGTTCGACGAGGAGTGCTCCCCGGACGACCGCATGCGGAAAGCCTCGGCCCCGATGCGGTCCGCCAGCCCCGGGTCGTCCACGAAGGGGTTGCGGTTGCCCTGGAACTTCTCGACCCGGTCGTTGCGCTCGCGTTCGAGGTTGGTCGGGGGGTGCTCCCGGTTCCAGCGCAGGAACATCTCGATGCGGCTGTTCCAGAAGAACTGGGCCACGTTCCGGGGCAGGATCTCCCCGCTGTTCATGTACCGCGTGTAGAAATACAGCATGCCGCGCGCCACGCGGCCCTTGTCCGCGTCCGGGGGCTCGAACAGGCCCTGGCCGAGCTTGGCCCCCGCCTTGGTCTTGTATTCCGCGGCGTTGTCCGGGACCTCGCCGAAAGGATAGCGGCTGCGCATCCCGTTGGGATGCTGGAGGGTGGGCATCAGGTGGTGGAGGTCCGAACGCATCGGCGTGCGCTTGCTGAAATAGGACTGGGGCCAGAGGTGCTCGACGTTCATCCCCTTCGATTCGACGTAGCCGTCGCCGTCCTGGTCGCCCCGCTCGCCGTACCGGGTGCCGTCGCTGCCGGACCCCGGGATGAAGAGGCCGGAGTAGACCGCGTAGATGCCGCGCACGCCGTTCACCACGACGTTGTCGATCTGGGAGAACAGCGCGGACTTGGCGTCATCGTAGGAGCGGGACTGGGCGCGGTTGGTCTGGTGGCTCAGCTGCCGGAGGAGCTCGGCGCCGCTTCCGGGGGTGGTCCGGACCGCTCCGCCCACCTGGGCGCCGGGCTGGGCCGTGGGGACCGCGTCCGCGTCCAGGGTGCGGAGCTGGCTGCCGCCATCGAAGAAGTTGGAGAGCCGGCTGTAGGCACCGGAGATGGGCGCGTTCTGCTCCTGCTTCTCCTGGAGCGACTCCTGGAGCGTCGCCGCGCTATCCGAAGTCGAGCGGGCCCGCTGGGAGACCGCGGCCTGCTTGCCGTGGCCCCGGCTTTCGCGGCGGATGCCGGAATCCAGCCGTCCGGAGGACCCTTCGGCGGACACGGCCGGGGCTCCCAGGCGCGACTCGGAGCGCTGGGCGACGGCGGCGGCGCCCACGGACTGGATGCCGCCGGCCGCGAGGCGCTGGGAGACGATCGGTTCCAGAGTGGTGTGGAGGCTCGGGGCGGCCAGGGACGGGAGCCCGGGGAGCATGGAGACGGGCGAGGGGGTGAGCGACTGCTGCTGGAAGGCGATCGCCGCGGCGCCGAGGGCCGGGGCGGCGATGACGACGGGAACGGCGGTCACCTGGGTGTGGAGCTGCTGCGCCCGCGCTTCCGGGAGCGCCAGGGCCAGGAGGGCCGCCGCCAGCCGCATCGTGGTGTTCATCATTAAGAGTATGGACCTCCTCCGAACCCCGTGCCTGGGCTAGGAGTCCTTCATTTTAGGGGCCAAAGGGCCTACGCGTCACCCTGGCAGTAGCGTTGCACGATTGTCATGATGAATAACTGTTATGATTTCTCTTCGCCGGACCTCGAGGGCTAACCGAATGACAGAAAGCGCCGCAGCCGCCCAGGAATCCACCTCGCCGTTCCGCTTCAACCTGCGCCCGCGGCGGGGGAAGTTCCTGCGCGTGAAGCCCGAGACGGTGTCCGACCAGGGCTTCTTCGAGGACCTCGACCTCGTCTACCGGACCCTCTGCGGCGTGCTGTACAATTTCGTCCCGACCTCGGGCCATCCCGGGGGCAGCGTCTCCTCCGGCCGGATCGTGTCCACCCTCTTGTTCGAGTCCATGGGCTACGACTTCTCGGACCCCGACTGCAAAGAGGCGGACCAGCTCGTCTACGCCGCGGGGCACAAGGCCCTGGGACTCTACGCGATGTGGGCTCTGCGCAACGAGCTCGTGCGCATCGCCAAGCCGGAAGCGCTGCCGGCGGCGCAGCGGCAGCTGCGCTTGGAGGACCTCCTGGGGTTCCGGCGCAACCCGACCTCGGCCCTGCCTCTGTTCAAGAAACTCGGCGTCAAGGCCCTGGACGGACACCCGACCCCGGCCATCCCGTTCGTCCCCATCGCCACGGGGGCCAGCGGCGTCGGATTGACCGCCGGTCTCGGGGTGGCCCTGGGCGCCGCGGACGCCTACGGCCGCAACGGGCCCCGGGTCCATCTCCTGGAAGGCGAGGGCGGGATGACCCCCGGACGCGTCCAGGAAGGGCTGGCCGCGGCCGCGACGATGGGACTGGAGAACGCGATCCTGCACGTCGACTGGAACCAGTCCTCGATCGATTCGGACCGGGTCTGTCCCGAGGCGGACTACCGGGGGCAGTACGTGCAGTGGAACCCCCTGGAGCTGCTCCGCCTCCACGATTGGAACGTGGTCTACGCCGGCGACGGCCACGACCTGCGCCGGGTGTTCGCGGCCCAGCACGCCGCCGCCGAGCTGCGCAACGGCCAGCCCACGGCCGTCGTCTACCGGACGGTGAAGGGCTGGCACTACGGCATCGAGGGGCGCAAGTCCCACGGCTCGGGCCACGCCTTCTGTTCTGACGGCTACTATGCCTCGGTGAGCCCCTTCGAGGAACGCTTCCGGACGCGGCTGCCGAAGGTCAAGGGTCCCGTGAACGGCCTGGGCGACGAGAAGGTGGAGCGGGCGTACTTCGACACCTTGATGGTGCTGCGCAAGGCCTTGGAGGGCAAGCCCGCCCTCGCCCGGCGCGCGGTCGAACGGCTGCGGGCGTCGGCGGAGCGGCTCAAGGCGTCCGGCCGCGCTCCGCGCACCGGCGGGCCGAGGCTCGACCTGCTCTATTCGGCCGGCTTCACGCCGGACAAGCCCCCGCCCAAGCTCGTCCAGACCCCGGGCGCCAGCGTGACCATCCGGGGCGCGCTCGGCGACATGCTCGATCATCTCAACCAGTGGACGAACGGGGCTTTCCTCGGCTGCGCCGCGGACCTGGCGGGCTCGACCAGCCTGTCCCAGTTGAACGCCGGGTTTCCCGGCGAGTTCTTCCACATTCACGACAACCCCGGCTCCCGGCTGATCTCAGTCGGGGGGATCTGCGAGGACGCCATGGGCGGGTTCATGGCGGGGGTGTCCAGCTACGGACGGCATATCGGGGTCTCGAGCTCCTATGCCGCCTTCATCGCGGCGCTGGAGCACGTCCCCGCCCGGCTGCACGCCATCGGCCAGGCCGCCCGCCGCGGCGTCACCGGGGAACCTTACCAGACCTGGATCATGCTGAACGCGCACGCGGGTTCCATGACCGGGGAGGACGGGCCGACGCACGCCGATCCCCAGGCGCTGCAGCTGCTGCAGGACAACTTCCCCAAGGGCTCGGCCATCACCCTCACCCCCTGGGAGCCGCAGGAGGTGTGGCCGCTCATGATCGCGGGGCTGCTGGCCCGGCCGGCCGTCCTGTGTCCGTTCATCCCCCGCCCCGCGGTCGCCGTCCCCGACCGGCAGGCCCTCGGGCTGCCGGCGGCTTACGCCGCGGTCAAGGGGATGTACGCCCTGCGGCGGGCCCCCGGCAAGGCGACGGTCGTGCTCCAGGGCACGGCGGTGGTCACCCTGTTCGTGCGCGAGGTCCTGCCCAAGCTCGACGAGCGGGGGGTCAAGCTCAACGTGATGGTGGTCTCCAGCGCGGAGCTCTTCGACCTTTTGCCCGCCCAGGAGCGCGCGGCGATCTACTCCGAGGAGCTCGCGCGTCACGCGATGGGCATCACGGATTTCACCCTCGCCACCATGACCCGCTGGGTGCGCAGCGGCGCCGGGCTCGATCACTCCCTGCATCCCTTCCGCGGCGGGCACTTCCTAGGCAGCGGGAACTGGGATGCCGTCCTCAAGGAGGGTGGGCTGGACGGCGAGTCCCAGCTGAACGCCGTCCTCGAGTGGCACCGCCTCGTCGAGGGCGCGCCGCACCGCTAGCCGAGATCGCGTCCGGTCGCGACCCCGGACGAGCGTCCCCCAGCGGGCGCGGGTCTTGACAAATCTATGTTTCCATGGTAAAGTACTTTGTGAGACAAAGTATAGGAGGATCCATGGAGTCAGAGCAGGCCCACCTTCTTTCCGACATCCGCTATATGAAGGAAGTGATGGAGCTTTCTTCCCAGCACAAGCTGCTCCCGGACTGGGCCGCCATCGCGGGCGGAGCGCTGGTCCTGGCCGCGACCGGCCTCACCTGGCGGCTGACCGGGTCGGGGGACGTCCGGGAGGTGCTCTTCCTCCCGCCCATGCAGAAGCTCCAGGTCGCGGGCCTCTGGATCGCCGCGGCCGTCGTCTCCATCCTCGTCTATTGGGTGCTCGCGGCCGCGGAATCGCGGCGGCTGGGAGTCTCCCTGCAGTCCAAGCCGACCCAGCTCGCGAGGCAGGCCATGGGTCCCTGCATACTCGCAGCCACGGTGCTGACCCTGCGCCTCATCGGCGACCGCCACTACGGCTTCATCCCGGGGATATGGATCCTGCTCTACGGGATCGGGCTCTACAACGCCGGGCTCTTCTCGACCGAAGAGCCGCGTCTGCTCGGCCTCCTTTTCATCGTGACCGGCATCGTGGCGATCCTCGTCCTGCCGGGGTTGGACCTCTGGCTGGCTGCCCTCTCCTTCGGAGGGTATCACATCGCCTTTGGAACCTATGTGCTCTACCGCAAACAGCGTTGATGAGCGGCTTCATCCCCCCGGAGAGCATCGACGCTCTCATCCACGAAAGGGTGAGGCTGGGCATCATGTCGGCGTTGGCCGCGACCCCGGAACTCGCCTTCACGCAGCTCCGGGACATGCTCAAGGTGACGGACGGCAACCTCAGCGTCCACGCGCGGCAGCTGGAGGAGGCCCGCTACGTCCGGATCGAGAAGAGCTTCGTGGAGAAGCGGCCCCGGACTACGCTCTCGCTGACCGCGAAGGGCAGGGCGGCTTTCGCGCATTATCTATCCCAGTTGGAGGAATTGGTCAGGAAGAAGTGAAGCCTGACCTGAGGGTCCGCAAGGAGTCGGCATGAGTTTCGGTTGGAATGCCTGGAGTCCCGTAAACCTCGGCATCGACCTAGCAGTCCTCGTATTCTCCGCCATCGTCCAATGGAGGACGGTCGCCGCGCGCCACCCAGGGGGCTTTCCCCCGGCGCCTTCTTGGGGGGCGGTGGCGACGCTCTCGCGCGTCGCCATCCTCGCGTTGGCCCCATGGGTGTTGGGAGCCGTCTTCCTTGGCGGTATCCTGGGGTTGTGCCTTCTCTCACGGGTGATGTGGATAACGGCGACGGTGGGAGTTCCGTTGGCGGGCCTCTACCTGATGGCGAAATGGCGCAAGCCGTGGCTCTCGGCGCTGCTCATACTCCCCCTGGGTCTGAAATACTATGGGGAGGTTTGGGAGCCCAACAACCTTGAGATCGAGCGGGTCCGGATCGCTCTTCCCAGGCTCAGAGACCCGGTGCGGCTCGTGCACCTGTCGGACCTGCAGACTGACGACATCCGCCCGATGCATCTGGCGGTCCGAGCTGCCGCCAACGAGTTCGATCCGGATTTCATCGCCTTTACCGGCGACGTGTTGAATCACAGGTCCCTTATCCCCGAGGTTGCCGAGTACCTGAGGGGCTTCAGGCACCGTAGAGGCGCCTTCTTCGTGACCGGCAACGTCGACGGGATCCTGCCCTTGGCATCCTTTTGCGCCCAGGCCGGATTCGAGCCTCTGGATGGGACCGTCCGGGTGCGGCCCGTAGGCCGCAGTCGGGTCGCTTTCCTGGGATTGGGGATCGCGGACGCGTTGGACAAGGCTCTCTTGGGACGCCTCGTGGAGAAGGCCCAGGACGCCGACGTGCGCATCCTGCTCGACCATCTCCCCGACGCTCTCTATATCGCCCGATCGACCACGGTCGACCTTCTCTTGGCCGGCCACACCCATGGCGGGCAGGTCGTCACGCCGTTCGGGCCGCTGTTGACTTTGAGCCGGGTCCCGCGCCGTATCGCGGCCGGCGGTCTGCACCGGGTCGACGGTCTTCGCGTCATCGTCAGCCGGGGACTGGGGTTGGAGGGGCACATCGCCCCGCGTCTGCGCACATTCGCCCGGCCGCACTTGCTCTTGGTGGAACTGGTGCCGGAGCCGACATCCGACTAGGAGGCATATCATGGAAGGGATACGAGCGATGTTCAAAGAACTGGACGAACTGCTCCGCGGGCGCAGGACCGGTCAGAATCCCGTGGATGCCGGCGCGGGGCAGATGGACGCCGAAGCTCTACTCAAGGCGTCCCTGATCCTGGGCCTGTGCTACGGGGCCTTCATGGGCCTCTATGGCTCCCTGAACGGGAACGTGCTGCAGGTGCTCGCCTCCGCGTGCAAGGTCCCGCTGCTTTTCGCGCTCACGGTCCTGGTCACCTTCCCGTCGCTATACGTCTTTGCCGCCATGACCGGCGCGCGCCAGGGCCCCCGGCCGATGCTGCAAGTCGTCCTGTCCGCGGCGGCGGTAAACCTCGCGGTCCTGGCCTCGCTGGGACCCATCACGGGCTTCTTCACACTCACCACGACGAGCTATCCGTTCATGAAGATCCTCAACGTGTTCTTCTTCATCGTCTCGGGCTGCATCGCCTTGACCTTCCTGCGCAACAGCCTCAATCAGATGGAGGACGGTCCCCAGTCACCTCCCCGCCCGCCCCGGGCGGACGAGGCGGAGCCCATCATCGGGCGGGGCGGCGTGCGGCAGGTCTTCACGGTCTGGCTCGCCCTCTATGCCGTCGTGAGCCTCCAGATGGGCTGGGTGCTCAGGCCCCTGGTCGGCGATCCGCAGGCGCCCTTCGCCTGGTTCAGCCCCAGAGGCGGCAACCCCTTCGGGGATTTCTGGGGGGCGCTGGTGAAGCTGCTCGGGGGGTAGCCGTGACCGTTGCCGGGCGGATCGACGATTTCCTGCGCGGCCGCGGCGAGTTCTCCGCGGAGGGGTCGCGCGCCCTCGGGCTGGGCCGGCTCTGGGGCATCGCCGCTGCCGCGGGCCTGTTTTACGGCGTTGTGATGGGATCCTATTGCGGACTTTCCGCCGGCCGTTGGCAGCAGCTGGCCTATTCCGCGGCCAAGGTCCCCCTGTTCCTTTTCGTCACCTATGCGCTGTGCGTGCCGGCCTTCTTCGTCTTCAACTCGCTGCGGGGCCTGCGGACGGACTTCCGCATCGCCCTGTCCGCCATGACGGCCATGCAGGCCTGCCTGGCCGTCATCCTGGCATCGCTGGCGCCGGTCACGGCCCTGGCCTATCTCTCGACCCCGGACTACGGCACAGCGGTCTTCTTCAACGGCATAGTGTTCGCCGCGGCGAGCGTGTCCTCCCAGATCGTCGTCCTGCGCTGCTATCGTCCGCTCATCGCGCTGGACCGGCGGCACCGTTCCATGATCGCGGTCTGGCTCACGCTCTACGTCTTCGTCGGCATCCAGGCCGCGTGGGTGATGCGTCCGTTCGTGGGCAACCCGGATCTGCCCGTGGCGCTGTTCCGTCCCGGGGCCTGGGGGAACGCCTACGTGGCGGTTATCAAACTGACCCGGCAGGTGCTCCAGTGAGGGAATCCAACTCGGCACTGGGCGCAGCCGCTCCGCTGCCTGAGAGCGGCTCGCCGAGCCGCGGCGCGTCGATGCGTACCCTGCTCGCTGAACAATGCCGTCTGGGGCATTTCAGGGTGGGGGAACTTCTGTCGGTGGCGGCCTTCACCTCGATCACCCTTGCGACCATCGGGGCCTCCCTCGCCGCGATCCTGGATGCGCACGCCTTGCTTCGGCTGCCGGGCTGGCTGTGGCTGCTGATCCATCCGGCCGCCCTGCTCGGCGCCGGCTGTATGGCCTACGGCATCTTCATCGAGCCCTATCGCATCCAGGTGAGCTCGGTGCGACTGCGGAGTCGGAAGCTCCGCAGCCCCATTCGCATCGTGCATCTCAGCGACATCCACGTCCGTGGCTGGAGTCGCGTCGAGGAAGCTCTCGGGCCGCGGATCCGGAAGCTGGCTCCCGACATCATCCTCATGACCGGGGACTACACGACGCTCCCATGCTCCTTTCCGGCCGTTGAACGGCTCTTCCGCGAAATTTCCTCTATCGCCCCGACCTATGCCTCTCTAGGGAATTGTGAGATTCTGCGTCCGGTGCATGAGAGCACCTGGGCGTCCGGTGTGACCTGGCTGCTTGACGAGGCGGCAACGGTGCGGGTGGGCGCGAATCGGCTGTCGATCTTCGGGGTAAATGCGGGAGATGAGGAATCCTTCCGGATGTTGTCTGAACGGGTCGATGACGCTTCTTATGCCGTCTGCCTTTATCACTACCCTGACTTCGTGCCAAACCTGGCACGGTTTCGCTACGATCTGATGCTATGCGGCCATTCCCACGGCGGGCAGATCCGCCTCCCGTGGCTCGGAGCTCTCGTCAGCCTCTCCCGCGCAGGCACTGGTTATGCCTGGGGATTGTTCTCGGCGGCGGGAAAGGCAGCTTATGTCGGCCGGGGGATCGGCAGTGAGGGGTATGGTCTACCCCGGATGAGGTTCGGCTGCCCACCGGAGATCGTGTCGCTGGACCTGCGTCCGTGAACCTGCTTGACCGGCCGCTGGCCGGCTACTGCGCTTCGCCCGCGGGGGTGACTTCCACGCCGTCCTGGGTCTGGGCGGGCTTCTTCTTTACCTCGCGCTCGGCGGTCCGGGACAGCGGCGAGTCGGAGAACCAGTTCCAGGCCACGAACAGTCCCCAGACCAGCAGGGCTGCGCCCATGAGGCAGCGGGTGACGAAGTTCTTCGAGCGGAGGAGGATGATCCCCAGGAGGGCGGGGATGATGTTGACGTAGCCCCCGCCGCCCAGCGCGAACGACTTGGCCGGCGGCGGCGGGGCCTGCACCCCCTCCGCGGTCTGTCCTTCCTCCACCCCC
>Ga0154315_1045_pt2 | contig 45402 bp, 36 predicted proteins | sample RifGroA2_FD_105609 | JGI IMG/M metagenome (GOLD analysis project Ga0154315, IMG submission 105609) | Elusimicrobia bacterium GWA2_69_24
CGGCGGCCGCGCCGCCGGTCCCGACGGCGGGCGGCTCCGAGACCCTTCTGCTCGTGGAGGATGAGGCCGCCGTGCGCCGCGCCGTGGCCCGGATGCTTCGGGAAGCCGGCTACACGGTGCTGGAGGCCTCGGCTCCGGGCGAGGCCCTCAAGCTGGCGCTGGAGCGCGACGCCGAGATCCGCCTGGTCCTAAGCGACGTCGTCATGCCCGGCCAGAGCGGCCCGGCCCTGGCCAAGGAACTGGGCGCCCAGGGCCTCAAGGCGCGGTTCTTGTTCATGACCGGCTACGCGGACAGTTCCATGGAGGAGCTCAAGGAGTTGGGCCGGAGCCTGCCTTTTCTGCGCAAGCCTTTCACGCGGGACGAGTTGCTCCGCGGCGTCCGCGACCTGCTGGGCGCCCGCTGACACGCCCGTTGAGCGCCCTCGCTTCGTTGCGGCGGATTGTCCTACAATGCACGGATGCCCAAGCGCATCCTGGTCATCGACGACGCGGAGAAGCTGCGCCGGGCCGTGGAGAAGGCCTTGTCCCTGGAGGGCTTCACGGTGCTGTCCGCCGCGAGCGGCACCGACGGCCTGGCTCTGGCCCAGGAATCGCCCCCCGACCTCGTGCTGACCGACGCGGACCTGCCGGGCCTGGACGGGCATGCGCTGTGCCGCGCGCTCAAGAAGGGGGGAGCGACCCGGGGCATCCCGGTCATCATCATGTCCGGCCAGATGGTCGCGGAGCAGGACGTGGTCTCCGGGCTGGAGGGCGGGGCGGATGACTACGTCATCAAACCTTTCACGATGAAGATCCTGCTGGCCCGGATCAACGCGGTGCTGCGGCGCTACGGCCGGCCCCTGGGGAGCGACGGGCTGCTCAAGCGCGGGGGCATCGAGCTGGACCCCGCGGCGCGGGAGGTGCGGGTCGCGGGGCGGGCCGTCGCGCTCACGCGCAAGGAGTTCGACCTGCTGGCCCTGTTCCTCGAGCGGCCGGGCCGGGTGCATACGGTCAACGGCCTGCTGGAGACCATCTGGGGCTACGACGTGGCGGATTACAACGACCCCCAGACGGTGCAGACCCACGTCTCGCGCCTGCGCCGGAAGCTGGGACCCCAGACCGGCGACCGCATCGTCAACGTGCACGGCCTGGGCTACAAGTTCGAGGAGTAGGCGCGGGGGTCAAGCCCGGGGCAGCGAGAGAGTGAGCGTCGTGCCCTCCCCCGGGCGGCTGGCGGCGGTGAGGTTCCCGCCGTGCAGGCGCACGACTTCATCCGCGATAGCCAGCCCGAGACCCAGTCCTCCCGTCCGGCGCGTGAGGTGGGGCTCGGTCTGGCGGAAGGCGTCGAATATCCAGGGGAGTTCGCTGGGGACGACGGCCGCGCCGGTGTTGGCGATGCGGAGCAGGACGCGAGGACCTTCCTGCCAGGTCTCCAGGCGGATGGCGCCGCGGGCCGGGGTGAACCGCACGGCGTTGTCGACGAGTTCGTGGAGCGCGATGCGCAGCCAGTGCGCGTCGCCCCACAGGAGGGGGAGGTCCTCCGCGTGGGCGGCGGTGCAGGACAGGTCCTTGCTCCGGAGGTCCGCGCGGTAGTCTTCCAGAACGAAGTCCGCCAGCGTCCGGAGCGACAGCTGTTCCCGACGGGCAGCGACGTCCCCCCGCCGCAGGCTGGCGTAGTTGAGCAGTGTCTCGACGCGCTCGTGCAGGCGCTTGAGGTTCTGCCGCAGCATGGCGATCCCCCGGGCGTGTTGTTTCCGGTCCCGGGTCTCGGCGAGCAGGTCCACGCTGCCGAGCATGACGGCCAGGGGGGTGCGCAGCTCATGACTGACGATGGACAGAAAACCGTTCTGCAGCTCCTCCGCCTGGCGCAGCCGCTCATTGGCCAGCCGGAGGCGGGCGTCGGTCGCCGGCTGGGTCTGGAAGCCCGCCGCGAGCGCGCGGCGGTCGCTGCAGCGCTGCACGGCGGCGCGCAGGGCGTCGGGGTCGAAGGGCTTGGGGAGGTAGTCGCAGGCGCCTTCCTGGAGGGTGGCGACCGCGGTCTCATAGGTCGGGCCGCCGGTCATGATGATGATCCCCAATCCGGGCTGGAGCCGGCTCGCTTCGCGGGTGAGGGCGACGCCGCTCTTGCCCGGCAGATTGATGTCGGTGAGCAGGATGTCGTAGGAGTCGGCCTCCAGCGCGCGCAGCGCGCTCTCGCCGTCTTCGGCCAGGGCCACGGCATGTCCGGATCGCGCGAGGGCCCTGCGGCACAGCGCGCGCACGGCGGACTCGTCGTCAACGACCAGGATGCTCGGCATGGCGGTCCCTCTCTTGCCCTCAGTATGGGACGCCCGGCTCAGGGCAGGTTCAGGGCCGGCTCAATTCCAGCTCAGGCGCTCCTGGGGATTGATACAATAAGGATAGGAGCCGACCCCGCGGGACCATGAGCGACCGAATCCGCCTTCTGCTTAAGATACTCGCGGTCATCCTGTTCGGCGAGACCCTGGTGATGTTCGTCCTGCCTTGGCTCCTTCCCGACCGATTCCTGGGGACCTGGGTCGAGAACGTCTGCGATGGGGTGTTCCTGTCCCTCGGGACCGCTCCCGTCTTCTATCTATGGTTATTCCGGGCCGAAGGCGAGGTCCTGACCTGGCAGGAGGCCCATCGGGAATCGGAAGCCCGTTTCCAGACGCTGGTCTCCCACGCCTTGGTCGGGATCTACATCATCTCGGAGGAGCGCTTCCTCTACGTCAACCCCGCCTTCGCGGCCATCTTCGGCTATCGCGCCGAGGAGATACTCGCCCTGCCGTCGTCGGCGGCCCTGGTGATGGAAGCGGACCGGGGACGGGTCGCCGAGCAGCTCGCCGGGCGGGTCGCGGGCCGCGAGAGCGTCGCGCGCTACTCCTTCACGGGCCGGCGCAAGGACGGCTCGCCGGTCCCGGTGGAGATACTGGGGACGGTCGCCGATATCGGGGGCCGCCGGGTCATCCTGGGGACGCTCCTGGACGTCTCGGAGAAAATCGCCCACGAGGACGGCCTGCGCCGCCAGGACACACTCAAGACCGTGCTCAACAAGCTGCTGCGCCTGTCGCTGGAGGACCAGCCGCTCGCGCGCATCCTGGAGTCGGCGTTGGACGAGGTCCTGGCCATCCCCTGGCTGAGTCTGGCCGCGCGCGGCGCCGTCTTCCTGGTCGAAGGCGAGCCGGACCTGCTGGTGCTGAAGGTCCAGCGCGGTCTCAGCCCCGAGATCCAGGCCAAGTGCGCCAAGGTGCCCTTCGGGCGATGCCTGTGCGGCCGGGCGGCGGACTCCGGCGAGCTGGCTTACTCGGCCAGCGTGGACGAGTCCCATGAGCACCGCTATGGGGGGATGAGCCCGCACGGCCATTATTGCGTGCCCATCAAGCTCCAGGACCGGGTCATCGGGGTCTTGACCTTGTATCTGAGGGCGGGACATGCCGTGAACCGCATGGAGACGGAGTTCCTGGCTTCGGTCGCGGACGTGCTGGCCATCGTCATAGAGCACGACCATATGGGGCGGATGATCTCCGCCCTGCGCGACATCCCCTTGGAGGCGGAGAAGCTGGAGACTCCGGATGAGATCCTGGCCTGCGCGGTCCGGGGGATCTGCGCCGCCATGTCCTGGAGCGTGGGGGAGGTCTGGGCCGCCGCGCAGAACGGCTCCCTGGTGTGCCGCCACTCGTGGCATGTCGATGACCCGGGCCTGCGGGCCTTCGCTCGGGAGAGCGCCGGGCTCTCTTTCCAGCCCGGCCGGTGCCTGCCCGGGCGGGTCTGGAGTTCCCGCAGCCCCCTCTGGATAGAGGACCTCTCGAAAGACGACGAATTCCCGCGCCGGGAGCTCGCCCAGCATGCCGGGCTCCGGGCCGCCCTGGGCGTGCCGGTGCTGGTGGGGGGTGCGCCGGCCGCGGTGCTGGCCGTTTTCAAGCGCGAGGCCCTGCCGCAGGACCGCAGGGCCGTCGAATTCGTCCTGCTGGTCGCGGGCCGGATCGGGGAGCTCCTCCAGCGCCGCCAGCTCTCGGAACAGCTTCTGCACAGCCAGAAGCTGGACGCGATCGGGCGGTTGGCCGGGGGCATGGCCCACGACTTCAACAACCTCCTGACCGCGATCCTGGGCTACAGCGACTTCCTCAACAAGGGACTGAAGCCGGAAGACCCCCTGAACGAGGACGTCGCCGAGATCCGGCGCGCCGCGGAGCGCGCTTCCGCCCTCACGCGGCAGTTGCTGGCCTTCAGCCGCAGGCAGAGGCTCCTGCCGCGCGTCATCGACCTCAACGCGGCCGTCAGCGAGCTGGGGAAGATGCTGCGGCGGCTCATCGGGGAAGGCGTGGAACTGGCGCTGGAACCGGCCCCGCAGGCGGTCTGGGTGAAGGTGGACCCCGGGCAGTTCGAGCAGGTGGTGGTCAACCTGGCGGTGAACGCGCGCGACGCCATGCCCCAGGGCGGGCGGCTGTCGATCCGGGCCGGTTGGGCGGAGCTCGCCGGCGAGGCCGCCGCGCTCGCGCAGCTGCCTCCCGGGCGGTACGCCCTGCTGGCGGTCGCGGACACGGGTACGGGCATGGAGCCGTCGGTGCAGGCGCGCATATTCGAACCGTTCTTCACCACCAAGGAGCCGGGCAAGGGCACGGGGCTGGGGCTTTCCACCGTCTACGGGATCGTCAAGCAGAGCGGGGGGGGGATCGCGTTCGAGAGCGCGCCGGGAAGGGGGACGCAATTCCGGGTCTATCTGCCCGGAGCGGGCGAGGCCGCGCCGACGGTGTCCGGCGAGGCCGCTCCCGCCGCGGCGCGGGCGTGCGGAACGGTCCTGTTGGTGGAGGACGAGGGTAAGGTCCGAGCCATAGCGGCGCGGGCGCTGCGGGAGGCGGGCTTGGAGGTGCTGGAGGCGGAGGGGCCGGATGAGGCGCTCGCCGTGGCCCGGGGCGGGGAGCGGTTCGACCTCCTGCTGTCGGACGTCATCATGCCGAGGATGAACGGGAAGGCGCTGGCCCACGAGGTCGCGGCCCTGAGGCCGGGGGTCAAGGTCCTTTTCATGTCGGGGTATCAGGACCTCGCGGCCGCGGGGCAGGCGCTCGATCCCGCCGACGCCCTCCTGGAGAAACCGTTTTTTCCGGAACAGCTCGTGCGCCGCGTCACCGAGATCCTGGCGGCCTGAGCGATGGCCGCCGAACGCAGGCGTCTGCGCATCGAGGTCGGCGGGCGGGTGCAGGGAGTCGGGTTCCGCCCCGCCGTGTACCGCTACGCCCGGGAGCGCTCCTTGGGCGGCTGGGTCACCAACACCCCGGAAGGCGTGGTCATCGAGGTCGAGGGCGCCCCGGCCGACGTGGCTGCCTTCCTGCGGGCGCTGGAGGAGTCCCCGCCTCCGGCCGCTTCCGTCGTCCGCATGAGCTCCCGGGAGCTGCCCGCGGAGGGAGCCTCGGAGTTCCGCATCCTTGCCAGCCGCGCCGGGGTCGAGGTCCGCACCGAGGTCTCGCCGGACCTGGCGGTGTGCCCGGACTGCCTGCGGGAGCTGGCGGACCCCAAGGACCGCAGGCACGGCTATCCTTTCCTCAACTGCACCAATTGCGGTCCGCGCTTCACCATCGTGCGGGGCATCCCCTATGACCGGGCCCAGACCACCATGGAGCCCTTTCGCATGTGCCCCCGCTGCCGGGCCGAGTACGAGGACCCGGCGGACCGCCGCTTCCATGCCCAGCCCACGGCTTGCCCGGAGTGCGGGCCCAGGGTGTGGCTGGCCGGGCCGGACGGGGCCGAGCTTGCTGGACCGGACGAGGCGGTCGCTCGCGCCGCGGCTCTCCTGTGCGAGGGCCGCATCCTGGCGGTCAAAGGTCTGGGCGGATTTCACCTGGCCTGCGACGCGTCCAATGAAGAGGCGGTGCGGACCCTGCGGGGCAGGAAATACCGGGAGGACAAACCGTTCGCCCTCATGGCGCGAGACCTCGAGGAGATCCGCCGGTACTGCGCCGTGGATGCGGAGGAGGCGGCGTCTTTGGAGTCGGTACGGCGGCCGATCGTTCTCCTGCGGCGCGCCCCCCACCCCAGCCCTCCCCCGTTGGGGGAGGGGGTAGCGCCGGGGCAGGGGTGGCTGGGATTCATGCTTCCGTACACGCCTTTGCAGCAGCTATTGTTCGACGCCGGGGCGCCCGCGCCCCTGGTGATGACGAGCGGCAATCTCAGCGAGGAGCCCATCGCCTGTCAGAACGAGGAGGCCCTCGCGCGGCTGGCGGGCATCGCCGACGCGTTCCTGCTCAACGACCGGGACATCCACATCCGCTGCGACGACAGCGTGTGCCGGGTCTGGGGCGGGGCCGAGCGGGTCCTGCGCCGGTCCCGGGGCTATGCCCCGGCCCCGATCCGCCTGTCGGCTCCCCTGCCGAGGCCGATCCTCGCCTGCGGGGCCGAGCTCAAGAACACCTTCTCCGTCGCCAAGGGGGGGGACTGCTTCCTCAGCCAGCACATCGGCGACCTCGGGAACCTGGAGACTTTGGAGTCCTTCGAGCGGGGAATCGAGCATTTCGAGAGGGTGTTCCAGGTCTCGCCGGGGCTCATCGCCTGCGACCGGCACCCGGACTACCTCTCCACGAAATACGCCCGGGAGCGCGCGGCCGCGCAGGGGCTGCGCCTGGTATCGGTCCAGCACCACCATGCCCATATCGCCGCCTGCATGGCCGACAACCGGCTCTCGGAGAAGGTCATCGGCGTGGCCTACGACGGCACGGGCTACGGCGACGACGGGACGGTGTGGGGCGGCGAGATATTGGTCGCGGACTATCGCGGTTTCGAGCGCGCGGCACATCTGAAGACCGTGCCCATGCCGGGGGGGGACCAGGCCATACGGGAGCCGTGGCGCATGGCCGCCAGCCATCTGGTCTCGGCCTTCGGCCCCGGGTGCCTCGACCGGGATTCCGGCTTTACCCGGCGGCTCGACCGCGGCAAGTGGGAGATCCTCCAGAAGGCGGCCGAGTCCGGATTGCAGAGCCCCCGCACCTCCAGCATGGGGCGGCTCTTCGACGCGGTCGCAGCCCTGGTCGGGGTCCGCGACGCCATCCGCTACGAGGGGCAAGCGGCCATCGAACTGGAGATGCTGGCGCATGCGGCGGGGGGGACGGTTCCGGAACCGTATCCCTTCGCGACCGGAGGGGGGGATTGGCCCTGGGTCATGGACCCCGCGCCCGTGCTCCAGGCCGTCATCGCGGACCTTGCTGCCGGGACCCCGGCCGGGACCGTCGCCGCGCGCTTCCACCGGACCGCGGCCGCCTGGACCGTGTCGGTCTGCTCGGCGGTCCGCTCGGAGCGGGGCCTGCAGCGGGTGGCGCTGAGCGGCGGGGTCTTCCAGAACACCCTTTTGCTAGAATGGACCTGCCGGTCCCTTCAGAACGCCGGTTTTTCGGTCCTCACCCATCGCCAGGTGCCGACGAACGACGGGGGTATCTGCCTGGGGCAGACGATGATTGCAAGCGAGTCGCTCACCGGACGCTGAGTTGCCGTGAATTCTTTTTCCCTCCCCCCTTGTGGGGGAGGGTTAGGGTGGGGGGAAGGGGATCGTGGAGGTCGGCTGATATGTGTCTAGCAGTCCCCATGGAACTGATGTCTATTCAGGGCGAGCTCGGCATCGTCGAGCTGGGCGGCGCGCGGACCGAGGTCCGGCTGACCCTGCTGGAGGATCCCCAGGTCGGCGATTTCGTCATCGTGCACGCGGGCTTCGCCATCCAGAAGCTGGACCGCGAGCAGGCGGAGAAGGACCTGGCCCTCATGGCGGAGGTTTTCGGGGATGGGACCCCGGGCGGCCGATGAAATACCTCGACGAGTACCGCCGGCCCGGCCCCGTCCAGGCCCTGCTCGAGAAGACCCGGCAGGCCCTGGCCGGCCGCAAGGCCGTGCTGATGGAGGTCTGCGGCACGCACACGGTGGCCATATTCCGCAGCGGCCTGCGGCAGGTACTGCCCGAGTCCGTGGAGCTGCTGTCCGGGCCCGGCTGTCCGGTCTGCGTCACTCCCAATCGCTACCTCGACCAGGCCATCGCCTACGGCCGCTTGCCGGGCACGATCGTGACGACTTTCGGGGACATGTTCCGCGTCCCGGGTTCCTCCTCCAGCCTGGAGCGTGAGAAGGCGTCCGGCGCGGACATACGCACCGTCTACTCCCCGGCGGAGAGCGTGGAGCTCGCGGCGCAAAACCCCGACCGGCATGTCGTGTTCCTGGGCGTGGGCTTCGAGACCACGACCCCCGGTGTGGCCGCCTGCGTCCTGACCGCGCGCGACCGGGGCCTCAGGAACTATTCCGTGCTCTGCGGGCACAAGACGGTCCCGCAGGCCCTGCGCGCCCTGGCTTCGGATCCCGAGCTCCGGGTGGGAGGGCTCATCCTCCCCGGGCACGTGAGCACCGTCATCGGCGCCGAGCCCTATCGCTTCCTGGTATCGGAGTTCCATATCCCCTCCGTTATCGTGGGCTTCGAGCCCGCGGATATCGTCCAGGGCGTCCTGATGCTCGCGCGGCAGATCGCGGAAGGGGCGCCGCGCCTCGAGATACAGTATCGCCGCAGCGTCCAACCCCAGGGCAATGCCAAGGCCGTGGGCTTCATCGAACGCGTGTTCGAGCCCTGCGATTCGGTCTGGCGGGGCATCGGGAACATCCCGGGCAGCGGACTGCGCATCCGTTCCGAGTTCGCGGAGTTCGACGCGGAGAAGCGCCTCGACGCCGAGCCCGAGCCCGAGAAGTCCGCCGCGGGCTGCATCTGCGGCCAGGTGCTGCGGGGCGTGCGCAAGCCCTCCGACTGCGCCCTTTTCGGCTCCAGCTGCACCCCGACCGCCCCGGTGGGCGCCTGCATGGTCTCAAGCGAAGGCACCTGCGCGGCCTACTACAAATATGGGCGAGAAAGCTGAACAGATCCTGCTCGCGCACGGGAGCGGAGGCCGTCTCTCCCACGACCTCGTGGGTTCGAGCATACTCAAGGCCCTGCCCGACCCGGTCTTGGAGAAGTTGACCGACAGCGCCGAGCTGGAGCTGGATAGTCGCCGCATCGCCTTCACCACCGACAGCTACACGGTCCGCCCCCTTTTCTTTCCGGGCGGCGACATCGGAAGACTCGCGGTCTGCGGCACGGTCAACGACCTGGCCGCCATGGGGGCCAAGCCGCGCTTTCTCTCCCTGGCCCTCATCATCGAGGAAGGTCTCGAGCGCGCCGTGCTCGACCGCGTGGTGGGCTCGATCGCGGCCGCGGCGCGCGAAGCGGGCGTGCGCATCGTGACCGGGGACACCAAGGTCGTGGAAAAGGGCAAGGGCGACGGCCTCTTCATCAACACCGCGGGCATCGGCGAACTCGGCGACGGGCCCGGCTTCTCGCCGGAGCGGATCGCGGCCGGGGATAAGGTGCTCGTCAATGGGACCATCGGCGACCACGGAGCCGCGGTGATCTCGGAGAGGCAGGCCCTGGGCATCGGCGGGCTGGCCTCGGATTGCGCTCCGCTCTGGGGGCTGGTGAAGAGCGTACTGGACGCCGGCTGCAAGGTCAAGTTCATGCGCGACGCCACCCGGGGCGGTCTGGCCACGGTGCTCAACGAGGCCGCGGCCGGGAGGTCCTTCGGCTTCACCGTGTCCGAGTCCGCCGTGCCCATGCGCGAGCCGGTGCGGGCTTTCTGCGAACTCCTGGGCTTCGACCCGCTCTACATGGCCAACGAGGGGAAGATGGTGCTGGTGGCGGCCCCGGAGGACGCGGAGCGCGCGCTCGCGGCCCTGCGCGCCCACCCGCTAGGCCGGGACGCGGCTGTGATCGGGGAAGCCGTGCCGGCCCCGGCCGGGAAGGTGTTCCTCGCCACCGCGGTGCGCGGACGCCGGATACTCGACATGCTGGTCGGGGACCAGTTCCCGAGGATATGCTGAAGATGGACCCCCGCCTCGACATCGTGGGCGAGCGCCTGGCCGGCATCGGCAAGATCATCCCGGTCTCCGGGGGCAAGGGCGGGGTGGGGAAAAGCGTGCTCTCCTCCTGCTTGGCCCTGAGCCTGGCCCGCGCGGGCCGCAAGGTCGGATTGCTCGACCTGGACCTCAGCAGTCCCTCCCAGCACACCATCCTGGGCGCCCGGGACCTGTTCCCCAAGGAGGACCGGGGCATCCTCCCGCCGGTGTTCCACGGCATCCATTTCATGTCCCTTTCCTTCTTCACCGGGGACCGGCCCGCGCCCCTGCGCGGAACGGACATCTCCAACGCCATCATCGAGCTGTTGGCCATCACGCGCTGGGGGGAACTCGACCGCCTGGTCGTGGACATGCCGCCGGGACTCAGCGACGCGGCCCTCGACGTCATCCGCCTCATGCCCAAGGCGGAATCATTGCTCGTCACCGTGCCCTCCAAGGTCTCCTTCGCCACGGTGGGCAAGGTCATCGGCATATTCCAGGAGCTGGGCGTACGGATGGCCGGCGTGGTGGAGAACATGGTCCTTTCCGAATCCGGCTTCGTCCGGGCGGAGTCCGCGCGGCTGGGCGTGCCGTATCTGGGCGCCATCCCCTACGACCGGGGGCTGGAGGAGGCGGTCGGGGACCCGGCGCGCCTGGAGCGCACCGGGGTCCTAAGTGCGCTGGAAAAAGTAATCGCGGAGGCGGGCGGCCTATGAAGATCGTGGAATGCGTGCCGAATTTCAGCGAAGGCCGGGACCGCCGGGTCATCGACGCGATCGCGGACGCGGTGCGCTCCGTCTCAGGGGTGCAGCTCCTGGACGTGGACGCGGGCGCCGCCACCAACCGCACGGTCTACACCTTGGCCGGCGAGCCGGAGGCCGTGCTCGAGGCGGCCTTTCAGGCCATCCGCAAGGGCGTTGAGCTCATCGACATGCGCGCCCACAAAGGCGAGCACGCCCGCCAGGGCGCCTGCGACGTCTGCCCGTTCGTGCCCATCTCCGGGATGACCCTGGAGGAGTGCGCCGAGCTCGCGCGCCGTCTCGGACGCCGCGTGGGGGAGGAACTGCGGCTCCCGGTCTATCTCTACGCCGAGGCCGCCGCCCGCCCGGAGCGCCGGCGTCTGCCCGACATCCGCGCCGGCGAGTACGAGGCGCTTGAGGCCAAGCTCAAGCAGCCCGAGTGGGCCCCGGATTTCGGCCCGGCGCGTTTCGACGCGAAAGCCGGGGCCCTGGTAGTCGGGGCGCGGGCCTTCCTCATCGCCTACAATGTCAATCTGAATACTTCCAGCGTGGCCCTGGCCAAGCACATCGCTTTCGAGATCCGGGAGACCGGCAAGCCTCGCAAGGACGCCGCCGGCAAGGCGGTCGTCGGAGCCGACGGCAAGCCCGAGCGCATCCCCGGCCTGTTCAAGTCGGTCCAGGCCACGGGCTGGTTCATCCCCGAGTACGACCGCGCCCAGGTGACCATCAACATACTCGACATCGACGCCTCGCCGCTGCACAAGGTCTACGACGCCTGCTGCGACCTGGCCTCCCGGCTGGGCTGCCGCGTCACGGGCAGCGAGGTGGTGGGCCTGGTCCCCGAGCGCGTGCTCCTGGAGGCGGGGCGGTATTTTCTGAACAAACAGGGGGCGACCACCGGCGTCTCGGACCGCGAGGTCCTGCACGCCGCGGCCCTCAGCCTGGGACTCTCCGACGTGTCCCCCTTCGACCCGGCCAAGAAGATCATCGAGGAGCGCTTCCGCCGGCCCGAGCCCCTCGCGGCCATGAGCGTGAAGGCTTTCGCGGCCGAGCTGGCCTCCCACTCTCCCGCCCCGGGCGGCGGGTCCGTGGCCGCCCTGGCCGGGGCCCTGGGCGCGGGACTCGCCTCCATGGTGGCCGCCCTCACCCACGAGAAGAAGGGTTTCGCGGACCGCCGCGCGGAGATGGAGGAAGTGGGCGTGAAGGCCCAGGAGCTCATGGCCCAGCAGCTCAAGGCCGTGGACGAGGACACCGCGGCCTTCAAGCGGGTGCTGGCCTGCTTCGGCATGCCCAAGGCCAGCCCGGAGCAGCAGGCCGCGCGCCAGGCGGCCCTGGAGGCGGCGAACCAGGCCGCCACGCTGGAACCCTTGGGGACGCTGGAGCGGACACTGCCAACCCTCGACTGCGCCCTGGCCGCGGGGGAGCGGGGGAACCCCAACTCCCTGTCGGACGCCGGGGTGGCCGGGCTCATGGCCCGGGCCGCGGCCCTGGGGGCCTACTACAACGTGCTCATCAACCTGCCGGGAATATCCGACGAGGCCTGGCGCCGCGACGTCCGTCTCAAGGCCGACCGCTTCCTGGCCGAAGCCCAGGCCAAGGCCGACCGCCTGGAAAAGCTCCTCCTCTCCAAGCTCTCCTGCTAGTGTAGTGCGTTGCAAGGCCCTTTGCTTTCGTCGTCCGGCGCGAGAGGTTGTGTCATGATGCCCGTTCGTGAGTCGTCACCCCGGCGGAAGCCGGGGTCCAGCCCATCCGTCACCCCGGGACACTACGCTAGGGCCGAGCCTGGTCCGGGGAGGCGTCGAGCACCGTGCGCACCTTCAGGGCCAGGGCCTGGGCGGTGAAGGGCTTGTAGAGGAAGGCCAGGCCCGGGTCGAGCACGCCATGGTGGACGATGGCGTTGTCGGTGTAGCCCGACATATAGAGCGTGCGCATCTCAGGGCAGAGCTTGGCCGCGGCCTTGGCCAATTCCCGGCCGTTCATCCCGGGCATCACCACGTCGGTGATGAGCAGGTCCACGCCGGGTCCGTGCTCCTCCAGCAGTTTGAGCGCCGTCCGGCCGTCCGCCGCGGCCAGGACCTTGTAGCCGCAGCGCGTGAGGACCTTCAGGCCCAGCCGCCGCACCGTTTCCTCATCCTCTACCAGCAGCACGGTCTCGCTGCCTACGGACTTCGTAGCTACAGCGCCGAGTGCCGTCTCCGGGGCGCCGGCGTTGAGCTGGGGCAGGTAGATGGAGAAGCAGGAGCCTTGGCCGGGGGCGCTTGCGACCACTATCTCTCCGCCGCTCTGCCGGACGATGCCGTACACCGTGGAGAGTCCCAGTCCCGTGCCCTTGCCCCGTTCCTTGGTCGTGAAGAAGGGCTCGAAGAGATGGGTCTTCACCTCCTCATCCATCCCCGTTCCCGTGTCCGTGACGCGCAGGCGTACCAGGGGTCCGGACGGGAGCCAGGGACGTTCGCGATGCCAATCCTCCGATAATTCCTCGACCGCGGTCTCCACGGTCAGCACCCCGCCGTCCGGCATGGCGTCCCGGGCGTTGACCGCCAGGTTCATTAGGATCTGGTCGATCTGTCCGGCGTCGACCTTGACCAGGCAGGGGCGGGGGGCCAGTTGGGGATCGATCCTGATGTCCTCTCCGATGAGGCGCTTGAGCATCTTGAGCGTCCCGCCCACCGCGGCGTTGAGGTCCAGGGCCACGGGATTGAGTATCTGCTTGCGGCTGAAAGCCAGGAGTTGGCGAGTGAGCGCGGCCGCCCGTTCGCCGGCGGCCAGGATCTCTTTGACGTCGTCGCGCTTGGGGTCTCCGGGGGGCAGGCCTTCCATGACGAACTGCGCGTACCCGTTGATCGCGGTGAGCAGGTTGTTGAAGTCGTGGGCCACGCCTCCGGCCAGACGGCCTACGGACTCCATCTTCTGGGCCTGGAAGAGCTTGCTCTCGAGAGACTTCTCGGAGGTGATATCCACCTTGACGGCCAGATAGCCGATGCGTTCCCCGGAATTGTCCCGCAACGATGAGATGGCGGCCCGTTCCCAATACAGGGAGCCGTCCTTCTTCTTGTTATGGAATTCGACCCGCCACTCTCCTCCCGACGCGATGGCTTCCCAGAGCTTGCGGTACTCCTCGGCCGGGGTCTCGCCCGACTTGAGGAGCCGGGGATTGCGGCCCAGCACCTCGGCGGGAGCATAGCCCGTCACTTCGCAGAAACGCGGGTTGACGTACTCGATGTCTCCCTTGAGGTCGGTCATGACCACGAGCACCGGGCTCTGCTCCAGCGCGCAGGAGAGCCGGCTGATCTTCAGTTCGGCCAGTTTGCGCTCGGTGATGTCCTGATTGGTGCCGTACGCCTCCATCGGCTGGCCCGCCGCGTCGCGCCGGAAGTGCGTCAGCAGGTGCAGCCACTTGAGCCGGCCTTTCACGAGGATGCGGAACTCCCATTCCTTGGGGCCCTCGCCGCGCAGGGCCGCGGACCATTGTTCCGCCACCCGCGGCTGGTCATCGGGGTGCACGCGTTCGAGTACGACCTGCATCGTCAAAGGCGTGCCCGGGGGCTGCCCGTATATCCGCAGGAGTTCGTCCGAGCCGTTCCACTCCTGTCGACCGTCCCGGAACGAGACCCGCCAGTTCCCGATGTTCGCTTGGGCCTGGGCTTCCGCCAGCGCCGCTTCGCGGCGCTGGAGCTCCGCCTGGGCCAGGCGGTGCGCGACGGCCACGGCCAGGTGGTCGGCGATGGTCTCCAGCATGGCGATGGACTGAGCCGTGAAGCGGCCCTTGCGTTTGTCGTTGAACTGCAGCAGCCCATGGACGGCGCCCCCGGCGCGCAGGGCCACCAGGGCCACCGACTCGTAACCCTGGCCGTTGCAGCGGTTGCGGGTCGGTCCCTGGCGGTCGGCTTCCGTAGTGCCCGCCAGGAGCTCGGTCGTGCAATTGGTCCAGAAGCTGCCTTTGGAGCTGAAGAAGGGCTTGGCGGGGTCGAACCGTCCGCACAGGACGTTGCCGCACATGCACTCCAGGGCCGGGTTCCCGGCCGGGTCCCGGCCGCAGAGGCTGTTCTCGAGCGCCACGAACTCAGGAGGAAACCCCTGGGTCTCGAAATAGGGGAAATCCTCTTGCTGGCGCAGGCGCACTCCCACGGCCTCGCAGCCGGACCAGTCGCGGAGCCGGAGGGTCACTGCGCGCATGAGTTCGTGCTCGTCCGCGCAGGTATTGACCAAGCGCAGTATCTCCAGGGTGAGGGACCGGTCTTTCTCCGAGCGCTTGTGTTCGCTGAGGTCGCGGACGATGACCAAGGCTCCGTCCTCGTCTCCATGGCGGAAGGGGACCGCCGAGACCTCGACGTCGACGGCCGATCCGTCCAGGCGCAGATATTTCTGCTCCATGAAGGGCGCGGTCGGGCCGCCGGCCATGACGCCTCCGGCGCGTTGCCGGATGACCGCGTGGAAATCGGGATGGAAGCGCTCGTACATGTCTTGGTCGAGCAGCTCTCCCGCCGTCGGGGCGCCGAAGAGCGCCAAGGCGGCCGGGTTGACATACCGGAACCTGCCGCGGGTCTGGATGAAGATCGCCTCGGGGGCGAGCTCGGCCAGGAGCCGGAAGCGCGCCTCGCTATCACGCAGGGACTTCTCCGCGTCCTTGCGCCGAGTGATGACGTCGAACACCGCGACGAAATGCTCGGGCTTGGGGCGGTAGACCGAGATGTCGAACCACATCGTCAGGGCCGGGACGTAGGTCTCGAACCGCTCGGGGGCGCCGCCGCGGGCCACCCGGCCGTAGCGTTCGAAAAGCTCCGGGCTCGACTCGCGGAGCCCCGGGATGAGCTCGGAGACCTTCTTGCCGGCTGCGCTCTTGAGGCCGGTCAGCTTCTCGAAAGCCGCGTTCACTTCGAGATAGAGGAAATCAGCTGGCCGGTCTCCCTCGTAGAGCATGCGGCAGAAAGCGAAGCCGTTGACCATGTTCGCGAAGAGCGCGCGATAACTCTCCGCGACCTCCGCGAGAGACTTCTGCGCCGCCCGTTCCGCGAATTGGTCCCGGAAGACCAGGACCACGCCGGCGACCGCGCCGTCCTCGGCGCGGACGGGCGCGCCGCTGTCCGCGATGGGGCGCTCCGAGCCGTCCTTGGCCAGGAGCAGGGTGTGGTTGGCCAGACCCACCACCAGTCCCTCGCGCAGGACGCGCTCGACCGGACTTGCGACCGGCGCCCGCGTCTCCTCGTTGATGATCCGGAAGACCTCGGCCAGGGGCCGCCTCTGCGCCTCGGCCTCTTGCCAACCCGTGAGCTGCTCGGCCACGGGGTTCATGCGGGTGACCCGGCCTTCGCGGTCCGTGGCGATGACCCCGTCCCCGATGCCGTAGAGGGTGGCCCGCAGTTCCGCCTGGGACTCCTCGCGTTCCCGCCGCGCCTCTCCCAGGTCCTGCTGTAGGCGCCAGGTCCTCAGCCGATTGAGGAATGCTATGAGCACCCCCACCAGCAGCATGGCCAGGCCGGAAAGGACGACGGCCACGCCGCCGCGATAGCGGGCTTCGGTGAGCAGTTCGTCCGCGTCCATCTTGGCGACCATGAACCAGGGGGTGCCGGGGATGGGGCGCAGGTCCGCCAGCACCTGGACGCCGCGGTAGTCGCGGCCGTCGAAAAGGCCGGTCTTGCCGAGCACGGCCTGGGCCGCGGGGAGCTCGGTGTTCGTCATCGGCTGGCGCCGCGTCAGGGGCTCGTCCGGGAAATGCCTGAGGCGGTTCAGGAATACGATTTCGCCGCCCTCCCGCCGCACGAGCAGGGTCTCGGCGCTGGGGCTGGGCAAGGGCCAGGACTGGATGAGGGGATAGATGGTCCGCTCGGGGTCCGTGCGCAGGATGAGCGCGGCGAGCGGGCGGCCTCCCGGGCCCAGGACCGGAGCGGCGACGTCGAGGTGGATCGTGCCGCAGTCGGGGCACTTGAAGAAGTCCCCCAGGACGGCGCGCCGCTCGGCCAGGGCCCGGGAGACGAGCGGCTGGACGCCGGCGTCCAGCCGGCGCACGCGCTCGTCGAGGGAGAGCTTCAGCCGGCCGTCCGGGGAAGCGACGAGGATGTTCTGGTAGCCCTCTTCATTGCGGATGAGGCGGAGCCGATCCCGGACGTGCGATCCTTCGGCGGAGGAATGGGGGGGGAGCAGCCAGCGCGCGATGCCTTGACGCACCAGTCCGTTGGCGTGGATGCGGGCGTCGATCAGGCGCTCCTGACGCCAGGAGCTGAGTTGTCCGCTCTTCAATTCAGCGATGGCGCGCAGCTGTTCGTGGCTGGTCTGGCGGATATCGCGGGCCTGTTGCCGATAATACCAGTAGCTGCTGCCTGCGATGAGCACTATGCTCGCGGCGGCCATGGCCGCCAGGGTCCTGGATAGACCGAGGTAGCCGGCTCGATTCATGACAGATTCCCCCTTGGGATACCGCGGGGCCCATGATAGCACTTCGCGTCGGCGGGGCGGCCGGTTTCTAGTGTAGTGGGTCATAAGTCCGATTACATTCGTCACCCCGGCGAAAGCCGAGGTCCAGGCGCCAGACGTCACCCCGGCGAAAGCCGGGGTCCAGGCGCCAGACGTCACCCCGGCGAAAGCCGGGGTCCAGGAACGGCTGTTGTGGACCCCGGGTCAAGCCCGGGGTGACGACGCTCTAACGGGAGATGCCGACGCTCCGGGGCGGGGACGCCCCGATGCGCGCCACGGCTTCGGCCACGTAGCCGGCGAAGCGCTCGGCCAGGACGGGCGAGAGGCCGAAGCCCGGGCGGACCGTCTCCGGCTCGATGCCCATCAAAGTGATGGGCGGGATGTGATGCCCGGTGGCCCGGGCCAGCTCCAAAACCTTCAAGATGTCGTCCTCGTGCGTGCTGATGCCGCCCAGCGGCTTGCGGCTGACGACCTGCTCCGGGGCGAAGAACAGGTAGGACCCGGGAGCGAGCCCCATCTTGGCCGTGTCGACGAGCAGGATATGCTCCGTGGTCTTGTCCAGATAGGGCATGAGGGCGAGGGCCCCCGCGGAGAGGTCCACGGCGGAAAATCCCCGCTCCAGGCCCTTCTCCGCGACGTGCTCCACGATGCGCAGGCCGATGCTGTCGTCGAACGCCGCGTACGTCCCGGCGCCTATGAGGTAGCGCATTTGAAGCGCACGTCCAGGTAATGCGTGGAGCAGGAGATGCACGGGTCGTAGGAGCGGACCAGCATCTCCAGCGCGAGTTCCATCTCTTTCTCCGTCTTCCCCTTGGCCACGAGTTCGGGCACCAGCTTATCGAAGTCGGCCTGGATGTTGGCGTGGTTCTGGTTGGTGGGGATGATGCAGTTCCCGCTCAGGCACATCCCGTCCTTGCCGTACTCGTACTCATGGAAGAGGATGCCGCGCGGCACTTCCACGGCCCCCGCGCCGCGCCCGAAGCGTTCGGGCGCCGCGAGCTTCTCCAGGCGGACTCCGGCGGAGAGGAGCTCGTCGATGAGGCGGATCCCCTCGTAGGCGCTGTGCACGATCTCGACCGTCTGCGCGGCCGTGTTGAGGTACGGGTTGACGCAGACGGGCTTCATGCCCAGGGCCTTGGCCGCGGCCTTGGCCTCCGGGTGGAGCTGGTCGAAGTTATTGTTGAAGCGGGAGAGCGCGCCCGCGGCGTAGCTGGCCAGCTTGTTCCTGGTGTACTTGGCCGTGGAGGTCGGGACCATGTACTCGTTGGTCACCTTCCGGTAGTCGCTCACCGGCCACTGTTCCGTCTTGCCGTCCGGGAGCACGGACTCGATGACCCCATCGTAGAGCCCGTACTCCTTGTCGGAGTGGAGGGCGATGTACTCCGTGGGGCGCTCGAAGGACGGGATGTTCCCGGCGAGCGCGACCACGGTGGCGAGGGTGGCTTCCAGGTCGGGCACCGCGGCCAGGAGCTTCCCGCGCAGCTCCAGGAGCTCCCCTTCCGCGGGGACGCTGGTGAAGCCGCCGGGGACGGCCGAGGTCGGGTGCGTAGTGCGTCCTCCGATGAGGGACCCCCACTCATGGCCCAGGCGCTTGAGGCGCAGGGCGCGCGCCACCACCGCGCCGTGGGTCGCGGCCAGGGGCAGCACCGACGGGACGCCCAGGAGATCCGGCGCGGCCAGGAAGTAGACGTGCAGGACGTGGGAGTCGAAGTTCTCGGCGTGCTTGAGCAGGCGCCGGAGCAGGTCGGTCTGGGGAGAGATCCTGATGTCGAGCGCGGCCTCGGTGGCCTGCAGGGAGGCCAGGGTGTGGCCGATCGAGCAGATGCCGCAGATGCGGCTGGTGATGCGGGCGACCTCGCTGTAGTGGCGGCCCCGGACCATGGCCTCGAAGAAGCGGGGGGCTTCCGGCACGCGCCACTCGCACTTCTCGACCTTCCCCTTAGTCACGTCGACCACGATGCTGCCGTGGCCTTCCACGCGCGTGAGGTGGCGCACCCGGATCTTGGCGTCGGTGGTGGTCATTTGGACTCGCTCCCTTGGTTGGCCGTCCACAGCATGCGCTTGGCGGCGGCGCGAGACGCCGAGAAGCCGGCGCGCTCGACCAGGACCTTCTCGATCGAGGCCAGATTGGCGTCGTCGACCAGCCCCCGGCAGGCCTCGCAGGGGACGCCGCTGGCCGGGCAGGGGGCGCCGCAGCCGGCCCGGGCGACCGGCCCCAGGCAGTGGTCCTCCTCGTGGTAGCGGCACACCGTCTCGCGGCGCTTGCAGTCCACGCACACCGGGTAGCTGGGGATGACGGGTTCCTTTCCGTGCACCAGATGCGACAGGAGCTGCAGGACCTCGTACTTGTTGATCGGACAGCCGAAGGCGTTGTAGTCCACCTTGATGACCACAGAGATGGGCAGGGCCTTGTCGCTGTCGAGGTGCGGCATGCCGGCGTCCTGGCCGTACACCGCTTCTTTGTAGTCGGTCTGGTGGTTCTTGAGGGCGTTGATGCCCCCGGTCGCGGCGCATTGGCCGTAGGCGATGACGACACGCGCCCGGCGCCGGATCTCCTCCAGCCGCGCGCGGTCCGCCTCCCGGGTGAAGCTGCCCTCGATCAGGGCCACGTCGATGGGTTCCGTGGTCTTCTCGGAGAGGGCCTCCCGGAACTCCACGATCTCCACGTGGTTGAGGAGCTCGAGGAACGCGGCGTCGCCGAAGTTCGTCATCTCGATCTGGCAGCCCTCGCAGGAGGCGAAGTCGAAGAACGCGATCCTTGCCTTGGCCATCAGAGCGCCTCCTCGAGGGTCTTGATCTCCGCGAAGGAGAATACGGGGCCGTCGGTGCACACATACTTGTCGTTGATCTGGCAGTGGCCGCACTTGCCGACCCCGCACTTCATCCGGCGCTCGAGGTCCACGAAGATGTCCTCGTGCGGGATGCCCAGCTTCGCGAGCTCGCGGATGACGAACTTGAACATGATGGGCGGGCCGCAGACCACCACCTTGGTCCCGGGGTCGATCTTCACCTTGGGAAACAGGATGGTGATGACGCCCACGTTGCCCCTCCAGCCGGGGTCGCCCTTGTCCACGGTCTCGAAGTACTCCACGGTCTTGGAGCCGCGCCACTCCGCGAGGTCCTTGAGGAACAGCTGCTGTTGGGGGTCGCGCGCCCCGTAGAACAGGGTGAAGCGCTGGAACTCCTCGCGGCGGTCCAGGATGTACTGGATGAGGCTGCGGGTCGGGCACAGCCCGATGCCCCCCGCCACGACCAGCACGCTGTGGCCGCGGAACATGGCCAGGTCGAAGCCTTTCCCGAGCGGGCCCCGGATGAGCAGGGAATCGCCGGGTTGGAGCCGGTTGATGGCCTGAGACACCCGGCCCACAGAGCGGACCACGATGTCGAAGGTGTTGCGGCGGGTCGGGGAGGAGGCGAGCCCGAGGGGGATCTCGCCGTAGCCCATGAGCCCCACCTCCAGGATCTGGCCGGGCTCGAAGTCGAGCGGGGTCTCGTCCGCCAGGCGCAGGGTGAAGTGGCGCTCCATGGTGGTGGGCTGCTCCACGCGCAGGATGACGGCCTTCCGGGGCAGGAAGAGGTTGGCGCCGGCGTCGCGGCCGCCGCTCTCACCGTGCACGGCCATGCTGGAGACCCCGCAGCTGCAGTGGCGCTTCATGATGCGGCCTCCATGACTTCGCGGATGGTCTTGACCGGGTCGGCGATATCCGCGGTGCAGGCCGCGGCGCAGCGCCCGCAGCCGACGCAGGCCGGGCCGCCGAGCTTTTCGTTGAGGTACGACGCCTTGCGCAGGATGCGGTGGCGGAAGCGCTCGCCCCGGGACTCGCGGAAGTTCTCGGAATTGCCGGCGCCCAGCGAGACCTTGGAGAACTCCGAGGTCAAGCAGGCGTCCCAGTAGCGGGTGCGGGCTCCGGAGCGCTGGTCCACGTTCCAGTGGTCCTGCACATCGAAACAATAGCAGGTGGGGCAGACGAGGTTGCAGGAGCCGCAGGAGAAGCAGCGCTCGGACAGGCGCTCCCACAGCTTCTCGTCCGGGAAGGCGGCCCGGACCTTCTTGGCCACTTCGGCGGCGCCGTATTTCAGCGTCTCCGGGCATTTCTTCTTGACCGCTTCGTCGGCTTTCCGGGCCGCCTCGAGTTCCGTCGCTTCGGCCTTGCGGAACTTGCCGAGTTCCAGGAGCGCGGAGCCTTTCGGGGTCCGCGACTGGTAGACGTAACCGCGGGCGACTTTGGTGAGGAAGGCGTCGTGCCCCTTGGGTTCGACCTCCTTGCCCACCGAGCCCCAGAAGGCGCGGGGGGACACGCTTTGGATGCTCGACGCCACGATGGTGGCGGCCTGGCGGTTGGCCGTGTAGTTGCGGTCCTCGCCGCGCTCCGCGAACAGGAGGTCCGTCATGTCGATGGCCTTCACGTCGTAGAAGTGGACCCCGAACAGGACCTGGTCGACCGGGTCGATGCAGCCGGAGACCTGGTCGCCGTCGAAGCGGACCAGGTCCTGGCAGGTCGGGAAGAAAGCCTTCTTGGGGGGGAGAATGGTGACGTCGTAGTCGAGGCGCAGGTCCTCCGGGTTCTCGATGCGCCCGAACACGAAATGGCCCCGCTTCGCCTTGGGCCCCAGGACGTTCCTGGCGCGGACCAGCCGCTTCAGGAAGTCGCCGAAATCCTTTTCATTGATGAAATAGTCGCTCATGCTCCACTCCTTCCGGTATATGACACTGTGCAACATTTAAGCCACCCATGAGCCGCCCTGGCGGGGAAGGGCGATTTCCATTATCCTTGAGCTGATGGGGAGGATCCTGGCGCTGCTCCTGGCTTTGTCGGTCCCGGCGTTCCCGGCCGGGGCCGTCCCCCTGCGCGGGGAGGAGGGGGAGGTCGAACGCCTCCTGCAGAGCGGCGGCTGGAATGAGAGGGTCTGGGCCGTCAACCAGATGGGGGAGCAGGGCCAGGCCTCGCTCCCCTCCCTGCGCCGGGCCTTGGAGGACCTGGATTGGCAGGTGCGCCTCGCGGCCGTCCATTGGCTGGGCCGGGTGGGCGAGCCCTCGGTCCCGGCCCTGGAAGGCGTCCTGTCCAAGGAGGAGTGCCCGTTGGTCCGGCTGGCCGCCATGCATTGGCTCGGGAGCTTGGAAGAGCACGCCCCCGCGGGCCGCAAAAAGATCCCGGCGGAGAGCCTGTCCAAGTGCGGGGCTTGGATCTGGCCCATGACCCGGGACTTCACCAAGGCCAGAACCAAGAGGACGAAACCGCTGGAGTACACGGAGCGGGACCGCGCCGGGTGCCAGTACGTCCGCTTCAAGCGGGCCGGGGCCAAGGTGTGCCCGGAGGGGACCGTGGTCAAGGGCGTCGGGGCTTCCCCCAACGAGGTCAAGATCCTCAAGGGCCTGCCGCCGGAATCGGGGGTGGCGCTGTGCTGCCCCGTGGGCGCGGCGGACCCGGCCGAGCCGGCCGCGATCCCCCGGCCGCAGGAGGTCGAATGCCGCCTCCTGGCGGACGAATGCCCGCCGCCCTGGATGGAGATGGACCCGCCAGACCTCGGCTTTCTGAAGCCCAGGAAGGAGCGGCAGTTCCGGCGGACGGAGCGGCACAAGGAAGGGGAGATCAACTGGGTGCATTGCTGCCGGCCCCACAACCTCAACGGGCCCGAGGCGGAGGAGCCCGAGCGGCGGGCGCCCAGCGGGACGCTGGTCAGGAGACCGCCCGCGGACCCTGACCCCTATTTCGGGGAGGGAGACGGCGCCGCTCCAGGGGAGGGGTCGGGGGAAGGGCCAGGGGAGGGGGGTGTCCCGGAGCCCGCCCCCGATGCAGAGGAGGCTGCCGCGGAGGAAGCCCCGCCTGTCGGCAAGGACGAGCGCATGGCCGAGCTCGACCACCTGTTGTTCGGCACCCCCGAGGTCCTGCCGCGCCCGGAGGGTGCCGCGCCGCGCGAGGAGCCCCGGGTCGCTGCCGAGCCCGAGCTCAAGCTTGGTGAGAAGACGGCGGCGGAGCTGGAGCTGGAGCGCAAGCAGCGGTTGAAAGGCCCGCGGGAGGACTTGCCCGCGCCGGCCGGACCCGCTTGGAGGCCGGGCCGGTCGGCGGAGGGCGAGGCCCGGCGGGCCGCGTCGCCGCGCGAGGGCGGGGGGCCGGCTTTGGAGCCGGGACGCCGCGGCCTGGGGACCCCGGAGGAGCGCCTCGCGGCCCCGGAGGGAGCCGGGGTCCGCGGCGAGACGCGCGCCTGGGCCGTTCCGCAGATCCTCGCCGACCATGGAGCGCCGCCTCCGCCCACGGAGGTCCTGCCGGACCTGCTCAAGATGCTGTCCCACCAGGATCCCCGTCAGCGTGCGCGCGCGGCCGAGGCCATCGGCTCCCTCGGCGCCGGCGGCCGGCCGGCGGTCGATTTCCTGGACCGGGCGCTCCGCGACCGAGAGGCCAGGGTGCGCTCGAGCGCGGCCTTGGCGCTGGCGAACGTGACCCAGGGGACCGACCGTGCCGTGCGCGGGCTCAAGCGCGCGCTCAAGGATAAGGACGCCGACGTCCGCTACAGCGCGGCCGCGGGACTGGGGCGCATCGGCACGGAGGCCGGGCGGCAGGCGTTCTTGAACCACATGCGCCGCGAGGCCGTTCACCTCATGCTCACGCCCACCTCCTTGAAGGGGGAAGGGGATTCCGGCAGCCGTTAAATAATGCACAATTCCATCTTATGAGCGAGGGGCGGACACATTTCGTCGGAGTCGGCGGCTGCGGCATGAGCGCTTTGGCCCAGTTCCATGTGCTGGGCGGCAAGGCGGCCAGCGGCTCGGACCGCCTGCTGGACCGGGGTGGGATTGCGGTCCTGCGCCGGCAGTTCGAAGCCCTAGGCATACGCCTCTTCCCGCAGGACGCCAGCGGCGTGGACCGCTCCGTGAGCGAACTGGTGGTCTCCACGGCCATCGAGGACACCATCGCGGACCTCGCCCGGGCCCGGGAGCTCGGCATCCCGGTCCTGCACCGCACCGACGTCCTGGCCCGGCACGTCCGGGAGCACAAGACCCTGGCGGTGGCGGGCACGAGCGGGAAGTCCACGGTCACCGCCATGGTCTTCGAGATCCTGGAGGCCGCGGGCCAGGGACCCTCGATCATCACCGGCGCCCCGCTCAATTCCCTCAAGAAGAAGGGCTTCATCGGCAGCGGCTTCCAGGGCAAATCGGACCTGCTGGTGATCGAGGCCGACGAGAGCGACGGCACCCTGCCCAAGTACGCCCCCTGGCTGGGCCTGCTCCTCAACGTCAGCAAGGACCATAAGGAGCTGGCGGACCTGCACCGCATCTTCCAGGATTTCCGGGCCCGGTCCGGCCGCTTCGTGGTCCTGGCGGACGCCGCCGGCCTCGAGGCGTACCAGGAAGGAGCCGTCACCTACGGCTTCGAGCGCGGGCAGGTCCGCGGACGGGACCTGGAGACCTCCGGCCGGGGCTCCCGCTTCACGGTGGAGGGGGTGCGCTTCGAGCTCCCGCTCCCGGGGCGCTACAACGCCGAGAACGCCCTCGCCGCCGCGGCCGCGTGTCGGGAGGCCGGCGTGCCGCTGGCGACCGCGGCCGAGGCTCTCTCCCGCTATCAGGGGATCGAGCGGCGCTTCGAGCTGGTGGGCCGGGCCGGAGACGTGGAGGTCATCGACGATTACGCGCATAACCCCGAAAAGGTGCGCGCGGTGCTCGAGGGGGCGCACGCCCGCATCGCCGGGCGCCCCCGGTCCCGGGTTCTGGCGCTCTACCAGCTGCACGGCTTCACCCCGACCCGCTTCCTGAAGAACGAGTTCATCACCGCGTTCAGCCGGGCGCTGCACCCGGAGGACGTGCTCTGGCTCCCGCCCATCTACTACGTCGGAGGCACCGCGGTGAAGGACATCGCAGCCGCGCACATCGCCCAGCCGGTGCGCGCGAGCGGGAAGGACGCGCGGGCGCCCGAGAGCCGCGAGGCCGCGGCGGAGGAGCTGGCCCGCGAGGCGCGCCCCGGCGACATCGTCCTGGTGCTGGGGGCCCGCGACCCGACGTTGAGCGACTGCGCGCGCGGCATCTTCGAGCGCCTCCAGGCCCGATGGCCGGCCGCATGACCGGCGCCTTGGCCGGGGTCGCCGCCCGCTTCCGGCTGGACGGGGAGGTCGTCCGCGCCGAGCCCCACGGCCGCGGGCACATCAACGATACCTACCGGATCGTCTGCGGCCGCGGCCGCAAGCGGATGCGCTACATACTCCAGCATATCAACCGGCAGGTCTTCCCGGACCCGGTCGGGCAGATCCGCAACATCGACAAGGTGCTGGCGCATCTGCGCCGCAAGCAGGAAGACCCGCGCCGGCTCCTGACCCTGGTTCCGACTCTGGACGGAAAGGCGTATTGGCGGGACCCGCAGGGGGAATTCTGGCGGGTCTACCTGTACATAGAGAAGGCGCGTTCCCGGGACTCCGTACGGGGGCCGAGACAGGCCTATGAGGCCGCGAAGCTGTTCGGCGCCTTCCAGAGCTCGCTCGCGGACCTATCCGGCGCTCTGGCCGAGACCATCCCCGGCTTCCACGATACGCCCAAGCGCTACCGGGATTTCGCGCGCGCGGCGCGGCGGGATGCCGCGGGGCGCGCCCGCGAGGCCGCCCGCGAGATCGATTTCGCGGGTCGGAACAAGGAAGCGGCCGGGATCCTGAGCCGCCTGGCTGAGCGGGATGAGGTCCCGACGCGCATCGTCCACAACGACACCAAGATCAACAACGTCCTGTTCGATGAGAATACCGGGGAGGGGCTCTGCGTCCTGGACCTGGACACGGTCATGCCGGGTCTGTCCCTCTACGATTTCGGGGACATGGTCCGGGCCGGGGTGAACCCCGCGGCCGAGGATGAGCCGGACGTCTCCAAGGTCGCGGTCCGCCTGCCGGTGTTCGAGGGCTTCGCCCGCGGCTACCTCGAGGGCGCCGCCGGGATGCTCAACGAGGTCGAGCGGGCGCACCTGGCCGCCAGCGCGAAGGTGATCTCTTTCGAACTCGGCCTGCGCTTCCTGACCGATTTCCTGAACGGAGACCGTTATTTCAAGACCAGCCGGCCGGGGCAGAACCTGGACCGGTGCCGGACCCAGTTCCGCCTCATGGAGCTCCTGTCCCGGAGCGAGGGCGAGCTTCAGGCCATCGTCGCCTCCGCCGCCCGGCCCCCATTTTCGTCATCCCGGCGAAAGCCGGGACCCAGCTCGTCGTCCCGGCGCAGGCCGGGACCCAGAACTTGCCGTTAAGCCGTAAGCCTGGACCCCGGGTCAAGCCCATAGCCGGGGTGACGCACTACGCTAGCCTTCCAGCGCATCAAGGAAGCCTTTCAGGATGCTGTGGGTGATGCCCCAGACCACCTTGCCTTCCGGGTGGAAGGCGGGGACGGCCAGGGTCCTTTCCTTATAATCGATCTCGGCCAGTCCCGCGGAGGAGCGCAGGCATTTCAGGCAGGCCCAGAAGAACCCGTCCACCTCCGGGCTAGGGACGACCATCCCGGGCCGCGTCAGACCGAACACGAAGGGCCGTATCGTCACCCGCGGCAGTCCCCGGTGGGTGGGCCTCAGATCGTCCAGTTCCCCCAACAGGTGACTCTCGCGGAGGACGATGGCGGTCTCCTCCCGGGTCTCGCGGATGGCGGTGGCCAGCAGGTCCGGGTCCGAGGGTTCCCTCCGGCCCCCGGGGAGTCCGATCTGGCCTGACCAAGGGTCGCGCGGGTGCTTGGCCCGGTGGATGAGCAGGAGCCGAGGGCCCTGCGGCCCCGGGGTCAGGATGACCGAGACCGCGGCCTCCTGGGTCCCATGGCCCGCGATGCGCACGGGCGGCGGCAGGCGGGAACGGACCTCCCGGAAGAAGCTCCGGAGGGCCGGTCCGCGGGCGCTGGGAGGGGTCCTGGTCATTGTGCCCTGATTATATCACCGACGGAGAGCCGGGGGCAAAGCGCGCGGGTTGTTGACCGCGGTCAATGAGGTGACTCAATGGCATCAATCAAGCGGGTTCGTTGACCGGTATCATAGGGACCTGGAAGGGGTATGGGTACAATAGTCCCAGAAGTTCGAAGTAAAAAGATTTCGGAGGCATTGAGATGATCGAGTTACTGATGGTCCTGAGCCTGAGCCCGCTGAGCACCAACCCCGTCCTGACCGCCGGCATCCAGCCCTGCGTTTGGCCCAACACCTGCAAGACCTCGGAGATCGTCCAGGTCGCCCAGTTCCAGCCCTGCGTTTGGCCCAAGACCTGCGGCAACCAGCAGCCCGAGCCGGAGAGCGTCATCCAGCCCTGCGTCTGGCCCAACACCTGCGCCCAGGAGCCGGTCCAGGTCGCCCAGTTCCAGCCCTGCGTCTGGCCCAACAAGTGCAGCGGCGGCAAGAAGGTCGAGAGTGTGCTCGTGGCCTCGGACTTCGAGATCTGCCAGTGGCCCCGCAAGTGCAGCAGCGAGGCCGGCGTCTAAGCCCCTTTACCGACCACCACCGAAGATCCGTAACGAAGCCCCCGTCCACCCGGGGGCTTCTCATTTATACTGGGGGTCAGGCCTCCAGTTGGGGGTCAGGCCTTCAGATGGGGGTCAATGTGGTGGTGAGGCGGGGGTGGGAGGGCTTGGCCCGGGCTTTGGGCGTTTCGGCGGGAGGGGAGGCTTTGGCCGTGCTGGCAGGGCGGCCGCCGAGTTGTTCGGCCCGGCGCCGGGCTTCCGCGATCATCTCCGGGGTCATCCGGGGTTCCATCATCCCCACGACCTCCTGGGAGGGGGTGTGGCCCAATTGTCCGGCCCGGAGGTACCAGGCGTAGGCCTCGACCCGGTCTTGGGGGACTTCCCGGCCTTGGGCATACCCGGTGCCGACCATGAAGTGGGAGCCGGGGTCCCCGTGCGCCGCCTGCTCGCGGTACCAGCTAAGGGCGCGGCCGCAGCGTTCCGGGGCTATCCGGCCCCTGCGGCACATGGGGTCCAGGCGGGCGAGCGTCGCCGCGGCCTGAGCTTCCCGGGCCTGTTTGCGCAGGGCGCGCAGGCACTTGAAGAAATCCCGGAAGATCGCGGTGATCCCGCCCCGGTGCGAGCGCTTGCGGCATTCGGGCGGGAGATTCTTGCGCCGCCGCGGTCCCGCGGACTCCGAGTCGCCGCCGCCATCGGAGTCGGGCAGTTCGTAGCCCCCGGGCTCGAATTCCCAGGGTTCGCCGTCCTCCAGGCCGCCGATGTCCCAGGCGTCGCCCAGGCCGCCGCCCCCGTCATCGCCGCCGCCCCCGCCGCCGCCGTCATCGCCGCTGGAGTCGTCGTCCCCGCCGCCCTCGTCATCGCCCCCGCCGCCTTCGTCGCCTCCGGAGGCTTCCTCGCCGGCCTCTTCGGATGGGGCCGCGAGTTCGGGCAGGGCGGCATCGGCGGCCATGGGGGCGTAGTCCACCAAGGACGGGGCCTGGGGATGGCTTTCGCTGGGTTCGCGCCCCCGGGCGCCGGAGGACTCTTCGCCGGAACCGGAGTCTCCTTCGGAGGGCGCCGCGAAGGAGATGGGGGCGAAGCTGGCGCTCGTGCCGGCCGCGGCTTCGGAGTCCAGGGGCGTCAGTTCGCTCGAGAGCGCGTAGGAAGGACTCGGGGCGGGAACGGTCCTGGCCTTGGCCGCGCCGAACGCCCGGTCCACCGCGGCGGCCGGGGGCCGGGGCGCGGCCGGGGCCGCGGACGGAGCGGTCTCCCGCAGGCTGTCGCGCAGGGGTTCTATCGCGGGGGCGTCTGGGATGGGCGCGGGTTGGTCGGGCTGCGCCGCGGGAGAGGCCGTCTCCGGGGCCGTCAACTCGGGGAACGGTTCGGGCTCCTGCGACGTGGTCAGCGGGCGGGGGGTGAAGGCCTGCCAGGAGTCGGCCCCGGAATCGAAGGTCATCCAGGCCGTGACGGCGGTGAGACCAAGAGCCAATATCGGGAATATGTTGGGCGAAGGACGGCGACGGCGGTCCATGAACAGGATATTGTACCACGGAGCCCGTCCCGCGGAACGTCCCGCCGCGTTGACCCACCGTCGGAAATATGCGAAAGTCAGGTATCCCGGGCTGAGCAAGGAGAGCGCAAGATGAAGCGATGGACCCTTCCCGTGGCCGCTCTGAGCGGCATTCTGGCACTGACCGGCTGCGGCAAGCCGGTGCAGCCCGCGGTCCTTTCCGTGGCCGACGGCGTATCCGTGTCCATGCATTACACCCTCACGGTGGAGGGCAGCGTGCTGGACACCTCCGTCGGGAAGACCCCGCTCACCTTCGTCCAGGGCTCGGGTCAGATCATCCCGGGGCTCTCCGAGGCCCTCGTGGGGCTCAAGAAGGGCGAGAAGAAGAGCGTCACCGTCGCCCCCGACAAGGGCTATGGGCTCCCCAATCCCCAGGCCGTGCAGAAGGTCCCGAAGAAATCCTTCAAGGACGCCGAGACCATCAAGGCGGGCGCCGTCGTCACCGGCGACGCGGGCGGGCGGCCGTTCCAGGCGCGCGTGACCGCGGTGGACGCCGAGTCCGTGACGCTGGACCTGAACCATCCCCTGGCCGGCAAGACGCTCAACTTCGAGGTCGAGGTCGTGGACCTGCAGCCCGCGGCCGCGACCGCCGCCGCGCCCGCCGCTCAGCCCCAGGGCTGAGCGGGCGGAACATCCCCCTCATGGGGATGAAGGCGGTGCTGGGGGACATCACCCAGGAGGGCGTGGACGCGATCGTGAACGCGGCCAACGAGAGCCTCCTCGGCGGCGGCGGCGTGGACGGGGCCATCCACCGCGCCGCCGGCCCCGAGCTCCTCGCGGAGTGCCGCAAGCTGGGCGGGTGTCCGACCGGCGGCGCGAAGGCCACCCGCGGCCATCGCCTGGGCGCCGACTGGATCCTCCACACGGTGGGCCCGGTCTGGCACGACGGCTCCCGCCAGGAGGACGCGCTCCTGGCGTCCTGCTACCGGAACTGCCTCAAGCTCGCCGTCGGGAAGGGGGCCCGGTCGGTGGCCTTCCCGGCCATCAGCACCGGGGCCTACGGCTTCCCCGCCGAGCGCGCGGCGCGGATCGCGCACCGGGAGGTCTCCGAGTTCCTCCGGACCCACCCGGCCCTGGAAGTCCGCTTCGTCTGCTTCGACCGCGCGACCTTCGAGCTGTATCAGCGCCTGCTGAAGTAGTCAGTTCAAGCTCAGCGTCTCTGTAGCGGGCAGGGGCCTCCCGAAATGGTAGCCCTGCGCCAGGGAGAAGCCGCAGTCGCGGGCGAGCTCCGCCTGGGCGGCGGTCTCCACGCCCTCGGCCAAGGCCGCCGCGCCCATCTCGCGGATCGCGCGCACGGTCCGGCGCAGGGCGGCCGTGACCCGGGGACCCCTCTCCATCCTCCGGATGACCGTGATGCAGACCTTCACTATGGCCGGCGAGACGGCCCGGACCGTGTCCATGTTGAAGAAGCCGCAGCCCGCGTCGTCGACGGCGAGCCGGGCGCCCGAGGCCTGCAGGCGCGCCGAGTTGCGGGCCAGCCGTCCCGGCGACCGGACCGGCAGGTGTTCGGTGAGCTCGAAGACCTTGCCGGAGGAGAAGCTCCCGGCCTCCTGCAGCCGCCGCAGTCCGGCGGTGTCGAAGAGCTCGGGGGTGAGGTTGACGGAGAGCCAGCGGTCGGCGGGGAGCCGCGGCGAGACCTCCAGGGCGCTGGTGAGGCAGGCGAGGTCGAGTTCCGCCGTGAGTCCGTGCCGCGAGGCGGCGGGGAACAGTCTATCCGCGCCGTAGAGGGGACTGTCGACGGGGCCCCGCGCCAGGGCTTCGTAGCCGACCGTTCCGGGCTGTTCCAGCGAGACGATGGGCTGGAGATGGACGGTGATCCGCCGGTTGAGGATGATGTCGAGGAGTTCGTCGCGCTCGGCCTGCGGCGCGGGCCGGGAGGCCCAAGGCAGCCGCGCGGCGCCGCGCGCCGCCCGCGACCGGAGGCTGCCGGCGTCCAGCGCCCCGTCCCCGATGGGGACGACGCCGAGGCGGAAGTCGCAATGGATTCCCGCGGCGGCTCCCAGTTCCCCGCGCAGCATGCGGCGCGTCAGCTCGATGCCCGCGTCGGCGATGGCGGCCAGCTGCTCGGCGGCGTCGGCGGCGATCTCCAGGCGCTTGAGCCGGAAGGGGACGAGCCACAGCCCCCAGCGGAGGGACGACGGGGCGCTCAGGGGCTCGTGCTGCTGGAGGACGTCGCGAGCGACCCGCGCGAATCCGGCGTCGATGTCCTTGCGGACCACGGCGGATACCGCCGCGCCGTGTATCCGTTCCAGCTTCCGCGCGTCCCGGAGTTCGAAGATGAGTGCGTGCATGGCTGTACCTCCTAAGGGCACTCTAACGCATCCGGGGCCGGTTGGGAAATCAACTCCGGCTCAAATCCGGTGCGGGCTATTGCGGCGGCAGGTTCTTGAAGCGGCGGTGGACCCAGAGCCATTGCTCGGGATGGGCCCGGATCCAGGCCTCCACCTTGTCGGCGAGGATCTGAGTGACGCGCTCCGGGTCGCCCAGGGCCCCGGCCAGGTCGAGCTCCGGCTCGATGAGCAGGTGGACGATGCCGCGCTCGTCCCGAAAGGTCACGGCGGGGACGATCGCGGCGCCGGTGCGCCGGGCGAGCGGGCCCACCGCGTGGAGCGTGTCCACCTTCACTCCGAAGAAGCGGATGGGGATGCCCATGGGCGGGGGGGCGTACTGGTCGATGACGAAGCCGGCGCAGTCTCCCGCCCGCAGGGCCCGCATGACGGCGGGAAGGGTCCGGGGCTGATAGGCGGCGTATGCTCCGACGGAGAGCCGGCTCGCCTCCATCCGTTTGTGCAGCCATTCCGGATTGAGGTGCCGGGTGACCATGGTGTTGCGTATGCCGGCCAGAGCGCCCGCCGCGGCCATCATCTCCCAGTTGCCCAGGTGGCAGGAGGCGAAGATGACGCCCTTCCCGTGCGCCGCGGCCTTCTTCCAGTTCTCGAGGCCTTCGACGACCGAGATGCGCAGGGTGTAGGTCCGGTAATGGCCGGGGATGGGGGAGAAGAGGTGGAGCAGTTCGAAGAAGAGCATCCCGTAGTGGTCATAGTTCGCGCGCAGGAGCGCAGCCCGCTCCCCTTCCGAGAGCTCCGGCAGGCAGCGCCGGAGGTTCTCCGTGCCGACGGTCCGGCGCCGCCGCTCGAAGGGGAAGCAGGCTCTGCCGAGCAGGCGTCCCAGCGGGAGTTCGATCCGGCGCGGCAGGAAGGAGACGGCGAGCCCGGCGGCGTTGAGCAGCGCCCATAAAGGGAGCGACTGCCAGAGGGGCATGGGGGGCCGGGCCATGGCGTCCGAGTCGGCTCAGTCCTTGGCGGCCTGGTGGAGCCGGCCGGTCTGGTCCACGCTGCCCAGGGCGACCAGGATATCGCCGGCGCGGAGCTCTGTGTCCCGGGGCGGGTTGTTGGCGTAGGCGCCGCTCTGGGGGTCCTTGATCGAGACCACCAGGGGGTATTCTCCGCCCGGAGGGATCGCTTCCAGGGTCTTCCCGATGAGGGGGGATCCTGCGGGGACCTCGACCTCCTCGAAGCGGTAGGAGGATTTCTCGTCGCGCAGCATGGTGTCCAGGAAGCCGACGGTGGCCGGGCGGAGCATGACCGAGGCCAGGCGCAGCCCGCCGATGCGCTCCGAGTTGACGACCTCGTCGGCTCCGCTGCGCAGGAGCTTGGTGCGCACGCGTTGTTCGTGCACCTCGCTGACGATCTTCAGGTTCGGGTTGGTCTCCCGCGCGGTCAGGGTGACGAAGACGTTGTCGCGGTCGTTGTCGAGGACGCTGAAGAGGCCGCGGGCGGTGCGGATGCCGGCTGCCTCGAGGCTTTCCTCGTGCATGGCGTCGCCCTGGAGCGCGAGGTGCCCGGCGGCGCGCAGGGCCTCCGCTTTCTCGGGGTCCTTCTCGAGGACCACGAAGGACCGTCCGGTCTTGGCCAGCTCCTCGATGATGGCCGAGCCGGTGAAGCCCGCGCCGCAGACGATGTAGTGGTCGCGGAGCGCGCGGATGCGGTTCTTCATCTTATTCCTCCTGAGAACGTGCGAGAGCTGCCCTTCGACGATGAACGCGGTCAGGGCGGAGAAAGCGTAGGCCACGACCCCCAGCCCGAAGAAGCACAGGACGATGGTGAACGTCCGGCCCCCGGTGGTGAGCGGGTGGACCTCCCCATAGCCGATCGTACCCAGAGTGATCACGGTCATGTAGAGGGAATCGAACCAGCCCCAGCCTTCCACGGCGATGTAGCCGAGCGTCCCGAACAGGAGGACGCCGGTCAGCGAGAAGGCGATGTTTCTCAGCTTGAGGAGGATTTCGTCTTCCATGAGGGGGGTCGCCTCGCCGGTCCGGGCGGTCTTCGGGAGGATGATAGCAATTCCGGATATGGTAGTGTTTCCCTGATGAAAGCGCGATTCTCGGAACTGGTGAGACTCATGGCCCGCCTGCGCGCTCCCGGGGGCTGTCCCTGGGACGCCAAGCAGACTCATGACAGCCTCCTGAAGTTCCTGCGGGAGGAGTCCCGGGAGGTCGCGCACGCGGTCCGGAAACGCGACTGGGAGAACCTCCAGGAGGAGCTGGGCGACGTCCTGCTCCAGGTCCTGTTCCACGCCGAGCTCGCCCGCGAGAGCGGGCGCTTCGACATCGGCGACGTGATGACCACCCTGCGCGAAAAGCTGGTCCGCCGCCACCCCCACGTCTTCGGCCCCCGCAAAGGCCCCGCGCTCAGCCCCGCCGAGGTCCTGCGCCGCTGGGAGCGCATCAAGGCCGACGAAAAGCGCTCCCTCCGGAAGCGCCGCTAGGCCTTTAGTCCCAGGGCCCGCCCCCTCTTCCGGCCCAGGCCCGACCGCACATAATCATTTACATTATAGGCATGGCGAACAAACTCACGCTCTTCGTGCTGTCCTTGCTGCTCCTGCCGCGTCTGTCCGCGGCCCAACTGCAGTTGCCTTCCTTCGAAGCCATCCGGGAAGCGGCCCGCGGGCGTGACGCCGCGGCCCCGACCTTCACCCCGGCCAAATACAAGACCCAGCCCGGTCCCGGATCCGTGGTCCCCGCGCAGCCCCCGAACCTCAAGCTGAGCCAGGTCATCGACCTGGTCAAGCGTCTCGAAGATATCGAGAGGAAGAAGACGGGCCGGAGCACCCTCTCCGCCGACCCCAAGAACTCGCGCCTCGTGAGCCGGCTCGCGGAGATCGACATCACCTTCGTGGACCCCATCCCCGCCGAGCGCTGGAACGGGATACTGAAGGAGATGGGCGACACGGCCGAATCCCAGTTCGACGCGGCGGGCGGGAATTGGAGCAAGCTCATCGATCTGATGCTCAAGAAGGCGGTCTCCAGCCTCAAGGACCCGCACTCCATGTATCTGAACTCCGAGGAGTACAAGCGCCTGCAGGAGCAGCTCCAGGGCAGCTTCGCCGGGTTCGGGATCTCCATCAAGGAATCCCCCGAGGGTCTCGGGGTGGAGGGCGTGTTCCCCAGGTCCGGCGCCGCGAAGGCCGGACTGGCGGCGGGGGACGTGATCACCGAGGTGGATGGCGTCGTCCTGAAGGGCAAGCCCCTCGAGGCGATGATGCGCCTGGTGCGGGGCGCCGAGGGCTCCCAGTCCAAGGCCTTCTTCCTGCGCGGCGGCCGGCGCTACGGACCGGTCACCGTGACCCGGGTCAAGGTGGAGATGCCCAACGCCTACGCGAAGATGGCGGCCGACCGCATCGGCTACGTCTACTTCAACCAGTTCCAGGAGGACACGGACCAGCGCTTCTTCGAGCTCGTGAAGAGCCTCCAGGCGCAGGGGGCGAAAGCCGTGGTCATCGACGTGCGCGGCAACCCCGGCGGCCGGCTCGACACGGCTTCCTCCATCGTGTCCGAATTCCTCTCCGACGGCGCCCCCATCGTCGCGCTCAAGAAGCAGGGCCAGGTGCAGGTCTCCTTCATCACCGACGGGGACGGCATGTTCCAGGGCCTCCCCATGGCGGTGCTCATCAACGGCCACTCGGCCTCCGCCAGCGAGATCCTCGCGGGCGCGTTCCAGGACCTCAAGAAGGCGGTCGTGATCGGGAGCCGGAGCTACGGGAAGGGTACGGCGCAGGGCATCTCCCCCGAACCGGGCGGAGAGGCCCTCAAGCTGACCGGCTCGCGCTGGTATACCCCCGCGGACCGCTCCATCGACGGCGCTCGCGATCCGGCCACCGGAGCGGTCGCCCCGGGCACCGGCGGGGTCATGCCGGACGTCGTGGTGGACGTTCCGGACGAAGCCGAAGCCCGGATCCTGGGCGACATCATGAGGGAGCTCAACGGCCTGCCCCTCACGGGGCCGCGGGCTCCGGACCCGGTCCTGGAGAAGGCCGTCGAGATGCTGCGGAAATAGTCTTCCTCGTCGTGTTCCCTCCCCCCTGTGGGGGAGGGTTGGGGTGGGGGGCGCCTGCCCCCGCGAGTGTAGTGAGTCATAAGCCATTTACATTCGTCACCCCGGCGAAAGCCGGGGGCCAGTCAGCAAAACAGGTATTTTGAATCCAATCCACACGCTGGCTACCGGCTGGCGCCGGTATGGCGGCTTTCCAATATGTAAGGAAGTGTTGGAATCACTGCGCGGGGGGGGGAAGGAGACCCTAATCCTCGGACAAGGCTTGGCCTGGCGGGCGGATAAGAAATAGAACACCTCGTTCGCCGGCTTGCCGATGCTGACGGAACTGGCCCACCGAAGCAAACTGATCGAAGATCTCGACGCCGTGCCTGGATCATGGAAGCGGGCTCCATCGAGATGACTTCCTGCGTCCGTGAATCGCGAGGACAACTGTGCCCGGGCACAGCTGCCCGCGGGATCGCCGCCGAGGATTGGGGGTAGACCGGCGCAATAGGAGTTATTCGAGGAAGACGCGCGTCGCGAGCATGAGCCCTAGCCCGGCGAGGAAGGACGCCAGGTGGGCCAGGTTCTGGCTGAGGCGGGGGTGTTCCTGCTTCTTGATCTCGGGGATGAGGTCCGCGGCCGCTACGTAGAGGAAGTTCCCCGCGGCGAAGGGCACCAGGAAGCGGGTGTCGAAGCGCAGCGAGGCGGCGTAGGCCAGCAGTCCGCCCAGGGGGAAGGTCAGGGCCGAGACCATGTTGTAGGCCAGGGCCTTCCGCTTCGAATAGCCGAGATGCACGAGAATGCCGAAGTCCCCCAGCTCCTGCGGGGCTTCGTGGCAGGCCTCCGTCAGCCAGGCCGCCACTCCCAGCCGGAAATCCGCGAGGAAGGCCCCGCCGATGGCCAGGCCGCCGATGAGGTGGTGCAGGGCGTCGGCGGCCAGCACCAGCGCGGTCATGGGGTGGTCGTGCTCGGAGGGGACCTTGTGGCAGTGGTGCCACTGCAGGAACTGCTCCAGCACGAAGAAGGCCGTGAAGCCGGCGGCGATCCAGCAGAAGACGCCCATCGAATTCCCCATCACCTCGATCGCTCCCGGGATGAGATGGAACAGGGCGCCGCCGATCATGGCGCCGGCGGCCAGCGCCACCGTGGGCAGCAGCAGCTTCCGGAGGGCTTCCTCGCTGATGAGGATGGTCAGGACCCCGATCAGGGAGAGCGACGCCATCAGCGTCGTGGCCAGGAGGATGGTGGCGAGCATCGGAGCGTTAGGATAGCATTGCTTGCGCGCCGGCCGGAAGGAGGTATACAATAGGGCCGTGCCCGAACCCTCCCGCATCCTCATCGTGGACGACGACCCGGGCAACGCCGTCGTCCTTTCCCAGCACCTGCGCGGCAAGGGCTACGCCGTGGAGACCGCGCCGGACGGGGAGGAGGCCTTCGTGCGCCTGGCCTCCGAGACCTTCGATCTGGTGCTGCTGGACCTGGTCATGCCCGGTATGACCGGGTTCGAGCTCCTCAAGCAGGCGCGCACGCGCTTCCGGGTCCCCATCATCGTGATCACCGGCCACGCGGACGCCGACCTCCGCCGCAGCGCCCTGCGCCTGGGCGCCGCGGACCTGCTGGGGAAGCCCTACGACTTCGACGCCCTGGACGGCGCGATCCTCCGCGTGCTGCCGCCGCTGCCTCAGACCTGAGGCGGCGGTTTCAAGCGCAGCACGGCCTTCACCAGCCCCGACAGCAGGAAGATCAGCGCGAAGGAGACCGCGGTGAACGCGGCCCCGTAGCCGAGCTTCTTGAGCAGGATCCTCAGTCGCCGTTCCTTCTCGATCCGCGCCCACATCGCCGCGCGCAGGCGGGCCTGGTCCGGCGTCAGGGTGCCCCGCTGGAGCGGCGGGAACAGGTTGTCGTCTTCGGGCCGCCCCGTGCTGGGCGGCACCACCTGGCCGACGCCGCCCGGCTCCAGTTCCACCGCGGGGATCTCGGGGGGAATCTCGCTGTCGCCCCCGGAGAGCGCCCGCGCCCCTTCGCTGATCATGGTCTCGAGCCTGGCCTCGGAGGGGAGCGCCGAGGGGGGGGATTGGCCGCCGCCCTTGCGGAAGGGCTTGAAATACCTGCCGAGGTCGCGGCGGGGATTGAGCCACTCCAGGATGGAGAACTTCGAATCCGGCTCGGCGGGTCTGGCGATCGGGCCGTCGGCGGGGCGCTGCGCCGGACTCGCGCGGCGGGCGGGGGTGTCGGCCGATTGGACCAGTTTGGAGGAGTCGCGCACGGAGCGGACGGGCTCCACATAGGCGGGCGAGACCCCGTCGACTCTCGCGATGGGCGGGGGCCGCGGGGATCTCCCGGCCCGCCGCTGCGCCGGGATGGGCGGGGGAGGAAGCTCGGGCTCCGGGGCCGGCGCGGCCTCCCGGGGCTCGGCCGGCAGGCTCGGGCCGAAGAAGCCGGGGGCGTAGGCGTCGAGGAGCAGGATGCCGGCGGCGGAGAGCGAGGCGCAGTAGAACAGGACCTTCAGCGCGCGCCGGAACCGCCCTCCGACGGTCCGGGGGACGCGGGGCAGGAGCGGGGAGTCCATCTAGGCCCCGGAGGCGAGGTCCCGGTAGACCCGGGCCCAGGCGACCGCGACCACCGGAGCGCTCAGGAATATCCCGAACCCGCAGGCCAGGAGCCCAGCCGCCGCGAGAAGGATCGACAGAAGAATGAGGCCGAGCAAGGGGAGCCGGGAGCCCGCGCTCAGCCGCCAGCTCCGGCGCAGGGCGGCGATGGGGCCGGCCTGCTCCGCCGCGAGGACCAGGGGGAACAGGCACCAGGCCGACAGCAGGAATGCCCCGGGCGCCACGAGGAAGACCAGGCCGATGAGCACCGCCAGATAGACGATGAACGAGGAGGCGAAGAAGGCCGGCAAAGCGCGCCAGTCGGCGAAGAGATCCCCGGACGAGACCTCCCCGCCCTCAGCGAGCTTGAGCGCGACGCGGGCCCAGCCCAGCGCCATCCAGAACTGCAGCAGGGAGCCGCTTACCAGGAGGAGATATCCCAGGTTCCCGGGGACGATCTCCCCCAGGGCGATGGGGCCAAAGCCGAGGAGGACGGTGAGGGCCTGGAGGCGCAGGAGCGGGCCGAGGCGGGCGAGCAGGGTGTCCCAGCCGAACTCCAGGGCTTCCCGGATCTTGACCTCTCCCGCCATGACGGATGTTATACCATAGTCGCGATGCCGAGACGCCTCCTGCGCGCCGCGTCCCTCCTCGCCCTGCTCGCGGCGGGCTGCAGCCCGGCGGCCCTGCGCTACCGCTATCGCCCCCGGCTGACCGCTCCCGGCGCGGACATCCTGGCCGCGCTCACCATCGCCGGAGGCAACGAGGCGGTGGACGGCAACGCGGTGACCCCCCTGGAGAACGGGGACGAGGCCTTCCCCGCCATGCTGGAGGCCATCCACCAGGCCGCCTCCACCGTGCACCTGGAGACCTACATCTTCAACGACGGGGAGATCGGCCGCAACTTCGTGGAGGCCCTCACCGAGCGGGCCCGGGCCGGCGTCGACGTGCGCCTGCTCCTCGACGCGGTGGGCTCGCGCTGGTTCGGCGAGAAGAACCGGCGCGCCCTGGAGGAGGCCGGGGTCCAGGTCGTGTTCTTTCGGCCCCTGCGGCGGAACCTGCTCAAATTCTACCTGCGCACCCACCGCAAGCTGCTCATCGTGGATGGGCGGGTCGGCTTCACGGGCGGCCTCTGCATCGACGACGCGTGGACCGGGAACGCGGGCGACCCCGGGCATTGGCGGGAGACGCAGGTCCGGGTCGCAGGGCCGGTGGTGCGCCAGATGCAGGCCGGCTTCGCGCGGGCCTGGCTCGACGCCACCGACGAGGTCCTGAGCGCGCACGCGCTCTACCCCGAGCTCCCCGCCGCGGGCGGGATGCGGGCCCAGGTCATGGACTCCACCCCGGGATTCCGGACCAACCCGGCCCGCCTCTCCTTCCTGGTGGCGGTGGCCTCGGCCAAGAGCACCATCGAGATCACCAACGCCTATATGGTGCTCGACGACGTCGCGCGCGAGGCCCTGGAGCGCTCCGCCGAGCGCGGCGTGCGCGTCCGCCTGCTCCTCCCCTCGCGCCACACCGACGCCCGCGCCGTGCGCTACGCCGGGCGCAGCGACTACAAGTCCCTCCTCGGATCCGGGGTCGAGATCCATGAGTACGAGCCGGCGCGCCTGCACGCCAAGACCATGATCGTGGACGGCGCCTGGGCCAGCATCGGCTCGGCCAACCTCGACAACCGCTCCTTCATCTGGAACTACGAGGCCAACCTCAACGTCTTCGACGCCGAGCTGGCGGGCAAGCTGGAGGAGATGTTCGAGCGCGACCTCCGGCTTTCCAGGCAGGTGACCCTGGCGGAGTGGAAGAAGCGCCCCTGGAGCGACCGCCTGCTGGAGGCCTTCTACTCCATCCTCCGCTCGCAGTACTGAGCGGGCGCTCTTTCGCTGTCGCCCCCAATCCTCGGCTAAGGGCTCGTAAAGAAATAAGTGGCGCGATTCGGAAGCCCGATGTTGAGCCGATTTCTAGGCGCGAGGAGCGCGCATAGTGTGAACTATGTAAGCGACGAGCAACGACGAAATCGGCCAATAGCGGGCCGTGCGTCCGGAGAACATCTTCTTGCACGGTCCCTGCCGGTCCATAGCGGCAGGGGCTTCCCCGAAGGGCCGGGGCGCTTTTGGGCCTGCGGAAAGGAGTTACTCCCTGCCGCAGGTCCCTGCGGCGCTATCGCCGCAGGGGCTGCGCCTTCGCGTTGCTCGACTTACAGGCCTTAAGGCCTGCGCGTCTCGCATCGCTTCGGCTCGCTCCAAAATCGCTCCCGGCGAATCATGCCACTTATTTCTTTACGAGCCCTAAGCAATAGATAGGCTCGCCATACGACACCGCGACCCACTGTTCGGGGCCGTCGGACTCTCCCGGGGCGGTGACGACGCAGCTGGCGGGCTGTTTTTTAGCGGCGGCACAACGGGGCAACTGTGCCCGGGCACAGTCGCTTAGCCGAGGATCGGGGGTCGCTCTTTCGCTTGCGGGAACGGCTTATCCTTCTTATACTTCAATGTCGCCGCGATACTGGGAGGTTCCATGGCTGAAGAGCAGAAACAGGTGAGCGAGGACGTCCTCAAGAGGGAGGTCGTCTACGACGGCGAGGGCTACACCCGCCAGTCCATCGAGGGCATGCTCACCGAATACCAGGGCAAGCAGGCCACGGACCTCAAGCGCTTCGAGGAGCTCTCCGCCTCCTACCAGCGGCTCTCCAAGGAGATGACCCAGGACATCGCCGAGCAGAAGTCGATGTTCGAGTACCTGGGCAACATCGTCACCTTCAAGAGCGTGGGCACCAACCTCAAGGGCCTCTTCTACAAGATCCCCCTCCTGCGCGAGATCGTGCCCAGTCGCGACATCAAGGAGCTTCTGGAGGAGAAGATCGGCATCGCCCAGGTGCGCGTCCAGGAGGTGGGCAACTACCTCGACGTCCTGCAGAACGACATCAAGAACCTGCAGGAGGACATCGGCCGCCTCAACAAGAAGATGGTGGTCGCCGCGCAGAACGAGGAGCGGGCCGCCCGCCGCGTCCTCGAGCTCGAGGCTCTGCTGGGACAGCTCGACGCCAAGGTCAAGGCCATGGCCGACCCCAAGAGCCTGGAAGCCCGCGAGCTCATGGCCAAGATGAGCGAGGTGAAGGGGAAGATCTGGGAGCACGGCGGCAAGCTGCGGCTCTACGCCAACGCCGAGGACCGCCTGTCCGCCATCATCTCGATGAACAACAACTTCCTGGAGATCATGACCAGCCTGCACGGGAACATGACCTCCCTCTACGAGGCCGGCAACGAAGTCTTGAACGAGCTGCACGGCAACCTCGCCGGGCTGGCCTCCATCTCCAAGGCCGGGGAGCTCTCGGTCGAGATGCACAAGTCCATGGAGTCGCTCAAGAAGAGCGTCAACCGCCTGGCGGTGATGGCTTCCGAGACCTCGCTCTACCTCACCCAGAACGTGGACCGCCTCACCTCGGAGATGAAGGTCTACGACAAGGCCACCGAGGAGCTGGTGGCCAGCAACCTGTCAGCCGAGCGGGAGATGAAGGAGCAGCGCATCAACGAGACCATCGCCCTCGCGCGCAAGCAGTACGGCCCCGAGGCGCCCGCGAAGTAGATGGGGGGGCAGCGCTACGCCCCTTTCGGCGGGGAGGAGCTTGAGCGCTACGCCCAGACGCTGTCCCGCCTCGTGCTGGCGGCCCGCCTCAACAAGTGGTTCCCGGACCCGTTCTCAGCCGCGGAGCGCCTGCGCCTCCTGGCCCCCTCCTGCCGCCGCGGCGTCTACCCCGGGGTGTACTTCGACCGCGTGAGCGGCCTGCCCAGCTTCAAGGACGTTCTGAGCGTGCAGGCCGATTGGGATCTCGCCGGGGACTTCATCCGGGAGCAGGAGGCCCGGCTCGCGGCCGGCCGCGCGCTGACCCCCAAGGTCCAGGCCAAGCTGGCCTATTACCGCGAGCTGGTCAAGGTCTGTCTCAGCCCGGTCACGAGCCTCGAACTGAGCCTGCGCCGCGTGTTCCCGGAGCGCCGCGCGGCGGCCTACCGGGTCGTGTTCGACCGCTTCGACATGGGGGAGGGCGTCTTCGCCCGCTACACCTTGCTCCTGGAGCAGTCTGACGAGGCTTACGGGAGCCGCCTGCTCGAGCGCAGCGGCGACTACTCCCAGCAGACCAACGCCTTCCGGGCCACGATGGAGAAGGTCGCGCAGGATGAGAGCGAGATCCTCTTCCTGGTGCTCGGGCGCCGCGAGGGCGTCAAGCTGGAGGAGGTCACCCGCGGCCGCATCGGCCCCTTCTGGAGCCCGTGGGCCCCGCCCCCGGACGGCTGGTTCCCGCCGGATCCCCGCGAGTGCTTCGCCCTCCACTGCCCGCTCGACAGCGCCTCGGTGACCTGGGAGAGTTCGGTGGACGAGGATCCCTTCTCACGCTTCTTCAAGGATTTCCTGTCCTCCGAGAGCCGCCCCCTCGTGGAGGAGGCCGCCAAGCAGCTGGGCTACAAGGTCCACAAGGAGCGCAAGTTCGCCTGCACCCCCGCGGCGGCCGCGGCCGTGCAGGTCAAGCTCCGCGAGGCCGGGACGCGGAACATGGTGTACACCCTATGAGCAAACGGATCGAGAGTTCGGACGTGGAGCGTCGCCTCGCCGAGGCCCGCGCGCGCGTGCACGAGGCCGGGCTGCCCGGGCTGCTGTCCGAGGTGGACCGCGGGCCGTTCGGCACGACGCCGCTCAACCTGGGCATGCTGGACGCCGTGGCCGAGGCCTGCGCCGTTGCCCAGGCCGTGCGCGGCGTCGGGATCGAAGACCCGCTGCCCGTGGCCTTCGTCCTGGCCGAAGAGGCCGCCGAGCGTCTGGGCTCCCTGGGTTCGGGGGGGCCCGCGCCGGAGGTCCGGGGCGCCCTTCCCGGCGAACAGTACGCGGATCTGAGCCGCGGCGGGAGCGCCGAGGTGTTCTCCATCGTGCTTCAGGACTGCGCCAGCTTCGTGCGCTTCTATCAGAGGCATCCCGACTCTGGCAAGCGCCTGAGCCGGGACCAGGAAGCCCTGGGCTGCCTGCGCTCCTATTTCCGCCTGCTCTCCAACACCCTGCGCCGTCTGGGGCCCGAGGGCTCCGCCCTGGCGGTCGAGACCCCGCGCCTGCGCTTCGACGGCTGGAAGGTCTTCCCCGCGGCCTTCGACGAGCCCAACGACCTCCTGCCCGTGAAGCTCGAGGACGTGGTGGGCAACGAGGACTACGTGAAGGCGGCGACCCGCCTGGCCCGCGACGTGGCGGGCTTTGACCTGGCGCGGGGGGAGAACCCCAAGAAGGTGCGCAACCAGGTACTCTTCGTCCTGGGCAGTCCGGGCTGCGGCAAGACCGTGACCGCGCACGCGGTCCTGCGCGACTTCCTGGCCCTGTGCGAGCGGCACAAGCTCCCGGCCAAGGCCCGCGTCATCCGCCGCACGGACTGGGCCTCCTCCTACCAGAACCAGTCGGCCACGCGCCTCTTGGAGATCTTCCGCGAGGAGGTTTTCAACGCTCCCGGGGTGTGCGGGGTCTACTGGCCCGACATCGACACCGCCTTCTCCGCGCGCGGCGACGCGGACATCCGGCAGGAGGAGAAGGCCATCCTGGGGACGCTCTTCGGCATACTCGACGGGACCGTTGGCCCCAAGAACGGGAAATGGTTCCTGCTCTGCGACGCGAACACGGTGCGCATGGACGAGGCGGTGATGAGCCGCCTGACCCAATCCCCGCTCGAGGTCCGCGGGCCCGTGGCCCCGATGGATTTCGTGCGGCTGCTGCGCGACGTGAAGCTGCGGGGCAAGGCCCGCTGGCTGCCGGCCACGGAGCCGGAGTGGCTGGGCATCGGCGAGCTTTGCGTGGCGGAGAAGCTCTCGGGACGCTCCGCGGACTCGATCGCCGGGCGCATCCTCACCGAGATCGAGGACTTCGCGGAGCCGGAGAACTACTTCGAGCTCCCCTTCGAGGAGAAGCAGCGCCTCATCGGGGAGCTGGCGCGCCCGGTCCCGGCCGCGCGCATCCGCGCTCTCGTTTCCCAGCACGTCCGTTTCGAGAAGGACGCCGAGGAGCGCTCCTCCCAGGAGCGCTTCCGCCAGCGCGTCTCGGAGATCCACCTCCATCTCTCGGCCCAGCAGGCCGCGCTGGGGGCCCTGGCCGGGAAGAAGGCCGCGGCGCCGGGGGGCGGCGCGTGAGCGCGGAACCGGGCTCGGGCGCTCCGGCCTCGGGGCGGCGCTCCTCTGGAGGGGCAGTCTCCTCGGTCCCCGGCCTGGTCCGCGACCTGGTCAGCCAGTTCGACCGGCCCCTCGACTTCTATCGCGAGCTCATCCAGAATGCCATCGACGCCTCCACCAACCGCATCGACGTCGTCCTGTCGCACGACGGCGAACGGGGGCTGATCCGCGTCATGGACGACGGGGAGGGGATGGACGAGCGCATCATCGACGACTACCTCCTGGTCCTCTTCCGCTCCACCAAGGAGGGCGACTTCACCAAGATCGGGAAGTTCGGGATCGGCTTCGTCTCCGTCTTCGCCCTCCAGCCCCAGCTGGTCCGGGTCCTGACCGGGAAGGCCGGCGAGAGCTGGCGCCTGGATTTTCCGAGCTACCAGCGCTACGAGAAATACCGCATGTCCCAGCCCCGCGACGGCACGGTCGTGGAGCTCCACAAGGCCATGACCCGGGAGGAGTTCGACCGCCTCGCGGAGGAATCGGCCAAGACGATCCGGTACTGGTGCAAGCATTCGGAATGCCGCATCTACTTTCAGGTGTCGGGGCGCGACCCGGAGCCGCGTCTCCTCACCGAGCCGTTCGGGCTGGAGGACGCCTCCCTGACCTTCCGGGAGGAGGGGACCGACGTCGCGCTCGGGTTCTCGGAGGAAGCCAAGCCGTTCTACGGCTTCTACAACCGCGGCCTAACTCTCAAGGAGGGGCAGGAAGCCCACTTCCCCGGAGTGCGCTTCAAGGCCAAGTCGCGCTACCTGGAGCATACCCTGACGCGCGACAACGTGATGCTCGACGAGAACTACCAGAAGCTCATGGGCATCCTCAAGCGGCTGACGGCCGAGCAGTTGCCCGAGCGCCTGCGCGTCGAGCTCGGGGACCTCTCCGGCAAGCTCGCCGCGCTCTCCGCCGCCGCCGCCGCGCCCGGAGACATCCCCGCTGGGGCGCCGGCCCCGTCGCCCGCCGACCCCCTGCTGGAGGCCTGGAAGCGGCGCGTCCCCTACCTGCAGTGGCTGTACCTGGGGACCCTTGCGCGCTGGAAGCGTTCGGACTGGAAGATATTCCCCACTTTGTCCGGACGGACGGTCTCCCTGCGCGAGGTCCGGGACGCCCTGTCCAGGTCCGGCGGCCGCCTCTTCTACGACGCGGGGCCCAACCGCATCACCTGGGCCCTCGAGTGCAAGGGCGCGCTCGTCCTGCCCGCGGGGCCCTGGATCGACTGCCTCTCTCATTGGCTGAAGGTCCCCGCGGCCCAGGCCTCGCAGGAATTCATCCAGCCCGAGGTCGCCAAGGACGCGGCTCTGCCCGCGCCCTTCAAGGCCTTTCTCGACACCCTGCGCTGGATGGACGCCCAATCCGGGGCC
>Ga0154315_1017_pt1 | contig 44146 bp, 33 predicted proteins | sample RifGroA2_FD_105609 | JGI IMG/M metagenome (GOLD analysis project Ga0154315, IMG submission 105609) | Elusimicrobia bacterium GWA2_69_24
CTTGCATGGTGGCTTCCTCCTGTCTTGGAAGCCACTATTTTACCCTGCACGGCTACCCACGGCAAACCCGGAAGCGCCATTTCTGGAATGGTGCGTTCTAACATCGGATTCGGCGGTCGCGGGCCTCGAACACAAGAACGACTGTGCCCGGGCACAGCACCCTCGGCTTCCCGAGCGCACTCCCCCTAGTTCCAGGAGTCCTTGAGCGGGCCGATCTCGGCTTCCACCGCCTTCAGGATCTCGCAGGCCTCGACCGCCGCGGCCATGGCGTTGTGGTCCTTGTAGAGCGGCCGGTCGACATCCAGGTGCGCCACGTGCTTGCGCACCGCGCGCTGGGCGGCGCGGGTCCCGGTCCCCGGAGTGAACTGGCGGAAGTCCAGGCCCTGGGCCGCGGCGATCATCTCGATGCCGAGCACGCCGAAGGCGTTCTTGAGGATCTGCCTGGTCTTGAGCGCCGCGTTCATGCCCATGCTCACGAAGTCCTCCTGGTCGGCGGCGGCCGGGATGGACTGGACGCAGGAGGGGGCGCTGAGGATGCGCTGCTCCACGATGAGCATGTCCGCCGTGTACTGACTGAGCATGTGCCCGGAGAACATCCCGGCGCCCTTGGTGAGGAAGGCGGGCAGGCCGACGGAGAGGGCGGGGTTGAGCAGGCGGTTCAAGCGCCGCTCGGAGAGCACGCTCACCATCGCGATGCCCGCCCCCACCATGTCCAGCGGCATGCTGATGGGCGTGCCCTGGAAGTTGGCGCCCGTCAGCACGGTGTCGCTGTCGCAGAGGAAGATGGGGTTGTCGGCCACGCCGTTGAGCTCGATCTCGAACTGCTTGCGGGCGTAGGCCAGGTGGTCCCGGAACGCCCCCACGACCTGGGGCGTGGAGCGCATCGAGTAGGCGTCCTGAACCTTCACCTTGAGCTTGCCCGTGACCAGGTCGGACCCGGCCATGACCGCACGGATGTTCGCCGCGGAGGTGACCGCGCCCTTGAAGCCGCGCAGCTCGTGCAGACGCGTGTCGTAGGGCTTGGTGTTGGCCATCAGGGCCTCGAGGCTCATAGCCGCGGTGATCTCCGCCTGCTGCACCCAGCGCTCCGCGTCGTGGAGCTCGAGGCAGCCGATGCCCGTGATGAGGTTGGAGCCGTTGATCGCGGCCAGCCCGTCGCGGGCCTGCAGGCCCGGGGCCTTGATGCCCGCCTTCGCGAAGGCGGCCTTGGTGGGCATGCGCTTGCCCTTGTAGAAGCACTCCCCCTCCCCCATGAGGGTCAAGGCGGCCTGGCTCATCGGGGCCAGGTCGCCGCAGGCGCCCACGCTGCCCTTCTCGCAGACTACGGGGGTGACGCCCTTGTTGAGCATCTCGATATAGGTCAGCGGGATGTCGGGACGGCAGCCGGAATAGCCCTGGGAATGAACGTTCACGCGGCTCAGGAGGGCGGCGCGCACGTGCTCCACGGGGCAAGGCTCGCCGATGCCGGCGGCGTGGTTGTAGATCAGGTACTTCTGGAACTGGGCGACCTGCTCATCCGACAGGACGACCTCGGAGAACTCGCCGATGCCGGTGTTGACGCCGTACATGATCTCGTGGGCGAGGATCTTCTTCTCGAGCATCCCGCGGCACTTCTTGATGCGCTGCACGGCCTCGTCGGCGAGCTTGACCTTCTCGCCGTGGCGAGCGACCTTGGCTACGTCGTCGATGGTGAGGGGACCGGCGCCGACCTTGATGGACATGGCACGCTCCTGGGCAAGGACTGGGTGCTCATACACTACCATTCGCGGGGCTCCTGACCCAAGTCTTTGGAATGATGTATATTAGTACCTGAAGCCGCTGACTTTGAGGGGGATTTGATGAAAATGATAGCCATGCTGATCGGACTTTCGTTGGGCGTCGCCGCCTGGGCACAGGCCCCCGCGGACCCGATGAAGACCGGGAGCGCCGTCACGACCGTCAAGGTCGAGAGGATGGTCGCGGCCACGGGCGTGAAGGACCGCGAGCCGGTCGGCGAAGCGGCCACCTTCGACGCCGGCCTGTTCCGGGTCTATTGCTGGTCCTTGGTCCGCGCCGAGAGCGTCCCGGCCGCGATCAAGCACGCCTGGCACCTGGACGGCAAGAAGGTCTCGGAGATCCCCCTCGCCATCAACTACGCCCGGACCCGCACCTGGAGCAGCAAGGCCGTCCGGGCCGGCAATTGGAAGGTCTCGGCCGTCACGGAAGCCGGCGAGGTCCTGTCCTCGGTCTCATTCACGGTCACCGCGGCGCCGGCGCAGTAGCCCGGCGCGCCGTTCGGCGAAGCCCGTCTCCGGGAGTTCACTTCCCGGGGGCGGGTTTTGTTCGGCGGGGGAACAGGGCTTCCCGGTAGAAGTCGATCTCGGCGATCCACCACGCGGCTTCCCGGAGCCCGGCGAAGCCGGCTTCGGCCTCCGGCGCGCGCCCGGCCCGGTGCAGGGCGACGCTCCGGCGCAGGAGGGCGTAGGGGAAGCGCGGCTCCAGGCGCAGGGCCTCGTCGAAGAGGCGCAGGGCGGGGTCCCAGCGCCCCAACCGGGCGCAGGCTTCCGCGGCATGCGCCAGGGCGGAGGGCCACAGTCCCGCCAGATCCTCGCTGGGCCCGATGTGCAGGCCCTTCTCGCGCTCCAACCGGATGAGGAATTCCTTCCGCCCCGGCAGTTCCGCGGCCGCGTCGGGAGATTCCTTCCAAAGCGCCTCGAACAGTCCGACCGCGCCCTCGTTGAAGCGGCCCTTGTCGGGCTGCGACCCCGACGGCATGAGGAGGGATTCCCGGACCGCCGCCGCCGCGCGGAGCCAATAGGTCTCCTCCAGCTCCACCGGGTCGGGGCGGAACGCGCCGGGGAGAGCGGTTTCCGGGGACAGGCCCGGGCGCGGGGCCAGAGCCTCCGCGACCGCGAGCGAGACGATGGGGTCCGCGAAGCGATGCCAGTGCACCCGGTCGTAGAGCAGGCCCTCCAGGCGCGGCCCTCCGGCCGCGCGTTCGAAAGCGCCCTCCAGGTCCGCCAGGGGCGCGCCTTCCTCCCGCGCCGTCCGCCGCACGACGGCGTCGATCTCTAGGGTCTGGGAGAGGCGGAAGGCGGCGAGGGCCCCGGCGCGGTCGCCCATAGACTCCAAGATCCGCCCCAGGGCGTGGTACGCGGTCGAGTCCCTGGGATTGCGCGCGATGTAATCCTTGAAATGCCTCTCCGCTTCGGGATAGCCCCGGCGCTCCCATGCCAGCCAGCCGGCGAAGAACCCCTTATCGCGCAGGGGCAGGGCCCCGGTCGGGGGCTGGCCCAGGCGGCGGGGCAGGGCGCAGAGGACGATGGGGACCATCCGGGCGACCGCCGCGCGGACCATCCCGCGCAGGTTCGCGTCGAAGCGCGCGGTCCTCCTGGCCAGTTCCCCCGGATTGTCGTCCGCTTCGCGCGCCTCCAACCGGGGCGGCGGCAGCCGCAGGAGGCGCCGCAGGCGCAGGCCGAGGACGAAGGACCGCGGCGGCGGACCGGCCGAAGCAATCAGGTCGTTGTTGCCCGACATGAGGATGACGAGGTCGGGCTCAAGGCGCAGGACCTCGTCGAGGACCAAGGATTCCCGGTAGCTGTCGTAGCCGGGCATCCCGCAGTTGATGAGTTCCACCTTACGGCCGGGGACGAGCCGGGCGAGGGCTCCGGCCAAGGTGAGCCGTCCCGCGGCGCGGGCCGGCGGAGTCCCGTCCCCCGGCCAATCCTCGAAGCTGTGCGCCACCGAGCCCCCGACGAGGAAAACTCTGTACGTGCCCGGCGCCTTGCGCCTGGGGAAGCGCGAGGACCGGGAAGCGGGGCGGCGGTTCACCAGGAACGCCTCCCCGCCCGGCGCGTCGTCCGGGCCGAAGAAATCCTCGTAGATGTCGGCATACCAGTAGCCCACGTCGTCGGCCAATACCGCGGCGGCGGCGGGAGGGCCCGGGACTAGGCTGAGCGCAAGGATGAGGAGTACGGCCTGGACCCAGGTCATGGCTTCGCCAGGATGGCGGGGTGCCGGTAGTAGGCCTTGGTCTTGGCCCGGAAATAGGGATACTCGATGCGCGGAAACTCGTCGGTGACTTCCGGCGCCGCGGCCAGGGCCCCGGCGAAATCCCGGGCCGGGCCGAGCGCCAGCTTCCAGAACGCGGCCTCGTCGCGGAACTCGCCGTCGCGTTCCAGCAGGTCGCGCCGCACGCCGGCGGCCGCCAGACGGCGGGAGACCCGGGCCTGGTCGAGCGGGATGGGCGCCGCGCTCCCCAGCATCACCACCCCGCCGCCCCCCGCGCTGCCCAGCCACAGCTGGGCGTGGGGGACCGCCGCGAAGAAGCTCTTGAGGACCATGTTGAACTCGGGCTCCGGGTACTCGGGGAGCCAGACCGCGAGGAGTCCCCCGGGCTTCAGCTTGCGCAGGGCCAGCGCGAAGAAATCCCGGCTGTAGAGGTTCACCGTGCCCGCCGAGTAGAGCGGCGGCGACGGGTCCGCCAGGATCACGTCGTAGCCTTCCCGGTCCCGGAGCAGGTGGTTGCGCCCGTCGTTGACGATGAGCCGGGCCCGCGGGTCGCCGGTCCAGCGCTCGGCGTCGCGGTAGAAGAGCGGGAAGGCCTTGAGCACGGCGCCCGCCAGCTCGACCACATCCACCCGGACGCCCTCGTGGCTCAGGGCGGAGCGGAACGTCGTGCCCAGACCGAAGCAGATGATGAGGGCGCGCTCGGGCCTGGGATGCAGGGCGAGCGGGATGTGCGCCAGCAGCTTGGTGATGTTGGTGTAGCCGGCCACCCCGACGCCGTTGATGACGAGGCGGCGGCCCCCCCCGCGCTGCTCGACCGCCACGGAACCCTCCAGGTCCTCGGTGTAGGACAGGAGCTCGGGCGCCAGGTCGGCGAAGTGCGTGCCCCACTCTTCCATCATCGCGGACGGGAGGTAGCGCCCGCGCAGGCGGCCCCAGGCGAGGGCCAACAGCGCGGCCGCGGCCGCCGGAGCCGCCCAGCGGAGGGAACGGGGTCCGGCCGCGGCGATGAGGACCGCGCCGCAGGCCAGCGCCGCGCCCAGGATGAGGAGCAGGGCGTTCTGCACGTTGAACGCCGGGATCCACCAGAAGCCGGCGGTCAGGGTCCCGAGGATGGCCCCTAGCGTGTTCCAGAAATAGAGCCGCCCCACCGCGGCCCCGGCCCCCTCGCCCGCCGCGTCCAGCCGGGCCGCGGTCGGGAAGATCATCCCCTGCACCACGGCCAGCGGAGTCAGCAGGACCAGGGCCTCCGCGAAGGGGATGAAAAGGAATGGGCTGATGCCGGAATTGGCCATGTCCGCGAAACGGCTCTGCAGGACCTGCGTGAGTTCGAAGCCGGCGTAGCCCACGAACCCGAGGAGCGCGCTCAAGCCCTGCAGCCCGCCCAAGAGGGCCAGGCCGGGGCGCACCCTCCGCGCGAGCCAGCTCCCGATCCCGAGGCTGAAGAGGAAGACGAAGAGGACGGTGGCGAAGCCGTAGGCCGAGTTGTTGAAAGAGGGGAGCAGGAGCCGGAACCAGACCACCTCGAACGCCATCCCGCAGAAGCCCGAGACCCCCACGGCGAGCGCGGTCCAACCCACGCTCCCGGAGGCAGCCGCGGGAGGCTCCGGTTCCGGCACGGCCGCGTCCCGCGACAGGAACAGGGCGGTGACGCCCACGACGCAGTTGAGGGCGACGGCCAGCCAATGGCTCCAGGCCAATCCGAGGAACGCGAGCAGGAGGAACGCGTTCACCAGGACCCCCGCGCAGGCGCCCAGCAGGTTCGCCGTGTAGAGCCCGGCGATCCGCGTCCCCGCCGCTTCTCCCGAGCGGGCCCCGCACAGCACCGGAAAGGTGGCGCCCATCAGCACCGTAGCGGGCAGGACGGAGGCGAAGCTCATGGCGAAGCGCAGGGGGCCGATGGGGAGGGCGGTCCGCTCCATCACCTCCAGCATGAGCGGGATGCAGAGCGGGAAGAGCGCGGCCGCGGCCGCGATCCCCAGTTCCAGCCAACCGTAGAGGCGCAGGGGGGACAAGGCCTTGCGGGACAGGCGGGCGCCGAGCAGGGCCCCCAGCGCGAAACCCGCCATGAAGCCGGCCAGCACCGTGCTCGCGGAATACACGGTGGCGCCGAGCACCAGGACCAGACGCCGGGTCCAGACCGTCTCGTAGACGAGCGCCGCGAAGCCGGAGACCGCGAAGAGCGCGTAGGTCACGATGAGTTCCTCCCCGGGTAATTAAACCTTTTCTGCGCCCGGTTTCCCGCGGCCGGCGGCGGCGATCCGGCGGCATGGGTCTTTGGACCTAATCCGCATAGGGCCCGGGAGGCCTGGACGAATACCGCCTTTCGGGTACCCTAATGATGCCATGCCGATATTGGGACTCCTGGTCCTGGGCTTCCTGGGGATGACCGCGGCCTACACCGCCTACGACAAGAAGACCGCGCAGGAAGAGCCTTCGGAAGCCTCGGCCCGGACCCGCGACCCGTTCTCGGTGGACCCGGCCGAACGCCTCGCCCAGGAGGAGCGTGGCGCGGAGAAGCGGACCGCGCCCGCCGGGACCGACGGGAGCGGACGGCCCGCGACCGGCCGCGACGCCGACCCCGTGGCGACTCCTCCCGCGACCCGGACCTCCGGCTCTCCCTCCGAGGACCTGGAGGGGGCGGCCTACCTCGCCAGCGAGAAGTTCGACAATCGCGGCGGCTACGAGTACCTTACCGGCGGCCTGGGCGCCAACGGCGGGACGGACGCCCCCGAGGTCGGCGCCGGCTCCGAACTGGGCCCCAGGAAGAACGGCGCCCGGACCGAGACCGGCGGCAGAAAGACCGGCTCCGGCGCCGGGACCCGGACCGCGAGCCGCCAGGGCAACCCCGGCTCCAAGAACCAGGTTCCCGGCCGGGGCCTGACCTCCGGCCTGACCCGCGACGACCAGGGCTCCCTGACCGGGGACCGGAGCTCGTCCGCCCGGCCCCGCCCCGCGGGCAACGCGGCCCAGGGCTCCTGCCCCGAAGGCATGGCCAACATCGAGGGACGCTACTGCATCGACCGGTGGGAGGCCTCGGTCGTGGACCGCGCGACCCACGAACCCGCGTCCCCCTACTACACCCCCAACCCCTCCAAGCGCTGGCCCGGAGCCGTTTGGCAGTACGAGCACTGGTCCGCCAAGCCGAGCCTCGCGAACTATCCCATGCCGGAACTGCCCGATTTCGAGCGCTCCCCCTCCTTCTCGCCCATGGCCGTCTCCAAACCCGGGGTATATCCCCAGGGCTTCATGAACAAGCCGGCCGCGGAACTGGCCTGCCGGAACGCGGGCAAGCGCCTCTGCGCCCGGGAAGAATGGCACCAGGCCTGCGCGGGACCGGACGCTCCGCAAGCGCAGGGGGGCTCTTTCCCCGTGACCTTCCCCTACGGGAAAAGCTACCAGAAGGGGATGTGCAACTTCGGCACGTCCCACCCGCTCATGATCCTCAAGCGCTCCAACAACGAGCTGAGCGACCCGCGCCTCATGCTGGCCGAGAGCGGCGGCCGCCGCGTCCTGGCCAGGACCGGCGACTTCGCGCAATGCCGCAATTCCTACGGCGTCTACGACATGGTCGGGAATCAGGATGAGATCGTAGCCGATCCCCCGGGCGACAACATGGTCTTCGTAGGGAGCTTCTACAGCCGGGCCGTGTCCGGGACCCCCCGCGGCTGCGCCTCCGCCATCACCAGCCACGCCGAATCCTACAACGACTACAGCATCGGCTTCCGCTGCTGCTCCGAAGTCTCAAACTAGCTTCGAAGCAATGTGGCGGAAGTGTTGCAATGTGAGTTGATAAGGCCATGGCGACATCCCCTCGCGGCAGCTGCGAATCCGACCCACGCAACGAGCCGGTCTTCACGATCGGGGTGGTCGCCCGGAAGCTGCGCGTGACGCCGATGACGCTGCGCATCTGGGAGAAACGCGGCCTCATCCAGCCCTCGCGCATCGGCAAGAACCGCTTTTACTCGGAGTACGACCTCACCCGGCTGGCCATGATTGAGCACCTGCTCCAGGAAAAACACCTCAACATCGAGGGCGTCAAGGAAGTCCTGGAGCTCAAGCACTGCTGGGAGATCCGCGGCTGCACCGCGGACGAACGGTCGGGCTGTCCCCGCTACCGCAGCGAGGCCCAGGGCATCGTCCGCTCCTTCGCGCCCGAAGCCCAAGCGTAAGGGCTCGCAATGAAATAAGTGGCGCACTTCGGAGGCCCGATCTTGAGCCGATTTCTAGGCGCGAGGAGCGCGCATAGCGTGAGCTATGTAAGCGACGAGCAACGACGAAATAGGCCAATAGCGGGCCTCCCCGAAGGGCCGGGGCGCTTTTGGGCTGCGCCTTCGCGCTGCTCGACTTACAGGCCTTAAGGCCTGCGCGTCTCGCATCGCTTCGGCTCGCTCCAAAATCGCCTCCGGCGAAATGCGCCACTTATTTCATTGCGAGCCCTAAGCTATAATCAAGCCGGCGGCAGCGACTCGATGACCCCCCGCGCACCCCGGCGCAAGATCCTCTGCATATTCGGCACGCGGCCCGAAGCCGTGAAGCTCGCCCCGGTGGTGCGCGCCCTGCGGGGATCTCCCTCGTTCTCGGTGCAGGTCTGCGTCACGGCCCAGCATCGCAGGATGCTGGACCAGGTCCTGGAGGCGTTCGCCATCCGCCCCGATTTCGACCTCGACCTAATGCGGCCCGCGCAGAGCCTCTCCGGACTCACGGCGGCGGTCTTGAGGGCGCTCGACCCGGTGCTGGCCCGCGTCCGCCCCGACTGGGCTCTGGTCCAGGGCGACACCACCACCACCCTCACGGCGGCCCTGGCCGCCTTCTACCACAAGGTCCCGGTGGCCCATGTCGAGGCCGGACTGCGCACGGGGGACCTCGGCCGGCCCTGGCCCGAGGAGCTCAACCGCAGGCTGGTCGGCACGATCGCCTCCCTGCACTTCGCCCCCACTCCCGGGGCCCGCGACGCCCTGCGGCGCGAGGGGGTCCCCGCGGGACGGATATTCGTGACCGGGAACACGGTCGTCGACGCCCTGGGGCTGGCGACGGCGCGTCTGGCCGCCTCCCCCTCCCTGCGGGAGCGGATGGACCGGCGCTTGGGCTTCCTCGACCCCGGACGCAGGCTCATCCTCGTCACCGGGCACCGGCAGGAGAATTTCGGAGCGGGTTTCGCCGGCGTCTGCGACGCCCTGGCCCGCATCGCCCGCCGGCCCGACGTCCAGGTCGTCTACCCCGTGCATCTCAACCCGAAGGTGCGGGACGACGTCCGGCGCCGGCTGCTCGGGACCCCGAACCTGACCCTGATCGATCCCCTGGATTACCTCTCCTTCGTGCATCTCATGACGCGCGCGACCCTCATCCTGACGGACTCGGGAGGGATCCAGGAAGAGGCCCCCGCCCTGGGCAAACCCGTGCTGGTCCTGCGCGCGCTCACCGAGCGCCCGGAAGCCGTCCGGGCGGGCTGCGCCCGGCTGGTGGGCGTGGACCCGCGCCGCATCGTCCGCGAGACCGAGCGGCTCCTGGATGAGCCGGCGCGGCTGCGCGCCATGGCGCGCCGGCGCCTCCCCTTCGGGGACGGCCGGGCCGCGCAGCGCATCGTCTCCATCCTCGCGCGCGCCTGAGGACGCGCAGCCGCCCTGAACCCGACGGGGCGGGTTTGCTACAATTGTTCCCCCATGGAATCAAGGAGACAGGACGTACGGAACATCGCCATCATCGCGCACGTCGACCACGGCAAGACGACCCTGGTGGACGGGATGCTGCGCCAGACCGGCGAGTTCACGGTCAAGGCCGACGAAGCGCAGGAGGCCGTCCTCGACTCCAACCCCATCGAGCGTGAGCGCGGGATCACCATCCTCTCGAAATGCACCTCGGTCCCGTATAAGGGCCACACCCTCAACATCGTGGACACCCCGGGCCATGCGGACTTCGGCAGCGAAGTGGAGCGCATCCTGCAGATGGTGGACGGCGCCCTGCTCCTGGTGGACGCGGTGGACGGACCCATGCCCCAGACCCGCTTCGTCCTGCGCAAGGCCCTCCAGCTGGGCCTCGCGCCCATCGTGGTCATCAACAAGCTGGACCGGGCCAACGCGCGGCCGCACAAGGTCCTGGACATGGTCTTCAGCCTGTTCGTGGACCTCGGCGCCAGCGACCCCCAGCTCGATTTCCCTATCATCTACGCGGCGGGCAAGGAAGGCTGGGCCACGCTGAACTCGGACCAGCCGGGCAAGGACCTCGCCCCCCTCTTCGAAGTGATCCTCCAGCATGTCCCCCCGCCGGCGGCCCACGCGGAAAAGCCCCTGCAGATGCTGGTCACCATGGTGGACTATTCCAGCTACCTGGGGCAGATCGGCGTCGGGCGCATCGTCAACGGCAAGGTCTCCAAGGCCCAGGGCGTCGTCGTGGTCAAGCCGGGCGGGAAGATCACCCCCTGCAAGGTCACCCGCCTGGAGCGCTTCTTCGGGCTCACCCGCCGCGAGGTGGACTCTGCGCTGGCCGGCGACATCGTGGCCGTGGCGGGCCTCACCGGGGTGGAGGTCGGGGATACCCTGGCCCTGCCCGAGTTCCCGGAGTCCCTGCCCCCCCTGGCCATCGACGAACCGACCCTTTCCATGGAGTTCCTGATCAACGACAGCCCCTTCGCCGGCACCGAGGGGAAATTCGTCACCAGCCGGCACCTCAAGGCCCGGCTGGAGAAGGAGCAGGTGACCAACGTCGGCCTCAAGATCGAGGAGCTCCCGGGCGAAGGCAAGTTCAAGGTCTCGGGCCGGGGCGAGCTGCACCTCACCATCCTCATCGAGACCATGCGCCGCGAGGGCTACGAACTGGCGGTCTCCCGCCCCGAGGTGGTCTACCGGGAGGAGGAGGGGAAGGTCCTGGAACCCACGGAATACCTCGTCATCGACATCCCGGGCTCCTACCAGGGCGTCGTCTTCGACAACATCGGCCGCCGCGGCGGCACGATGAAGAACATGACCTCCGAAGGCGCCGACCGCCTGCGCCTGGAGTACGTGGTGCCCTCCCGCGCGCTCATCGGCTTCAAGTCCGAGTTCCTCACCCAGACCAAGGGCGAAGGCATCATGCACCACAGCTTCCACGGCTACGGACCCAAGTCGGGGGAGCTCGGCACCCGCGGCAACGGCGTCTTCGTATGCAAAGAAACGGGACTGACCACGGGTTACGCCCTGTACAACCTCCAGGACCGGGCCGTCATGTTCCTGGGACCCGGGGTGAAGGTCTACGAGGGGATGATCTGCGGGCAGAACTCGCGGGGCAACGACCTCGTCGTGAACCCCTGCAAGCTGAAAGCGATGTCGAACATGCGCTCCAAGGCCACCGACGACGCCCTGGTGCTCACCCCGCCGCGCCTCCTGACCCTGGAGCAGGCCATCGAGTTCATCGCGGAAGACGAACTGGTCGAAGTGACCCCGAGATCCATCCGCCTGCGCAAGAAGGTCCGCGACTACTCCAACCGCAAACGGGTCGAGCGGATCGAGGAACGGGAAGAAGAGCGGGAACAGGAATAGTCGCTCAGCGGGACCCGTTGACGGAGGAATTGAGGTCCAGGTCCGACGGGCCGGCGAGGGGCAGGGTGAAGTAGAAGGTCGACCCCCGGCCCAGCTCGCTGGTCAGCCAGGTCTCCCCCTGATGCAGGCCCACGAGCTGCCGGGTGAGATAGAGCCCCAGGCCCACCCCTTCCCGCCGCCGCCCTTCCTGCGAAACCTGCACGAAGCGGCTGAACAGGCGCTTCTGGTCCTCCTCGGATATGCCGCAGCCCGTGTCCAGCACCGAGAACACCGCGCGCCCGGCCGTGGCGGCGGAGCCCACGGCCACGGATACCTCGATCCGGCCGCCCTCGGGGGTGGACTTGATCGCGTTGGAAAGGAGGTTGTTGAGCACCTGCACCACGCGGTTGTAGTCCGCCAGCACACGGATGCCCTCCACGTCCGGCGCCGCCGCGAAGGAAACGTCGATCTTCTTTGAGGAAGCCCACGGCCGCAGGCTCTCCACCGCTTCGCGGGCGATGCGCGCCGCGTCCGTGGGGAGCGGCCGCACGGTCATGGCGCCGGATTGGATCTTCGAGAAATCCAGGATCTCATCGATCATCTGCCGGAGCCGGACGCTGTTGCGGCGGCTGATGTCCAGGAACTTGCGCTCCTGGGGGCCGAGCTTGTCCGAGCTCAAGGTCTCGATGAGTTCGATGGAGGAGCAGATGGCCGAGAGCGGCGCCTTCAGCTCGTGCGTCATGTTGGCCGCGAACTCGTCCTGCATGCGGACGGCTTCCCGGAACTTGGCCGCGTCCGGCAGGACCCCGTAGGTGCCGACCACGCGCCCGGATTCATCCTGGACGAGCGCCATGGACTGGCGCATGGCGTCCACCACATCCTCCTCGCCGGCGACGCTGACCTGCCCCGTGGGGTCCTGTTCGGGGTCCATCACCATGTCGCGCGACAGTGAAGCCATCTGCTCCCCGGGGTCCACGCTCTCCAGGAGATGCTTGCCGGCCACCTCGCTCAATCTCTTGCCCACGATCTGCTCGGCGGCCGGATCCATGGTCAGGATGCGCCCATCCTTGTCCACCACCACCTTGCCGACCGACACCGCCCCGAGCACCTGTTCGGTCCGGGCCATCTGGCTGACGACCTGCTGTTTCTCTAGGCGGATCACCCGGGTCGCCTCGGAGACCCGGCGCTGCAGGGCCTCCTTGACCGTCTGCACCATCTCCGCGTAGATGCGGCCCTGTTCCCCGGGATCGCTGACCGCCTTCTCGACCAAGCCCTGCACGAGACGGCCGAACCCGCCCGCGGATACGGGCTGCGCTCCGGGAGTCCCCCCTGGACCCGAAGGCGCGGGCGCCGCAGCCGGGCCGGCTCCCTGACCCGCTCCCGGACCCGTTCCCTGGCCCGCTCCCCCGACCACGGGAGCCCCGCCCGGACCTCGGCCGGCTCCTCGAGCCGCCGGAGCCGCAGCCGGACCCGTGCCCCGGGACGCAGGCACCGCCGCCGGAGCCGGAGCCCGGGTCACGACGGGGGCCGGAGTCGGGACCGTCTCCGGACGCGCCGCGGGGAGCGCGGGCCGCGGAGGCGCGGCGCGCTGCCGCCAGGGCTGCACCGGCGGCTCCACCGGGGTTTCCTTGCCCGCGACCTTGGCGTAGCGGCTGGCGTTGATGCTGATGTTGCGCACGCCCTTCTGCTCCAGGTAGTCCGCGGGTCGGACGCCGGACTCATCCGGCGAGTCCAGGGCCGCGAGTCCGCAGAGAGCGGCGAACTCATAGGGGAAGACCGTGCCCTGGAAGGTCATGGACTCGATCCCCTGCTTCTTGTAGATGCCCTGGAGTATCTCGGCCGGGCCTTGTATGTCGCCCAGGACGATCCCGTTCATGATCCAGCGCCCGTCGACCCGGGCGAGGACGAGCTCCCGGCAGCGGAGCTGCCCGAACATGCGGCGCAGGGCGTTGGCGGCCTCCTCCAGTGTCGCGTTGGCGACCGGATGGCCCGGCTTGTACAGCGCGCTGAGCTTCACGGCCTGGCCGAACGAGGTCAGGAACTCGCGGCACGAAGCCAGGGCCTGGCGCGTGAGGTCCTGCCCCGCCTCCATGAGGCGGGACTCGACCTGCCGGCCCGGCGGCTTCGACTCAGGCATGGGTGGTACCCTTCTCCCCCAGCAGCACGATCGCATGGGCGATCAGCGGATCCTCCAGATAGATCTGCTGGGCCTTCAGCAGCGCCTTCACGGCCTGCTCCCGCCGGTCCAGCCGGTCCAGGACCATCGCCAGGTTGTAGTAGGCCAGGGAGTTCCTGGGGTTGAGCTGTACGGCCTGCATGAGATGCATGAGGGCTTCGTTCAGACGCAGCTCATCGCAGAGCACCACCCCCAGGTCGATGTGCGCTCCGACATGCCGGGGGTCCATCTCCAGGGCGCGCTGGATGGATTCGTCGGAGAGGCTGTAGCCGAAGGCGCGCCAGCGCTCGTACCAGGTGTGCGCGTCCTTGGGGTCCAGCTCGAGCGCGGCCAGCACCTCCGCGCGCCGGCGGTCCGCGTCGCTGTTCTCGCCGCGCCGGAGCGCGACCGCCATGGCGCGGTGGGAGTCCGCGCGGTCGGGGGCCAAGGACAGGGCCTTCTCCGCGTGCTCGAACGCCAGGCGGTAATAGCTGCGGCTCTCCTGTCCGCCGATCTCCCGGCGGAAGCCCCAATAGGAATAGGCTTCCGACAGGCCCGCGTGCGCGGGAGCGAAGCCCGGGGACTTGGCCAAGGCCTGGAGGTACTGCGCCACGGCCTCCGCGTAGCCTTCCAGGTCGAACAGCCGGAGGAAACGGCCCCCCTCGGCCACCAACTCGGTCGGCCCGTTCGCGGGGCCCGGCACCGGCTTGATATCCGCTTCGATCATTGTTTCCATGGCTCACTCCGAGAGGATCACCTTTAGCGCCTCGGCCAGCGACGTCTCCCCCCGCTCCACCGCGCACAGGGCCGCTTCCCGGAGAGGCACCATCCCCTCCTTCACGGCCAATTCGCTCAACAGATCCATGCTGCAGGCGCCCAGGATGGCCTGGCGCATCTCGCGCGTCCGGATGGGCATGACCTCGAAGATGGGCTTGCGGCCGGAGTACCCGGTCTGGCTGCACTCCTTGCAGCCCACGCCCCGGAACACGTCCTTGAGCCGCGCGGACTCCTCGTCGGTGAGGAGGCGCTTCTCGTCCAGCGAGGTCCCGACCCGCAGCTTGCAGGAGGGGCACAACACCCGGATGAGGCGCTGGGCCACCACCAGCCGCACGCTGGCCGCGATGAGGAAAGGAGCGATGCCCATGTGCGCGAGGCGGGTCACGGTGCCGGGAGCGCTGTTGGTGTGCAGAGTGGAGAGCACCAGGTGCCCCGTGATGGAGGCTTTCACCGCGATCTCCGCGGTCACCAGGTCGCGGATCTCGCCGACCAGCATGATGTCCGGGTCCTGGCGCAGGAAGGCGCGCAGGGCGGTCTCGAAGGTGAGGCCGATGGCCGGCTTCACGTGCACCTGGGTGATGCCGGGGAGGCGGTACTCCACCGGATCCTCCGCCGTGAGGATATTGGTCTCCGGCTTGTTGACCTGAGCCAGCATGGTGTAGAGGGTAGTCGTCTTGCCGCTCCCCGTGGGGCCGGTGGCCAGGATGAGCCCGTGCGGGTTGGCCAGGGACCGCTCCGCGCACTGGCGGTCGCGCTCCGAGAGGCCGAGGTCGCCCACGGTGGCGTGGATCTTGTTGCTGCCGAGGATGCGCATGACGATCTTCTCGCCGTAGGTGCTGGGCAGGGAGCTCACCCGGAACTCCACCTTCTGGTCGTGGATGGTGGCCCGGAACTGGCCGTCCTGGGGGATGCGGCGCTCCGTGATGGAGAGGTCCGACATGATCTTCACCCGGGCGACCAGGCGCGCGGTGAGCGAAGAGGGGAGGGCCGAGAGGTTCTGCAGGGCCCCGTTCACCCGGACCCGCACCGAGAGCTGCTTCTCCTGGGGTTCGATGTGGATGTCGCTCGCCCCCATCTCCACGGCCCGCAGGAGGATGTGGTTCACGCGGCTGATGAGGGGCGACTCCTTGGCCATCACCTCGAGGCTGTAGTCCTCCCCGGCGACCTCCTCCTTGGATTCCTTCTCGATATCGAGGAGCAGAGCGTCCGCCTCGTTGAGGTCCTCCTCCTCCAGGGTGGCGAGGTCCGGGACCTCCGAGCCCCGCCCTCGCGACGCGGCGGCCGGCGGCTCGGCCGGGGCCGAGGGCGGCGGGGCGGGCTCCAGACGGCCGACCCCGTATTCCCGGACCGGCGCGGGCTTCGGCGCCGGAGCGGCGGGGGGCGGGGGCTCGGCCGACGGCGCGGGCCGGGCCGAGGGCGCGGGCCGGGCCGAGGGCGGCACGGGGCGGCCGACGATCCGCACCACGGACTCCAGCAGCTTCTCATTGGACACCGGCTTCTCCAGGAAATCACTGATGTCGAGCCCCATCCCCTTGAGGTGGCGGCGGTTGGGAGCGCCCGTGAACATGATGATGGGGGTGTGCCGGGTGTCGTCGTTGCTGCGCAGGGCCTGGATGACCTCGTAGCCGTTCTTGTGGGGCATGTTGAAATCCAGGACCACGAGGTCGAAGCGCTGGCGTGTGGCCAGGGCGATGGCGGCGGCGCCGTCCGCCGCGACCGTGACCTCATAGCCGCTCGTTTCGAGTATGTACTGCACCACGTCCCGGTAGTCCTTCTGGTCGTCGGCCACCAGCACGCGGGGAGCCGGCCGGGGCTCGGCGACGACGGGCTCGGGCGGCGCGACGGGGGCCGGCGGAGGCGGAGGCGGGGGCGGAGCGGGCTGGGGCGGAGGCGGCGCGGTCAGGATGCCGACCGAACCCAGCGGAGCTCCCCCGAGCAGGTCGTCCAGTTCGGTGAGGAGCTTCGCCGTGTCGAGTTCCATCGCCATGCTTGGAGCCTCCGGGCTCCGAGGATAGTATGGGCCCGACCCCTCTCATCCGCCTCAACGGACTCTCAAGAGGCGGTCAATATGCGGGGATTCGGCTAGCGGTAGTTCTCGAACTGGAGCTGGAGCTTGAAGTCCTGCCCTTTCAGGAAGGAGATGGCCTCTTGGAGCACGTCCTTGGAGCGGCTGGAGACGCGGACCTGGTCGCCCTGGATCGCGACCTGGGCCTTGAGCCCGGCCTTCTTCACCGCGGCCACGATCTCGCGCGCCTTGTCGGAGGGGATGCCGCTGATGATCTTGACCTTCTGCCGGGCCGTGCCGCCGAGGGCGGCCTCGATCTTCTGGGGCTCGAAGTTCTTGAGCGGCATGCAGCGCTTGGCCATGCGCATGCAGAGGACGTCGTAGACCGCGCCCACCTTGTACTCGTCGCTGGATTGGATGATGATCTCGAGCGCCTTCGGGTCCAGCTCGATGTTCGAGTTCGTGCCCTTGAAGTCGAAGCGGTTCACGATCTCCTTGAGGGCCACCTGGATGCACTCCGAGACGAGGTTCAAGTCCACCTTCGATACCACATCGAACGAGTAGTCGTTGGCCATATGCGTTCGCGCTCCTTTCCTACTTCGCCATGGGGATGTTGAGCCGCTTGGCCTTGGCGACCTTCCGCGCCAAGGGGTACCCGGCGTCCGCGTGCCGGGCCACGCCGAGGCCCGGATCGTTGGTGAGTACGCGCTCCAGCCGCTCGGCCATCTTCCGGGTGCCGTCGGCCACGCACACCTGCCCCGCATGCAGGGAGTAGCCCATGCCCACGCCCCCGCCGTGGTGGAAGCTGACCCACGAGGCGCCGGAGGCGGTGTTGAGCAGGGCATTGAGCACCGGCCAGTCCGCGACCATGTCCGAGCCGTCGGCCATGCCCTCGGTCTCCCGGTAGGGGCTGGCCACCGAGCCGCAGTCCAGATGGTCCCGGCCGATGACGATGGGCGCCGACACCTTGCCCTTGCGCACCAGCTCGTTGATGCGCAGGCCCATCTCGGCGCGCGCGCCCAGGCCCAGCCAGCAGATGCGCGCCGGCAGGCCCTGGAAACGCACCTTCTCCGCGGCCAGCTTCACCCAGCGGGCCAGGGACCTGTCCTTGGGGAAGAGTTCCAGCACGGCCTGGTCCGTGGCCGCGATGTCCTTGGGGTCCCCGGAGAGCGCCGCCCAGCGGAACGGACCCTTCCCCTCGCAGAACAGGGGCCGGATGAAGGCGGGGACGAAGCCGGGGAAATCGTAGGCGTCCTTGACCCCCTGGCCGAAGGCCATGGTGCGGATGTTGTTGCCGTAATCGAAGGTGACTGCGCCCTGCTTCTGCAGGGCCAGCATGCCCCGCACGTGCTCGGCGATGGACTGGAGGGCGCGCGCCTCGCAGCCCTTGGGATCGCGGAAGCGGAGCGCGGCGGCCTCCTCCAGGCACAGGCCCTTGGGGACGTAGCCGTGCAGGGGGTCGTGCGCCGAAGTCTGGTCCGTGAGCAGGTCGATGCCCACCCCGCGCCGGGCCAGTTCGGGGATGACTTCGGCGGCGTTGCCGACCAGGCCCACCGAGAGGGGCTTGCGCTCCTTCTTGGCGCGCAGTACCGCTTCCAGCGCCCGGTCGAGCGAGGTCTCCATGCGGTCGATGTAGCCGGTGTCCAGGCGCTTCTGGATGCGCGCGGGATCCACCTCGATGCCCAGGAAAGCCGCGCCGTTCATGGTCGCGGCCAGCGGCTGGGCCCCGCCCATCCCGCCCAGGCCCGCGGTGACCAAAAGCCGGCCCTCGAGGGTCCCCCCGAAATGCTTGCGCCCGGCCTCGGCGAAGGTCTCGTAGGTACCCTGGAGTATGCCCTGCGTGCCGATGTAGATCCAGGAGCCGGCCGTCATCTGGCCGTACATCATGAGCCCCTTCTTCTCCAGCTCGTCGAACACTTCCCAGGTCGCCCAGCGGCCGACCAGATTCGAGTTGGCGATGAGCACGCGGGGGGCGTGTTCGTGCGTGCGGAACACCCCCACCGGCTTGCCCGACTGGACGAGCAGGGTCTCGTCGTCCTTCAGGGCGCGCAGGCAGGCGACGATCTTGTGGTAGCACTCCCAGTTGCGGGCCGCGCGGCCGCGGCCGCCGTAGACCACGAGGTCCTCGGGGCGCTCCGCGACCTCGGGGTCGAGGTTGTTCATGAGCATGCGCAGGGCGCCTTCCTGCTGCCAGCCCTGGCACGACAGCGTCCGGCCGCGCGGAGCGCGGATCACCGCTTCCTTCATCGTCATGGCCATGGGAATCCTCCCCAACCCCTGCGCCTCAGCGCTCCACCGCCACGGCCACCGCCTCGCCGCCCCCGAGGCAGATGGATGCGATGCCGCGCTTCAAGTCCCGGCGCGCCAGCGCGTGGACCAACGTCGTCAGGATGCGGGCGCCGCTGGCCCCGATCGGATGGCCCAGGGCCACGGCGCCGCCGTTCACGTTGAGCTTCTCCCGGGACAGGCCGGTCTCCTGCATGACCGCGAGCGCGACCACCGAGAAGGCTTCGTTCACCTCGAAGAGGTCCACTTCCCCGAGCTTCCAGCCCGTCTTCTCCAGGAGCTTCTTGATGGCGAAGGCGGGGGCGGTCGTGAACCACTCCGGCTCCTGGCTGAAGGTGGCCCAGCCCGCGATCCGGGCCAGGGGCTTCCTGCCGCCCAGCCGCCCGGCGCCGGCCAGGACCAGGGCCGCGGCCCCGTCGTTGATCTTGGACGCGTTGGCCGCGGTGATGGTGCCGTCGGCCTTGAAGGCGGGCTTGAGGCGGCCCATCTTCTCCAGCTTGGCGCGCTTGGGCTCCTCGTCCTCGGAGAGCTCCGCCAGGGGGACGAGCTCCGTGGCGAAGGCGCCCTCTTCCTGGGCCTTGAGAGCGCGCCGGTAGGTCTCCACCGCGTATTCATCCTGGGCCTGCCGGCTGAAGCCTTTCTGCTCCGCGCAGAGCTCGCCGCAGATGCCCATGTGGACGTCCTTGTAGGGGTCCCAAAGTCCGTCATGGACGATGGAGTCGATGAGCTTGCCGTGTCCGAGCCGGTACCCCGAGCGGGCCGCCGCGAGCAGGTAGGGGGCGTTGCTCATGGACTCCATGCCGCCCGCCACGACGATGTCCGAGTCCCCGGTGAGTATGGACTGCCCTCCCATCATGACGGCCTTCATCCCCGAGCCGCAGACCTTGTTCACGGTGGTCGCGCCCGCGGCGATGGGGAGACCCGCGCCGATGGCCGCCTGGCGGGCGGGAGCCTGTCCCATACCGGCCCCGACCACGTTCCCCATGATGACTTCTGAGACGTCGCCGGGCTGGACCCCGGCCGCGGCCACGGCGGCCGCGATGGCCTTGGCCCCGAGCTGGGGCGCCTTGTAGCTGGCCAGCGCCCCGCTCAACGAGGCAATGGGGGTGCGCTTGGCGCTGAGGATGAACACTTCTGGCATCGGGATCCTCCCGGACGGCGTTTTTCCGCTTCCGGAGGAGTATAGCAAAACCCAAAAGGCCCAACCCGGGGGCCCCCGCCCGCCTGGAACCAATGCCGCCCCTTCCGGGACCCTTGGACCCACGTACGCCCCGGACTCTTTCCTTATAGTATGGGCATGAAGACGTTGAGCGCGCTGTTAGCCTTTTCGCTCGCCTTCTTCTCGGCCAGCCCGGGCGCCGCGGCCGCCTTCACCCAGGTCGTCCGCTCCGCGCCCGCGACCGCCCCCATGGTCCAGCTCTCCCCCCTGGGCCTGGGCGCTCCCATCAGCCCGACCCTCTCTCCGCTGACCGGTCCCCTATCCGCCGCTGCCCTTTCCGTCCCCGCTTTGACCCCGGCTCCGATGCTCGCCCCTGTGGCCGTCCTTTCCGCGAGCGGAATAACGGCGCGCTTCAAGGACGGCGGCCCCGTGGCCGCCGCCGCTCCGATCCAGGCCCGGACCGCCCTGGGCGCTCTGTCCTCGGGAGTCCGGAGCATCGGCCGCTCCCAGGACTCCGGCCGGGCGGCCGCCCTCGAATCGCTCTTCACCGGGGCCAAGGTCCGCGGCTCCATCGGCGACGCGGTCGAGGCCGCCGGTGCCGAGACCTCTGGTCGGAGCTCCCTCGCCGCACCCCTCACCCCCGAGGCCCTGGAGGCCGTCGCCGGCGACACGAAGAAGCCCCTGGCGGAGCGCCAGGCCGCCGTCGCCGCCATCGCCAAGCTCGGCGGCGAGACCGCCCCGGCCTCCCTCGGCCGGGTCGCAGATGCCAACCCCGAGGGCGGACCGGAGGACTACGAGGTGCATCGCGCCGCGCTCAAGGCCCTCGCCGATGGCTTCGGCACGGTGCGCTCCCTGCGCCCGGTGAGCCGCGCCCACGCGGACGCCATACTGGTCAAGCTCGCGGAACAGAAGCCCGCGCTGGCCGTGTTCGATTTCGACGACACTTTGGAACCCTGGAAGGCCAAGGCCACCCCGGAGACCGGCGCCGCGCTCAAGGCGGCTTCCGACGCCGGGGTGCGGGTCGCCATCCTGACCAACCGGCCGGCCGAGAAGGACGGCAACGGCCCCACGATCCTGAACTCGCTCGAGACCCTCGCGCCGGCGCAGAAGGCGGCCGTCACGGTGGCGGGCCGCGCCGGCGCCGAGATGGTCCAATACGACGCCCAGGGCCGCCCGGCGCTCGTGGAGCGCCTCGCGGCCTGGACCCCGGCCGAGCGCGCCATCCTCGACGCGGTCTCCAAGGCTTTGGGCGAACGCTTCGGCACGGCCGAAAACCAGGGGCAGACCGGGGGCAACACCGAGTACTCGTATTTCCGCAACCTCCCTATCGGCATCACTCAGGCCACGCTGGACGCGGCCATCGCGTTCTTGGGGCAGGAACTCGCGCAGTCCGGCCTGCCGGGGCTCCACGTCACGGGCCGCTTCGCCCAGCGCCCGGACCTCCCGCCCTACGTGCAGATCTCCAAGATCGACAAGCAGCGCGGCATGGACACGCTGGCCACCCAGCGCTCGGCCTACGAGCGGCTGGCCGACCTGCGGGCCCTGGGGCTTCCGGCCCGGGCCGCGGCCAAGGCCCTTTCCTGGCTCAAGAAGATCCCGGAGGCTCGGATCCCCGCCGCGCGGACCCTGGTCGTGGGCGACCAGTTCTTCGGGGGCCGCTCCGCCGACGCCGAGATGGCCAAGGCCGCTCCGGGGGCCCTGGTGGTCTCGGTGGGCGGCAAAGCCGACCCCCGTCTTGAGAACATCTTCGTGTGGCCCAGCCGGGCCCACGCCGGCTCCATGGAGCTTCTGGGCGCCATGGCCCGCAAGTCGGACGGGGGCTTCAACAAGAAGGCCGTCGTCGGGCTCTTCCTGGGACGCTCTCTCTCCATAGCCTCCTTCATACTGACGGGCATCGCCTATCCCTTCATCGCCGGCCCCGCCGTGGGCTGGGCGACCTTCGGCACTTTGATGGCGCTCGGACCGCTGGCCGCGATCGCCACGGGACCGCTCAACGGGGCCCTGGCCGACAAGTTCTCGGCGCGGACCTCGATGACTTTGAACATGGCCATCCGCGCCATCTTGGCGCTGGCCCTCCCCGCCTTCTCCTATTTCGGGATCCTGAACTTCTGGACCCTGCTCCTCGCCTCCATCGCCAACGGCTGGGCCCTCTCCGCCTCGATGACGACCGAGGGCGCCTACGTCCGGCGTTTGGCCGGAAAGCATCAGAACTCGGTGCAGGCGCTCGTCTCCATCAACTTCGTCGTCCTGCAGGTCCTGCTCGGCCTGCTGATCGGCGTGGGCTCCCTCATCGACTCCTGGAACCCCGTGACCCCCTTCCTCATCTCCGCCGCGGTCCACGCCTTCATCATCGTGCCGCTCATGTTCCTCACGATGCCGGCCGACAAGCCCGCCCCGGCCGCGCAGGGAGCGCCGCGCACTTTGGACCGGACCCTCGCCGCGGCCAAGGGCTTCGTCCGGCGCTACTGGAAGGAGATGCTCCTCACGGCCGCGGCCGTGGCGTCCTACCCGTTCATCCATTCGGCGCTCCCCATCGCCGTCGCCTTCTTCACCTGGGTCCTGCGCTCGGGCACGGTGAAGGCCCTGCGCGCCGGCGACTACCGTGAGGTCTCCCCTCGGGAGAAGGAAGTGGCCGCGGAACTCCAGGGCCGCGAAGGTCAGGACGACGCCGAGACGCGGGCGCTCCGCTCCGAGGCCAAGGCCTGGAAGGGCCGGCAGTTCAAGACCATACTCTTCTCCGCGGGACAGGCCGTGATGACCTATCCCTTCCAGAACTTCGCCTTGCCCCTCATCGCGGTCATTTTGGTCGGTGCCGCGGGCAAGGGCCTGATCTTGGGCCAGTTCCTGGGCGCCATGTACTTCGGCAACCTGATCGCGAACTCCTCGCAGGCGAAGCTCCCGGACCTGCGCCTGCCCCTCCTAGGGCGACTCCCCGGCCAGCGCATCGTGCAGGGCGGGGTCCTGGCCATGGCCGCCGCCTGGCTCTACACCGGGCTCGTTCCCGGCAGCCTCCTGGCCGCGGCGGCCGCGGTGGCGGCGGCGGCGGCCATGATGTGGTTCGCGGGCAAGGTGACGCACCGGGGCTGGATCCGGATGCTGGGGCTGGGCCTGGCCGCCTTGACCCTGCCCGCGTCGGTCTGGTTCTTCCCCGGCCTCCTCCCCTTCCTGAACGTCAAGACCGCCATGATGCTGGCCATGCTGGCCTACGGCTTCTTCGTGGGGCCGTCCGCGGTCTCTTTGGGGATCTACCAGCAGAACAACACGGACAAGAAGCACCTGGGCAAGGTGTTCGGGTCCGGCTCCTCGTTCTTCAACACCTTCAACTCTCTGGGCTACGGACTGCTGTCCCTGGCGGCCGGGGCCTTCTCCCCGGCCTTCCCGGCCCTGTTCGTCCCGCTGGGGCTCGCCTACCTGCTGGGCGGCTGGCTCTTCCACCGGGCCCCCGCGAGACTGCCCGGCCTGCCGGAGTCCTCCTTCAAGAAGGCGGCGGACCGGGACTAGGAAAGGACAGGGGTCCCCGATCCGGCTAAGCAACTGTGCCCGGGCACACTTCTTGAAAGGCTTCTGGCCTCCTGCCGCCGACTAGGCTGGGACGGGGGTCCCCGGTTCCGCGGGAGCGGCGGACGGCTCCACGCGGGGCAACGTGAAGTGGAAGCGGGAGCCCTCACCGGAAGCGCTCTCGACCCAGATCCGCCCTTTCTGCCGCTTCATGATCTCCTTGCAGATGGCGTTGGCAGGTGCCGATCTTCGACGGAGCCGGCCGGGAGCTAGCCGAGCGAGGTCAAGCCGTTCTGGATGGCGTACTTGGTGAGGCCCGCCACGGTCCGTATGCCGAGCCGGCGGGAGAGGTGGTCGCGATGCGCTTCCACCGTGCGGACGCTGATGCCGAGCTTGGCCGCCACCTGCTTGTTGGCCAGCCCGGCGGCCACGAGGGAGAGCACTTCCTGCTCGCGCCCGGTCAACGAGCGCGGCCGGACCCGGCGGGGGGCGGCCTTGGATTCCGGGGAGAGGATCGCGTCGGTCATGTCGGCCGGGAAGGACAGGCCGCCCTGGGCGAGCCGCTGGATGGCCTGGACGAGATGCGCCGTGGGCTCGTCCTTCACCACGTAGCCGTGCGCCCCGCAGCGGGCCATGCGCACCACGTACTGCTCGCTGGAATGGATGCTGAAGGCCAGGAGCTTGGCGTCCGGGACGGCCTTGCGCAGGCGGCGGGCCAGTTCGCCCCCGTCCATGGACGGAAGGCTGATGTCGAGGACCACGACCTCGGGGCGCAGCTCTTTCGCCTTGCGCAGCGCGTCGGCGGCGTTGGCGGCATCCCCCACTACGACGATGTTCTTCTGGCTGGAGAGGTAGGCCCGCACGCCTTCACGGACGACCGGATGGTCGTCCACCAAGAACACCCGGATCTGTCCCCGTTTCCGCAGTGTCACTGCCGCCCCCTCCTTGAATTATGATACAGGAAATCCCCTTTCTTCGCCACGGGCGCCGTCACGCCATCGTCAACGGCAGGCGGACGACGAGTTGGGTCCCCTGCTTCGGCGCCGAGAACAGCGCCAAGGTACCTCCCAGGGACTCGGCCCGCTCCTGGATGTTGGCGAGCCCCGCGCCGCGCATGCCGCCGCGCCGCCGCCGTGAGCGCGGCCGGAACCCGGTCCCGTCGTCCACGATGGAGAGCTCGATGCGGCCGCCCTTGCGGGAGAGCCGGATGGCGGCGCTCGTCGCGCGGGAGTGGGCGGCGATGTTGGCGAGGGCCTCTTGAATGATGCGGAACAGGGGCAGAGCGATATCGGCAGACAGCCCGCTGGGCAATCCACGGCACTCCACGGAGACGGGCAAGCCCCGCCCCTCCGAGAATTCCTGGCAGTGGGTGCGTACCGCCGCGGCCAGGCCCATGGCCTCCAGTTCCGGGGGCATCAGGTTCCAGGAGACCCTCCGGACCTCCGCCACCGCGCCGTCCAGGAGGTCCGCTACCTTGAGGGCCCGCTTAGCCCCCCGGGGAGCAGCGGCGGCCAGCTCCGCGGCCAGGGAATGCAGGCTGTATTTGGCCCCGGAGAGGATCTGGCCGACGCCGTCGTGCAGGTCGCGGGAGAGGCGCTTGCGCTCGGTTTCCTGCGCCGCCACGATGCGGGCATGCACGGACTGCAGTTCCTTCTCGCCCCGCTTCCTGGCCGTGATGTCGGTGAAATGGCAGAGGCTGGCCGGCCCCTCGGGCAGGAGGAGCGAACCTACCTGCATGGAGACGGGGAAGGCGGAGCCGTCCTTGCGGCGGACCACGGTCTCGAAATCGCTCGGGGCGGCGTCCCCCGCCAGCCGGCGCCGGTGCTGCTCGGCCATCCGGGCGGCGCACTCCTTCGCGACGAACGCGGCCAGCGGCCTCCCGACCACCTGCTCGGCACAGCGGTAGCCGAAAAGGCTGAGGAAGGCCTTGTTGACCAACACCATCCGCCCCTCCCGGATAACGCAGATGGCGATGGGAGAAGCCTCCACTAGAATCCGGAAGCGCGACTCGCTCTCGCGCAGCGCCGCGTCGGCGCGCATCTGGTCGGTGATGTCCTGGGCCATGCCCTCCACGGCCACGACGCGGCCGGCCTCGCCCGATACCGGGGTCTCCAGCACTCTCAGCCAATGGCGGCTGCCGTCCTTATGGAATATCTCGACCAGATAGGGAGGCTGCTGCTCCCCCCGGATGCTCCGATCGGTATGGGCCACCACTTCACGGTTGACCGGGTTCTCGGTAAGGTAGGCGCTGTAGTGGGTCAGGAACTCCTTCTGCGTATAGCCGAGCACAGACCGGATGGAAGGGCTCAGGTAGGAGAAGACCCCGTCGGTCCCGTGCCGGTAGAAGAAGTGGTCCGCCTGCAGATTCTCCACCAGGCGCCGGAACTTCTCCTCGCTGGCTTTGAGGACGGCCTCGGCCCGCTTGCGCTCGGTGATGTCGCGGACGATGGAGAGCACCTGGCGCCGCCCCTGCAGCGTGAAGACTCGGCTCGAGACCTCGACCGGGATGCGCGTCCCGTCCTTCTTCTTGTGGAGCATCTCGAACACGCAGCGGCCCGTCGCGAGCATGGTCCCGATGGCCTGCTCCCGCGCCGCGTCCATGCCGCCGACGTCGAGTTCGACCGGGGACATCCGCAGCAGTTCTTCCCGCGTGTAGCCGTACCGGGAACACGCGACCGCGTTGACCTGGGTGAAGGGGCCCGGCCTCTTCCGGGAGCCGAGCTCGTGGACGAAGACCGCGTCGTTGCCTGTCTCGAACAGCATCCGGAACTTCTCTTCGCTCTCCCGGAGGGACTCCTCCACCCGCCGGCGCTCGCTCACGTCGCGCAGGGTCGCGGAGAAGCCGATGAGCCGCCCCCGGGGGTCACGCAGCGGCGCGACGGCGACGCTGACGTAGACCATGGAACCGTCCTTCCGGATCCGCCGGGTCTCGAGCTCCGCGCGCCCTTCCCGTGCGGCCCGGCGCACCGTGGCCAGAAGCTCGTCGCGCAGGGGCGGAGGCGCCAGCAGGGTGACCGGCTTGCCGATGATTTCCGTCTCACGGTACCCGAAAATCCGTCGGGCGGCCGGATTCCAGGTCCGCACCCTGCGGCGCAGGTCCACGCTGAGGATCGCGTCGCCGTGGGATTCGACGATCCGGGCCAGCCGCTGGGCGGTGCGCTGGGCCTCCTCGGTCTCCAGGACCTGGCCGGAAGCCGCGATGTCGCGGATGGACGGGCCCGCCCGCCGGCGCCTCACGGGAACCTCCCGGCGGCCAGCAGCCGAACCTCTCGATGACGGAAACAGCCGGTGAGATGGTCGTTGACCATGCCCACGGCCTGCATATGGGCGTAAAGGATGGTGGAGCCGACGAAGCCCATGCCCCGGGACTTGAGGTCCCGGCTGAACGCATCGGACTCCGGAGACGTCGCGGGGAGCCGGTCCAGGCGGGTCCAGCGGTTCTGTATGGGCCTGCCGCCCACGAACCTCCATTGATAGGCGCTGAAGGAGCCGAACTCCTCCTGGATGCGCAGAAAGACCTTGGCGTTATGGACCGCGGCGCGGATCTTGAGGCGGTTGCGGATGATGCCCGAGTCTTGGAGCAGGCTCCGGATCCGGGGCTCGCCGAAGCGGGCGACCTTCCGCGGATCGAACTCCGCGAAAGCGCGGCGATAGCCGTCGCGACGGCGCAGGATGGTCAGCCAGCTCAGGCCGGCCTGGGCGCCCTCCAGGACCAGGAACTCGAAGAGCTTCCGGTCATCGGTCCTCGGGACGCCCCACTCGCGGTCGTGATAGGCCGCATAGTCGGGATGTCCCAGACACCATGGACAGCGCCGCTTCCCGTCCCCCACCATCCCCCCTTCCCTCTTTTATTTCAACTATACCACACCGCGCGCGCCAAGATGCCGGCCCCGGCCGCGCAGGCACCGCCCAGCCAGAAGCCCAGCCAGGAGTAGTCCAAGCGCAGCCGCGAGCGCAGGAGATAGGCGGCCCACGCCAGGGCCGCCGGAACGGCCCAGCCCCACGGCCCCGGGAGCAGGAAGGCCGCGAACACGAGGGTGCGCTCGGTCCCCGCCACCCAGCGCTCGTCGAGGACGGGCGGCGGGCTGTCGAACCGGTCCTTGTCCGCGTAGTACGCCAGTTTCGCCGCGACGCTGACGGCGAAGACCGCGAGGCAGGCGAGCACGGGCCATTTCTCGGGCAGGAAACCGCTCTCGTACCAGGGGTCGTGCACGGTCAGGAGCGTGCCCAGGACGGCCCCGTGGACGACCTGGTCCCAGAGGAAGAAGATCGTATTGTCCGGCGCCTTGTGCTTGAGGATGGCGAAGACGCGCCACTCGTCCTCGAGGTAGTGCGCGATGGTGACGAGGAGGACGCAGGTCCAGCCCTGGAAGCGGAACAGGCTCGTGTCCACCCACAGGTCGTCCAGAAACGGCCAGCACAGCAGGACGGAGGCCGCCAGGTGGATCGCGGCGTGCGCGACCATGCCCCAAGTCCCCTTCCGCTTCCAGGTGTCGACGAACTCCGACTGCAGGGGGAAGTCCGCGAGCAGGTGGCCCAGGAGCAGACGCCAGAAGAGGATCACGAGCCTCCCTCCTACTTAGAGGTCAGGTTGAAGACCGCCCAATCCTCGCGCTCGGGCGGCGGGATGGTGATGTAGTCCTCGCAGAGGCTCATGTAGAGCTTGGAGGGTTTGTCCTCGGGGAGCATGGCCAGGATCTTCTGAAAATCCCCCTTCGCGGGCTCGAACTGCCGCTTGAGGAACTTCTCCACGCCGGCGTTATAGAGGACCAGGGTCTCGGACCATTCCTTGGACAGGCTGCCCTTGCGGCCCAGCAGCTCGTGCACCCCGATGGGGATCGCCTTTCCCACCACGCGCACGCGCCCCAGGAAGCGGCTCTCCACGAAATCCTTGGCCTGCGCCAGGGTGTCGTCTGACGCCATCACGGTCGAGCCGAAAAACTTGTTGGCGCCCTCGAGCCGCGAGGCCAGGTTCACGTCGTCGCCGAGCACGGTGTAGGCCAGCTTGCGGGCGGAACCCGTGTTGCCCACGACGACCTCCCCGGAATTGAGCCCGATGCGCACCGCCGGCCTCTCCGGGATCGTGGGGTCCACGTATTCCCGGTTGAGGCGCTGGATGGTGTTCAGGCAGTCCACCGCGGCGAGGCAGGCCTTCTTGCGGTGCTCCGGCTCATCGATGGGCGCGTTCCAGAACGCCATGATGCAGTCGCCGATGTACTTATCCACCACGCCGTTGTTGCGCAGGATGTCGTCGGTCAGCGCGGACAGGTAGACGTTGAGGAACTGGATGAGGTTCTCGGGGGTCATCTTCTCCGAGATGGTGGTGAAGTGCGCGATGTCCAAAAAGAACATCGTCATGTCGCGCTTCTGCCCGCCCAGCTGGAGCTTGTCGGGATCCTTGACCAGGATGTCCACGACCTCGGGCGCGACGTACTGCCCGAACATCTGGCGCACCTCGCGCTTCTGCTGGTTTTCCAGCATCGCCTTGTGCACGATGAGCGCCAGGAAGACCCCCAGCAGGGTGACGGCCGGTCCCCAGAACTCCAGCACGTAGAGCTTGAGGAAGGCGTAATGGCACGCTCCCACCCAGCCCGCCATCAGCGCCACGAAGGCCCCGCCGGCCAGGAGCGCGTTCAGCCGCACGATGCGGTTGCCGAGCACCGCGGACAGGATGATGAGCAGGAAGACGACCCAGGTCGGGACGCTGCGCAGGTAGCGGCGGTTGAGGACGTTGTCGATGAAGTTGGCGTGGAAGAGCACCCCGGGGGTCGAGCCGTCGAAGGCGGTGGGGAAGTGGTCGAAGGCGCCCGAGGCCGTGGAGCCGACCAGGACGATGCCCCCCTTGAGCTGGACCTTCTCCGCCGCGTTGAGCTGGCGCTCGAGCACGCGCCAGGCGGGGATCATGGCGAAGCCCTCCTTGCCCGGGACCACGTGGGGCTTGAGGGTGCCGTCGTCCTGGGGGATGAGCTCGATGGTCTCCGGGCGGTTGCCCCTGAGGTTCAGGCGGATCTGGTTCGCGCCCACGAGCGCGACATAATCCTCGGGGCTCTTGCCCTCGAAGACCGACAGGACCTTGTGGCCGAAGGTGGCCTGCCGCTCCGGGTCGCTTACCCAGGTGTCGCGGAGCTGCTGGTCGCCGCTGCGCCCCATCATCAGGGGCACCACCCGGACGGACCCGTCGGGGTCGATGTACGCCTGGGTCACCAGGCCGAAGGACTTGACCACCTTGCGCAGCCTCTCGAACGGGAAGCCGAACGTCCACAGCGTCTTCTGCCGCCATTCCTCGGTGTCGCTCTGGACCGGACCGCCCAGGACGACCTTCTCCCCCGCCTCCTGGACCGCCTGGATGAGCGCCTGGTCCTCGGCCGGGGTCGAGGGGTCGAGGAACATGATATCGAAGCCCACCACCTTGACCCCGAGGGGCCAGAGCTCCTTCAGGAGCGTGCGATAGACGCCGCGGGGCCAGGGATAGGACCCCACCTTCTTCAAGGAGGTGTCGTCGATGGTGACCACCGTGATGCGGGCGTCCCCCTGCTCCATCCCCCGCCAGCGGTAGAGCTGGTCGATCCACGCGTTGTCGAAACGCTCGAACAGCATGAAGAACTGGGCCACCAGGACGATCAGGGTGAAGCCGATGGTGAAGCGCTTGGCGAAGACGGATACCTTGCGCTTCTTCTCTTCCTTCGTCGCGGGCTTCGGGGGCGTCATGATGTCACCTCTACAGGCCCATCTTACCAAAGAATGCGACCCAGCCGGGGAAGCGGGACAGGAGCCAGCCGGAGAAGCGCCCGTACCCCCCGGCCGCGAGGAACGCGCCCAGAAGGGCCAGGACCGCTCCCATGCCCTTCTCGATGGCGGGCAGGGCGGGCTTGACGCGGTTGAGTACCTTGGAGGAGCGCTCGACCGCCGCCGCGCAGAGGAGGAGGGGCACCGCGAAGCCCAGGGAGTAGACGCTCAACAGGAGGATCCCCTTGGCCGCGGAGCCGGAACGGGAGGCCAGGATCAGGATCCCGGCCAGGACGGGGCCCACGCACGGCGTCCACCCGGCGGCGAAAGCGGCCCCCACCAGGACGGAGCCGAAGAACCCCGCGGGCTTCTCCCGGAAGTGGACGCGCGCCTCACGGAATAGGAAATCCGCCTTGAGCAGGCCCGCCATCCACAGGCCCAGGAGGACCAGGACCCCGCCGCCGACCCGCTCGATCCAGACCCGGTAGCGGAACAGGAGCGACCCCAACAAAGACGCCGAGGCCCCCATGGCGATGAAGACCATGGAGAACCCCGCGATGAACAACCCGGCGTGGATCAGAGTGAGGCGCCGCGGCGTGCTCGCGCTCAGCTCCTGGAAGGTCGTGCCGGTGAGGTAGGCGAGATAGATGGGGATGAGCGGCAGGACGCACGGGGAGAAGAAGCTCGCCATCCCCGCCAGGAATGCGATCCCCAGCTCTCCCATCGGCCGCTGGTCCAGCCGGGCTCAGCCCGGCCGGCCCGCCAGACCCGCCATCGAAAGCGCCACGGCCTCGCCGATCCCGCTCAGGTTGTCGACCACGCGCACGCCGACGCGGCGCAGGGCCTCCACCTTGGCGGCGTGGCCGCCGGAAGCGCCCTCGATGATCGCCCCCGCGTGCCCCATGCGGCGGCCGGGAGGCGCGGTCTTGCCGGCGATGAAGGCGTAGACCGGCTTGGACATGTGGTTCTTGAAGAACTCGGCCGCTTCCTCTTCCGCGGAGCCGCCGATCTCTCCGATCATGACCACGGCCTTGGTGGCCTCGTCGCCCTCGAAGAGCTTGAGCATGTCGATGAAGTTGGAGCCCTGGATCGGGTCGCCGCCGATGCCGACCACGGTGGACTGGCCGATGCCCTGGCAGGTGAGCTGCCAGGCCGCCTCGTAGGTGAGCGTGCCGGAGCGCGAGACGATGCCCACGGGCCCGGGCTTGTGGATGAAGCCGGGCATGATGCCGACCCGGCACTCCTCGGGGGTGATGACCCCGGGGCAGTTCGGCCCGATGAGCCGGACCGCCTGGCCGGAGGCTTCGCGCCGCCGCAGTTCGGCCTTCACCCGGGCCATGTCGAGCACCGGGATGCCCTCGGTGATGCAGACGATGAGGCGGACCCCGGCGTCGGCCGCCTCCAGGATCGCGTCCGCGGCGAACGGCGGCGGGACGAAGATGAGGGAGACGTTCGCGCCCCGGGCGAGGACCGCCGCGCCCACCGTGTCGAACACCGGCAGGCCCAGGTGTTCGGAGCCGCCCTTGCCCGGGGTGACCCCGCCCACGACCTGCGTGCCGTATTCCAGCGAGAGCTTGGCGTGGAAGGTCCCCGTGGCCCCCGTGAAGCCCTGCACGATGACGCGCGAATTCTTGTCCACCAGGATGCTCATGACTTGCCTCCCACGGCGGCGACGGCTTTCTGCGCGGCGTCCCAGAGGCTGTCGGCCAGGGTCAACTTCAGCCCCGACTTCTTGAGGAGGGTCCGCCCTTCCGACACCCGCGTGCCCTCGAGCCGGACGACGAGGGGCACGGTCAGCTTCACCTTCTTGACCGCGGCCAGGACGCCCTCCGCGATGGTGTCGCAGCGCATGATGCCGCCGAAGATGTTGATGAGGACGACCTTCACCTTCTTGTCCTTCAGGATGAGCTGGAAGGCGCGGGTCACCTGCTCCGCGGTGGCGCCGCCGCCCACGTCCAGGAAGTTCGCGGGGCGGCCGCCGGCCAGCTCCACGGTGTCCATGGTCGCCATGGCCAGGCCGGCGCCGTTGACCATGCACCCGATCGTGCCGTCCAGGCCGATGTAATTGATGCCGACCTTGTGGGCCTCCCGCTCCAGGGGGGTGGCCTCCGGGTCCTTGCGCTGCGCCAGCGCGCCCTGGCGGAAGAGGGCGTTGTCGTCGGTCACGATCTTCGCGTCGAGGGCCACGAGCTTGCCCTGCTTGGTGATGATGAGGGGATTGACCTCCACGAGGGAACCGTCGAGGTCGAGGAACACCCGCGCCAGGGCCGTGGCCATGCGCACGAAGCTCCCCAGGAGCTCCGCGGGGATCCGGAGTCCGCCGGCCAGGCGCCGGGCCTGGAACGCTTCCAGGCCGCGCACCGGGTCCACGGGCTCCTTGAGGATGGCCTCGGGCCGGGTCCGGGCCAGCTCCTCGATCTCCATGCCGCCCTCGGCCGAGGCGATGACGACTGGACGGGCCCCCTTGCGGTCCATGACGATGGAAAGATAGATCTCCCGGACGATATCCGAGGACTTGTCCACGAGCACCTCGTGGACCTTGAGCCCCTGGGCCCCGGTCTGCTTGGTGATCAGGCGCATGCCCAGCATCTTGGCGGCGACCTCGCGGGCCTCCTGGGGGGTCTTGGCGAACTTGACCCCGCCGGCCTTGCCGCGGCCGCCGGCGAGCACCTGCGCCTTCAGGACCCAGGGTCCCTTCCCGGCGCGCTTGAGCGCGGCAGGCAAGCCGCGGGCGTCTCGGATGACCCCCCCGGTATCCGGCACGGGGATGTCGTATTTGCGGAAGATATCCTTGGATTCATATTCGAGGAGCTTCATAGGCTGGTATCTCCTTAAAAAAACGATACGACCCATATATTATAATATCGTCATGACCATGAAGAACAGGATCGAGGTGAAGATCGGAGGCTTCGGCGGCCAAGGCGTCATACTGGCCGGACAGATCGTGGGCAAGGCGGCCTCCCTCTTCGACGGGAAGCACGCCGCGTTCACCCAGAGTTTCGGCCCGGAAGCCCGGGGCAGCGCCTGCAGTTCCCAGGTGATCGTCTCCGCGGAGCGCATCCTCTACCCGTATGTGAAATTCCCGGACATCCTCGTGGTCATGTCCCAGGAGGCTTTCGTCAAGTTCTCCCCCGCGCTCAAGCCCGACGGGATGCTGATCTATGAGAAGTCCCTGGTGACCCCGGTGGACCTGCCGGCGTCGGTCCGCACCGCGGGCATCCCCTCGACCCAGCTGGCCGAGGAGCTGGGACGCCGCATCACCTCCAACATCGTCATGACCGGGTTCTTCGCCGCGGTCACCGGGATCGTCAGCGAGGAGGCCACGCGCAAGGCGGTCATGGACTCCGTTCCGAAGGGGACCGAGAAGCTGAACCTTGAGGCGTTCGAGAAAGGCTTCGCATATGGGCGCGCGCACGCGGCGCCGGCGGCCGCCGGCGCCGCCCAGAGGGGACACTGAGGCCGCCATGGATACACCGAACAAAGAGACGACTCCCGGGACCTCCCCCGCACCGCGCCGCGTGAAGCCCAAGCTGGTCGTGGACTGGGAGAGGTGCAAGGGCTGCGGCTTCTGCGTCGAATTCTGCCCCAAGGAAGCCCTCGACCTCTCCGGCGACTTCAACCGGAAGGGCTACCATCCGCCCGTGGTCGACGACGCCAAGTGCGTCGGCTGCAACATCTGCGAGCTGATCTGCCCCGAGTTCTCCATCTTCTGCAAGGACGCCGAGGGGGCGCCGGCGCGCAAGGGCAAGGAGCCGAAGAAGACCCACCTGGCCGAACCCCTGCTCCGGATGGACCGGATGCCCCACATCTGGTGCCCCGGCTGCGGCATCGGGACCACGGTCAACTGCTTCACCGTCGCGCTGTCCCAGTGCGGCATCCCCCGCGAGAAGATCGGCCTCGTCTCCGGCATCGGCTGCACGGGCCGGGTGGCGGGCTACGTGAACCTGGATTCCTTCCACACCACGCACGGCCGGGCCATCCCTTTCGCCACGGGCCTGGCGCTGGGCAACCCCGACATGAAGGTCGTCGTCTACAGCGGGGACGGGGACCTGACGGCCATCGGCGGCAACCACTTCATCCACGCCGCCCGGCGGAACATGAACCTGACGGTCATCCTGGTGAATAACTTCATCTACGGGATGACCGGCGGCCAGACCGCCCCGACCACGCCGATCGACGCGAAGTCCTCGACCTCGCCCTACGGCGCCTCCGAGCCGCCTTTCAACCTGGCCCACCTGGCGGAGACCTGCGGCGCGACCTACGTCGCGCGCTGGACCGCCCTGCACACCCGCCAACTGACCCGCGCCATGCAGGAGGCCCTCAACAAGAAGGGCTTCTCCTTCATCGAGATCATCGCGCCCTGCCCGACGCTGTTCCTCCGGCTCAACAAGCTGGGCGACGGCTTGAGCATGATGCGCTTCTTCCGGGACAACTCGGAGATCCAGAACGGGGCCGACACGCGCAGCGTGGCCATCCCCTACCAGGGGAAGATCGTCCTGGGGAAATTCGTGGACAAGGAAGAGCCCACCTGGCTCGACCGCATGAACAATCAGATGAGCAAGGCCCTGGGGACGCGGCACGTCCCCTATGGCGCCCCGAAAAAGGAAGGAGAGGCCAAGTCATGACCCGAACCCCCGCAGCAGTGCAGGCTCCCCTGGCCGGATTCACCGGCGCCGATCCCGCGGGCGTGGCGTCGGGCGATCACTTCATGGACGGCGACTTCGCCTGCGCCGAGGGCGCGCTGGCCGCCGGCTGCCGCTTCATCGCGGGCTACCCCATCACCCCCTCCACGGAGGTCGTGGAGCACTTCGCCCGCCGTATCCCGACCATCGGGGGGGTCTTCATCCAAATGGAGGACGAGATCGCCGCCTCCATCGCCATCCAGGGCGCGGTCTGGGCCGGCCACAAGTCCATGACCGTCACCTCGGGCCCCGGGTTCTCCCTCATGATGGAGCACATCGGGCTGGCCGCCATGGCCGAGGTCCCCTGCGTGTTCGTGGACGTGCAGCGGGGCGGCCCCTCCACGGGCCTGCCCACCCTCCCGGGGCAGGCGGACGTCATGCAGGCCCGCTGGGGCTCCCACGGCGACTACGAGATCATCGCCATCTGCCCCAACTCCCCCCAGGAGTCCTTCGATTTCACGATCGACGCCTTCAACCTGGCCGAGCAGTACCGCGTGCCGGTCATGCTCATGATGGACGAGTGCGTGGGCCACATGCACGAAAAAGTCACCATCCCCCGGCCCGAGGACATCAAGATCTTCCCGCGGCGCTGGACTAAGCAGGCGGTCGGCTCCTACCTCCCCTACAAGCCCGAGTTCGACGGCTGGATCCCCGGGATGGTCAAGGCGGGGGACGGCCATTTCTTCCACATCACCGGCCTCACCCATGACGAGCGGGGCTACCCCGCGATGAGCGTCGAGTGCCAGGAGTCCTTGGTGCGCCGCCTGGTGGACAAGATCCGCCTCAACGCGGACGCGATCTGCCGCTGCGAGGAGATCGGCCTGGAAGACGCCGAGATCGTCCTGATCGCCTACGGCATCACCTCCCGGGTCGCTTACGCGGCCATGGAGGAGGCCCGGCGGCGGGGGCTGAAGGTGGGCCTGCTGCGCCCCATCATCCTCTGGCCCTTCCCCGAGCGCCGCATCCGCGAGCTGGCGGAGAAGGTCAACACCTTCGTGGTGGCGGAGCTCAACTACGGGCAGCTGTCGCTCGAGGTGGAGCGCTGCGCCGCCGGCAAGGCGGACACCATCCTCATCGGCCACGGCGGCGGCACGGTACACGAACCGGAGGCCATCCTGGAAGTGCTCCTGCGCGCGGCCCCTGACGCTATCGGCCGTCAGGGACCGCGCAAGAGAATGTCTCCCTTACGCGCGGCCCCTGACGCTATCGACCGTCAGGGACCGCGCAAGAGAATGTCTCCCTTACGCGCGGCCGGGAAGAAGCGCTGAGCGGGGGCGTGGAGCCCCTCGAGGTCTCGGCCGTAACGATCCGCGTCGCCGGGGATTCCGGCGACGGCATCCAGCTGACCGGGAGCCAGTTCACCGCCTCGACCGGGCTGGCGGGCAACGACCTGGCCACCTTCCCCGATTACCCGGCGGAGATCCGGGCCCCCGCGGGCACGACCTACGGGGTGAGCGGCTACCAGATCCAGTTCTCCGGCCTCGACGTTCTGACCCCGGGGGACGACCCGGACATGCTGGTCGCCTTCAACCCGGCCGCCCTCAAGGTCAACCTCAAGGACCTGCGGCCCGGCGCGGCGGTCCTGGTCAACACGGACGCCTTCACGGACGCCAACCTCAAGAAGGCCGGCTGGTCGGCCGATCCCCTGAAGGACGGAAGCCTCTCCTCCTACCGGGTCCTGGAGGTCCCGGTGGGGATGCTCACGGCCAACGCTCTCAAGGACCTCGCCCTTTCCGCGCCCCAGGCCGGACGCTGCAAGAACTTCTTCGTACTCGGAATCCTGTACTGGCTCTACGAGCGTCCCCTCGAGCCCACCTTGGCCTTCATCCGCCGGACCTTCGCCAAGAAGCCCCTACTGCTGGAGGCCAACACCCGCGTCCTCCAGGCGGGCAACGCCTTCGCGGAGACCGAGGAGTTGTTCGAGCGCACCTACCGCGTCCGCAAGGCGCCCATCGCCCCCGGGACCTACCGGAACCTGACCGGCAACGAGGCCGCGGCCCTGGGCCTGGCGGCCGCCGCCGAGCGGTCCGGGCATCCGCTCTTCTACGCCTCCTACCCTATTACGCCGGCCTCTGAGATCCTCCAGGCCCTGGCCAAGATGAAGCCCTACGGGGTCAGGACCTTCCAGGCCGAGGACGAGATCGCGGCCGTGGTCGCGGCCATCGGGGCCTCTTATGGGGGCCACCTCGGGGTGACGGGCACCAGCGGACCGGGCCTCGCGCTCAAGACCGAAGCCGTCGGATTGGCGGTCATGGCCGAGCTCCCGCTGGTCGTGGTGGACGTGCAGCGGGGCGGCCCCTCGACCGGGCTCCCGACCAAGACCGAGCAGGCGGACCTGCTGCAGGCCTTGTTCGGCCGCCACGGGGAGAGCCCGGTGTGCGTCCTGGCCCCGGCCACTCCCGGGGAATGCTTCAGCTCCGCTTTCGAGGCCTGCGCTCTCGCCATGAAGTACCGCGTGCCCGTCCTGGTCCTGAGCGACGGCTATCTGGGCAACGGGTCCGAGCCCTGGAAGGTCCCCAAGCTCGCGGAGCTCCCTAAGATCGATGTCTCCCACGAGCCGGGCTGCCCCCCGGAGTCTTTCCTGCCGTACCGGCGCGACCCGGAGACGCTGGCCCGGCCCTGGGTGGTCCCGGGCATGCCGGGGTTCGAGCACCGCATCGGCGGGCTCGAGAAGGACGCCGCGACCGGGCAGGTGAGCTACGACGCCGAGAACCACGAGGCCATGGTCCATCTCCGGGCCGAGAAGGTCGCGCGCATGGCCCGTGAGATCCCCGCCACCAGCGTCCTGGGCGGCCCCGACGGCGACCTCCTGGTCGTGGGTTGGGGCTCCACCTACGGGGCCATCACCACGGCCGTCCGGGCCCTGCGGGCCGAGGGGAAGAAGGTCTCGGCCGTCCACCTGCGCCACCTCAATCCCCTGCCCCCGGACCTGCCCGGGATCCTGAAGCGCTTTCCCAAGATTCTCGTCCCGGAGATGAACCTGGGCCAGCTCTCCTGGCTCCTGCGCGCGCACATCCTCAGGCCGATCGAGGGATTCTCCAAGGTGCAGGGCCGGCCGTTCAAGGTCAGCGAGATTCGGGAGCGGGTCCTCCAGTCTCTCGCGGGAGAAGGCGGCGCCGATGGCCGCTGAGCCGGGGTTCAAGTCCCGCGAGGGCGTCCGCTGGTGCCCCGGCTGCGGCGACTACGCCATCCTGTCCGCGGTCCTGCGCCTCCTGCCCACCTTGGGCATCCCCCGAGAGAAGTTCGCCTTCATCTCCGGGATCGGGTGCTCCAGCCGCTTCCCCTATTACGTCGAGACCTACGGCTTCCACGGCATCCACGGCCGGGCGATCCCGCTGGCCACCGGACTCAAATGCGCGCGGCCGGACCTCAGCGTCTGGGTGGTAACGGGCGACGGCGACGGCCTTTCCATCGGCGGCAACCATCTGCTCCACGCGCTGCGCCGCAACCCGGACATCAAGGTCCTCCTGTTCAACAACCGCATCTACGGCCTGACCAAGGGGCAGTATTCCCCGACCTCGGAGCTGGGCAAGGTCACCAAGTCCTCCCCCTTCGGGACCATCGACCGGCCGCTGTCCCCGCTCTCCCTCGCGCTGGCCTGCGACGCGACCTTCGCGGCGCGGGCGGTGGACAACGACGGACCGGGGCTGAACGCGATCCTCCGCCGTGCGGCCGAGCACCGGGGCACCGCCCTCGTGGAGATCCTGCAGAACTGCGTCGTGTTCAACGACGGGGCCTTCGCCGCCGAGGAGGACAAGACCCGGCGGGAGGACTTCCTCCTGCGCCTCGAAGCGGGCCAGCCCCTGGTCTTCGGAACCGCTCGCGACCGGGGCCTGCGCTGGAAGGACGGCCGGCCGGAAGTCGTCCGGTTCTCGGGGGAGCCCCCGGCGGACCTCATACTCCACGACGATAAGAGCTCCTGGGAGTACGCCGCGATGCTGGCCCGGCTGGCCCCGCCCGACTTCCCCACCCCCGTGGGGATACTCCGCTGCGCGGCGGTGCCGACGCTGGACGGGCTCATGGACCGGCAGCTCGCCGAAGCCGGCGCGGCCGGACCCGCCGACTTCGACCGTCTCCTGGCCGGCCCCCTCACCTGGGAAGTGCGGTAAGACCACCCTCGTGCGCAGCGCGCTGCCGGATTTGCGCTGCCTGGACCTGGAGCGGCCGCGCGACTTGGACATCCTGACCGGAAACCCCGACGGACTCTTCGCCGACAACCCTTGCGCGGTCATCATCGACGAATCGCAGCGCCACCCGTCGCTCTTCCCGCTCCTGCGGCATGTCGTGGATTTCGACCGCCGCCCGGAACGCTTCATGCTCACGGGTTCGGCCCGACCGAGCCGGCTCCGCCCGGCCGGCGAGATCCTGGCGGGCCGGGTGGGGATGACTCGTAGCCCAATTAGGGGCGGATCGTCTGACCCGAGCGCAATATCTCCTTGCTTTTCGCGAGTTGCCCCCCGTTGACCCCCCACTGGGCTACGATAATCGTGAAACGGTGGGAAAGCCGGAGATTCTTAGTCCGAAACCGGGAACGCCATGGAATCTTGGAGGGCGGCGAGGTGCGGGGATCCGGCTCCTGGCTCAGGCGTGGGGGGAACGGGAAAGGGCCCGGAATCCGGTGGGCCGAATTTCCCCGTGGTTATCCCCTTCGGCCCAGAGGATTCTCAGCGACTTGCGCTATAGTATCGACTTGGTCAATAGCGGTCCGACTTTCCGATCATGACTCTTAGAATTCGCCTAGTAGTCTGGCTTCTCGTCATAGCGGGTTCCCTGGCTGCGTTCGTCCTCTTGAGAGCCGCCAATCACTATGTCGATCAGCCGGCGTCCTGCGATCAACCCTGTCAGGAGCTTGGCGACGAGCCGGACCCCCCCAACCCGGATTCTGCTGGCGAATATTTTCGTCCCAGGTGCAATCCCATTGCGTTGACCCTTGAGTTGGACAGACCGGAGGCCAGGGTAAACCAACGCTATACCTTATGGTATCGCATGCGCGTTCAGAACACCTGTTGCCATCGAGTGTCCGCAAGGATGACCTTTTTTCTGGATGGACTGCCGTTCGACGACGACATCTCCTTCAGGGTCTGGGGCCCGGATGGAAAAGAGATCCCCCCCGGGCCTCGGTTCCCTGGGACTGGAGCGATCGCCGCATACTCCAGCGACCCTGCGGCCAATCAAGAAGTCCGCGCGGAAATCCGCGACAAAGACTCCTACACGCTGAAACCGGGCGAATCGGTGATGACTAGCCCCGTGGTCTTCAATCCTCACATGATAGAACCCACAGGCGACAGGCCCGAAGACTGGATGAAACGCACTAATGACGGGGCATCCCTCGCCCACTACAACGAGTTGATCGCTCAACGCGAGGCGCAGGTGCAGAAAGAGATGGCCGACACCAAGCCGCCCATGCCGCCTCCCGGGTATCGGCCTCTGATGGCTTACGCCTTTGCCCAGCCCGGCGAATATCGGATCCAGGCCGTCTACGATGATGTCGTGTTCGTCAGGCCGCGCTTGGCCCGGATCGATTCACTCCCGATGCTTTTGAGATTGTTTCTTGAGTTGTCTTGCGAATTCATCGGCCCGGAGCGCACTATCGGAGATTTAAGGTCGTACCGAGTGCATGCTGAATCGCCGATCCTCGGCTTCACGGTCAAGCGATGAGGCCAGTCGTCATCGCATTCCTGGCGGCAGTCGCGGCTTCAAGCCCTTGCGCGGCGACGGAGTGCGACTATTCTCGAGCGAATCCGACTGATTGCGTGGCAAAAGGTTATCCGGATGCGAAGATCCCGCCATTCGATATCTGGGACAAGCTCAAGGAGCATCTTCGCTCCACTCAAGACCTGGCAAACGCATCCGATGTCGCAATCCGGAAGGCTGAAGATGCCCGTGCCGCTACGGAAGAGAGTTGTCGGTTTCTTTATCGTTACTTCCCATCATGCCGGAAATCCCAGGATATTTACTCCGCACTTTCCGCAGCGGCGCATCAGTCGGAATTGAGGTCATACTACGCCCTCAATAAGGTCATTGAAGAGACGCGCGCAGCCTATGGGTTGTATCCGGCTGCCGGACCCTCTGGAAGCTCGGTTTTGGACTCATGAGTCCCACAAGACCGAGGTTCGGGCTTACACTGCCGAGAAGGAGTTCATTCAGCGGATTCGCCGGGAAACGAGAAGGGCCGTCCTTGATGAAAAGGCATTCGATTTCCTGGGAAAGCGCATTTTACATCATGAAGATGCGATCCGACACATTCCGAACCAAGACAATTGGATCGGCATCGCCGCTCAGTTCCGGGGAGAACGCATGTATTCCGAAGGGAAGGACACTCCAGACCCGGAAGCGGACTACTCGGCAGAATTGCTGAAGACCCGGTCGGGCAGAGAGTTTGCCGCGGCATGGGACCGACGGGCAGGCGATTTATTGGATCGCATCGGGCAATACAACACCCGCCTCGAAGAAGAGACCCGATTCAGAAAAGAAGCCCTGAGCCAATGGCGTCGGGAGAGGGCATTCGACCGCTTATCGTCTTTCTCGGCCAAGGTCTGCAGCCACGGAGATGGCCTTGAGCGGGTCATGGTGCCCCTGCAAGAGCTGGAACAGATTTGGACGGGACTGGGCCCGGAAACCTATGGGACGGATCCGGATCCTTTCTTGGGGCTTTGGGATTGCGCGGCTTGGCTTCCCCGCAAACTCGCCCGTTTGCATGCCCAGGGGGAGAGTTGCCCTGACCAATACAAGCTCCTGTCTCTGTTGCAACGCCATGATGAGGCGACTGAGAGGATGAAGCGGGGCGGTCCAGTGGCTGCACCGCCGCCCCCGAGAGCACTACCGTGGGTCCCCCCAGGGGTCGCAAATCCTCCCGCGCGGCAAAACCCATCCGCGGGAGATTCCCTTCCCATCCAGAATCGGCCGGAGCCTCCGGTGCGGGAACGCTGTCGTTATCAAGGCGATTGGTGCCGCTGATGAGCCTTCGCGCGGAGCGAACGCCTCTTCCCTCAGCTTCTCACTCGCAGTCCAAAAAGGCGGGGGGTTGCGAGTCGCCGGCGGAGGTCTGATGGAATCTGGTAGGGCGGCGGGGCGCGAGGGCTCGGGTCCCACCCCAGGCGTCGGCTGGGAACTAATCAATGGCAATGTGGCCATACCCAGCAGGCGGCCTCTTCAGCCCAAGTGCATCTGTGCAACGCGCCAGGGCTTGGTGGGCACACCATGAGAAAGAGTTCAGGAATCCGTAGGGTCATCTTCGTCTCCAGATCCCTGAGCTCCCCGCATTCGCAAGAGCCACTGCGGCTTGCCTCCATCTTCGCCTCGTGGTCCAAATGAGCGCCGTTCGACCGAAAAAAAAGAGGGGGGGGGCGGGAGGAGTTCTTGCAGCATGATTCCATTGGATCGTCGGCCGACCGATAATCCCGGAACTCGGCAGGCGGAAAGAAGCGGTTCAGGTCTTCTGGACGCAGAACTGCAGGGTGGTCCCGCCGCACACGATGATGTCGCCGTCCTTGAGCGGGACCTGGCCGGTGACATCGGCGCCGTTGACCTTCGGGTAGCCGTCCTTGATGGCCATCAGCGTGTAGTTCTCGCCCTTGCGGTGGATGGACGCCGCCACCTCCGGCGCCGACTTGAAGATGCCGGACCCCTGGATGGGCACCTGCGCGCGGTCGGATTTCCCGATGTAGGTGGAGGTCCCCTTCAGTTCGAACTCCGGTTGCGATACCGCGCCCTTGAGCACGCGCAGGCGCGCCGTGGTGGTGGCGGCCGCCGGAGGGACGGGCTCCGGGGGCAGGGTCCGCTGCGGGGAGGCGGCCGGAGGCAGGGTCTTATCCGGGGAGACCGCGGGAGCGGATTCCATCGCCGGCGCGCCGGCGGCCGGTTCCGACGCCGCCGCGGGCGGCGCGGAGTCCAGCTCCGCGGCGGCCGCGACGATCTCCAAGGCGGGGGACGGGCCCGGGGACGCGGCCAACGCCTCCACGGCCGCGGGCGGCAGGACCATGGTCTTGTCCGCGCCCGGGGGCGGCGCGTCCTCCAGGAACACGATCGAGTGCCGGGCGATGGTCACGACGTCGTTGTGGTGCAGTCCGGCCTTCATCACCCGCTTCTGGTTCACGTAGGTCCCGTTCGTGGATTCCAGATCCTCCACGAAGTAGGTGTCGCCGATGTTGGCCAGCTTGCAGTGATGCCCGGAGACGGCGGGATTGTCGATGACGATGTCGTTGTCGGGCTTGCGTCCGACGGAAAAGGACGGCTTGTCGAAGACGATCTCCTTGATCACGGCGGCGTTGAACTTCAGCAGGAGCTTGGGCATGAGCCTACCTCCCCCCCAGCAAACGGCGCACGAAGCGCAGGAACCCGCGGGGACGCGGCGGCGCCACCCGGATGACGGCCACGGTCACGTTATCCACCCCGCCGGCCTCCAGGGCCATGGCGATGAGGCGGTCGACCGTCTCCGCCGCGCCTTCGTTGGAGCGCAGGACGGCCGCGAGCTCGGCGTCGGAGACCATCTTGGTGAGCCCGTCCGAGCAGAGGACCAAGACGTCCCCCCGGAAGACGGGGTGATCCTCGACGTCGACCTTCACGCGGGGCTCGGTGCCCAGGGCCCGGGTGAGGATGTTCTGCAGGTTGGACTTCTCCGCCTGCTCCTCGGTGATCAGCCCGTGGCGCACCTGGTCCATCACCAGGGAGTGGTCCTCGGTCAGGCGCGTCAGTTCCCCCTTCCGGAAGAGGTAGAGCCGGCTGTCGCCCACATGCGCGACGGCGATGCTGCGCTCGTCGGCCAGGGCGGCCACCACGGTCGTCCCCATGCCGTGGTCCTTGGGAAAGGCGCGCGCCTTCTCGAAGATCATGGTGTTGGCGTTCTCGATGAAGTGCCGGAGCTGGCGCGCCCGCACCGAGATCCGCGCGTCGCCGCCGTCCGGGACGATCTCCCGGGCCCCGCCCAGCATCTTCGCGGCGAACTGGGCGATGATGTCCACGGCCAGGCCGCTGGCGACCTCGCCGGAGTTGTGTCCCCCCATGCCGTCGGCCACCACGGCCAGGCCCAGGTCGGGCAGGAGCAGGAGGCTGTCCTCGTTACGGTCGCGCAGCTTCCCCTTGTCGGTCCGTCCCGCGATCTCCAGGTGCAGGTTCTTCATCAGGACCGGTCCGGGTCGCTCAAACGGATGTCCCCTACGCCCTCGATCGCGGGGGCCTGGGGTTCCTTATCGACGGCGGCGAGCTTCTCGTCCAGGCTGGCCTGGATCTTGCGCAGTTCCTCGAGCTCCCGCGACAGGCTGGAGGCGGTGATGTCTTCCGGCTTGAGCGACGCCGGGGAGATCCGGGGCATGATGGAATCCACCAGGCGCATCGCCTCGGCCTGGATCGCGTCGTCGGCGGCCGCCCCGGGAGCCCCCA
>Ga0154315_1056_pt2 | contig 43897 bp, 39 predicted proteins | sample RifGroA2_FD_105609 | JGI IMG/M metagenome (GOLD analysis project Ga0154315, IMG submission 105609) | Elusimicrobia bacterium GWA2_69_24
GGCGCGCTGGGGTTCTACGCCGAGGCTCTGGTCCTGGGCTCCGAGCAGCCCGCCGTCCTCGCGGATGTGCTGAGTTCGCGCGCCTCGGTGCTGGCTTCCCTGGGAAGGCGCGCGGAGGCGGTGCGGGACTTGGAGCGGGCTCTAGCGTCGCCCGGGCTGGAAGGGAGGAAGCGGCCCCTGCTGGAAAGGGAACTGCGGTCCTTGCGGTCTCAGAGCCGGACGCCGGCCGCGCGCAGGCCGTAGACCGCCAGGACCAGGGCGATGGCGGCGGGGCCTTTCCAGCCGCGCAGGTCGAGCGGGAAGCCCTCGGAGAACCCGCGGCCGATCCTCCGGTTCCAGAGGCCGTGCGCCAGCCAGAAAGTCCAGACCGCCGCGAACGGGATTCCCAAGGGGTGGCAGCGGAACGCTTCTCCCCAGTGACCCTGGAACGCGGCCAGCAGGGAGTGGCACATGCCGCAGCCCGGGCAGGGGACGCTGGTCAGCCAGCGGAAGGCGCAGAGGGGGACGGCCTCCAGGGCGGACAGGCGCACCCAGCCCAGGCTCAGGGCGCCGGCGGCCCCGGCCACCAGCAGCCAGGCGGCCGCCGCGAGCCGGTCGGACACCTTCACGGGACCAGGCGGTTCAGTTCGTGCTGGTAGACCGCGTCCGCGACGATCGTGAGGCCGAAGATGGAGAGGACCAGGCCGATGGTCGCGAGGTTGGGGTTCACTTCGAGCCCGCGCCCCTTGATGATGTCGTGCAGGTCGCTGCCCATCTTGTACTCGTAGTAGATGTGGAATATGCCGCAGGTGATGATGGTGAGGCCCAGCCAGTACCAGAAGCGGTACTCCTCGCGGCCCAGGAGCTGGTTCATGGCCAGGAACTCCCGGTAGTTCCAATAGATGTTATACAGGCCGCAGGTGAAGATCGAAAGGATGATCCCGAGCGCGATGTCGTGGCGATACTCGGCGGAGAGCGGCTGAGCTTCGGTCATTTGGCCTCGGTCGACGGTTGGACTAGGGATTCCGCCTCGGGTCGCGGGCGGTCGTTCTTGGAGTCCCAGTACGGGGACAGGCGGCGCAGGTTGGCCACGATCCCGGGGAAGACCTCCAGGATGCGGTCGATGTCCGAATCGGTGTTGTAGCGGCTGAGGCTGAAGCGGATGGAGCCGTGCACCGCGGTGAAAGGGACCTTGAGGGCCTGCAGGACGTGCGAGGGCTCCAGGGAGCCGGAGGTGCAGGCGGAACCGCTCGAGGCGCAGATGCCGTGCTCGCTGAGCTGGTAGAGCATCCCCTCGCCCTCGATGAAGTGGAAAGAGGCGTTGAGGGTGTTGGGCAGGCGGGGCGCGTCGCCCCCGTTGACCTGGACGGAGGGGATGCGGGCCAGCAGGCCCTTCTCGAGGCGGTCGCGCATGGCCCCGATGCGGGCCTCGTCGGCGGCGCGGTGCTCCATGGCCAGGTCCAGGGCGGCGGCCAGCCCCGCGATGTAGGGGACGTTCTCCGTCCCGGCCCGTCGTCCGGACTCCTGATGTCCGCCGATGAGGAGCGGGCGGCACGGGGTCCCCTTGCGGATGAAGAGGGCGCCGATCCCCTTGGGGGCGTGCAGCTTGTGCCCGGAGAAAGAGAGCAGGTCCACGTGCCGGAAATCCTTGCCCAGGTCGATGGCGAGCTTGCCGACGGTCTGGGTCGCGTCGGTGTGGAAGACGATCGCGGGGTCCGTCTCCTTGGTCAGGCGCGCGAGCCGGTCCACCGGGAAGACGACCCCGGTCTCGTTGTTGGCGTGCATGACCGTGACCAGGGCCGTGTCCTTGTCGAGGGCGCGGATGAAGGCGCGCAGGTCGAGGTTGCCGTCGCCGTCCACGGGCAGGAAGGTGACGCGGTGTCCGCCGCGCTGCAGCTCCCGGCAGACCTGGAGCACCGCGGGGTGCTCCACCGCGGTCGTGACGATGTGGCGGCGGCCCGGGTTGGCCTTGGCCACCCCGAGGATCGCGGTGTTGTTGCTCTCCGTGGCGCAGGAGGTGAAGAGTATCTCGCTGGGGTCCGCGCCCAGGTGGCGCGCGATGGAGCGGCGGGAGCCGTCCACCGCGGCGGCCGCGCGGCGCGCGGGCTCGTACATGGAGCTGGGGTTGAAATACACCTCGCCGAAGAACGGGGCCATGGCTTCCCGGACCTCGGGGGCCACGGCCGTGGTCGCGTTGTTGTCGGCGTAGATGATCCGCATGGCGTGCCTCAGGCCTCGATGACCCGGACGGATTCGTGGACCCGGTCCTTCAGGGTCCCCTCGACCATCATGCGCAGGGTGCTGCCCGAGTGCGCGCAGCCCTTGCAGGCCCCCGCCAGCCGGCAGTAGACCAGGTTCTCCTTGATGTCGAGGATCTCGATGTCGCCGCCGTCCTTGCGCAGCATGGGGCGGATGTAGTCATCGACGACCTTCTCGACCTTCTTGCTGAACTGATAGGGCGAGAGGCCCACGATGAATCCGGCGACCTCGACCTCCGGCGGGCGGGGCGCGCCCGAGGCGCCGCCCTCTCCGGCGAGAGGAGAACGGCTGGCGCCTTCGAGGACGGCGGCCCCCTGGCCGCCGCCCCAGGCTTCGTTGAGCAGGTCTTGCAGGCCGCCGGGGGCGTAGTGGCAGGAGGCGCAGGCGCCGCCCGCCTTGATGGCGTTGGTGATCTCGGGGATGGTGCGCAGGTTGAGTTCCTTGATCTTCCGGCGGATGTAGGGCTCGCTCAAGGAGAAGCACTGGCACACGATCCGGCCTTCCTGCTGGTCGTTGGCGTGGATGTCCACGCCGAGCTTGGCCAGGTCCACGCCCCGCTTCTGGGCCCAGTTGAACACCGCGGCCTCGAGGGCCTCGGCGCCCATGACCGAGCAGTGGATCTTCTGCTCGGGCAGCCCGCCCAGGAAGTCCACGATGTCCTTGTTCCGCACCTTCAGCGCGGTCACGGGTGTGAAGCGGCCCCTCTCGATGAGGACGCAGAGGGCTTCGGAGGCGGCGATCGCGGAGGTGCAGCCGAAGGTCAGGTACTTGGCCTCGACGATGCGGTCCTGCAGGGGGTCGGAGGGGTGCTTCTCGACGCGGAAGGTGAAGCGCAGGGCGTCGCCGCAGGAGATGGAGCCGTGCTCCCCGAACCCGTCGGGGTTCTCGATCTCGCCGAGATGGGTCCCGGGTTTGCCGTGGACCGCGTCCATGAATATCTGTTTGGTCTTCTCACTGTATTGCCAGGCCATGATGGACTTATTCTAACAATTTATCGGACCCTCGCGGCTCACAGGCCGCTCCGGCTGCCTCGGTCCGTCGGCTCAGCCGCTGAGATCGGACAAGGACACCGTGGTCGAGCGCACCTCCCGCAGGAGCGGTTCGACCTTCTTCAGGATTTCGCGGTCCGGGTTCTTGGGGTCCGCCATCGCCTTCTTGAGGGCCCGGTATTCCATCTTGGAGTACTTGGACCAGACACCGGCGTCCTTCAGGATGGCGACGACGCGGTCGTAGGCTTCCTTCTCCTTTCCCTGCGTGGGCACGGAGACGGCCCCCTTCTTGGTCAGGCGCGAGGCGTGCGACCTGCCCGCGACCCGGACGTGGCCGGTCCGGCGCGAGAACTCGACGACGACCTCCTCCAACTCCGCGCTCTCGGCCTTCAGGGCCTTCACGGCGCCGTCGAGGGTCTTCATCTTGACCGCGAGCTCGCCCATGCGGTCCACGCGGGCGCCGGCCTCCGCGCGGTTCTTGGGCAGGTCCGGCGGCTTGAGCCGGTCCTCCCAAGCGGCGCGGTTGGCGTCGAAGTCCGTGCGCAAGGAGTCCATCTCCCGGAGGACGGCGAACAGGCGCTTCTCCAGGTCCGCGAGATAGGCGTCGTCGACTTCGATGACCGTCTCCTTCTCCTTGAAGTCCCAGATCAGGCGGCCCTTCTTGCCGCGCATGAGGTCCGGGTAGAGCTGGCGCATGGCCAGGAGGTAGAGGCCGAGCTGGTAGTCCTTGGCCTTGACCTCCTCGTCGGTCGGGGCCTTGTAGTGGGACTTCCAGTCGCGGATCACGATCGTGTCGCCGTCCATCATGACCCGGTCCGGGATGCCCTGGAACTTGTAGGTCCGTCCGGTCCGGGGGTCGGTCAGCGCGAAGTGCATCCGCTGCTCGAGGTACAGGACCCGGCCCTGGTCGTCGAAGGGGAAGAGCTGCTTCCACTTGGCCCGGATGTAGTCCTTGGCCCCGCGCTGGTACTCCTCGGGCGTCACGCCCGGGTCGGGACGGAAGTCGCCTTCGGCGCGGAGTTCCTTCCACCGGCCTGTGAAGTATTTGAGGAGGTCGGCCAGGGTCAGGTCCGCCGCGATCTTGCCGCCCTTGATCCAGACGTAGAGCCGCTCCATGGTCTCGTGGATGGCGGAACCGGCCAAAAATCCCATGGGCTTGGGTCCGAGGTCCCGCATGCGCAGGAGGTAGCGCTTCACGTAGTCCTCGCGGTCGGCGAGGAAGGTGGCCAGCTGGGTGGCGGAGAGGAGGCCCGGTTCGGCGTCCGGCGCCCAGGCCTCGCGCGGCAGCTTGGTCCGCGCCACGCCGCCCTTGCCCTTGCCGGCTTCGTCCTTGGCCGAGACCTCCAGGCCGTGGGCGTGCTCGGAGCGCAGGTCGGCGCGGAGCTTCTCGAAGGCGGCGCGGTCTTCGCCCCCCTGGAGCTCGGCCATGCGCCGCACGGCGGCGGCGTCGAGGCTGGAGTACTTCTCCCAGACCCCGCCCTCCCGCAGGACCTGCACGACCGCCTCGTTGCCTTCGGGGTCGTCGGTCTTGGTCGGGACGGTCCGCTCGGATCTGCGCTCGATCGTCGCGGAGTAGCTCTGGCCCTGGACGGCGTCGAGCCCCTGCTCCTTGCCGTAGCGGGCGAGGCCTGCCTCGAGCTTGCCGTACTCCTTGTCGAGCTTGCGCAGCTCCTCCTTCTTGTCGGCCAGCTCGGCCTGGATGGCGCCCATGCGGTCCACGGCCTGCTTCGCGGCCTGCAGGCCGCTCGGCCGCGCGTCGGGCTTGAGTCGCTTCTCCCATTCGGGGCGCTCGGCTTCCACGCGCTCCTTAAAAGTCTCGATGGCGCGCAGGATGTGGAAGACGCGGTCCTGGACCTTCGCCAGGTAGGCGTCGTCCACCGCGATCTCCTGGGTGAACTCCTTGTAATCCCAGACCAGCTTGATCTTGCGGCCCTGGACCAGGTCGGGGCGGGCGGCCCGGAGCGCGAGGGCGTAGAGGCCGAGCTGGTAGTCGTCGCGCTCGAGCTTCGCGAGGCTCGGGGGGTTGAAGTAGGTCTTCCAGTCGCGGATGTAGACCGTGTCGCCCTTGAGCATGAGGCGGTCTATCTTCCCCTTGAAGTCGTAGGACTTGCCCGTGACAGGGTCCGTCATCTTCCAGAGCACGGTCTGCTCCAAGGACAGCACCTGGCCCTGTCCGTCGAAGGGGGCCAGCAGTTCGAACTTGCGCGCGATGAAGGCCCGGCCGCGGCGCTTGTAGTCAGCGTCCGTCCAGCCGTCGCGCACGCGGTAGCGGCCGGCCGCCGCCTTCTCCTTGGCCCAGGCGGCGTCGTACTCGGCCAGGACCTCCTCCCGGGTGATGCTCTTGCCGTCGCGGCCCTGCGCGATCCAGGTGTAGACCTTCTCCAGGGTCTGGTGCACGGCCAGCCCGATCAAAAGCTCGTAGCCCTGCGGGGAGGACTTGTCCTCCTTGCCGAAGAGGAAGGTGAGCGCGTAGGCCTCCGGGTCGTACTCGAACATGGAGAGGCGGTACGGCGAGAACGGCCGGTTCATCGGGTCGAACGGCTTCTTGGCGGCGCCCAAGGGGGCGCCGTCCACGACGGGTTCCCCTTTCTTCAGTCCAGGTCCTTTCTTGTTGGAGACGGCCGGGGCTTTCGTCCCGTCGACTGCGCCTTTCCGGACGCCGTTGCGGATGCCCAGGACCTGGTCCATGAGCCGCTCGCCCGCGTCGCGGGCTCCGGCGGCCGGCATGCGGCCCAGGCTCTCGGGAGAGAACGCGGAGAAATCGATGCGGGGCAGCAGCGCGGCCGAGGGGGCGGCCCCTGCCGCTATCGACCGGCAGGGACCGTGCAAGAGAATGTTCTCCGTACGCACGGCCCCTGCGACTGCGCTCAGGGCTGGCGCCGGGGAAAGGACGCCTGCCGGTCGGGTCGCGGGACGGAGCCGCGCGGCCCGGGTCGCGGTCGGAGCGGCTCCGGGCGTCTGCGCGGCGGCGAGGGGTGCGGCGGTCTGGAGGGAGGCCGCGGGCGCCGGCAGCATCAGCGTCGGGGTCTGGGACAGGGCTGGGTTCTGCAGAGCGGGGAGGGATCGAGTCGATCCGGGAGTCTGGCTGATAAGGGAGACGCCGCCCGCGCCGGGCCTGCCGAGGGAGGCTCCGACCGCGGCCGCGCCGGACAGGGGCGCGCCGACCTGGACCGGCAACTGGATGGGCTGCACCGCCATGGCCGCTTGACACCAGGGACCGGTTAGGATCTGCAGAGCCGCTGCGACTAGGATGGGCCTTCGGACCGAGGAACGTTCCATGGACGCCTCCAGAACTGCATCCTCATTATAGGCGCAGTCGCCGGAGAAACGTGCGAGTCGAAGGACCCAAGGGCGGGCAGGGAATAGGCCCCCCGGTCCGTGGGCCGATAGTTAGGGCTCGCAATGAAATAAGTGGCGCATTTCGCCGGAGGCGATTTTGGAGCGAGCCGAAGCGATGCGAGACGCGCAGGCCTTAAGGCCTGTAAGTCGAGCAGCGCGAAGGCGCAGCCCAAAAGCGCCCCGGCCCTTCGGGGAGGCCCGCTATTGGCCTATTTCGTCGTTGCTCGTCGCTTACATAGCTCACGCTATGCGCGCTCCTCGCGCCTAGAAATCGGCTCAAGATCGGGCCTCCGAAGTGCGCCACTTATTTCATTGCGAGCCCTTACAGACGGGGGAGGATATCAGCGGCGGCGATAACGCTGCAGGGCGGAGAAGGACCGGTCGTAGGTCTTCTCCCCTTCTCGCGCGTTGACACGTATCGGTCGGGGCGTTATAATGCTCCCATGCGCCGAATGCTGTGCGCCGTGCCGCTCCTCGCGGCCGCCCTCCTGCTCGCCGTGGCCGTCCGAGCCGGTTGGATGGATAAAGTAAAGAAAGCCGCTTCGGATACGGTCGACGGCGCGCTCAAGACGCGCGACGAACGCCGCAAGAACGTCAGCACGAAATCCCACGCCGCCGTGCGCGGCCTCGGCGAGGACGAGACGCAGTCCTCCGAGGCCGACCCCCGCGATTTCGAAGGGCTGCAGTGGCTGGAATCCCTGGAGATCGGCGAGGACGAAGTCGACCGGTTCATCCAAGAGGGCGGCCTGGCCCCTTGACTCCGGAACGCGGCTTTCGGCGGGCCGGCAAAGTTGATATAATCGGACTCGTCGCGGATGCTCAGCGGCCGCGTTCTCAAATCCAGTCGGTAGCCGGGTGAAGAAGCAGCGCGTCCGCCTCCGGCCGAAGGCAAGGCGGAAGACGGCGTCCCGGCTGGGGCGGGTGCTGGCGGTGGGGCTGGCGGCGGCCTGCGTCGTCGTCGTCGTGAAGGTCCGTCCCTGGCGGGCCGTGCGGCTTCCCGCCCTGGAATCGGTGGCGTTGGCCCGCGGGGCCCGGGTGGATTCCCTGGTCGTCTCGGGCGCGCCGGAGCCGCTGGCCGGAGAGGTTCTCGCGGCGGTCGGCTGGGAGCCGGGGCAGGTCTGGGGGCCGTGGGCGCCGCGGCGGGTCGCGGAGGAGCTGAAGAGCCGTTTTTCGTGCCTGAGCGAGGTCCGGCCGGAGCGGTCGTGGCGGGCGCATTCCGTCCGGCTGGCGGTGGAGCTGCGCCGCGCCGTCGCCTTGACTCGGGGTGCCGGCGGCGGGGGGTTCCTGGCCGGCGACGGGACCGTCTTCTCGGCGCCGCCGGGGGTGGTGCCGGAGCAGGGGCTGCCCGTGGTGGAACTCCCGGCCGGCGGCAAGGAAGCGGACATGCGGCGGCTGGCGGCGTTCATCGGCGCCTCCGGAGGCGAGGCCGGGTTCCCGTCGCCCCTGGTCCGGGCGGCGTTCGCGGGCGGGGACGCGGGTTGGTCGGCGGAGCTGGCGGATGGGACGATCCTGCAGTGGGGGGATCTGCGCTGGACCCGGCAGAAGATGGGCCGGCTGAAGGAGGTCCTGACGGACGCTTCCGCGAAGTTCGGCGGCAAGCTGGCGGCGGACCTGCGGCACTTTGAAGACGGGAAAATCCTGATCAAGGCGAGATAATGGCTAAATCGGAGATCGTTTGCGGTCTGGACATGGGATCGTCGCGCGTCGTCTGCGTCATCGGGACGCCGGACCCCGAGGGCCATGGCATGCGGATCCTCGGGGGCGCCTCCGTCCCGTGCCGCGGGCTCAAGGGGGGGGTGGTCCTCAACATCCACGAGACGGCCCGCGCCGTGCGCGCCGCGGTGGAGAAGGCGGAGGAGCAGGCCCATCAGATGGTCCACGGAGTCTATCTGGGCATCCGGGGCAGCCACCTCTCCTCCTTCAACAACAAGGGCGCCTACAACATCGCGCGCACGGACAAGGAGATCACCGAGGAGGACGTCCGGGCGGTCATCGAGATCGCCAAGGCCATCCCCATCTCGCAGGACCGCGAGATCCTGCACGTCATCCCGCAGAGCTACGGCCTCGACCGGACCCGGGGCGTCCCCAATCCCGTCGGCATGGAAGGCTCCCTGCTCGAGGTGGACGTGCACATCATCACCGCCTCCAGCGGCCACCTCAACAACGTGAGCCGGGCCGTGGCCGAGGCCGGTTTCGAGGTCATCGAGCCGGTGTACAGCCTGCTGGCCCTGGGCGAACTGCTCGTGTCTCCCGAGGAGCGCGAGCTGGGATCCTTGCTCATGGATTTCGGCGGACACACGGTCTCTTTGGGAATCTACTCCGAGGGCGCCATCCGCTACTCCAAGGAACTCGCCATCGGCGCCGACTTCATCACCCGCGACCTGGCCATCGGGCTGCGCACGAACATGGCCACCGCCGAGAAGCTCAAGATCGAGCACGGAGCCGCGCACCCCAGCCTGTTCCCCGAGGACGGCGAGAAGGAGATCGTCTTCAAGGGCGTGGACGGGCGCAGCGAGCAGAGGGTCAAGCCCAGCTCCATCATGAACATCCTCCTGCCCCGCGTCGAGCAGATCTTCACCGTGGTGGGCGAGGAGGTCCAGAATTCGACCTTCGCGGACCTGGTCGTTCCGGGGGGCGTCGTGCTGACCGGGGGCGGGGCGGTGCTCCGGGGGATCCCCCAGGCCGCCGAGCAGATCCTGAACATGCCCGCGCGCCAGGGACTGCCCCACCCGGACCTCGTCCATGCCGCCGACACCCTCATGACGCCGACCTTCTCGACGGCCCTGGGCCTGGTCTGCTACCCCTCCGCCAAGGGTTTCACCTTGTCCGCGACCGGCCCGAAGCGGTCCGACTCCCGGCTGGTGCGGCGCGTCAAGAAGTGGTTCGAGGACCTCTTCTGATGGCGCGCATCAGCTGTTCCGACGAATTCAAGGAGCTCCGGGCCGTCGTCAAGGTCATCGGCCTGGGCGGCGGCGGCGGCAACGCCATCAACCGCATGGCCGAGGCCAACCTGTACGACGTCGAGCTCATCGCGGCCAACACCGACGCGCAGGACCTGCGCCGGAGCAAGGCGCACGTGCGCATCCAGCTCGGGGAGACCCTGACCCGCGGGCTCGGCGTCGGGGGCGACCCCGAGCGCGGGCGCATGGCGGCCCTGGAATCCGAGCCGCAGCTCAAGGAAGTGCTCCAGGGCGCCGACCTCGTCTTCATCACCGCCGGCATGGGCGGCGGCACCGGGACCGGCGCCGCTCCCATCGCCGCCAAGATCGCCCGGGAGTGCAGCGCCCTGACCCTCGGCGTCGTGACCCGGCCCTTCAGCCAGGAAGGCCAGCTCCGCGGCAAGCAGGCGGAGCTGGGGATCAAGGCCCTGCGCGAGTACGTGGACACCATCCTCACCATCCCCAACGACCGGCTCTTCGAGGTTCTCGAAGAGGACACGACCATGGAGGCCGCCTTCCACAAGGCCGACGAGGTCCTGCGTCACGCGGTCCAGTCCCTTTCCGAGGTCATCACCAAGCCCGGCGACATCAACATGGACCTGGCCGACATCCGCTCGATCATGACCGGGGCGGGCGAGGCCTTGATGGGCATGGGGGAGGCCGAGGGGCCCGGCCGGGCGGTCGAGGCGGCCAAGGAGGCCATCTCCTCCCCCCTGCTCGAGAATGTCTCCATCGACGGGGCCAAGGGCCTGATCGTCAACTTCGTGGCCGGCCGGGACCTCGCTCTCAACGATTTCAAGGAAGCCATGGACTTCATCACGCGGGCCACCAGCCCCGAAGCCAAGGTGAAGTTCGGGCTCGTCCGCGACGACTCGATGGGCGAGCGCCTGCGGGTGACCGTGGTCGCGACCGGGTTCCCGTCGCGCCGGTCGGCCTTCCGTCCGGTCAGCCGCCTGCTGGGCGGCCGCGCGCCGAGGCCATTCGAGAGCCTCGAGGCCCTGCAGCTGCCGGGGCAGGCTCCCGCGCGGCCGCAGCCCCCCGATTGGTCCAAACCGGCGTTCACGCATTGGAAGGTCAGAAAACTCAAATAGGGGTAAATCGATGGACATCCAAAGCCTGCTTCAGATGATGATCGACAAGCGCGCCAGCGACCTGCACGTGCGCGCCGATTCCCCGACCTATCTCCGCATCGACGGGGACCTGGCGCCCGTCTCGCCGCAGGTGATGACGGGCCAGGAAGTGGCGCAGATGGTCAATACCGTGGCCACGGCGCGGGCCAAGAAGCTCTTCGCCGAGCGCCAGGAGGCGGACTTCGCCTTCCAGGTCGGGGACATCGCCCGCTTCCGCGTCAACATCTTCAAGCGCATGGGCAAGCTGTCGATGGCCATCCGCTTCATCACCATGAAGATCCCCACCATCGAGGAGCTGCGCCTGCCCGCCGCGACGATCAAGAAGATCGCCGACCACCAGCGGGGCCTCGTCCTGGTGACCGGGATCACGGGCTCGGGGAAATCGTCGACCCTCGCCGCGATCATCAACTACATCAACGAGTCCCGGGCCGACCACATCCTCACCATCGAGGACCCCATCGAATTCGTGCACAAGGACAAGAAGTCCATCCTGAGCCAGCGCGAGATCGGCGAGGACACTTACGATTTCGCCGAGGCGCTCAAGATGGCCATGCGCCAGGACCCCGACGTCATCCTGATGGGCGAGATGCGGGACGCCGAGAGCGTCTCGGCGGCCATCACCGCGGCGCAGACCGGCCACCTGGTATTCGGGACCCTGCACACCATCGACGCCGTGCAGACGGTGAGCCGGATCATCGACCTCTATCCGCCGCACCAGCAGGCCCTGATGCGCATCCAGCTGGCCGACACGCTGAAGGCGGTCATCAGCCAGCGCCTGCTCTCCTGCGTCACCGGGGGACGCGTCCCCGCCGTGGAGGTCATGGTCGTGACCGCGCACGTCAAGAAGCAGATCGAGGACAACGCGAGCCAGGGGATCACCCAGGCCATCGGGAAGGGACAGTTCTACGGCATGCAGACGTTCAACCAGGCGCTCGTGAAGCTCTACAAGGACGGCCTCGTCAAGGAGCAGGACATCCTGGAGGCCGCCACGAACCCGGACGACGTGAAGCTCGCCATGCGCGGCATCGAGCAGGAAGTCCGCGCGGGATAACTTTGGGGGGGAGGGGATCATGTTCGCAGAAGGATACATCGGCATCGCCGGGACCATCGGAGTCGGGAAGTCCACGCTCACCTGCGACCTCGCTGAGGCGCTCAATTTCGAGCCCATTCTCGAGGAGGTGAACGGGAACCCCTATCTCGAGTCGTTCTACGGAGACATGAAGGGCTTCGGGACCATGATGCAGGTCTGGCTCCTGAACCACCGCTTCCGCCAGCACCGGGAGTTCGTGACCCGCATCAGCCTGGGCAAGATCCGCGGCGTGGTGCAGGACCGGACCATCTGGGAGGATACGATCTTCGCGCGGATGCTAAACCGCCACCCGGACAAGATCATCACCGACCTCGACTACAACACCTACCTCGACCTCTTCGACAACATGGTCCTGCGCGAGCTCGTGTTCCCGCAGATCCTGATCTACCTGGACTGCAAGCCCGAGACCGCGATCACCCGGATCCACTCCCGCGGCCGCGTGATGGAGCAGACCATCAACATGGAATACCTCCAGATGCTGCGCAAGAACTACGAGGAGTTCATCAGCGAGATGGAGGGCGCCGGCGTCCGCGTCCTGCGCATCAATTGGGAGAAGTTCATCCCGATCGGCGAGGTGGCGCGGCTGGTCCACGAATACAGCCTGAAGCCGTCGAGCTTCACCAAGTGGGTCCGTCCCCTGCGCAAGACCCCGAAGATGGATCCCAAGCCCGAGCTGATCGCCGACCATATCCAGAAGCCCCAGGAGACGGCTCCCCCTCCCGTCCCCGCGGTCGAGGCCGCGCCGGCGCCGACGGGCGCCCCGGAGGCCTGCGCCAAAGCGTGAAGACCCTTTCGGTAGCTTCCTGGGAACTCCGGGACGGCCTCTTCCGCCATCCCTGGCTCGAACGCCGGGGCGTGCCCCACGGCGTGACCACCCGGAATCTGGGGGACATGAAGCTTCCCGCCTGCCGCGCCGCGGCCGCGCGCCTGCTGTCGCCGGACGCGCCCGCGCCCTGGGTCTCCCGTCAGGTCCACGGGGCGACCATCCACCTCGCGCCGTCCGGACCCGCGCAAGCCGGCCTGGAGGGGGACGGCTGGCTCACCCGGACCCCGGGGCGCCCGGTCGCGGTCTTCATGGCCGACTGCCTCCCCATCTTCATGTGGGACGACGCCCTCACCGCGGTCGGAGCGTTCCACTCGGGCTGGCGCGGGCTGACGGAGCGGATGCCGGGCGCCGCGGTCGCCGCGTTCCAGGGCCTGGGGCTCGCCCCCGACCGCCTGCGCGCCGTCGTGGGGCCGCACATCGGAGCCTGCTGCTACCGGGTGGGCCCGGAGCTGCGCGCGCTCTTCCCGGCGGAGAGCCTGACGGAGGCCGGGGGCGGGCTGTTCCTCGACCTGGGCGCCGAGGCGCGGCGCCAGCTGGTCGCCGCGGGACTCCACCCCGACATGATCAGCGTCTCGTCGGAGTGCACCTCCTGCCGGCGCGACGATTTCTTCTCCTATCGGCGGGACCACGGCCAGGACAGCCTCCTGGCGCTCATCGCCCTGCCCCCGCGGGGAGACGCGGGATGAAGAATGGAACCCGCCTTCCTCTCCGGCGAGAGGAGAACGGCGAGCGCCTGCGAGGACGGCGCCCCCTTGGGCGCCGGGGCGCCATCGCGATGGACGGACCGGCCGGCGTGGGCAAGTCCACGGTCGGCACGCTCGTCGCCAAGGAGCTCGGCTACCGCTTCCTCAACACGGGGGAGATGTACCGCGCCCTGACCTGGAAGGCGCTCGAGCGGGGGCTCGACCTCGAGGACGGCGCGGCGCTGGCCCGGCTCTCCCGGGCCCTGAAATGGGAGTTCCGGCCGGGCGAGGACGGGGTCGTGCTGCGTACCTTCGTGGACGGCACGGGCGTCACCCTGCACATCCGCGACGAGCGCGTCAGCATGAATTCCAGCCGCGTCTCCGGCAAGCCCGGCGTCCGGCGGCACATGCGCGAGCTCCAGCGCCTCCTGGGGAAGGCGGGCGGCATCGTGATGGAGGGGCGCGACATCACCACGGTCGTCCTCCCCGACGCGGACCTCAAGGTCTACCTGGACGCCTCCCCCGACGAGCGGGCCCGCCGGAGGACCCGGCAGCTGCGCGCGCAGGGCAAGAAGGCCGATTTCCGCAGGATACGCGAATCCATCGTGCAGCGGGACCGGCAGGACGCGGAAAGGCGCATCAACCCCCTGCGCAAGGCGGACGACGCGGTGCTCATCGATTCGACGAGGCTGACCATGCGGGAGGTGGCGGAACGCATCCTCAGGCTGTTCCGGAAGAAGATGCGGGGCGTTCCGCGGAGGTCGTGAGCGTCCTTCCCGGGCTCGCGCCCGTATGGGACTACCGGCTGTTCGCGGCGTACCTCCGTTTGAACTTCCGGCTGCGCGGCCGGGAGGTGTCGGGGCTGGAGAACCTCCCGGAGACGGGAGCGGTGATCGTCGCGGCGAACCACGTGTCGCTGGTGGACCCGCCGTTCATCGGCTCGACGATGGAGTTGGTCCGGCACACGCGCTACCTGGCCAAGGGGGAGCTGTTCCGCCTGCCCGTGGCGGGGTGGGTGCTCCGGCGCTGGGGCGTGATCCCGGTGGACCGGGCCCGGGGGGACGTCGGAGCCGTACGGCGGGCCGTGTCGGTGCTGCGGCAAGAGGGGTGCATATTGGTTTTCCCGGAGGGGACCCGGTCTCGGGGGGGAGTCCCCGGCCGGCCGAAGTCGGGAGTGTCGCTTTTGGCCCGGGAATCGGGGGCGTGCGTCGTCCCGGCGCGGGTCTGGGACACCGACCGCTGGCTGGGTCCGGGGAAGATGCGGCTGCGGTTCGGCCGGCCGTTCCGGTATGACGAGGACGGGAGCCGCGAAGGGGACCGTCGTTTCGCGGAGCGCGTGATGCGGGAGATTTTTAGTCTGCAGGCAGGAGCATGATATGACGACAAAGAAGCATGACGATCTCGAGGCCCAGGGGGAGGATGCCCACGCCCCGGAGGAGCAGACGATGGAGAGTCTGCTCCGGGAGCAGTCGGAGTTCCAGGACAAGCTCCTGAAACGCCACGTCGTCTGGGTGAAGGTCATCCAGGTGGACAAGGAGCGGGTCCTCGTCGACATCGGCGAGAAGAGCGAAGGCGCCGTGCCGCTGTCGGAGTTCACCGACGAGCCGCCGGCCGCCGGCAAGCGCATCCCCGTCATCCTCGTCAAGAAGGGCCACGGGGACCAGCATACGCTCATGTCCACGGCCAAGGCGCAGTGGCGCCTGGGCTGGGAGGGCATCTGCAAGGCCTTCGAGGAGAAGTCCCGGGTGAAGGGCAAGGTGACCTCCTCCATCAAGGGCGGGTTCCTCGTCAACGTGAACGGCGTCACGGGCTTCATGCCCGCCTCGCTGGCCGACCTGCGCCCGGTCCGGACGCCGGACCAGATGGTGGGCACCGGGGTGCGCTGCTACATCATCGAGCTGAACAAGGAGAAGGAGCAGATCATCCTCTCGCGGCGGGCCGTGCTCGAGGAGGACCTCAAGAAGCGCAAGGAGAAGCTGCTCGGCGAGCTGAAGGTCGGCGACGTGCGCATCGGCCGCATCATGCGCGTGGCCGAGCCGGGGGTCTTCGTGGACATCGGCGGCCTGGAGGGGCTGCTCCGCACGGAGGACGTCGCCTGGAAGGACGCGGAGGCGGCCAAGGCCAAGCTGGTCCGGGGGCACAAGCTGCGCGTGCGGGTGCTCCAGATCGAGGGGGCCGAGCAGAAGGTCTCCCTGGGGCTCAAGCAGCTTCAGCCGCATCCCTCCGAGACGATCCGGAGGAAATACCCCGTCAAGGCGGTCGTGAAGGGCGAAGTCTCCGAGATACTCAAGGAAGGCGTCCGCATCAAGCTGGTCAAGGGCGACACCGCCTTCTGCACGGTGCTGGAGCTCCAGACCGAGGGCGCCGACCCGCTCGCGAAGGACGACTCCTGGCGCGACGACCGGCAGCGCTCCCCCGGCCCGGGGCGCCGCGAGACCCCGCCGCCCATCTGGCCGAAGGTGGGCGACCCGGTGACCGGGATCGTGCTGGGCGTGCACAATCCGACCTTCGAGGTCTCGGTCTCCATCCGGCGCTACGAGAACATGCAGGACCGCAAGCACGTGGCCCAGTACATGAAGGAGGCTCCCCGGCCCACGCTGGGGCAGCTCCTGAACCCGGACGGGGAGTAGGCTTCTGGATCGCCGGCGTCTGCGGCTCGGCGCCTTGCTCGCGGCGCTGTCCTTGGCCGCCGCGGCGCGGGCGCAGGAGTTCGGACAGAACCAGGTCCGCGTCCGCGGCTTCGACTGGAAGGTCGTCTCCACCGCCCACTTCGACCTGCATTACTACGAGGGCTCGGCGCCGATGGTGCCGTTCGCGGCGCAGTCGCTGGAGCGCGCCTACGCGCGGCTGAGCCGGGAGCTCCATCAGGAGTTCGACGCCCGCCGGCCGTTCTTCCTCTACGCCGGCGTCAACGACATGCAGCAGTCCAACATCGTGGAGGTGGGGGACGGCACGGGCGGCGTGACCGAGGCGTTCAAGAACCGGTTCATGGTCTTCCACGACGGCAGCAAGGCCTGGCTGGAGACGGTCATCGCCCACGAGCTGACGCACGTGTTCCAGTACCAGATCCTGCTCTCCGGCTTCTGGCGGTCCGCGGACATCCTGAAGCTCTTCGTCTACCCCCTGTGGATGATGGAGGGCTCGGCGGAGCACTACTCCGGCGACGCCGATGAGACCGCCGGCACGGTCATCCTGCGCGACGCCGCGACGTCGGACACCTTGATCCCGCTCTGGAAGCTGGAGCACTTCAGCCACCTCAAGCCCCATCAAGTGCGTCTGGCGTACGAGAGCGGCGGGGAGGCCGTCCGCTTCCTGGAGACCGAATACGGCCGCGGGATGGCGGAGAAGCTGCTGCGCTATTTCGAATCCCGTTTCGACTCCGGCGGCGTCCTGCACGACCTCATCGGACTGGACCTGTTCGGCTTCAACCGGCGCTGGCTGGAGCACGTCAAGGAGCGCTACGCCCGCGCCGTGGGCGAGCAGCGGCTGCAGGAGCCGACCGCGTACGGGGAGGCGCTGACCGCGGCCCACGACGACATCCCCGAGTTCAACACCAGCCCCGTGTTCACGCCGGACGGTCGGTCCATGGCCTACCTGACGACGCGCTACGGGCATCCCCCCGCCGTGGTCCTCCAGGACCTGCGCACGGGGCGCGTGCGCAAGCTGATGTCCCACCTCCCGAGCATCGAGACCGTCCACCTGGGGAACTTCGACAACAAATCCCGGGCGCTGGCGATCTCTCCGGACGGGCGCGAACTCGCGTTCGCGGGCACCAAGAACCACCGGGACGCCCTGTACTTCCAGCGCGTGCGCGGAGGGCGCCCCCGCCGGGTCCCTCTCCCGGGCTTCATGTCCGCGGCCCAGCCCTGCTTCTCCCCGGACGGCCGCAGCGTCGCCTTCTCGGGGATGCGGGACGCGCAGACCGACATCTACCTGCTCGACCGGGAGAGCGGGAAGGTCCGCCGGCTCACCGACGACCCCAACGACGACCAGACCCCGAGCTTCTCCCCCGACGGAAAGAGCGTGGTCTACTCCTCCGAGATCGAGACCCCCGGAGATCCCATGCCGTATCAGCGCCGCCTGTACCGGGTGCGGCTGGCCGACGGGGGCGTGGAGCGGCTGCTCGAGCTGCGCGGGGCCGCGCGCGACCCGGTCCATTCCCCCGACGGCCGGAAGATCCTCTTCACGCTGGAGGCGGACGGGACCTACGACGTCCACGAGCTCGATCTCGCCTCGGGGCGGGCCGCGCGCCTGACGCGCTCGGTGGGGGCGGCCTACACGCCGGCCTACGCGCCCTCGGGCGAGCTGGCCTTCGCGGCCCTGCGCCGGGGCAGCGTCCACCTCTACAAGGGCGCCCGCGCGCGCTTCGGCGACGAGCCGCCCGCCTCGGCGGCCGTCGTCGCCGGAGGCCCGCCCGAGGTCGCGGCGTCGACCGTCGCGGCCCGCACGGGAGACCCGCGGCCCGCCGTGTCGCCCTTCGGGACGGACCTGTTCCTGCCGCTCTTCTTCTACTCCTCCAACGGCGGGTTCTTCTGGACCTCCTACTGGCAGGGCTCCGATCTCCTGGGGAACCATCAGGCCCAGTCCCTGGTGAGTTACGGGTCCGGGGAGGGTTACCTCGATTATCAGACGGACTACCGCTACGCCCGGTTCCGGCCCGACCTGCGCGCGGGCGTCGTCGGGCATCTCCGGAACGACGCCTACGACGGGAGCTCGGGCCTGACCGCGGACCAGTCCGCCCACGCGCAGTACGTGGGGGCGAGCTACCCCTTCGACCGCTACGACCGGATCGAACTGCTCGCGGCCTCCATCACCGAGCGCACGGCGTACCAGGAGACCGCGCTCATCGAGCGGCGGGAGTCGCGCCTGGGCAGCGCCGCCCTGGTGCGGGACACGGTCCGGGGGCGCTACCTCGTGGAGACCGCCGGCTCGCGCCTGCGCCTGGGTTACGTGGGGGCGCCGCGCATCCTGGGCGCCAATTCCATGCACCAGTCCATCGCCGCCGATGCGATCCGGTACGTGCCCGCCGGGGCGATGAGCGCGCTGGTGCTGCGGGGCTTCGCGGTCCAGAACTGGGGGCCCGACGCCCGCCAGTTCGAGCTCGGGGGGATCGGGCGCGTACGCGGCTACGGGCGCAGCGACGTCACCGACATCGGTATCCGCGGCGCGCTGGCCACGGCGGAGTGGCGGATGCCCATCTTCGGCAACCTCGACTACTACATGTGGTACATCTTCCCGGATTTCTATTTCAAGGCGGTGTCCTTGGCCGTATTCAGCGACGCCGGCGCCGTCGCCGATTCGGAGGGCCAGGCCCGGCGCACGGGCTGGGGCGGGATACGGCACTCCGCCGGCTTCGGCCTGCGCCTGCACACCTTCATCCTGCAGCTGTTCCCGCTGGTGATCCACTTCGACTACGCCTGGCCGACCACGCACAGGAGCTCCGGGATATTCTATGTCTACATCGGTCCGCTGTTCTGACGCCGGTCTCTCCTATCGGAGGGGCCTTCTGCTCGTGGAGGGAGTGCCGGCCGGGGACCTGGTCCGCCGGTTCGGCACGCCGCTCTACGTCTATTCCGGGAACAGCCTCCGGGACCGCTTCCGGCGCCTGGAGCGGGCTTTTTCGGCGCGGCGGCCGCTGGTCTGCTACGCCGTGAAGGCCAACCCCAACCGCGCCGTCTGCGGGCTCCTGTCGCGAGCCGGGGCCGGGGCCGACGTGGTCTCGGGCGGGGAGCTCTTCCGGGCCCTGCGCGCCGGTTTCGCGCCTGGGAAGACCGTGTTCTCGGGCGTGGGCAAGACGGAGCCCGAGATGCGCCTGGCCCTGCGCAGCCGCATACTCGCCCTCCACGTCGAGTCCGCCGAGGAGATGGAAGTCCTGGCCTCGGTCGCGCGGCGCCTGCGGCGCCCGGCGCCGGTGACAGTGCGCGTAAACCCCGGGGTCCTGGCCGACACTCACGAGCACATCGCCACCGGGCATCCCGGAGCCAAGTTCGGCGTGCCCCCGGAAGAAGCCTTGGCGCTGCTCAAAAAGGCCTCCAGAAGCCCCTGGCTGCGCCCCAGGGGCCTCCATGCCCATGTGGGGTCCCAGATCGCCCATACGGCCCCTTACCGGGCCTCCCTGAAGGTCCTGCTGGGGCTGGCGGAGCGCGCGCGGCGCTCGGGGATCCCCCTGGAGTACCTGGACATCGGCGGCGGCATGGGCATCGAGTACGGGGCGGAGGGCTCCCTGGCTCCGGAGGACCTCGCCGCGGCCGTCCTGCCCGCCTTGCGGGAGAGCCCGCTGCGGCTCCTGCTCGAGCCCGGGCGCTGGCTGGTGGGCCCCGGGGGCGTCCTCCTGACCACGGTGCTCTACCGCAAGCGGACCTCCGCGCGTAGGTTCGTGGTCGTGGACGCGGGGATGAACGACCTCATGCGGCCGGCGTTCTACGGCGCCCGGCACGACATCCTCCCCGCGCGCGCGACCCGGAAGCCGCGGGTCGAGGTCGACGTGGTCGGCCCGGTCTGCGAGACTTCGGACTTCCTCGCCAAGGGGCGCCGCCTCCCGTGGCCGGAGCGCGGGGAGGTCCTCGCCGTCCTGCAGGCGGGGGCCTATGGATTCTCGATGAGTTCCCAGTACAACTCCCGGCCGCGCGCGGCCGAAGTCCTGGTGACGGGGTCCCGGGCGGCGCTGTGCCGCCGCCGGGAATCCGCCGCGGACCTGGTCGCATGCGAGCGCTGACCCGGCGGGATCGGGCGCCGCTCCTGCTGCTCTGGGCCGGGGCCGCCGCGCTCCACGCCGCGGTGCTTTCCGGCGGCGGAGTCTATTTCTCCAACGACCTCACGCACATCAGCTTCCCCTGGCGCGTGCTCACCGCCGAACAGCTGCAGCGGGGCATGGCTCCCCTGTGGAACCCGTACTCCCACTTCGGGATCCCGCTGCTCGCCAACATGCAGACGGGGGTGTTCTATCCGCTCTCGATCCTGTTCCAGCTCTTCCCCTTCGCGGCGGCGCTGGGGCCCTTCGTCTTTCTCCAGCAGTGTCTGGCCGCGCTGTGGACCTATCTGTGGCTGCGGGGGCGGGGCCACTGCCGGGCCGGGGCCTGTTCCGGCGCGGCCTTGTTTGCGCTGGGCGGCTTCCTCCTGGGGTATACGGAGGCGCCCAACCTGCAGGGGACGGTGGCCTTCATCCCGGCGCTGCTGCTCTTCTCCGGCCGGCCGGCGCTCCTCGCTTGCGCCGCCGCGATCTCCTTCCTGGCGGGCTATCCGCCGTTCTGGCTCGCCGGGGCGGGAGGCGCGCTGTTCTTGAGCGCGGCCTGGCCGCCGGGGGAGACGACGCCGCGGGAGCGGCTCGCGGCCGCGGCGAAGTCCCTGGCGGGCCTGGCCCTGGGAGCCGGGATCGCCGCCGCGGTCTGGCTCCCCGGAGCGGAGCTGGCCGCCGTCTCGACGCGGGCCCAGGGGATGGGGCTCATGAAGCGCATGGGGCATGCCATGAAGCCCGCGCAGATGGCGGGATTCGTCCGGCCGGAGCTGGCCGCCTGGCTGGGGCGGGAGCGGCGGGGCGGAGCGCCCCAGCAGCAGACGATCGCATACACCCGCAAGGACGGCGTGTCGCGGAAGTTCACCTTCACGTCGAGCGGGAGGGACACGCTCCGGGGCGAGAGCGGGACGAAGTTCGTGCCCCATGTCACCAGCTACATCGGCGCGACGGGCTTCCTCCTGGCGCTGATCGGCTTCGCCGCGCTCGCGCGGAGGCGGCCGTGGGAAGCCCTCCTGCTCGCGGCCGGGGCCGTCTTCGTGGGGGTGCTCCTCATCGGGCCGCATTCCGCGTTCTCCCGCTGGCTGTGGGAGAAGGTCCCGCCCTTCACCCTGCTGCGCGGTCCGGGACGCCTGAGCTTCCTGCTCGCGCTGGGGGCCGCGCCGCTGGCGGCCTGGGGGGCGGACTGCCTGCGCGGGGTCCGGGTCCCCGGCGTCCGGCTCGCCGCGCTGCTCCCCCTGCTCATCGTCGGAGAGCTCGTCCTGCTCGGCCGGGGCTTCTATCCCACGCTCCCGGAAGACTACTACCGGGAGGGCGGGGAGCTCGTGGGATTCCTGCGCAGCCGTCTGGGGAGCGCGGGCTACTTCCAGAGGTTCACCGCCGCGGAGAGCTGGGCGTACGTGAACAAGGACGACCCTTCCCGGGAGTACCGGGAGTTCAAGGAAGACATCTTCCGGACCTTCAAACAGAGGCTCTACGGCATCGGGAACGCGGTCTACCACCTGCCCGCGGGGTCCGGGGATTTCGAGCCGCTCATCCCGGCTCCGCTGGAAGCCGCTTCCCGGGAGCTCATCGCCGCGGACGCCGGCCGGCGCGAAGCCCTGATGCGCTGGATGGGACTGCGCTTCTGGCTGGCGCGGGCCGCGGACCAGGGGCCGCCCCTCGTCTATAGGGGGCCGCACCTCTGGTACGTCTACGAGGCGGAGGGGGAGAGGACTCCCGCGTACTGGCTCCCGTCGAGCGAAGCCGCGGCCCTGCGGGGCCCGCTGGCAGCGGTCTCCGCCGCGTTCCCGGGACGGTATTGGGGCTTCGAAAGGCCGAGAGAGGATGAGGCGCTCGTCCGCGGCACGGCGCCCGGGGAAGGGACGGTGTGCGTCGCGCAGACCGCGTACGGCGGCTGGCAGGCCTTCGTGAACGGGAAAGCAGTCCCGGTGGAGAACGCCTTCGGACTGTTCCTCTCCGTCGCAGTGCCCGCGGGCCCCGTCGAGATCCGCCTGCGCTATCGCCCATGGACGTACGCCGCGGGCTGCTGGATGAGCCTGCTCTTCCTGTCAGCCCTCGCCGCCGCGGGATGGACGCGGCGCCCCTCGCGTACTATAATCCCCTGAGACCGGAAGTCCCGGCATGAGTAAGAAGAAGAAAAAGAGGCACTCCGCGCAGGAAGGCTCCCCCCAGGAGGCGGGGGGGGAGTCCGTTCCCATCGAGAAAGAGGCCATTTCATCCGCCGGTTGGAAGACCATCGGGGCCGGAGTGCTCCTGCTGATCCTGGGCTTCGGTACGCTTTCCCTGACCGATCCCGAGGGCCGGAACTGGGCCTCGGCGCTTTCTCCCTTCCTTATCCTGGGCGCTTATGCGGTTATCGCCCTGGGGATATTCCTGCCGGAACCCCAGACCCCGCTTGCAGTCCCTCCCTCCGGGACGCCCCCGGATCCTTCGAAAACCACCAGCTAAGACATATTCAAGTCGTTTCCTGCCCTCGAGGGGCGGGATATCTCTTCAGGTTCCTCCTGCGGGGCCGTAGCTGGCCCGTTGTCTCGGTTCCGTCATCCCGAATACACCTTTAGAGACCCATGGTTCCCAGGTGGGGGGGGATCCGCCTCCTTCATGCTGGTCTATTCCCTTGGATCGGGTGGGATGGGAGGTTCCCCCCCCGTTTTAGACCATGAGGGACCCATGGTTTCCGGATGAAGCGACTTTTCGGACCTTTCATGGTCTGTCCACCCCTCCCCTGATTTTCGGGGTCTGAATGCTGCTTGGTCCGAAATGCGTTTGATGGTCTTTTCTTCGGGTGCCTATTTTCAGGGTCCCACCCCCCTTCCTTGTCGAATTCATTGCCAAGATCCCAGACCCCTTTCTTGGTCTTTTCTGCACCACAAGCTTTTTGGCGGGTCCGAACCTGGTAGATCCCTGAAATCCTGCCTGGATGGGGGGGGATTCTTACCTGGTTTTTTGGGGACCCCCCCTACCCCAAAAACGGGGTTTTGAAAGGCCGTTTTTAAGGTATCCAGCTACCTTGAAAATGGGATTCCAACAGTGCGGTTTTGATGGTTTTTTTGGCGGTACTGTTATGGAGGCATCCAGGGGTCCTGCAGCCTGAAATCTTGCCAACTTTCCCGGCTTCCGGATCCGTCGTTGCTTCGAGTGCTGCCGGATATACCGGAAGCTTGCCAAAACAATGAGTGCTAACTTTGAAAATCTAATAAACCATGTTACGATAATCAAAATAATGCTGTAAAGAGAATGATTTATTGTGAAAATCTAAAGTGGATTGTACGCATGGGTAAGCCGTCGGTGGTGATGCTGTATGTAACATAATATATATTATCGTTAGTAATCAGCACTGGGGGGCGCCCAGGGGCTGGCCCCCCCAGTCCGGCTGGCTGATCAGGTGTTGCGGCGGGATATGAAATGCGGTCGATTGCGGACTTTTGGGCGATGTCCGGGATCGAGCCCCGGTGCGGCCTATTCTTGGGGTTGGGCGGGGTCAGCCTGGGCCGGGACGGGCGGTCTGGGATGGATGAACGCGGCCTGCTCGAAAGCGCAGCGGAAGGCCTTCGCGAAGCCTGGGCCGCTGAGTTCGTAGCGCCTTGCGCGACGGCTTCCCGAGGCCAAGATCTCTCCACGTTCCAGGCATCCCTGGATGATCCGGTCCACCCTGCCGATGGGGTACCCGGAGGTGCGCAGCCATTTCGCCAGCTGCGCGGCCGTAGGTTTGGCGAGCTTTAACAGGGCCTTGGCTGCCGCCAGGAGGATCAGGGAGGCGTCCTGCTCCGCCTGGTCCCCCCGCAGTTTCGCCCGGAGTTGGAGGCCTCCCCCCCTGGCCTCCAGAATCGTCTCCCACGGGGGGTGTCCTGCCAAGGCTGGATCCGAGGCTCCCGCGGCCTCCAGCATCGCGCTTCCCGAGGCGTTGGGCTGCAGCATCGATACGAAGTGACGTCGTTCCGCGGAGACGAAATCCGCGCTGCCCTCGGCCTCGAGCTCCGCGCCGGTGGGAAGTCTCAATCGGATCTTGTGCTGCACCGGTTCTGTCATGGGCGTTATTATGGCAAGAAAAATATTAAACGTCAATCCCCCTGTGGATATGTGTTGCTTATAGGTTAAAGTCAGATTCTCTCGCAAATAAAGTCAGGATGATGACTTGAATGATGGCAATAATGGATTGCTTAAGATTGTAAAGCCATACTTGAGACGGTACATTGTGAATAACCCTGTGGATAAGCCCTGGGGGGCCCCCCCTTGGAGGAGGCAGGATTGTTCCGCTACGGGGCCCTGTGTGAGGCCCTCTAGAATCAGGTTCTTAAGGCCTGGGAGCGGGTCGGGAGCCGTCATACCGGCGAAAGCCGGGGTCCAGCCCATCCGTCACCCCGGCGAAAGCCGGGGTCCAGGCTAACGGCTTAACCTGGGTCCCGGCTTTCGCCGGGACGACGAAGCCGGCAATGTAGAGAAGCGTTGAACGCACTACGCTAGGGGATGCGGCCGGAGGTCTGCGTGCGGGCGGGTGGGTCAGAACTTGGCGGAGGCTTCGAACATCATCCTGCGGGCCGCATTCTTGTTCACGTTGCTCGCCGGGCCGGTCTTGAAGAACGCCGCGGTGGCGCGCATGGTGAAGCGGCCCTGGATGTCGTAGCGGAGTGCGACGTCGAGCTCCGAACCCAAGGTGCGGTGGTAGCCGATGTTGCGGTCGGCCTGGTACAGGAAATAATCGACGTCGAGCACGATGCCTTTCCAGGCCGGCGGCGTGATTCCGAAGCCGGCCGCCAGGATGCCGCTGGCCCCCCGCTGGAGGCCGCTGGCCGTGGCGGTGGACTGGCCTCCGAAGGCGTCGTAGGGGGTGGCCGCGAAGAACTCTCCGAAGCCTGTCCGCTCCATGCCGTCGTAGCGGAGCCCGTTGGACGGGAAGAACGACTCGTCGGTGGTGGGGGTCGCCGGGTTGTCTCCCGAGCCGCGGGCGAACACCGCCCGCGCGATGCCTTCCACGGCCTTGCCGGTGTCCTTCTTGCGCCAGAAGGTCTGCTTCCACTTCAGGCGCAGGACCTCGGCGTTGCCGTTGAAGGTGATGTGGTTCTGGGCGGCGTCCAGCCCGGTCGGGGTGGCGGCGCCTTTCTGCAGGGCCGCTTCGCCGTCGAAGACGAGCGGGCCGTAGTGGAGCTGGTAGCGCAGGCTGGAGAACCAGCGGGTGGCCTGGCTGACCTCGCAGCCCGCGGAGTAGCCGGTGAGGGTGCCGCCGGCCGCCGTGCAGCCGGTGACCATCAGGGTCTCGGGGGTGCGGTCCTTCTCGACGAGCTGGTTGAGCTGCCAGACCCCTTCCGACGGGAGCTCCAGGGTGAGGCCGAAGAAACTGACGTTGCGGGGGGCGCCGATCTGCCGGGCCTGGGTCTGCAGGAAGAAGGTGTTGGCCCGCATGTCCCAGAACGGGAGTTCCCCCTTCGCCGTGACCCCGTTGAGGCCGGCGCCGTTGTCGTCCAGGAGCAGGCCGGTGCCGAGGCGGAAGCTCTGCCGTCCCACGACGAGGTCCCAGGGTTTCCCCCCCAGCCGCCGCGCCTCGAAATAGGCGTTCTCCAGGAAAGGCTTGAAGCTGGCGTCGGGGTAGTTCTCGGCGATCCGGTCGAACGGCGCCGCCGCCAGCGTCGAGGTGGAGCCTTCGACGCCGATGGCCCGGAGCTTGAGGACGATGTTGAGGGTCTCGTTCTCCCCCCGGGCGTCGGTGAGGTGGATGTCCTTGATGGCGAAGCCCAGGCGGGCGCTCTGGGAGATGAAGGAATGGTCATTGGAGAGGTCGGTGTTCAGGTTGAGGTTCTCGTAGGACAGCGCCCGCAGGCGGTATTCCGTCGAGACGTCCAGGCTCGAGGCGGCGGCGGCGCCGGCCGATGAGGCGAGGAAGGCGAGTCCGAGAGCGATGCGCCTCATGACGCTGAGAATCCTAGCAAATTCCATGCGCGCGCGCCCAAAAGAAGACCCCCCGGCTTTGCGCCGGGGGGTCGGCGGCGGCCGCGGGCCGGGGCTAGAAGCGCACCATCCAGTCCGCGAACATCGCGTAGGCGGGGTTGACTCCCCGGCCGTTGTTGTTGGTCTGGCTGTTGACCGTGTTGCGGTTGTCGATCCAGTTCCGGATGTAGCCGCCGGGCTGGAAGGTCGCGCCGCCCACCGTCAGATTGACGTTCTCGGAGTGGGCCCAGGTCAGCGTCATGCCGGCCTCGGAGCCGATGTGCTTGTTTCCCACGCTCCGGCTGGTCTTCTCGGTGGCGGGGTTGGTGGTGGTGAAGTTCGGGTCGCGCATCGTGTTGCGCTGGAACCGGTAGTCCCAGAACTGGAAGCTCGTGGTGAGGCGTTCGATGGCGGCGATGGTCATGTTCATCCCCGCGCCCCAGACCACGCGGTTGTTGAGGCCCGTGGTCCCCACCCCGCCGCGGGGGCCGCCGGCTGCGTCCGCGGTGTTCCCGACGCCGAAGTTGTCGAACAGCAGGGCTCCGAAGCGCCGGTTGATGATGCCGGGCCGGTAGTCGGAAGCGATGGTGTAGAACCCGTCGTTGATCCCATACGACTCGCGCCGGCCGGAGCCCCAGGCGAAGTGCCCCCAGGGGGTGAAGCCCCCGACGTTGGGGATGTCGAGGTTGACGCCGGTGTCCACCATGCCGCCGTAGCCGCTGTAATGCGTCCCGAAGTTGTACTGGTCCGGGCCGCTCGTGGTGGTGAGGAGGCAGTTCCCGGCGGCCGAGCAGGTGCCGGTGTTGAACGCGGTGTCGAGGTTCATCCAGAACCCGAATATCTGGCCGTGGGCCTCGGCGCGGACCTTCATGCCGTAGACGTAGAGGTTGTCGTTGGCCCCGGGGGCGTTGAAGGTGTTCCCCAGGCCGGCGCTGGCCTGGATGAGCTGGTTCCATACGTAGGTGTTGACCTTCACGTGCGGGATCTTGAGCATGATGTCGAGGCCGCGTATGTGCTTGGACGCCGACGCGCTGCTCAGGAAGGTGGAGTACGGGCTCGTCGAACCGACGTACTGGTATTCCGAGGCCTTGGTCGTCCCCGCCATGCCGGTGACCCGGATGTGGTCGGTCTCGAACTTGGCCGAGACCGCGTCGATGGCGGTCGTCGGGAAGCCGTAGGAGTCCTTGGGGCCCCAGAAGAGGACCAGGTCGCCCGGGGCGCCGTAATATTGCCGGCCGAGGGTCATGTCCGCGAAGCCGAAGAGCTTGTCGATGGTGATGTTGGCCCGGTTCAGGAAGAGCTGGCCGAGGATCCCGCCGCTGCCCACGGGTTCGCTGGCGTCGACGTACTGGTCGGAGCGCATGGACGCGGTCGAGGCGTAGCCCGAGGCCGCCGTCGTGCTCGAGCCCCAGACGCGGTTGTTCTTCCGGAAGGTCAACTCCGCGTGGACGTCGTCGAGGAGGTCCCAGTGCAGGTCGACCATCGTCCGGGTCAGGGTATTGCCGAGGCGGTCGTTGTAAAAGGGAGCCCTGCCGCCGGAAGGCGTCCGGTCCCGGGTCGTGAAGTCCTGGATGTTCCGGGCGGAGTTCGATTGGACGTCGAGTTGGCCGCCCATCCTGAGGTTCTTGAGCAGTTCCGCGCTCGCCAAGCTGGGAAGCAGCAGGACCGTGAACAGCGCCGTCGTCAGCAGTTTCTTCATGCGCTCATCCCCCCCCGGGTATATGCCGGTTTCCGTCGCATCGGAATCGATTCTATGCAATCGAATATGCCATGTCAAGCATGGTTTTGACTTGAAAATGATATTTGTCAGGACTTAAGAATTTAAGTCACAGGGCTTTCTGGGACTTGGCCCAGTCCGCCCAATAGGTGTTCGGATACAGGAATTCGATGCGCTCGAAGGTGGCGCGGGACTTGTCCTTGTCCCCGGCGGCGGCAAGGCAGCGCGCTAGGGCCGCGTGGACCTGGGGGGCGAGGAAATGGTCTTGGTGCTGGTCGAGGTAGGATTGGGCGGATTCCGCGGCCGCCTTGCTGTCGCCTTTGGCTTCCAGGGTGAGGGTGATGCCGGCGCGGGCCAGGGGCAGGACGGCCTTCTGCGCCGCCGGGTCCTGGGCGATGCTCTGGTAGGTCTTGAGGGCTTCCTCATAGTTCTTCTGCTGGAAGAATATGTCGGCGGAGAGCAGGGTCCCGAAGCCGGCCGCCGGGCTGCCCGGGTATTGCTCGTTGAGGGTCTTGATCTGGTCGAGCGCGGTGGCGGTCTGGCCCGCGTAGGCGTAGCTCTGGGCGATGCCGAACCGGCTCCAGGTCTCTTCCTTGGTGGTGAGGCTGCGGTTGATCATGGCCGCGCCGAAGATGATGGCCGCGACGATGCCGACGCCGGCCCAGGTCAGCACCTGGGGATGGACGCGGGTCCACAGCACCCCGCTCTCGACGATATCGGCCAGCTCGTTCTTCTTGCTTTCCTGGCGGGCCCATTGTGTTCCCATGTTGGATACTCTCCTTCCGCAATCCGACTCTATCCCCCTCCCTACCCTCCCCCACTGTGTGGGGGAGGTGCGGCGATCCCCCACCCTGCCCTCCCCCACGATGTGGGGGAGGTGCGGCGAAGCCGCGGAGGGGGATTGCCCCCGGAGGGAATCGAACCCCCATCTTCTCCTTAGGACGGAGTAGCTCTATCCATTGAGCTACGGAGGCGACGGAGCATCTTACCAAAATCCTTACTTCTCTTTGGGGAGGGGTTTGCGGGTCTCGCACTCTTCGTTGGGGCCGTGATAGTGGCCGATCTTCTTCTCGCCCCGGCGCCAGCAGAGGTAGACTTCGCGGCCGCCGAGCCGCCCGGGGATGTCCACGATGGCCGGGTCGATCCCCCGCGGGACTCCGCCCAGGGCGCGGACCTTGTCCAGCCATTCGTTCACGGCGTTGACCAGGAACTGGAGCTGGGAGCGCTCGATGGTGACCGCGGGGAGGTCGGATTTCCCCCCCTCCTCCAGGTCGCGCAGACGCGCGGCCTTGGATTCCGCCTGGTCCCGGATCTTGAGGGCGCCGGCGAAGACTTCCTCGAACTCGGGGATCAGGGATTCGGCCTCTTTGATGGAGAAGAACTTCACGGGAGGTCAGTACCCGATGAGCGCGAAGATCTCGCGGCTGCCGAGCTTCTCGCGTCCCTTGAGGAAGCTCAGCTCGATGAGGAAGGCGACCCCCGCCACTTCCGCCCCCAGCTTCTCGATGAGCTCGCAGGCGGCCCGGGCGGTCCCGCCGGTGGCGATCACGTCGTCGATGAGCAGGACCTTGTCGCCCCGCGCGGCGGCGTCGGCGTGGATCTCCACGGAGTCGGTGCCGTACTCCAGGTCATAGGAGGCCGAGAGGGTCTTGTGCGGGAGCTTCCCCTTCTTGCGGATGGGGATGACGCCGGCGCCCAGCCGCAGGGCCACGGCCGAGGCGAGCAGGAAGCCCCGGGATTCGATGCCGGCGACGAGCCGGATCCCGCGGCCCTCGTAGCGGGCGGCGAAGGCGTCGATGGCCGACCGGAACGCGCCGGGGTCTTTAAGGAGCGGCGTGATGTCCTTGAACGCGATCCCCTTCTTGGGGAAATCCGGGATGTCGCGGACGAACTTCGTCAGGTCCTTGGTTTCGAGGGTCGGGGTCATGGCGTCTCTCACTTGCCGGAGTGGTTCTTCTTGCCGCGGGCGGCCGCCAGCTTCCGGCGGCGGGCCGCGTTCATGCCGTAGTCCGCCGTGCGGCGGCCTTCGGGGATGATGTTGCCCAGGATGTCCATGCGCGGCTTGGGCAGGTTCCAGCCGGGCTGGAGGTTGGGGGTCCCCATGGAGCGGGGCTCGGAGAGCTCGATGAGGCCCATGCGGTTGGCCACCCGCCGCAGCCGGAGGAGCGCCCGCTCCTCGATCTGCCGGATGCGCTCCCGGGACAGCTTGAGCCGCTTGCCGACCTCCTCGAGGGTCATGGGCGACTGCCCGGTGAGGCCGTGGCGGAGCTCGAGGATGACGCGCTCCCGGTCGCCGATCTCCTGCAGGGCCTGCTGGAGCTCGTCATGGAGTTTGAGGATGGAGATGAGGTTCTCCGGGGACTGGGAGGAGGATTCGGAGATCATGTCCTCCATGCGGATGTTGTTGTCCTCGCTGTCCACGGGGTTCTCTATGGAGCCGATGCCCTTGGCCGCCTCGGCCGCGTCGAGGACGCCGCGCACCTGGCGCGCGGTCCAGTGCATGCGCTTGGCCATCTCCGCGAGCGTCGGGTCGCGGCCCAGGAGCCCGTGCATCCGCTCCCATTCCTTGAGCCACTTGCGCAGGGCTTCCCAGGCGTGGGGCGGGATGCGGATGGTCTTGGACTGCTCCTCCACCGCGCGGCGGATGGACTGCTCGATCCAGTACGAGGCGTAGGTGGAGAACCGGTAGCCCTTCGACGGGTCGAACTTGTCGATCGCGTGCATGAGCCCGAGGTTTCCCTCTTCGATGAGGTCCAGGAACTCGGTGCCCTGCCGGTGATACTTCTTGGCGATGGGGACGACCAGCCGGAGGTTGGCCTCCATGATGCGCTTCTTGGCTTCCTTGTCGCCCCGCTTGGCTTTCTTCCAGAGCTTGTGGATGTCTTCGCGGGTCGCCTGCGCGAGCTTCTGGATGCCCTTGAAGTATTGGCTGGTCGCGTCGGTGGTAGGCAGCATCGTTATCGTTCCCCTCGCTGGTGCTCAATGAATGTCGAACGGCTTCTCTTCTCCGCGGGCCGGGATGTCGGTCTCCGTCATCGCGTCCACCCTGGCGAACGGAAGGCCGGTCTTGAGCTCGGCGATGAACCTGCGCAGAGTCTCCGGATCGGCCTCGGCTTCCGCCTCCACGTCCCCGTCGTGGAGGTTGCGCACCCAACCGGACACGCCCATGGCGGCGGCGGTGTCCCGGGTGAACCAGCGGAAGCCCACTCCCTGCACGCGTCCACGGATCAGCAGGCGCTTCCGGGCTTTCACTGTCAAGGGGTACCCACTTGAATCCTACAATAATGTCAATAGGGAATGGAAGAGGCGGATTGCACTGTCAATGGCGGGAAAGACTTCGGGGTGCTGGGACTTGAACCCAGAACCTCTTGGTCCCGAACCAAGCGCTCTGCCAATTGAGCTACACCCCGGACCGAACGCATATCTCGTATCGGCCCGGGTGCTGCGCCGCTGCCGCGGCGACTGCACCCCGGACCGTTCAAATCAATTCGGGGACCTGGGAATCGAACCCAGAATCTCTCGCACCCCAAGCGAGCGCTCTGCCATTGAGCCAGTCCCCGTTACGGGCCAGAAGTATACCAAATCAGGTGCTCAGATCCGACACCAGGCGCTGCAGGTCGTCGCGGATCTCGCGCAGGAGCTTGACCGCCGCGGCCGGCAGGTTCCCGCCGCTGGTCGTGGAGATCCGTCCCCCCCGCTGGGTGGAGGCCAGCGCCTTGCGGGCGCCGGCGATGGTCAGCTTCCGGTCCCGCAGGAGCTCCTTGATCCGCAGGGCGACTTCCAGGTCGCGCCGTGCGTACCGGCGATGTCCGCCCGGGAGGCGCTGGGGGCGGAACGCGGGGAAGCGGGCCTCCCAATAGCGGAGGGTGTGCGGCGGCAGCTGCAGGACCCGGCAGGCCTCCCCGATGTTGAAATACTCCTTGTCGGGCAGGAGGGGCCGTATTCCCTCCATCATGAGCCTCAGCTAGGTCAGCAGGTTCTTCGATGCTTTGAAGCGCACGCCCTTGCGGGGCGGCACCTCGACCGTCTGTCCGGTCTTCGGGTTCCGGCCGGTGCGCGCCTGACGCGCCTTCACGCGGAACGTTCCGAAATTGGAGATGACGACCTTCTCTCCTTCCCGGAGCGCGCCCACGATGGTGTCGAAGGTGGTTTCGACGGCTTTCGCCGCTTCGCCTTTCGTGGTGAGGACCTTGGCGACGGATCTGATGATATCCAGTCTATTCATCTTCCTATCCTTTGTCTCCTTCTTCTTCCGGATCTTTCTTCGGCTTCTTCTTCTTCTGCAGGTCTTTGAATATGTCCTCGGGCTTGAGGCTCTTGAGTTCCTCGCGGAAGTGGGAGACCTCGTCCTCGCTGATGGGCTTGGCGAGCACCTGGCACCGGTCGAACACGCACTCGGATACGAACATCTTGCAGCCGGCGCGCACGGCGACCGCGATCGCGTCGGACGGGCGGGAGTCCACCTCCCGCACCTCGCTGTCCTTGCTGACGAAGATCGTGGCGTAGAAGGTGTTCTCCTTGAGGTCCGTCACCACGACTTTGTCCACCGCCCAGCCCAGCGCCTTGTAGGAGGCGAGCAGGAGGTCGTGCGTCAGCGGCCGGGGCAGCACGATCCCCGAGAAGCGGATGGCGATGGCCTGGCCCTCGGCCAGCCCGATCCAGATCGGCAGAAGGCGCTCCCCCGCCAGTTCCTCAAGGAAGACGATGCATTCGTTCGCCGTGGTCGCCAACGAATAGATGCGGACTTCCCGCTCTCCGACCTTCCGGGGTTCGTTTTCTTTCGCCATAGTCCGCTCTCTATCCGTCGAATCCTTCGAAACCCATCGCCTCCAGCACCTTCCAGGGGGAGGCCCCTCGATGCACCACGCGCCAGATCGCCATGGTGAGCGGCGCCCGGATGGCGCTCGCCGTCGCCAGCGTATGCGCGCTCTGGGCCGACTCCACCCCTTCCACCACGGTCTGGATCTCCCGCAGCGCCGTCTTGAGCTTCTTGCCCCGGCCCAGCTTCTCTCCCAGCGCGCGGTTCCTCGATTCGCGCGAGGAACCGGTCGCGAACAGGTCGCCGAGACCGGCGAGTCCGTAGATCGTCTCCCGGCGGCCGCCGAATCTTTCGATGAGCCGGCCCATCTCGGCCATCCCCTGCGTCATGAGGGCCGCCTTCGTGTTGGCCCCCGTGACTTCCCCGTGTCCCTCGCGCTTGCGGGAGGCGGGGTGGATCGCCAGCCCGTCCAATATCCCGCAGCCGATGGCCAGCACGTTCTTCAAAGATCCGCCCAGTTCGACCCCGATCCGGTCCGGGCTGAACTCCACGTGGATCGAGCCGCCCCCGATCAGCCGCATCGCCGCGGCGGCGTCCGGCCCGGGCGTCCCCGCCAGGACCAGCTTGGTCGCCACCCCGCGGACGACTTCGCGGGCGAAGCTCGGCCCCGATACGGTGAACACCTTTTCCGCGAGGAACGGAAGCTCCTCGATGATGGCCTCGCCCATCGTCCGCAGGCTTCCCGGCTCCACCCCTTTCGAGGCGTTCACCAGGATGGGTTTGGGTCCCGTCACTTCCAAAAACGGCCGCAGGCGCCGCGCCGTCTCCCGCACGAACGCCGACGGCAGAACGATCAATACCAGCCCGGACTTCCGTACCGCCGCGCCCAGATCCGAGCTCACCGTGATGGACGGCGCGATGCGGAATCCCGGGATATGCGGATGCCGACGCGTCGCCTGCAGGCCGCGGGCCGCATCCGGATGATACTCCCAGACCCATACGGGCCGCCCTTTCCGGGCGATCTGATCGGCCAGGGCGGTACCCCAGAGGCCGGCCCCCAGGACGCAGATTTTATTGTACTTTTTGATATTTGTCAAGATATTCCAACGCTATTCATCCGGCTCTTCCTTGCGCATGAGGTGCCGGATGTTCGGGATGTGCTTGAAAAGAATGACTGCGGCGGTGATCCAGGCGAGCACGGTCATGGGCCAGGGCGGGTGCATGGCGCTCACCAGGAACGGCATGGCCGCGGTGCCTACGATGGAGCCCAGGGAGATGTGCCCGGAAAGTCCGACCCCGGCGATGAAGATGAGCACGGTGGGGAACATGGCCTGAGGGATGAGCGCGGCGAAGGCGCCGGCCGCCGTGGCGACTCCCTTCCCCCCGTGAAAACCCTGGAAAACGCTGTGCAGATGTCCCGTGACGGCCAGGCCCGCGCAGATGCAGTGCAGGCCGGTCGACTCGGGGAATATCGCCTGGGCCAGGAAGACCGGGAGGTAGCCTTTGAGCGCGTCGGCGGCCAGGGTGGCGTAGCCCGCGCCCGGACCGACCATGCGATAGACGTTGGCCGCCCCGGGGTTCCCGGAGCCCGCATGGCGGATGTCGATTCCCTTCACGCGCCGGGCGATGATGACCGCGGCGGGGACGCATCCGGAAAAATAGCTGGCCACGGCCAGCAACGCACCCAAAATGTCCATAATCTATCGGCAGTTTTTGGATTCTAGCATATTCAGGAGCCGCGCCCAGTTCTCCTGAGTCACCCGGAGCCGGAACACCATCCGTCCGCGGCGTGAAGACCGGTCGATCACGTGCGCGCAGCGGTAGACCTCGCCGAGGCACCCCGATTGGGACGGGTGGAGCGCCAGTTCCCGGATCAGCCAGCGATGGCCGAGCACGTGCCGCACCCGGCCCAGCAGCGCGTCGATCCCCGTGCCGTCGGCGGCGGAAACGAAGAGACGGTCCGGGTCCTGCTCCGTCAGGCGCGCCTTCTCATCGGCGGAGAGGAGGTCGCTCTTGTTCACCGCCGTGACCCGCGGGAGTTCGAGGGCGCCCAGTTCCTTGAGGACGTCCATCACCACGCGGCGCTGCGCGGGGAGGTCTCCAGAGGCGCCGTCTTCCAGTTGGATGAGGCAGTCGGCCTGGCCGACTTCCTCGAGGGTGGACCGGAATGCGGCGATCAGAGTGGTGGGGAGCTTCGATATGAAGCCGACGGTGTCGGTGAACACGGCCTCCCCCCAGTCGGGCAGGCGGACCCTCCGGGTGGTGGCATCGAGGGTCGCGAAGAGCTTGTCGTCGGCGTAGACGCGCTTCCCCTCCGCGGAGCCGATGAGCCGGTTGAGCAGCGTCGATTTTCCCGCGTTGGTGTAGCCGATGATGGCGGTCGCGGGCACGGGCACCGCCTGCCGCCGTCCGCGCTGGATCCCGCGCTCGCCTTCGATGCGCGCGATGGCGCGCTTGAGATGCTCGAGCCGCCGCTGGATGTGGCGGCGTTCGTATTCCAGCTTCCGTTCGCCCGGACCCCGGGTGCCGATCCCGCCCACCTGCTGCGAGAACGCGCGCCAGCTCCCCGTGAGTCGGGGGAGCATGTAGGAGAGCTGGGCCAGCTCGACCTGGAGCTCCCCCTCCTTGGTCCGCGCGCGCTGGGCGAAGATGTCGAGGATCAGCCGGGTCCGGTCCACGATCTTGGCGCCGATCTCACCCTCCAGGTGGATCTGCTGCGCGGGGCTGAGGTCCTGGTCGAAGATGACCGTGCGGGCTCCGAGCTCCCGGGCCAGGGCCGCCGCTTCCGCGACCTTGCCGGCGCCGATGAGGGAGCCGGGGTGGAAGCGGTCGAGCCTCTGGGTGAGCGTCCCGGCGATGGCCGCCCCCGCCGTCTCGGCGAGGCGGCGCAGCTCTTCCAGGCTCGCGGCCTCCAGCCGGGGGTCCTTCTTCTTGTCGAATACGCCGACCAATATCACGCGTTCCATGATCTGAGAGCCGCCTCCTCAAGGGCCCGGAGGGGCGCGTCCCCGGGCAGCCACTCCGCCGGCGTCTGACGGCGGAACCAAGTGCGCTGGCGCTTGGCGTAGGCGTTCGTCGCGCGGATCATCCCTGCCAGCGCCGCCGCCGGGGCGAGCTCGCCGCGCGCGCAGGCCAGGGCTTCCGGGTAGCCGAGGCAGCGGAACCCCGGCTCCCCGCCGCGATACCTGCCCGGGACGAGCCCGCGCACCTCGCGCAGCATGTCCGGGAACATCGCCGCGGCCCGTTCGCGGATGCGCTCCTTGAGCGCCGCCGCGTCCCAGGACAGCCCGATCACGCGGGTCCGGTACCGCGGGGGCTTCTCCCGGTTCCAGAAGGACGAGATCGGCTTGCCGGTCAGCTCCAGCACTTCCAGGGCACGGACGAGGCGCTGGGTGTTCCCCGGCGGGATGCGCCGCGCGGCTTCGGGATCGCGCCGTTGGAGCTCCTGGTGAGCGGCGCGGCCGCCCTCGCTTCGTATGCGCGCCGCGATGCGCTCGCGGAGCGCCGCGTCGCCTTTGGGAAGCGGGTCCAGTCCTTCCAGGAGCGCCCGCAGGTAGAGCCCGGTCCCTCCGGCCACGATGACCGGAGCCCCCGCGGCGCTCAGGCGCCCCAGGATGGGATCGGCCATCGCCGCATACCGGCCGGCGTCGGTGGCGTCGGCCGGGTCCAGCACGTCGACGAGATGATAGGGGATCCGCGCCGGCCCGGCCTCGGCCAGGAACCGGCCGCCGACCCAGGCGCCCGGGGGCTTGGCGGTGCCGGCATCGAGGACCCGGTACAGCTGCCCCATGTCCGCGGAGAGCACCTCGGCTCCCGTGCGGGCGGCCAGGGCGAGCGCCAGGCGGGTCTTGCCGCCGGCGGTGGGTCCGACCAGGACGAGGATCAGCCTTTGCGCGGCCAATGCGGGGCTTTCTGCGGCTTAGTGCAGAGGGCGTGGAAGGAGCAGTCCGGGACGCAGGCTTCGGGCAGTCCCAGGGAGAGGCGGGTGTTGCAGTCCACGTCGTCGTGGGCCATCTGGGTGATTCGTTTCTGGTACTTCATCGCGATCTTGGTGAACTCGATGCCGACGACGTAAGTCTCGCCTTTCTTGGACACGCGGACGACGCGGCCCTGCACGGGGACCCGGTCCAACCCTGGGATGGTCAGCGTCATCTTGAAGATCTTCGCGTGAGGCGGGGCCAGGAAGGTGATCAGCTGCATGCCTCCCGCGGAGAGGTTCATCAGGACGGCCGGCTGCGCCTGCAGATGCTTGGGGATGAACTCGCTCTTCGAGTTCTTGTCCTGAGCGTAGCGCAGCACGATCGGCTCCACGATGTCGCTGACGACGGCGACCCGGGGGAATTTCCGGCGATCGTTGGAGCCCTTTCCGTTCGGATGTTTCATGAGGCCTACGATACCAAGAATTGCTCCGCGCCTGCAAGCGGCGGCCAAGGCCCCGATCCTCGGCAAAGCAACTGTGCCCGGGCACAGTTGTCCCCGCGATTGGCGGGAGAATGAAGCCCTCGACAGGGCTTGGCCCGGCGGGAGGAAAGGTGATGGAGTACCTCGCGTTTCCGTCAGAGAAATCGCCCGTTGGGGCAACGGTGAAAAGCTCGAACTCTTCACCCGCGAGGTGAAGACATTGCCCCGGGAATAGTTCGCCTCAGCCGGATCTGCGGAGCCTTCTGGGACAGTCCCGCCGGCCGCGGATCGTCGCGCAACCGGGCGTCGAAGGCTTCGCTCACTTGTTTAACTGTGCCCGGGCACAGTTGCTTAGCTGGGGCAAGGGGCCGCCGTCCTTGAAGGCGCCGTTCGTTTTCCGCTCGCCGGAAAGGGCTGCGTCCTCAGGCTACGGCCCGGCATCGCAGCGCGGTCCGGGTATGACCGACTACCTCGGCTTCCACGATGGAGCCGGGCCTCCCGGGGCCGTCGAGCCGGGCGCGGAAGTGGTACTGGGTGCGGCCGTCCGTCGGAGTCTCCAGCAGGACCTGCACGCGCCGGCCGACGAGTCCGGCGAGGCGCTCCCGGGTGCGCGCTTCGACGAGGCCCAGCAGGCGGGCCAGCCGCTCCTCCTTGACCTCCAAGGGGAGGTCCCCGGCGAGGCCGGCCGCGGGCGTGCCCGCGCGGGCGGAGAACTTGTAGCAGTAGGCGCTGCAGAAGCCCCCCGCCTCCGCGAGTTCCAGCGTGCGGGCGAAATCCGCCTCGCCCTCGCCGGGGAAGCCCACGATGAAGTCGGTGGAGAGCGCGAGTTCGGGCCGCAGCCGCCGCAGGGCCCGGACCTTGTCCAGGTACTCCTCCGCGCCGTGCCCGCGGCCCATCGCGCGAAGGATGCGGTCCGAGCCGGATTGGACCGGGAGATGCAGGTGCGGGGCGACCGTCGGGCACTCCGCCATGGCGGCCATGGTGCCCGGGTCCAGGAAGAGGGGATGCGGGCTCATGAAGCGCAGGCGCGCGACCCCCGGGACGCCCGCGGCCGCGCGCAGGAGTTCCGCGAAGCCGCGCTCCCCGTCGCGCCAGGCGTTGACCGTCTGCCCGAGGAGGGTGATCTCCCGCGCCCCCCCCTCCGCGCGGGCGCGGACCTCGCGGAGGACGTCCGCCAGCGCGCGGCAGCGCTGGGGGCCCCGGACCGACGGCACGATGCAGAAGCCGCAGCGCTGGTCGCAGCCGCGCGTGATGGTGACGGCAGCCAAGGGGCTGCCGTCCCTGAAGGCGCCGGTCGTGCTCCTCTCGCCGGAAGGGGCCCCCATCGAGACCTGGGACCGCGGCGGGAGCGGGGGTACGGGGAGCGGAGCGGGGGGCGGGAATGCGGCGGCGAGCAGGCGGGGGTAGTCCTCGATGGAGCGCGCTCCGACCACCAGGTCCACGTGCGGGAAGCGGGTGCGGAGCCGGGGCCCCAGCCGTTCGGCCGCGCAGCCCGCCACGATCAGCGTCCGCCCGGGGCGCGCCTCCTTCCAGTCCCGCAGGCGGCCGATCAGGGAGGCCGCCCGGTCCTCGGCGTGCTGGCGCACCGTGCAGGTGTTCACGATCACGGCGTCGGCCTCCCCGATATCTTCGGTCAGGGTATAGCCGCGCGCGAGCCAGGGACGGGACAGCTCCTCGGCGTCCGCGGAAGACATCTGGCACCCGAGGGCGATCGTGTGCAGCTTCATCTAGTATAGTTTGCTGCCTGGACCCCGGCTTTCGCCGGGGTGACGAATGTAATTTGAAAAGCCGTCATACCGGCTGTCAAGGCCGTCATACCGGCGAAAGCCGGTATCCAGCGTGTGGAACGGATTCAAAACACCTGTTCTGGCGCCTGGACCCCGGCTTTCGCCGGGGTGACGAATGTAATTGGACTTAGGACTCACGCCTAGCGCTTTCCTCAATCTCGGACCTCCAAATCTCGCGAAATTATCCGGTCTGAGCACTAGGGGACGAGCTGGAAGTAGGTGACGCGCAGCTCCTCATCGGGGCTCAGCTCCCGGCTGTTGGCGGCGGGCAGGGCGTGTCCGAGCTCTTCCAGGGACATCCCGATGCGGCCGGCCAGGTCCGCGTCGAAGTCGCGCCACTTACGGATCTCCTGACGAGTGATGCGGATGACCGCCCGCTGGCGCCCCGCCTTGTCCAGGATCGCCATCCGTTCCCCGACCGCGGCTTCGGGCGGGTCGTAGATGGGGCAGGCGGTCGCGGTCTTGCCGCCGGAAAGGATCAGCCCGATGAGCCGCTCGCCGAGGTCGTTGTCGCCGTACCAGCCGAAGACGCATTCCAGCATGAGCGTGCCGCTATTCTAGCAAACCCGTCCCCCTAAGCAACTGTGCCCGGGCACAGTTGAACGAGTGAGCGAATCTTTCGACGCCCGCTTGCGCGACTATCCGCAGCCGGCGGCACCGGCCCCGAAGGCTCCGCGGCTGCGGCTGCGGCGAACTATTCCCGGGACGATGTCTTCACCTCGCGGGTGAAAAGTTCGAGCAATTCACCGTTCGAGGTACTCTATTTCTTATCCGCCCGCCGGACCAAGCCCTGTCCGAGGATTAGGGGTCCCTCCTCTACTTGATTTGTTAACACGCCTCTGTTATCGTATGAGCGTGAAGATGCCGGGACTCCGTGCCATGCTGCTCGCGGCCGTCCTCGGGGCCGGCGGCCCGCTCGCCGCGTCCGCTCAGGAGGGCGAGGCCCCGCCCGCCGAGGAAGGCTCGGTCTCCGTCTCTCCTGTCGACGGCGAGGGCGCGGGCGAGGCGGAGGCGTCCTCTGAGGCGCCTCCGGCCGAGAGCGAAGCCGCGGCGGTCCCGGCGCAGCCTCCGGCCGGCGTCGTGAAGAGCGCGGCGGCTCCGAAAGGGAAGTCGCGCCGGGGGAAGAGGCGGCGGGTCGTCCGGTCGAAGGTCAAGCCCCGCAAGGCCCCGGCCGCCGGCGAGGCCCTGACGCCCGCCGAAGCGGCGGCGGAATCCCCGGTCGAGGCCGTGCCGGCGCCGCTCACCCAGGAAGAGCGCACGGCCGCCGAGAAGCTCCCGATCCCCCTCATCCCCCTCACGCCGATCAGCCCGCTCTACCCGTAAACTGGGCCTATCCCGGGTCAGGTCCATGGGCCCCGTTCGCTGGGCCCAAAGATTCTTGTCCGAACCGCGGATTTCCCGCACTCTGATAGGGATGCGCCGCTCGATCGCCGTTTTCCTCGCCGCCATCCTGGCATCGGGCTCCTTCCCGGCCCCGGCCCTGGCCCAGGTCACCAGGGCGCCCGTCGGGCCGACCCCGCTGCCTGCCATCCAGGTCCCGCTCTCCCAGCCGGTCTTCGCCGCGTCGCTGCGCGGGGGCTTGGACGGCCTCTCCCTCCAGCCGATGCCGCTCAGCCAAGGCGTCGCGACCGCCGTCTTGGCCCAGTCCATCCCGGGGGTCCTCGGCCCGCTCGCCGGCCCCCGCCGCGCGCGCGCTTTGGGGGCTTCGCGGGCCGCCAAGCCTTTCTCGGCCTCCAAGAGCCTCCCGCTGGCCGCGCGCGCCGGGCTCGCTAGGCTCACCGAGAGCCTTGCCGCGTCGAAACCCGGAGAGTTCTCAGGTCCCCTCCTCGCCGCTTTCGACGCGGGCCGGACCTTCCCGAATCAGACGGAGGCCGTTCCCGCGGCGTCCCTCCCCGCCGGGAAAGGGTTGGACCCGGGCCTGCGGCCGGCCCAGACCGGGTCGCCTGGGCCAGCCCTCGCCCGCATGGAGCCCAACCCGACCATGACCGGGGTCTCCGGGGCCTTCCTCGTGGACACCTCGCGCTCCGGCCGCTCCTTGCCGCTGACCTTGCCGGAAGCCGTAGGCCTGGCTCAAGCCGCCGCTCGCGCGCTGCCATCGGGGACGCTCGACGACGCGAGCGTCACCGAGATCGTCATCGTCGACGATCTCGCGGGGGTCCCCGCCATCGCCGCCACCCCTTCAGGCAAGGCGCTGCGGCTCTCGACCCCGGCGGGGATCGTCGACACCGACCCGGAGGGCGGCTGGCGGCGGATATATCTCCCCGTCTCTTTGCTCCGCGAGGATTGGGCGCTCAAGGCGCCGCTTCCCCAGGGGCTCTTCGCCCGGCCGCCGCCCGAGGCGGAGATCGCCGTGCCTGTTCTTTCCCGCGCGCCCGAGGGTGCGCTCCTGCCTCCCGGAGCCTCGGCCTTCGTGGGCGGGCTCATTTCCATCTCGGCCGAGCCTCCGGAGGGTTTCTTCGCGGCCTCCACGGCGGCCGAGCTCAAGCGCCAGGGCTGGGCCTTGCGCCAGGCGCAGGATGCCGATGTCTGGGTCTACCGCGTCCCCGATGTGCGCCCGCAGAGCTACTTCGATTTCTTTTTCCCCTCCCCGGACCGCCCGGCGGACTCCCCGCGAGCCGGAAAATTCAAGGTCGCCGTCGGCATCGGGCCCGCCCACTCCCCCCAGTCCTCCGGGGGCGCCGAGGCCGACCTCCTGTGGCTCGGCGACGAGCAGCACGGAGCCCTCGAAAGCTTGCTCCGAGAACTGAGCGGCGGACCCTTCACGCTCGAAGATATCTCCCGGCACAAAGGGCTCGCCCTGCGGCTCTCTCCCAGCCGCGCCTTCCTCTCCGGCCTCGACCGGCGCCGGGCTCTCACCCAGGAGGGCTTCGACGCGCTCGAGACCGACCCCGAGGTCTATCGCCGGGTCTTCAGCGAAGACTACGACGCGTATCTCTCCACCCTCTTCACCCGCAGGGAACCCAAGGCGAAGAAGTCCTTCCTGCTGGGCACCTCGCGCGGCTGCTCCCAGGGCTGCGCCATCTGCGCCTCGGGAGGCCTCTCCAAGTTCCAGTTCTTTTCCGGCGAACGCATGCTGCGGGAGCTGGAAAAGATCGCCGCCCAGGCCAAGCCCGGCCCCGGAGAACTCATCGACGTCTATTTCGTGGACTCCAATTTCAACCTGAACGCCAAGCGCCTCGTGGACTTCGCCGACCTCATGGATAAGAGCCCGCTCCAGGGGAAGTTCCGGTTCTTCGTGCGGCACAGCAGCGTCAACGGCTTCCTCAAGGCCGACGCCGGCGGGGTCAAGCGGCCCCGCGTCGAACTCCTCGACGCCTACCGGCGCTTGGGCATCAGCGAGGTCTTCATGGGGATCGACGCCTATGACGACGCGGGGACCTTGACCCTCAAGACCCATCGGGGGGCGCTGGCCAAGAAGGGCGTCGAGACCCGGCCCACCTACACCTTCGCCGAGCTCCGCGGCCTCCTGCGCGCCATGGAGAACGGCAAGCTCACCGCCAAAGGCTTCTACCTCACCAACAACCCCTGGGTGAGCGATCTCGACCGGGTGGACTCCTGGTACAACCTCCTCGAGCTCTGGCTCGAGAACCCGCATTTCTCGATCGACGCCCGCGAGCGGGAGATCCTCCGCCTCAAGCCTTTCGCGGGCAGCCCGATCGCCGACGTCGCCGAGGCCAAGCGGCTCCCGGTGATCGCCAACGGACGCTTCGTCGCCCAGGGTCCCCTGGGCGAGCTCGACGAGATTATGGATTTCTCCGCGCTCGGCCGCCCGCGCGTCCAAGCCGGGGCCGCCCCGGCCCTCGCCCAGTTCCGCGCCTCCCTCGCCCGGGTCCGGCGCCGGGCGGAACTGGCCCTGGCGGGCGCGGACGCGGCGCAGGCGCAGGCCGCCCGGCGGCTCATCGCCAAGCTGCTCGTCCGCGATGCGGCGCTCCTCAGGGCCCTCGAGGGCGAGCCCGGGGCCGCCCGGTTCCGTGACGACATCTCCCGCTTCGCCCGCAGACATCCCGGCCTCGCTCCCTGGAGCGCGGCCGAGCAGCAGGCGGCCTTCGCCGGCGCCGCCCAGTCCCTCATCGACGGCCTGCGCGACGGCGCCCGGCCCGGGGCTCCCCGGCACTCGGCCGGCTACTCGGCCCCAGCGCTCGAGCTCGACCCGAAGGCTCCCCACACGCTCAAGGACGTGCCCGCTTACCTCGCCGACAATCTCGGAGAGGAGCTCCTGGCGGCCGCCGCGGCCGGCGATGCCAACGTGCTGGTGCTCGTGGGTGACGGACGCCAGGCGGCCTCCGCGGCGCAGGCGGCGGGCTGGACGCTGCTCGCTGCCGTCTCTAAGCGCGAGGGCTATCATCGCGTCCATCGCGCCCGAGACCAGGAAGGGCGGCCCGCCTTCGTGGTCAGCCGCGTCAACGGAGCCGACCGGGTCTTCCACGTCGAGACCTTGCTGCGCCTCGCCGGACTGCCCGGCGCGCGCTTGCGGGTCTCGGGCAAGTCGGTCTCCTGGAAGGCCGCGTATCTGCAGGCCTTCCGCGCAGCGGGCCCCGCCCCCGACCTCGTGCTCTACGGCTTCGCCAACACCGCCGTCGACGCCGTGCTCCTGCGCAACCGTGAAGAGAACCAGGAGCGCTTCGCGACCATGGCCGCCAACTACGACCGCCGCAAGCGCGCGCCCGCCGACGGAGAGCACGACATGGCCGGCATGCGTTTCCACATCCTGGAGCTGGCCGACGGCAAGCGGGTATGGATCTTCCCCTGCCTCTACGGCGACCTCTCGCGCGAGCTGCTGGAGGCCTTGGTGGAGCATGGGGCCCGCAGCATCGTTTCGCTGGGCACGGCGGGAGCCATCTCCGGCCGCAAGGTGGGAGACGTCTTGGTCCCCTCGGAGCTCCTGCGGGCCGACGGCCGCCGGGAAAAGCTCGACTGGCTCGCCCCCCTGCCCCTGCCCAAAGGCGGGGCCTATCAGCGCGTGACGACCCCCAACATCGAGACCGAGGTTTGGGCCCGGGACGCCGCGCGGCGCGGAGTGGACCTCATCGAGGTCGAGCTCGAACACGCCCTCGACCTCCTGCGCGACCGCCCCGACGTGCGCCTGGGGGCGGCCCTCGTGGTGTCCGACGTCCTCACCGGCAAGGGCCGCCGGGACATGACCGAGTGGGGCCTGCCTGAGCTGCGCGCCCTCATGCCGACCTTGCGCAAGATCCTCGACGCGGCGCTGGGGGTGCGGGGCGACGCGGCTTGGCGCCTCAAGGCCTACCGCACCGCGCCGCTGGTCTCAGGCTCCGGAGACTAGACGCCCCGGCTTTCCTCTTCGAGCCGGCGCCGGAGCTCGGCCTCGCCCGCGGGCAGCAAG
>Ga0154315_1074_pt2 | contig 43830 bp, 40 predicted proteins | sample RifGroA2_FD_105609 | JGI IMG/M metagenome (GOLD analysis project Ga0154315, IMG submission 105609) | Elusimicrobia bacterium GWA2_69_24
CGGTGGTGGTGCCCAGGATCTCGGCGGTCTCCTGGCGCGATTCCTCCAACTCGACGCGGACTCCCCGTCCGTCCTCGTCCGGGCCCGACAGCGCAAGGAGGTACTTCGCCAGCCGCTCGCGGATGGTCTTGAGGGCCAGGTCCACCATCCGGTCCTCCGCGGCCCCCAACTCGTCGGCGAAGCGGCGGGCCATGAACTGCCAGAAGGCCGGTTCTTTCGCGAATATCCGGTTCATGTGCGCGGCGTCGAGGAAGCAGATGTGGGACGGCTCCATGGCCACGCCTGTGCCGGAATAGAGTTCTCCGGAGATGAAGGCCCGGTCGCCGAGCAGGTCGGGCGCCTTGATGACCCGCGGGATGTGGGCGCGCACCCCGAAGGCGGATTTCACGACCTTGACCTTGCCCGAGCAGAGGAAGAACAGCCCCAGGGGCTGGTTGTTGGCGTAGAAGATGATGTTGCCCTTCGCGTAGGTGTTGGAGCTGCAGAATCTCTGGAATTCAGTCCAGCCCTGCGGGGAGATCTTGGCGAAAGACCCCGTATTGCGAGCGAGGCAGGTCTTGCAGTGCGTCGAGGTCGGAGTCTTCATCGCTTGTTATATATACCATTTTATAATTCAAGAAATTAACTTCTGTATAACATTTACCAAATAAAGGCGCGAAACGGGGGTGGGCGGGGGGCGGGCGATCCGGGCTCAGGTGCGTCCGGCGTACAGGTAGACCGGGCAGACATCGCGATCCTCGGCGCTGCATTGCCGGATCTCCCAGCAATGATCCATGTCCAGGACCGCCTTGACGCCTTCGATGTTGAGCCTTTTCTTCTGGAGAAGATGCTTGATCATCTCCAGACGTTCCATGTCGCGGCGGGAATAGAAGCGGTTCTTCCCCAGGCGCACCGGGGTGAGGAGCTGCTTCTTCTCCCAGATCCGGAGGGTGGCCGCGCAGACGTCCAGGAGGCGCGCCGCGGTCCCGATGGTGTAGACGGGTTCTCCGCGCGATCCGGCACTGTCTGGGTCGTCGATCATCTGTAAATAGCATATCACATGCCAATACTGTTAGCAAGTCGGTTGTGCCGGGGGGAACTTATTTATCTTTGGGGACGTAGGCGCAGAAAGGGTCCGTCGCCAGGTAGTCGCCCGTCATGGCGTAGGCGCGTGCCCGCGAGCCGCCGCAGGCGGCGCCGTACTCGCAGGCCCCGCATTTTCCCTTGAGCAGGGACGGGTCCCGCAGGTCCCGGAATATCGGGGCGTTCCGGTAGATGTCAGCGAGTCCCTTCTCGCGGATGTTCCCCGCGACGATGGGCAGGAACCCCGAGGGGCAAACGTTGCCCAGATGGTCCACGAACACGAAGCCCTTGCCCGAGTTCACGGCTTGCCCGCCGGAGGAGTGAGGGCCTCGGCGCCCGCCTTCCCCTCGGGGGGCGGTCTTCTCATGGTGCAGGATGAAGCGGTGGTAGTGCTGGGCTTCCGTGAGCTTGACGTGGAAGGGGACCTCGAGGCTGAGGGCGTGCAGGCGCGCGAACGCGGTCTCGAACTGCTCGGCGGTGATGCCGCCCATGTCCTTGCCCCGCCCCGTGGGGATGAGGAAGAAGACCTCCCAGAACACGATGTCCAGGCTCCGCACCAAGGCGATCATCTCCTCCAGGCGCGCGATGTTCCAGTCCGCGAAGCAGGTGTTGATCTGCACCGGGATCCCGGCCTCGTGGGCCCAGCGGATCCCCGTGAGCGTCCGGTCGAAGGTGCCGGCGGTGCGCCGGAACTCGTCGTGCGCGGCGGCCGCGGGCGCGTCGAGACTGAAGGCGATCTGGTCGAGCCCGGCGGCCTTCAAGGCGAAGACCCGCTCCCGGGTGATGTTGTCGGTCCCGGCGGGGATGGTGCCCACGCGCAGGCCGAGCCCTTTTCCGTGCCGCACGAGTTCCGACAAGTCGGGCCGGTTGAAGGGGTCCCCGCCGGAGAGGATGAGGATGGGGGTGCCCATGGCCTTGACCTGGGCGAGCAGGAGCTTGCCCTCGTCGGTCGTCAGCTCGCCCGGATCGCGCCCGAGGTCCGCGGCCGCGCGGCAGTGCTTGCAGGCCAGGCCGCAGGAGCGCGTGGTCTCCCAGATGACCAAAAGCGGGGCCTGGGCGTAATCGATGCTGCCGAAATCCGGACGGCCGATACCTTGAGGGTGGGGCATCAGGGAAAGTCTACCAAAGTCCGCGGCTTCACTTCCCCCGCCGCTGCTCCTTGGTGAAGAGGAGCCACGGCGAGGCGGCACGGAAGAGGTCGAGCGCGGCGGTCACGCCGAAGGCGATCAGCATCCCGACCCCGATGGGGATGCCGGTGAGCACGAACCCGTAGAGGTAGGTCGAGGCGATCGCCGCGACGATGAGCATGAGAGACTGCGTCGCCACGATCTTGTTCACATCCCCGGGCTGGTGGGCCCCGAGCGCCTTCTGGTTGACCCCGGCGAACATCACGGTCATCCCGCCGCTCACGAAGGCCTGCAGGGCGTATAGCCCCAGGATGGCCCACATGGACGGGGTGTGCAGCATGACCCAGAAGAGGGGGATCTCGATGAGCCCGAGGACCGTGAAGGGGATCATCAGGCCTTCCTCGGTCTTGAAGCCCAGGCGGGTGAAGAGCTTGCGCAAAGGCTCCATGACCAGGGTCGCGGCGATGTAGCCCGCGGCCGCGACCGCGCCCATCATGCCGAAGTAGCCCATGGGCGTGCTGGTCAGGCCGTGGAGCAGCCAGCCCAGCACCGGCACGTCGAAGAGCGCGCCCAAGGACGCGCTCGATTTGATGATGGTCTCCGCGAACTCGGGGAGCACGTTGAAGGTGAGGGGGTCCGCGAAGAGGAAGCTGATGAGGTTCATGAACATCATGACCCGCAGGACGCGGTTGTTCCAGATGAGCTTGAACCCGTCCCGCAGCGAGGTCCAGAGGTTCTTGAAAGTGCCGCCTTTCACCGCGTCGGCGGGGGCTGCCTCGCCCGCGGCGGCGGTCCGCGGCGCGGCCTTATTCGCCAGGAGGGAGATCCCGGAGTAGATGAGGCCGGCGAGCCCGACCGCGGCGGCATAGAAGCCGTAGATGACGGCCCCGCCCGGGCCGTCCTTGCCGAAGAGCTTGCCCACCAGCGAGATCTGCCCGGCGATGGCCGGGGCGAGGATGGCCACGAAGGAGGCGGTGAGGGTCAACAGCGAGTTCGCCTTGACCCGCTCCGCCGTGGTCACGCTCTTGTCGCCCAGGATGATGGCCACCGAGGCCTTGTCCATCGTGCTGTAGATGCCCAGCACGAAGGAGTGGGCCGCGATGAGTCCCATGAAGGTCCACAGGGCCGCCTGCACTCCCATGACCCCGGTGGCGAAGAAGAGGGTCGGGATGAGGGCCAGGATGCCGGTGCGGATGAGCGCGGTGCGCAGGAGGAGCTTCTTGGGGCCCTGCTCCGCGTTCTTCGCGAAGAAAGGGAGGGCGATGTAGCCCACGCCCTGGGCCACCCAGTGGGCGATGCGGGCCAGGCTCCGATTCTCGCGGATGAGGGCCTTCACGGCCTCGGCGCTGGCCGCGCGCGCGTCGTGGTTGTCGGACAGGGAGTTCTTCGTCAGCGACGAGATGAGGAAGGGCAGGCCGACCACGTACATCTTCACGCCGAAGAGGTAGAGGGTGTTGCCGATGAGGTAGCGCCAGAAGGAGCGGTTGCGCTCGGGGTCCTTGAACACCTGAGAGAACTTGGCCGGCGCTTCGGCTTCCGCGGTCGGGGCTTGCGTCCGGGCGGCGGTCTTCTCCGCCGCTTTCTTGAGGGAGATCCCCGAGCGGCCCAGGGTGGTCGCGCCCGCGGCCACGACCGGGGTCTCAAGGGCCCCCGCTCCGGTCCGCGTCTCGCCGGCCAAGGCCGCGAACTGTTTCTCGACCGCGGCATGCGCTCCGCCTTCGGAGAGGGTCGGGAGGTCCTTGCCGGCCTCGCTGATCACGGCTGAGATGGCGTGGAGTTTCCTATCCAGGGCGGCTCGGGGCGTCTGCGGCGTCCGGATGTCCGTCCGGGCGGAAAGGGCCGCCGCCATGGGAGAGGATCCCAAGGCGCCGGTCTTGCTGACGGCTCCGGACCGGACGGCGGCGCTGGCCGGCGTCCCGTCGGTCCGGGAGATCGGGGTAATCGCGGAGACCTGGGGCAGGGCGCTGCGGCCCAGGTCCATGGAAAGGGAGGATGCGGTGCTCTCGCCGGCGAGGGCCGGCGCCGAGACGCCCTGCCCGAGGGAGCCGAGGGGGCCGACCGGGATGCCGGTCTGGACCCCGACCTGGACCTGGACGGACGCGACCGCGGCGAAAGCGGGTTGGGCGGCGATGGAGACCGCCAGGACCGCCGCCAGGATCTTTGCGAGCGGCTTCATGCCTTCAGTGTAGCCGCGCGGTAGGGGAAGCGCCTTGGCCGAAGGACTCCTCCTTCGACCGATAGGGACCTATAAGGGAATAGGTCCTTCGGGGGCCGACCCGCCGGTCAGGGCAAAGAGGAGAGCCAGCGGCTGGCTGTGACGATGAGAACTTTGTCGTTTCCGTTCCGGTGGTATTTAAAGACCCCGTCGCGGTCGACCAACTGCACCGCGGGAACGCCCAGCATCCGCTGGAACTTCATCAGGCTCGGCGCCGGGGCGTCGTCCGATGATTTGACCTCGACCAACAGCAGCGGCCTGTTGCCCTCGGCGACCAGGAAATCGACCTCCTCCTTCTCCTTATTGCGCAGGTAATGCAGGGCGAACCTGCCCAGGCCGAGCTCGTTCCAGTTGCGCACTGCCCGGAAAAGCTCGAGCGCGGCCATATTCTCGACCCTGGCAGCCCGGTCGCCGATCTCCGGATAGTCGTAGAGGTAGATCTTCTTCTCCTTGAGTATGGCCCGGGAGATGTTGCGGGTCCATGGGGCGATCCTGAAGGTGAGGAAGAAGGAATCGAAGAGCGAGAGCCAGCGGTTGACGGTGTCGAAATTCGTCCGCAAGTCGCCCGCGAGATTGTTGATGGAAACCGGGCTTCCCACCCGTGACGGCAGGAGGGAGAACAGGGTTTCGACCGCATCCATCTTCTTCAGGCCGCTGAGGTCGCGGATATCTTCGCGTATGAGCTGCTTCAGATAGTTGGCGGACCAGCGCGTCCAGAACGCGCTTTCCCCCTTGAGGTAGGGCTCGGGAAACCCGCTGACGCTGCCGAGCGTGCGCCACAGACCGGCCGTGACGGCTCTGTCGTTGAGATCGAATTCCGAAAGCGGATCGCGCGTAAATTCCTTGAATGTCCGCCGCCGCCGGCTGAGCTCGGCGATGGTCAGGGGGAACATGTGCAGGTGGAAGTATCTGCCGGCGAGGGAATCGCCTCCTTTCTGGTAAACGTCCAGCCTGCCGCTCCCGGAGACCAGGAACTTGTAGGCGCCGGAGAACTCGTCATAGGCGCCCTTGAGATAGTTCTTCCAGCCGGAGTATTTGTGTATCTCGTCCAGTATGACGAGCGGCTGCGAGGCGTCTTCCCTGTTGATCTCCGTGAAGAAGGCGGGCTTCTCATGGATCAGGCGCTTATGGGAGAGGTAGTCCCAGTTGAAGTAGAAGTTGTTGGGGAACGACTCGGCGATCTGGCGGGCGAAAGTCGTCTTGCCTGTCTGCCGGGGGCCGGAAAGGAAGATCATCTGCTTTTCGCGGGACAGGACATCCCATATGCCGCGATAAAGGCCGCGCTTTATCATATGACTAATCTATGATAACAACTTGAAATAGTCAATACTTTCTATCGATTGACCATGAAAAAGTCACCCATCAAGCCTCCCCGGCCCCGAATTCGCGGCGGACGTCTTCGCGCCGTAGGCGGCGGATCAGCCAGCCCATGAGTGCGGTGGTGCCCGCCAGGGCGGCGTAGACCAGACCCTCCAGGAATCCCAGCAGCAGGCGGAAATGGGGGAAGACGTAGCCTTCCGGGATGACGGGGAGGGTGGAGAAGACGGAGCGGACCGCGTAGACGGAAACGAGGTTCGCGGCCATGCCCATGCCCAGCAGGACGATGAAGGCGGACCGGGCCCAGGGGCGGCGCCGCATGAGGCCCACGGCGGTGAAGAAGGTCGCCAAGGCGCCGGCCGCCGAACTCAGGCCGAACCAGTGGAGCCGGGGGGACATCCTGGCGATGGCCGGGAGGTCCCCCGCGTCGCCCAGGCGCTCCAGGTCCCCTCCAGAGAGCATGGCGGAAGACAGGAAGCACTGCAGGCTTCCCGCCAGCAGCCCGAGGACGGAGCAGAGGACGGCGGTCCAGGCCAGGCCGGTGATCAGCGTGGAGCGGGGGGGCGGCGTTTCTTCCATGGGGGACCGGGTCCCCGCATTTTATCTATAATCGTCATAAGATGGCGAAGAAGGTCCGCCTCTTCTCCTGGAACGTCAACGGGATCCGCGCCGCGGCCCGCAAGGGCCTGCTCGACTGGCTGCGCCGGGAATCCCCCGACGTGCTCTGTCTCCAGGAGACCAAGGCCGAACCCTCCCAGCTCGACGAAGCCCTCCTCCGGCCGGAGGGCTACCGCGCGGAGTTCTGCTGGGCGCAGAAGAAGGGCTACAGCGGGGTGGCCACCTATGCGAAGGCGCCCGCGGTCCGGGTGGAGCGGGGTCTGGGCGTCCCGGAATACGACGCCGAGGGCCGCGTCCTGGTGCACGACTTCCCGGAGTTCCGGCTCTATAACGTCTACTTCCCCAACGGCAAGGCCAGCCCCGAGCGCCTGCGCTACAAACTCCGCTTCTACGACGATTTCCTGAAGGCCCTGAAGAAAGACCTCAAGCGGGGTGAGCGCGTCGTGGTCTGCGGGGACGTCAACACCGCGCACCGGGAACTGGACCTGGCCCGGCCCAGGGAGAACAGCAGGGTCTCGGGCTTCCTCCCCGAGGAGCGGGCCTGGATCGACCGCCTGCTCCAAGCCGGGTTCGCGGACACCTTCCGGCAGTTCGAGACCGGGCCCGGCCATTACACCTGGTGGGACCAGGTGACCCGGGCGCGCGAGCGGAACGTGGGCTGGCGCATCGACTATTTCTTCGTCTCGGACGCTCTGCGGCCGCGCCTCAAGGGCGCGGCCATCCACGACGGCGTCATGGGGTCGGACCATTGCCCCATCTCCGTCGAATTCAAATTCTAGGGAGAGATATCATGAAGAGAAGAGATCTGGTGAAGCATCTGGTCGACCAGGGCTGCGTCCTGCTGCGCGAGGGCGGGAAGTACTCCGTGTATCAGAACCCCACGACCCTGAAAGAGACCCCCGTGACCCGGCACCCTGAGATCGCGGATTTCGCGGCGAAGAAGATCTGCAAGGCCCTCGAAGTCCCGCCGATGGCCTAGACGCGGCGGAAGCCGCGCAGGAAGCGGCGGTTCGCCGCGACCAGCGCCTCGACCCGGGGCATGATGAAGGGCGTGAAGTTGTCTCCGGGATGGAGCGGGAAGTGGAACACCGCGCAGTACTCCGCGGTGTTCATCCGGCAGCGCCGGAGCAGGAAGCGCAGGCGGCGCTCGGTCAGCGGCTTGTGCCCCCGGGAGCGGTCCAGCAGGTCCAGTCCGAGCCGGCGCTCGATCTCGGCGACCAGCCGTCTCCAGTTCGGGTTGCGCTGGGCCTCGGGCTTGGCGTCCTCGTCGAGGAGACGGTGGGCGCGCAGGTTCCGGAGGAAGAACTCCCGCGCGGCCTTCCGCCGGCCGGGGTCGGCCAGGGACTCGAGGTCCAGGTGGAAGGCGGCGTCCGCGAAATCCCCGGGGTGCAGGTAGCCGTCGAGGAGCTGCAGGAAGTCCGTCAGCTCCCGCGCCCCGATGCGCCCGCCGTCGAGCTCCCGGAAGAAGGCCGCGATCGCCTCGGCCAGCAGTTGGTCCTTCAGCGCGTACATCGGCCCCTCGATCTCGCGGAGCTTCTCCCACATGTACAGGATGGGGTCGGGGACCCCGCGCTGGAAGCCGCAGCGGTAGGCGCAGTAGTCCGCCAGGCGGGCGATGATGAACTGCTGCAGGCGCGCGTCTACCATGAGACTCCCATTATATCGGACGCACCCACGGCGGGCAAGGCTTTCGGACGACGATTGACATCATGTGGATTTTAAGTCATACTATAAGACATGATATTAGACATCAACCTCCGGCAAGGCGCGGATGGCTCGCTATGGCTTGAGAAGCCTCCTGGACCGCCGCGCCGCGTCGTCACCGTGGCCCAGGCCTGCCGCCGTCTGCGCCGGACCCGGCGGCAGACCTATCGTTTGATGCGGGCGGGGCATCTCGGGCCGCCGCAGAAGATGTTGGGGGAATGGCTTCTGGAGGACGCGGCGGTGGAGTCTCTGGCGCGCGCTCCATTGGCGGCGCAGCCTCTGCCGGGGCGGCTGCAGCCGCTGTTCCCGGACTACGATCCGAAGGTGCTCAACGCGGGCAAAGACAGCGCGCTGGTCATCTCGCGGGTGCTGGAAGGCGGCGGCCGCGATGATCTGAAATGGCTGGTGAAGCGCTATCCGGGTCGAGATATCCGGCGTGTGCTCGAGGCGGAGGGGGCCCGCCTGCTTTCGGCGCGGTCCAGAAGGCTGTGGTCGCTGGTCTTCAGGGCGGCTCCGCGGCCGTTGGCGGCGTGGCGGCGGGCCGACCCTTGGCGAGGGGCGCGCTCTTGAAGTGGTTTGCCGGCGTCCTCGACGAGTCGGGCCATGCGGCGGCGCGGCGCCTCGCCGCGGCGGCGGCGGACTTCTACCTCGCGGGGGGGACCGCTTTGGCCTTGCGGCTGGGACATCGCGTCTCACTGGATCTGGACTTGTTCTCGGATAGGAACGCTCTGGGCGCGGCGGAACGTCAGGCGCTGCTCCGCGGCCTGACGGCATCCGGGCCCGTCAAGATCCGGGAGGAGAAGGATGGGACCTGCCACCTGGACCTGGGCGGCACATCGGTGAGCCTCTTCCATTATGCTTATCCCGCGCTGGGGCGTTGCGAGCGCTGGAGCGGCCTGGCGGTGGCTTCGCTCGACGATATCGCCGCGATGAAGCTCAGCGCGGTGTTGGGCCGAGGCTCGAAGAAGGACTTCATCGACCTGCACGAACTTTGCCGACGGCTGGGTCTGGAGCGCGTCATGAAGGCCGGGGGCCGGAAGTTCTCCCGGCATCGGGATTTCCCGTTGCAGGCCGCTCGGGCGCTGGTGTATTTCGAGGACGCCGACAAAGAGGCCATGCCGAGGATGCTGGCCTCTACCACATGGGAGGAAGTGAAGTCATATTTCGCGCGCGCGATCCCCGCTTACGTGAAAGGCCGGCTGATGCGGTGACGGCAGGGCGGCCGACCGCGATTGTCCCTCCGGAGCCAAAATGATATTTTTTGGGACCGAAGACAGCGCCTCCGGCGGCGGCATGACCCAGAAGATCCTCCTCATCAACCCCCTGTATTCCGACGCGGCCAACGCGTCCATCAGCAAGTCCGCCTGGAAAGCCATGCCCATGGGGATGCTCTATCTCGCCGCGGCGCTGGAGCAGGCGGGTCACACGGTGAAGTTCATGGACATGGAGGCCCTGCGGCTGACCGAGGCGGACGTGCGCAAGGCTCTCTCGGAGTTCGCCCCCACCGTCGTCGGCCTCACCGCCGCCACGCCCATGATCCGGCAGGCCGTGCGGCTCTGCCGGCTGGCCAAGGAGCTCGTGCCCGGGGCCAAGACCGTCATCGGGGGGGTCCATGCCACCATCCTGCCCGAGGAGGTCGCCGGGGAAGCCTGCGTGGACGTCGTGGTCCGGGGGGAGGGGGAGCGCACCGCCGTCGAGCTGATGGAGGCCCTGTTCTCGGGCGACGCGGCGCTGGAGCGGGTCCAGGGCATCACTTTCAAGAAGGACGGCCGCATCGTCGCCACGCCGGAGCGGGCTCCGATCGCGGACCTGGACACCCTCCCCTTCCCGGCCTGGCATCTGGTGCGCCTGGGGGACTATCAGCACCCGCTGGGCCGGACGCAGAACGCCGCCTCGGTCCTCACCAGCCGGGGCTGTCCGTTCCGCTGCACCTTCTGCAGCCGGGGAGTGTTCGGGCGGAACTACCGGGTGCGCAGCGCCGAGAGCGTCCTGGCGGAGCTCGAGGCCCTGCGCTCGCGCTACGGCGTCGAAGAGGTCTATTTCGTCGACGACGCGTTCACCATCAAGCGCCCGCGGGTCGAGAGCATCTGCGGGAGCATCATCGCCAAGGGCTGGAAGCTCCATTGGGCCACCCCGAACGGGGTCAACGTCAACACGCTGGACCGGGACTTGCTGCGCCTGATGAAGGAATCCGGCTGCTACTCCCTCTCCTTCGGTATCGAGTCGGGCAACCCCGAGACCCTGGACCGCATCCACAAGGGGCAGACCCTCGACCGGGTCCGGGCGGTGTTCCGGGATTGCCGCGAGCTGGACATCGAGACGGTGGCCTTCATCATCATCGGCTTTCCTAACGAGGACCGCGCGATGAACGACAACACCCTGCGTTTCCTGAAGGAGATCCGGCCCGACGTGGCGGACATCCACACCCTCATCCCCCTGCCCGGGACCGCGATCTTCGAGGAGTTGGACCGGGCGGGCTTCATCCTGGAGCGGGACTGGGGGAAATACGTCTTCCACGGCCGGCCCGTGTTCCGGACGGCGCATTTCTCCCCGGAAGAGATCCATCGGGAGTACAAGCGCGTCTATCTGCGCTACCATCTGCGCCCCGCGTATGTCCTGCAGCGGCTGCGGCGCATCCGGTCCTGGGAGGAGGTCCTCAACAACCTCAAAGGCCTCTGGACCCTGCTTTCCATGGGACTGCGTCGTCCCCCGGCGCCGCCCAGGCCTCCCGGCTAGACCGGTCCCGGCGCACATGCCCCCCACCCCACCCTCCCCCACAAGGGGGGAGGGGGCAGAACTGCCCCGAGCAATTCCCCTGCCAGGGCCAATGCTACAATGACGGTATGGACTTAGAACGGGTGAAGGCCGTCCTGAAGAAGGCGCAGGAGCCTGAGTACCGCCTGCGCCAGATCCTGGACGCGGTCTACCGCGACTCCGCGGACGGCTGGACGAGCGTGAAGACCATCCCGGCGGGGTTGCGCGCCCTGCTGGAGAAAGAGGCGCCGCTCCTCTCGCTCAAGGAGAGCAAGGTCCACTCCTCGGCGGACCGCATGGCGCACAAGGCGCTCCTGGAGACCCGCGACAAGCTCTTCATCGAGTCCGTGCTGCTCAAGCCTAAGCCCGGAGGGCCCTGGTCCGCCTGCATCTCCTGCCAGGTCGGCTGCGCCATGGGCTGCCGCTTCTGCGCGACCGGCGCCATGGGCCTGGTCCGCAACCTCATTCCCGAGGAGATCACCGACCAGGTGCTCTTCTGGCGGCAGTACCTGCGCCGCACCGGCGGCGCGCAGCGCCTCGCCAACGTGGTCTACATGGGGATGGGCGAGCCGCTGCACTGCCTCGACGAGGTCTCCGAGAGCCTGCGCGCGCTCATGGACCCGCAGCGCTTCGCCCTCTCGGCCCGTCACCTGTCGGTCTCGACCGTGGGCATCGCTACGCGCCTGGAGCAGTTCGTGGCCGAGTTCCCGCAGGTCAACCTGGCGGTCTCCCTGCACGCTGGAATCGACGAGCTGCGCTCTAAGCTGGTGCCGGCCAACAAGGCCTATCCCCTCAAGGCCCTCGCCGCCGCGCTCCAGCGCTGCTTGGAGCTGACCCGCAAGAAGATCTTCCTCGAGTACGTGCTGATCGGACGGCTGAACGACGGCCCCGTCCACGCGCGCGAGCTGGCCCGCTTCGTCCGTTCCGTGGGCCGTCCCGACCTGCTCCACGTGAACCTCATCCTGCTCAATCCCACGCACAAGCGCCATCAGCCGCCCCCGGAATGGGTGCTGAAGACTTTCCGCAACGAGCTGGTCCGGCTGGGGCTCCACGTGACGATCCGCAAGAGCCTGGGCGCCGAGATCGAGGCGGCCTGCGGACAGCTCGCGACGGGAGGGAATCGAAAGCGCCCGGGAGGAGGTGGCTTCCGGGCGCTTTCCTAGGTGGTGGGTCGCTGGTGCAGCGCTGATGTACGCCCTAGCTGTTGCTGTCCTGCACCGACAGTCTAACAGAAGGGCATGGCGGAATCGTTACGAGGATATGAAGAATTTGTTGCCCGAAACCCGGCCATGACGACGGAGCAGGCGTATTCCATCCTCGGCGTGGCGCCCGGGGTCTCCCCCAAGGACGTCCAGCTCGCCTATCGCCGGCGCGCGCTGGAATGCCATCCCGACCGGGCGCGGGGCGCCGAAGAGACCGCCCACTACACCCGCCTCTTCATGGAGATCCGCGACGCCTACGCGCATCTCCGGGCCTCCGGCTTCCCCGTGCCCGAGCCGCAGGAGGTCGTGAAGGATCCGCCCCAGGTGCGGACCGCGAGCCGGAGCTTCGCCCCGAAGGAAGGCGAGGCGGAGGAGGTCGGCCTGTCCGAAAAGCTGGGGCTGGGACTGCACCTCAGCGTCGAGACCGTCATCCTGTGGGGGGTCCTGATCCCGGCGGGCGCCGCGGGGCTGGTCTGGTTCCTGCGCTGGTGGCTCGCGTCGCTACGGGGCTGAGCGCCGGCGCCGCCGGCGCTTGGACTTGGGCGGCTTGGGGGCGCGCAGGATGCCGAGGATCTCCGCCCCGTAGAGGTCGACCTTGTAGCTGCTGAGGGGCGCGACCCAGTCCTCGGGCTTCTCCGAGCGGCTGGCGGCCTGGGCGACGCGGCGGAGCTCGTCGGTCGGCAGGATGACCACCGGGTTGACCCCGCGCTTCTCGGCCACGCCCTTGCGCCAGAGCCTCAGGGCCTCGTAGTGGCGCAGGGAATCCCCGTCCCAGTCGTGGCGCCGGGGACGCTCCGGGGGAGAGTCGATGGGCTCGGCCGCGAGGCCCTGCGCGATCTCGGCCAGGAGCTCGCTCCCGAAACGCCGGAAGAGGTAAGGGGTCATGCCGGGCACGGTCCGGACGGCTTCCCGGTCGGCGGGCAGGCGTTCGGCCAGGCGCACGAGCAGGTCCTCGGGGAGGACGCGGAAGGGGGTCTTGTCCAGCCCCGCCGCCGTCCGCTCGCGGAAGAGGTAGAGCCCGCGCAGCACGGCGCGGGCCTGGGGGGACAGGTCCTTGGCCCCCCGCAGGCTCCAGAAGGACTCCGGGTCGAAGGAGCGGTCCACGGGCTCGATCTTCTCCAGGCGGGCGAACTCGTCGGCCGCGTCCTCCAGGAGGCCCTTGGCCTTCAGCTCGTCGGAGAGGATGTCGCGCAGGCGCAGGAGGTAGTGGGTGTCGTTGCGGGCGTATTCGATCTGCTCCAGGGACATGGGGCGCTTGCCCCAGTCGGCCCGCTGCAGCTTCTTGGACAGCTTGACCCCGAAGTAGATCTCGATCAGCGCCGCCAGCCCCAGCTTCGCCGAGCCCAAAGACCGGGCGGCGACGAGGGTGTCGAAGATGTTGTGGATCCCGAAGCCGAAGTCGCGCTTGAGGCAGAGGATGTCGTATTCGCAGGCGTGGAAGATCTTCTCGACCGCCGGGTCCCGGAACATCGGGCCCAGGGGCGAGAGGTCCTTGACCGCCAGCGGGTCGATGACGATGTCCTCGCCGGAGGAGGAGAGCTGGAGCAGGCAGACCTTGTCGTGATAGGAGTAGAAGCTGTCCGACTCCACGTCCACGCCGATGCGCGGCTCGCCCTTGAGGCGCTCGGCCAGGTCTTCCAGGTCCGCGATGGTCTCGATGAGTGTGACCGGGTAAGGGTCTTCTCGCATGTTCAGGGTTCCATGATGCCGTACGGCGAGTCTTGAAAAAAGGGGACTCGGCCAATATACTCGCCGCGGGGGGGCCTGTCAATGCCTCCGGGCGCGGCGTCCGAGCCCGAACGCGTCATGCAGCACGCGCAGCGCCGTCTCCCCATGGCGGCTGTCGATGACGCAGGAGATCTTCAGGTCCGAGGAGCTGATCATCTGGATGTTGATGCGGTTGCGGGCCAGGGTCCCGAACATGCCGGCCGCGACTCCGGCGTGGCGGCGGAAGCCCGTGCCCACCGCCGTGAGCTTGACGACCTGGTCGTGGACGTCCACCCGCCGGGCCCCGAGCAGGCGCGCGATGGGCCCCAGCGCCGCCGCGGCGGCCCCGGCATGCCCGCGCGGGGTCATGAAGGAGATGTCGTTGGAGCCCCGGGTGGTGGGCGCGGACTGCACCACCATGTCGATCGGGATGTTCGCCTCGGCCAGGCGCGCCAGGACCTTGGCGGCGATGCCGGGCTTGTCCGGCACGCCCACGATGCTGACACGCACCTCGCCCTTCTCCAGAGCCAGGCTCGAAACGTGCGGTTTTTCCATGTTCGACTCCGGTGATTCGGTGATCCAGGTCCCGGGGACCGGGTGGAAGGCGGAGCGGACGTGCACCGCGATCCCGTAGCGCTTGGCGACCTCGATGGAGCGCGCGAGCATGACCTGCGCGCCCGCCGCGGAGAGCTCCAGCATCTCCTCGTAGGAGATGCGCAAGATCTTGCGGGCCTCGGGCACCAGGCGCGGGTCGGCGGTGTATACCCCTTTGACGTCGGTGAACACCTCGCAGGCCCCGGCCCCGAGGGCGGCGGCCAGGGCGATCGCGCTCAGGTCCGAACCGCCGCGCCCGAGCGTGGTTATGTCGGCGCGGGGGTTGAGCCCCTGGAACCCGGCCACGGCCACGATGTTGCCCGCGTCGAGCTCCCGGAGGATCTTGCGCGGGCGGATCGAAGTGATGGTGGAGCGGGTGTGGTGTCCGTCGGCGTGGATGCCCGCCTGCGGCCCGGTCAGCGAGATGGCCGGGACCCCGCGGGCGCGGCAGGCCATGGCGAAGAGGGCGATGCTCATGATCTCCCCCGTGGACAGGAGGACGTCGAGCTCGCGCTTCTCCGGGTCGGGCGTGATGCGGTGGGAGAGCGCGATGAGCTCGTCGGTCATCTCCCCCGGGGCCGAGACCACGACCACCACCCGCCGGCCGCTCCGGCGGGCGGCGATGGCGCGTTCCGCGGCGGCCTGGACCTTCTCCGGCGAAGCCACGGAGGTGCCGCCGAACTTCATGACCACGATCCCCTTCCCTTTCTTCACCGGACTTCCGCCCCCCGATAGTCGAAGTCCAGGACGAGCGAACGGCTGCGCAGGCCCCGGCGGGCGAAGGCCCGCGCCATGGCGGCCCCGGCGCGCGCGGCGGCCGCGGTGGGGGACAAAGCGAAGACCGCCGATCCGGAGCCGGAGAGGGCGGCGCCGTGGGCGCCGGCCCGGCGGGCGGCGGAGAGCGCCTCGTACAGTCCGGGGATGAGGCGTTTGCGGTAGGGCTGGTGGAGCACGTCGTCCATGCCCGCGGCCAGGCGCTCGTAGCGGCGCTGCTCGAAGGCGGTGACCAGGACCGCCAGCCGAGCGGCGGTGCGCACCGCGTCGGCGAGGGGGACGGTCTTGGGCAGGACGCGCCGGGCCTTCTCGGTAGGGACTTCGAGCTCCGGGATGCAGACGACGGCGCGCAGGCCCACGGGCCGGCGCAGACGGAAGAACCGGAGCTCCCTGTCGACCCTGTAGGAGCCGCACAGCCCGCCGAAGAACGCGGGCATCACGTTGTCCGGGTGGCCCTCCATGCGGCAGGCGGCCGCCACGAAATCGGGCCAGCGGTCCTTTCCGGTCCGGGAGAGTGCCGCGGCGGCCAAAGCCCCGCCCAGCCGGGCGGCCCCGCTCGAGCCGAGCCCGCGGCACAGGGGGATGCGGTTCTTCATCCGCCACCGGAGCGGGTGGTGGAACTTCCACCCCAGGGCCTCCCGGAACGCGCGGAGCACGAGGTTGCGGCCGTCGCGGGGCAGGCGGTCCGCCCCTTCCCCGGCGATCTCCACCTGGTCGGGCCCCTTGCCGGGGAGGACGGAGACCTCGATATCGTTGTAGAGGGCCAAGGCCATGCCCAGGACGTCGAAGCCCGGGCCGAGGTTGCTGGTGGTGGCCGGGATGCGGATGCGCAGCGGCCGCGGCCGGATCTCAACGGCCACGGCGGCCCCCCATGAGGCGCCGGACGGCGGCCAGGTCGGGCGCAATCTCCCGGATGCGGCGTCCGAGCCGCGACGGGGAATCCGGGTCCTTGAGGCCGTGGCCGGTCAGGATGCAGACGACGCGGGCGCCGCGCAGGCGCCGGCCCTGCGCGCCGCGAGCGAAGCGCAGGAGGCCCGCCACGCCCGCGGCGCTGGCCGGTTCGCAGAACACGCCCTCGGTCCCGGCCAGGGCGCGGTAGGCGGCGAGGATCTCCCGGTCGGTGACCGCGCCGATGAGCCCGCGGCTCTCGTCGCGGGCCGCCAGGGCCCCCTGCCAGGAGGCGGGATTGCCGATGCGGATGGCGGTGGCGAAGGTCTCGGGATGCTCCACTTTCCGGCCGCGGACGATGGGCGCGGCGCCGGCGGCCTGCCAGCCCATCATCCGGGGGAGGGGGAGGCGGCGCTCGGCGCAGAGCTCCCGGTAGCCCTTCCAGTAGGCGGTGATGTTTCCCGCGTTGCCCACGGGCATGAACTGGAAGTCCGGGGCCCGGCCCAGATCTTCCACGACCTCGAAGGCGGCGGTCTTCTGCCCTTCGATGCGGTAGGGGTTGAGCGAGTTGACCAGCGTCCAGCCGGCGTCCGCGGCCGCGGCCTTGGCCAGCTCGAGGGCCGCGTCGAAATTGCCCCGGATGGAGACGATCTCGGCGCCGTGCGCGACGGCTTGGGAGAGCTTTCCGGCCGCGACGTTTCCGGCGGGGAGCAGGACCATGCAGCGCAGTCCCGCGCGGGCCGCGTACGCGGCGGCGGAGGCCGAGGTGTTCCCGGTCGAGGCGCACAGCACCCCGGGCGCGCGCGCTTCCAGGGCCTTGGACATGGCCAAGGTCATGCCGCGGTCCTTGAAGGAGCCGGTGGGGTTGGCGCCCTCGATCTTGAGGAATACCGAGACCCCCGGGCGGCCCAGCAGAGCGGCCAGGCGGGGCGCGGGGACGAGCGGCGTCCCGCCTTCCAGCAGCGAGACGACCGGCGTGCGCCGCGACACGGGCAGGCGGGCGCGGTACTTCTCGATCAAGGGGATGCGGGGCTTCATTCCTGGAGCATGCGCAGGCAGGTGTGGGTGGGGGCCACCGAGTCCAGGGCGCGCAGCTGCCGCCAGGCCAGCTCTATCTGGCGGCGGGTGGTCTCGTGCGTCGTGATCATGACCGGGACGAAGCGGCTGCGGGCCTCGGTGTGCACGTCCTGGTGGATGCGGGCGATGGAGATGCCGGCCCGGCCCAGGATGCCGGCGATGCCCGAGAGGGCTCCGGGGACGTCTTTCACGCGGAGCTTGAGGTAGCGGGGCGCGGGGGATTCCGCAGCCAGGCGCAGGGAGCCCTCCGCGCAGGGGATCCCCATCCCCGGGGTGGTCCCGCCGCCGATGGCGAGGATGTCGGCCAGCACCGCGCTGGCGGCCGGGCCCGGGCCCGCCCCTTTCCCGTAGAACATGAGGTCGCCCGCGCTGGAGGCCTGGACCAGCAGGGCGTTGTAGCCGCCGTGCACGGCGGCCAGGGGGTGCCGGAGCGGGACGAGCACCGGCTGGACGTGGGCCTCCACGACCGGCGGGCTGCTGCGCCAGTCCAGGGCCACGGTGCCGATGAGCCGCACGGTGCGGCCCAGGGTCGCGAGGCCGAAGCGGATGTCCTCGGCCTCGATGCGCTCGATGCCGACCCGCGGGATGCGGCGGTGCGGCAGCCAGCGCCCGGTCAGCATGGAGGCCAGCACCGAGACCTTGTGGGCCGTGTCCGTGCCGTCGAGGTCCAGCTTGGGGTCGCGCTCGGCCATGCCCAGGCGCTGGGCCTCGGCCAGGGCCTCGCGCAGTTCGCAGCCCTCGTGCGCCATGCGGGAGAGTATGTAGTTGGTGGTCCCGTTGAGTATGCCCGAGACCGAATCGATGCGGTTGGCGGCCAGGCCCGAGCGGATGGCCTGGATGATGGGGATGCCCCCGGCCACGGCGGCCTCGAAGCCGATGCTGCGCTCCGCCGCGGCTGAAGCACCGGCGAGTTCGCCCCAGCAGTGCGAGAGCAGGAGCTTGTTGGCCGTGACCACGTGCTTGCCCGCCCGGAGCGCTCCCAATACCAGGGCCTTGGCCTCGCGCTGGCCCCCGAAGAGCTCGACCACCAGGTCGACCCCGGGGTCGCGGAGTATGCGGCTCGGGTCGCGGGTGAGCCGCACCCGGGAGGGCAGGCCGAGGTGCCGGGCCTTCTCGCGCACGGAGCGGTCGCAGACCCAGGATAGGCCCAGCCGGACGCCGGTCCGGGCCGCGAACCCGGCGCGCTGCTTGAGGATGAGCCGCACGGTCTCGGCCCCCACGTTCCCCAGGCCGGCCACGGCTATGTTCAAAGTACGGGCGTTCACTTGCCGAGAGTCTAACAAAATCCGGCCCGCCGCGCCTCGGGGCGTCTACGACCTTGGGCCCAGGGCGGTCTAGGTCCTAATAGTCCCGGCGGCCGACCCCTATGGCCCCTGACCCTGTCCCCGCATCCGCCTACAATATCGTCATGAAGACCCTGGCCAAGGCGCTCGCGATACTCCTCTCGTACCTCATCGGCGTCACGCCGGTGATGGCGAACATGCAGGCGGCGGTCGTGCAGGCCGGGGGCGTGCAGTCCGTTCCGGTCGCGGCTGTCGGCGCCCATCTGGGTTCCTTCCAGGGTCTCCAGGCCGGCGCTCTGCAGTCCTCGGTCAACGGCGGCATCTCGTCTTCCATCCTCCCCTCCATCCGGACCTCGCTCCCCGCGATCTCCGGCAGGGGGGTCTCGGTGCAGGCGCAGGCCGCCGCGCCTGCGGGTGCCGCGACGCTGTCCCGCGTCTCCGCCGTCTCCCAGCCGTCCGTGAGCCGCTCGGTCTCCATCGCGGTGCAGGACGGGGGCGCCCCGGCGGTCGCCGGCCCCAAAGCGGTCGAGAAGAAGCTCGAGCAGACCACCCAGGCCGCGGCCGAGGCCGTGAAGGGCCTCCAGGACCTCCAGGGCGGCGACGCCAAGCTCGCCGCGGACAAACAGTTCAGCGTTTTGACCGGCGAGGAAGTCTCCGGCCGCTCCGGCGCGGGTTCCGACGCGGTCGTGGCGGCCCAGGGCGGCACCCTCAAGAGTTCCCTGGCCAAGGCCGGCGAGACGGCCCAAGTCGAGAAGAAGGCGGAAGTCCCCCCGGCCAAGCCGGGCCTCACGCAGGTCTTCAAGGACCCCGAGCGCAACCGTTCCTTCTGGCGCTACGTGTGGGGCAACATCACCTTCATGATCGGCTTCCAGATGTACATGGTGGGCCTGCCCTACCTCATCTCCTCTTTGACCAAGAACTCGCTCGGGGAGCACAACGACGCTCGGCTCCAGAACGCCGAGGCCCTCAAGGCCCTCATCCGCGAGAACCGCTCCATCGCCCGCATGGCGCACTGGGGCGCGCAGGCCATCAGCTACTTCACCATCCCGCTCTTCGTGAAGAAAGGGGAGGCGGGCAGCGCCAAGAAGTGGCTGGTCCGCTCCCTCTTCGCCCGCGCCGTGGTCCTGGCCGGGGTTCCCGCGCTCTTCTTCTCCACGGGCCTGGTGAGCCTGCCCACGGCCATCGGCATACTGGTCGGCATCTTCGCTTTGCAGTCCTTCTTCCAGGGCATCACGGTGACTACCGAGAGCGCGGTGGTCTCGCGCATCTTCGGCGACGCCAGCGTGACCTCGGCCGAGCGCACCAAGGCCAACTCCATCCTCTCCTTCATCGGCTCCGTCATCGCCATCATCGCCCCCGCCATCGCCGGGCACATCGCCAGCATCAAGGACATCTTCGGCAAGTCCGGCGCGGGCGGGGCGGTCATCTACGGCATCTACGCCGCGGCGGCGAGCGGCGCGGCCCTCTTCTACGCCATGATCCGCATCAAGGCCGACAAGGCCAAGTCCGCGGGGCAGGGCGGGCAGGCGGACACGGCCAAGAAGGGCATCAAGGAGACGCTCAAGGACCTCGCCCGCTCGGCTAAGCAGGGCGTCAAGATGGTGTGGGGCAACCGCTTCCTGCGCACGATGCTCATCATCTCGCTGGTGAGCTCGCTCTTCTCCGACCCCCTCATCTTCAACGTGCTTCCCGAGTACGTCGAGACCCTGGTGGTGGGCAACAACGCCACCATGGCCGCCATCATGAACTTGCCGGTCCTCGGCTGGCTCGTGAAGGGCCTGACCAGCACGCCGATGGGCTACTTCTCCTTCCTGACCGTGGTGGCGAGCGTGGGGGCCATCGTGGGCGCCGCGCTCATCAAGCCCATGCGCAAGCTCTTCGGGAAGTTCGGGTTCAAGAACGAGGAAGCCCTGATGATCCCGTTCTACACCCTGGCGGCCCTCGAGGTCCCGCTGTTCTGGGTCATGCTCTACTACCCGTCTTTGTGGGGCGTGCTGGCCCTCTACGGCCTGCAGTCCTTGGTCACCTCCTTCGGGTTCCTGACCGTCTCCGGCCTCAACCAGAAAACGTTGGCCGGGTTAGACCCCAAGGATGTGAGCAAGGTGCTCGCGGCTCAGTCGCTTTTGGGCATGGTGGCGGCCATCGCTTCCACCTTCGCCTACGGCTTCCTCCTGACCAACATCCCGATCGCGACCTCCATGCTCATCGCCGCGATCGCCACCACCGTGATGGGCGCCCTGCGCATCGCGGCCCCGTGGTTCGCGACCACCAAGGAGCAGCGTCAGGGCTCGCAATGAACTAGGTGGCGCATTTCGCCGGAGGCGATTTTGGAGCGAGCCGAAGCGATGCGAGGCGCGCAGGCCTTTAGGCCTGTAAGCCGAGTAGCGCGAAGGCGCAGCCCAAAAGCGCCCCGGCCCTGCGGGGAGGCCCGCTATTGGCCGATTTCGTCGTTGCTCGTCGCTTGCATAGTTAACACTATGCGCGCTCCTCGCGCCTAGAACTCAGCCAATAGCGGGCCTCCGAAATACGCCACCTAGTTCATTGCGAGCCCAAATCCAAGCCCGGCGACCCCTCCGAGGAATAGGCTTTTTCATTCCCGGGGGCCTTTCTCCCTCCCTCCTTGCGGGGGAGGGTTGGGGTGGGGGGATAGCTTTTCGTAGATGGCTTGTTGCACCGCCTCTGATTGCAGGAGGACTTCATTGTCCCAGAACCGGAGTACTTCAAAGCCCCGCTCGTTCAACCACGCAGTGCGCCTCGCGTCTTCCATTGCCCGTTCGACATTCTGTCCCCCGTCGACCTCGATGATGAGTCTGGCCTCAAATGACACGAAGTCCACGATGTAGGGGCCGATGGGGACTTGCCGACGGAACTTGAGTCCCTGCAGTTGCCGCAGCCTAAGATGGCGCCAAAGTCTCCGCTCGGCATCCGTCATGCTGGCGCGGAGTTTCCTCGCTCTATCCCGCATCATCCCCCCATCCCGGCCTCTGTCGGGGTCGTCCGGCCTCTGGCCGGCCGGCGTGCCCGAAGCTCTGCGGAGGGCGCCCCCGCAGGGGGGGAAGGAGAACGACAATCTCCCATCCTAGCCTTCCCCCGCAAGGGGGGAAGGGGAACGGCGGAGTCAGTTCCACTTTGCCCAGGATTCCGCCTCCAGCCCTGTCTGCCGGGCCAGCATGGCGCAGATGGGGCAGTCCGGCTCCAGGATCGCCTCCTGGAATTCCTCGGGCAGCTTCCCGTCGAGGTAGCCGTGCAGGCCGCTGTCGATCTCTTCCCATTCGCCGAACAGGAGGGGCATCCCGAGGCAGTGCTCTCCGCGCCAGTATTCCAGGAAGCGGCAGATCCGCCCGCGGCTATCCAGGCTCACCACTCGCATCAGGGTGTGTTCATTGCGGCGCAGTTCCAGCGTCGCTTCTCGCGCGTTCTTCAGACGGGTCAGTGCGGAGTCCAGCTCTTCCTTGTTCGTGTTCGTGCTGAGCAGTTCGTCGTTCCAATAGAGTTCCATGGCAGCCTCCTTGCCTACATGTACGATTGAGGGCGTAATTTAGTTCCCTCGAGGTCGGGGTTCAGAGGCCGGAGAGGATTTCTTCAGCGGCGCGGTTCAGGAGCTCGAGATATTTGGCGGGGTCGTACTCCAGGGCGCCTTCCATGAGGGCGAGGGGACGCACGCGCCAGTCCTTGACCGCGTCCTTGGCCGAGGTGATGACGTAGCGCACGGTCTCCCCGGGGTGGAGCAGTACCCCGGCCTGCGCGAGCTGTTTTGCGGCGAGGGTGGAGGCGGTGTCGCGCTTGTACTCTTCCGGCGCTTTGGACAGGTGGAAGGTGATGGCGAGCTCCGCGGCGCTCACGCGGCCTTCCCGCAGGCGGCTCCGGTACTCCTCCACGATGTCTTCCAGTCCCTGTGCGGCGGCCCGGCATTCCGCGATGTCCTTCGCTTGTGAGAGGCGCTCCAGCAGTTCCCCCTGCATCTCCTTGAGGAGTTTCGGCGTGTCGCGGCGGCGGGAGGCGATGCCCCGGATCTTGAACGTGCCATCCGTGAAGGCGCCGAAGTATCGGCCCGGGACCCCGGAGAGGGCGTCTTCCTTGGACGGGCAGAAGCGGATCCACTTGTAGAGTCCTTCCAGGGCCAGCGGACAGCCCGCTTCCTTCTCGAGGGCCAGCCGCAGCTCTTCCAGCGCTTCGGGCCGCGCGTCGCCGATCACGAGCCACAGCGCGTCCACCATCGCGTGCAGGATGCGGTGGCCGCGACGCTCGGCCGCGTCCTTGGCCCGGAGCAGGGTCTCCCGTCCCCAGGCCGTCACGCACTCGTGCGCCTCGATCTTCCCGAAGCGCGCGTTCTTGAATCCCAGGTAGCCGAAGCAGGTGACCAGGCACCATTTGTGCGCCGCGGCGCGGGCCTTGTACCTTGCGGCTTCCGGTCCCGGGATCTTGGACAGGGCCTTGTAGCGGGCGCGCTTGTCGAGTATCGGCGACAGCACCGCGGGGATGAGGCCGCGCCGCTTCTCGCAGAGATGATGCGTGAGCTCGGGCACGGGGGTCGGTTTGCAGCAGGGGCAGTTCACGGTCTCGGGGGAGATGTTGCGCTCCACCATGAGCGTGGGGTACATGCTCGTGAAATCGTACTCCGCCACGCTCTCGTGCCAGCCCACGTCCGGCTCGTAGCAGAGCCCGCCCTTGTCCGCGGCCAGGAGGTCCCCGGCGGGACGGAAGTCCTCGACCTGCGCCTTGTCCATGGGGATGAGTATGCCGTCCCGGCAGGCGCGGTCCATCTGCATGGAGGAAAGGGAGGTCCCGATGGTGCAGCGCGCGGCGCGCTGCACCGGGATCTTGGCGATGCGCGCGATCTCGAGCAGGCCGTCGAGGCCGGTCTCTTTCAGGAGGAAGCTGTTTTTTACGTCCAGATGCCAGCGTCCGAAGAGGTAGCGGGCGCCGCCCTGGTACACGGTGCGGCCGTAGGTGTAGAAGGACCGCTCCCCGCGGCCGGCCATGCCGCGCTCGGGGTCCCGGGACAGGGGCAGGGCCACGCCGCAATCCCGGCTCAAGGCGTCGAGCCGCGGCAGTAGGAAGCTGTCGCCCCAGTCCGTGGTCAGGACGTCCGGGTCCCACTCGGCGATGCGGCGGGCCAGGGACTCGAGCTGTTCCCGCTCATCGCCTTCCAGCTCGTGCGCGGTGCCGTCCATGGCCAAAATCAGCTTGCCGCGCGGCGCGTGGCTGGGGTCGAGCGCGCCGGCGATCTCGGACGCGGACAAGGACAGATGCGCGGTCCTGAGCGGCGGGAGCGCGTAGTCCAAGGCCCAGGGGTCGTCGCGGAGCTCCCAGGAGACGAGCCGGTCGCCGTCCAGCTCGAAGGCGCAGCGGGCGAGGGGGAAGTGACCGCGTTCATAATGGTAGGCCTGGACCAGGTGGATGTCGGCCCCATAGAGCGGGACGTCCGCGTCCCGGAGCCGGGCGGCCAGCGCGTCGCGAGCGAGCGGGGGGACGCGCAGTTCCATGACGGGGAGGGTCTCGCCTGAGAAAAGCTCCCGCTTCTCGGTCCAGGCGGTGGAGACGAGAAAGGGCGCCTTTTGCGCGAGGCTCAGCGCGGCGCGGGCGCCGCAGGCGCCGGCGTAGAACGCGGGACTCCAGGGATCGACGAAGGAGCGGCAGGCGCCGTCGGCCGCGATGACCCAGACGCGCATGCCGCCCGAGACCGGATAGGCGTCAAAGAGCCAGCCCTCCATGGCTTTCGAGCTCGGCTACGCGGCGTTCCAGGTCCAGAGCCTGCCGCGCCAGGCCGACCAGCATGGCCATGAGCGCGGCCTCCAGCGGCAGCGCGCGGCTGGCCATGGCGGCCGGGGCCGCGTGGCGCCGGGCGTGGCGCCAGAGCGCGTCGAAGGCCTCCTGGTCCTCGCGGCGCAGGGCGCGGCGGAAATGCCGCCAGTCCGCCTCCTCGGCGTGGAGCGTCTGGGTGATGGTGGGGAGCGTGCGTCCCATGACCTCAGGCCGGCTCCCGTTCGAGCCGCCAGTCAGGCCCCCTTGGGTTGAGCACCGCGACGCGGCGGGCTCTTCCAGCCAGCTCCGCGAGCCAGCCTTCCCGTCCCCGGGGCGCCTCCCGGTGCACGGCCAAAAGCAGCCAGACCCCGGGCAGGGCCGCGACGGCGTTCAGGATGGCGTCCAGGGCGCGGCGCGCCTCCCGCTGGGGTACTTCCTCGTCGAAGAGCATGGGGAAGGGGTCCGAAACGACCACCGGCTCGCCTCGCCACAGCGGGGGGAGCGTCCGGGTCAGTAAAGTGGTGAGCTGATGCGAATTGAACGGGCGGGAGAGGCGGATGCGGTCGAGGACGGTTCGGGGCGGGATGCCCAAGGAGCGCGCGGCGCGGCCCGCGGCGTACGCGGCGAAGGAGTTCGTCGCGTCCACCCAGAACACGCGCGCGCCGCCCGCCAGCGCGGGGCACAGCCGCGTCAGGAACCAGGCCGGGAGCACGGCCGGGCCCAGGGCCAGATAGAGCCCCGGCCCGTGACCGATCAGCGGGGCGAGTCCGCGGGAAGCGGCGAGCTCATTTCCCATAGCGGCGGATGAGCCCCACGACCTTGCCCACGACCTGGAACTCGGCGGTGATGGGGGCGTCTTTCGGATTCTCGGAGTCCAGGCGCCAGGCGTGGCCGCCGCGCCGGAGCCGCTTGACCACGCCATCCTCCCCCACCAGCGCGACCACGATGTCGCCGTCTTCCCCGGAGGACTGCCGCCGCACCTGGACCAGATCGCCCTCCAGGATCCCGGCCCCGATCATGCTGTCGCCCTTGACGCGCAGGAGGAAATCCGCGCCCCGAACGATGCGCTTGTCCAGGACGAGGTGCTCCTCCACATCCTCTTCCGCGATGAGGCCGCGCCCCGCGCCGACCCGGCCCAGCACCGGCAGGCGGAAGGGATGGGCCAGCAGCTCCAGGCCCCGGTGCCGGGACTGGGAGCGGCGGACCAGACCGGCCCGTTCCAGCGCGCCGAGATGGTAATCCACGGAGCTGCGGTTGGCCACGCCGCACTCCTCCCCGATCTCGCCGAGGGTGGGCGGGAAGCCCCGCTCCTGGAGGAAGGAGGCGATGAAGTCGAGGATGCGGCGCTGCAGCCGGGTCACTGCTTCGGCGGTCATGAGTATAGTTTACTGGACAATTGTCCAGTTGTCAAGCTCAGCTTACGGTGCCAGGGGTCAACTTAGTGGAATTATTCAACTGGAGACATTGCAGATAATTCCACTAAGTTGAATAAGTTGACCCCTGGCACCGTTTGTCGGGGACCACGTAGAGGTACACGTTGTTGAGCTTGCCCGCGGGCTTCCAGTCCGGGAGCGGGAACTGGACGGAGAGCACGCGGCTCCCCGGCTTGAGCTCCGCCGCGAGCTTGCGCTGCAGCTTGGGCATCCGGTAGGTGATGAGATAGACGGAAACGACGTCCGCCTTAGACAGGTCCGTGAACCAGAAGTTCGCCTGCCGCACCTCGGCCCGGCCCGCGAGGCCGGAGAGGCGGATGCGCAGGCGGTTGAGGAGGACCAGTACGGGGTTGATCTCGTAGCCGATGCTCCGCGCGCCGTGCCGCGCGGCCCGGGCGCCGATCCAGCCGGTCCCGGAGCCCAGGTCGATCCAGAGCTCGCCCTCCTGCGGCTTGGCGAGGTACAGCATGGCGTCCAGTTCCGCCGGGGAGAGGGGCACATAGGGACCGCCCGTGAGAAAGGCGATCAGGAGATAGGCGATGGTGAGGAGGATGAGGAACATGCCGAGGATCCTGAGGGCCAGCCCCAGCGCGGCGAGGATCGCGAGGAAGGACAAGGCTACCTGGGGCGGATGATGGCCGTGAAGCGGCCGTCGGGGTGCTTGGTCAGCCGGCCCATGGCCGCGAGCTCCTCGCAGGCGAACGCGTCGAGCTCGTCCTGGGGCGACACGGCGGCCACGGCCTCCGTGTGGGACCGGGCGCTATCGAGCTCCTCGAGGATCATCTTCATGCGATGGGTGACGGCCGCCTGCTGGACGGGACGCTCTTTCGCGGCGATCTGGGCGAGGAGGCGGTCGTTGTACTCCTTGAGGCCGAGGCGTTCGAGCGCAGCCTCGAAGGATTCGTCCGGGAAGGACTGCTTCCAGGCCCAATGCCCGACCACGAGCAGCAGTACGCCGCAGACGATGATGAGGACGGTGATCATGCCCGCGCCATTATAGCTTAAGGTAAGATACGTCCTGCGATGAAGAAGCTCCGGCCGGAGACGCCCCCGCCGTCGCGCCTGCCCTGCTACGCGGCGCTGGCCCTGCTCCTCCTATGGTGGGGGTGGGTCCTCGCCCACCATCCCAGACCCGAGCTGTCCTCTGCGGCTGGGTTCCTGCCGTCCTTCTTCCCGCCCCTCTGGCGCATGAGCATCCCGCAGGCGGCGGTGAACCTGGCGCGCGCGCTCGGCGCGCTGGGGCTCCTGGCCGCGCTCTGGGTTTCCGGACGGGCCCTGCTCATCCGCGTCCTGCCCGAGGATCCGGCCGCGGACGACGCCTGGGAGCGGGCGGTCTTCGCCTTCGGACTCGGCTTCGCGGCCTGGTCCCTGGCGGTGTTGGGGCTGGGCCTGGTGGGCGGGCTGCGGGCGTGGGTCCTGCAAGCGGCGGTCGCTGCGGGCGGCGTGGCGGCCGCCTGGACCGCATGGCGCGCCGTCCGGGCGCCGGCCGCGGGAGGCGTGTCCCGCCGCTGGGAGGCCGACGCCCTGGTCCCTGGACTGTTCGTGCTCCTGCTGGCCGCGACCCAGCTCCCCTACGCTTTGGCCCCCGAGACCTTCTACGATGCGCTGGTCTACCACCTGGCCTTGCCCGCCCGCTACCTGCGCGAGGGGAGCATCGGCGCCCAGCCGAACATCCTTTTCGCCGGGGTGCCGTCCGCGCCGCAGATGCTGTTCGCCGTCGCGCTCGCTCTGGAGCCCATGGGCCTGGTCGCGAAGCTGTTCCATTTCGGGATGGTGTTCTGGGTCGCCGCGGCTTTGATCGCGGCCGTGCGCCGCTTCGGCCGCCCCGAGGCCGGACCCCTGGCCCTCTGCGTCCTTTTCAGCGCCCCGTTCCTCCTGTATGAGAGCACCTGGGTCACGGTCGGCCTGGAGACCTCCTTCTTCCGCCTGCTAGGCTTCCTGGCTTTGCTGGGGGCCGGCAGGGCGGCGGCGGGTTCTCCCCGGCGCCGGCGGCTGATGCTCCTGTGCGGCGTGTTCTGCGGGGCCGCCATGTCCTGCAAGTACACGGATTGGCTGCTGCCCGCCAGTCTCGTCCTGGTGGTCCTCTGCCGGCGCTGGCACGGCGAGGGCCGCGACCTTTCCGCGCGCGACTTCGCCCCCGCCGTCGCCGCGGCGTGCCTCGTCCTCGCGCCCTGGGCCGCCAAGAACCTGGCGCATTACGGGAATCCCGTCCACCCCTTCGCCGCGCAGCTGTTCGCTCCGGCCGCCGCGGCGCAGCTGGACCTCGCGAACCTGTCCTCGGACACCGCGGCCCCGGAGTTCGGCTCCTGGGCCGGACTCCTGCGCTACCTGCGTCATCCCTGGGACCTGAGCGTGCACGCGGGCTTCGTGGACATGGACGCGGTCGGCCCGGCCTGGCTCTGCCTGGCGGCGCTCTTCCTCCTTTTCCCCATCCCGCCCCCGGTCCGCTTCCTCCTGTGCGCCGCGGTTTGGAGCTGGCTGCCCTTGAGCCTGTTCGCCCTCCAGGCGCGGTTCTTCATGCCGGCGTTCGCGCTCCTCAGCCTGGCGGCCGCCCTGCAGGTGTGGAGCCGGAGCGGCGTCCAGCGCAGCCTGCTGACGGCCGGGGTCGTTGCGCTGGCGGGCTACAGTTCGCTCTTCATCCTGGCGCACCCGACGCGCCGGCTCGCCTGGCCGGTCATCCTGGGGCAGGTCGGCGAAGAGGAGTTCCTGGCGCACGGCAACGACAACTACTACCCGAACCCGCCTTTCTCCGCCTACCGGTGGCTGCGCGACCATCAGCCGCCCGGCGCCAAAGTCCTGGTGTTCGGCGACGCGCGGGGGTTCTACCTGGAGCGCGACCACATCGCGTCCACCGTATTCAACGCGGACCCGCTGGTGCAGTGGGCGAACGCTTCGGCCGACGGCGAGGAACTCAAAACGAGGATCCGGGCCGCCGGGATCACCCACGTCATCGTCAACCGCGCGGAGGTCCTCCGGCTGCAGAAGACCTACCCTTTCACGGAAGCCGGGCGCCGGAGCCTCTACGGGTTCTGGAACAAGTACACGGCCAGGGAATTCGAGGTGGGCGCCACGCGGGACCGCTGGGTCATCGGCTATCGCCTGCTGGGCGACGCCGAGGCCGCGCGGCCGCATCCGGCTTACGACCTGTTCCGCGAGCCGGTCTTCGTCCCCGGGACGGAGCCGAAGAACGAATGGACCCCGCCGCCAGCGCTTCCTTCTTCGGGCGGGGGAAGGTCTTGATGGCCGCCTCCCGGACCAAGGCCTCGGAGCGGGTGTAGGCGTCCTCGCGGTAGAGGAGCTGGACGGGCAGATGCGTCCGGGTGTAGGCCGCGCCCTTGCCGGACGCGTGCTTGGCCAGGCGCGCCGCGACGTCTTTGGCGATCCCCGTGTAGAGGGACCCGTCCCCGCAGCGCAGGATGTACACCGACCAATCCCGGCCCCGGCCCTTCTTCATGCCCCGGATCATCCGCAGGTATCTGTTCTCCATCGGCCTGTCCCGGGAGATAGTAGAACAAAACCCCCATGGATGATGAGGCGGGTTTTTCGGTATCATAGTGCGGTCGTTTGGAGCGTTCCCGCGGGGGCGGCGTTCCTGACCTCCGTTCCATAGTGAGGATGAATCCATGAACCATGCCATTTTCTGCGTCGCCATCCTGTCCGCGGCGGTCGCGCTGGGCTGCAAGAAGGACGCGGTCACGCGCTACCAGGTCGAGAAGAGCGCCGCTCCGCAAGCCGTTCCCGGCGAGGTTCCGGCCATGCCCCCGGGGCACCCCAAGATCGACGCCAAGGGCGGGATGTCCGGCGAGGTCCCGGCGATGCCCCCGGGACATCCCAAGATCGACGCGAAAGGCGGGATGTCCGGCGAAGTCCCGGCGATGCCTCCGGGGCATCCGAAGATCGACGGTATGGGCGCCATGGGCGGAGCGATGCCCGGAGGCATGCCCGGGAACATGCCCGCGGGGATGGGCGGGGCGCCGTCCTCCGCCTTGAAATGGTCCACCCCGAAAGGCTGGAAGGAGATGCCGCCCTCGGGCATGCGCACCGCGACCTTCCTGATCGGCGAGGGGACGGGGCGCGTCGAGATCTCCGTGGTCGTCCTCTCCGGAGCCGGCGGCGGGGCGCTCGACAACATCAACCGCTGGCGCAGCCAGCTCGGCCTCGGGCCGCTGACGGGCGCCGCCCTGAAGAAGGAGACCCAGGCGGTCCGGTCCCCCGCGGGGGAGGCGGTCTTCGCGGATTTCAAGGGCAAGGACCTCCGGCTGCTGGGCGCCGTGCTCGGCCACGGCGGAGAGGCCTGGTTCTTCAAGACCATCGCCGCGGACGCCGCGCTGGAGAAGATGAGGCCCGCCTTCCTCGAGCTCCTGCGCAGCCTGAGGCCGTCTTAGTGAAATCCCGGCTGCGGCGCTGGCGGGACGCGCTCGCGTCCATGGAGCTGACCCTGGCGGCGCTGGGTCTGCTCACGGTCCTAGTGGTGTTCTGCACCCTGGATCAGGTGAACCTGGGGACCCATGGGGCGGTCAACAAATACTTCCGCAGCTTCCTCCTCTACGCCGTCATCCCCGGCACCGGATGGGCCATCCCGGTCTTCCCGGCGGGCGGTTTCACGGGGCTGCTGCTGGTGGTCAATCTGGTCTCGGCCCTGGCCTACCGCATCCCGCTCCGCTGGTCCAAGGCGGGGTTGTGGTTCATCCACGTCGGCCTGATCCTCCTGGTGGCCGGCGAGGTCGTGACTGGGGCCTTCTCCCGGGAGACGCATATGTCCCTCGATGAGGGGGGCACGTCCAATTTCAGCGAGAGCCTCCATGAGGACGAGCTCGTCATCGTCGACCGTTCCGACCCCGCGGCCGACCAGGTCTTCAGCATCCCCGCCGCGGCCCTGGCCGACGGCAAGGAGCTGCGCGATCCCGCGTGGCCCTTCTCTCTGAGGGTGAAGGCCGCGTTCCCCAGCGCCGAGGCGGGGCCGCGCCCCTTGGGCGAGTCGCTCCCGCCGTCCTTGGCCGACCAGGGACTGGGGGCCGGGCTCATCCTGCGTCCCGCCCCCGAAGGGACCAATGAGGCCAGCCAGCCGGCCGCGTTCGTCGAGGTGGAGGCCGCCGGGGCGCGCCTCGGGACCTGGCTGCTTTGGTCCGGCCTCGCCGCGGAGCAGGGTTTCTCCGTCGCGGGCAAGCCCTATTCCATGGTCCTGCGCAAGAGGCGCCGGTACTATCCCTTCTCCCTGACCCTGAAGGATTTCACGCACGAGGTGTATCCCGGCACCGAGATCCCCAAGAACTTCTCGAGCCTGGTGCGCCTGGCCAACCCCGGCAGCGGTGAGGAGCGGGACGTGCTCATCTACATGAACCATCCGCTGCGCTACATGGGACAGACCTTCTATCAGGCCAGCTACGGCAAGGGTGACACCCTCTCCATCCTGCAGGTGGTGCAGAACCCGGGTTGGCTCCTGCCCTATATCTCCTTCCTGCTGGTTTGCGCGGGCCTGGGCGTGCACTTCGTGCTCGAGCTCCTCAAGTTCAAGCCCGCCGCCGCGCAGTCCGCCGAGGAGGGGAGATGAAAAAGGCATTCCCCTGGGTCCTTCTGGCGGCCTGTCTCCTCTATGTCCTGTCCGGTTTCCGGCCCCCGTCCGGGAAGGACGGCGTACTCGCCTCCGTCGGCCGCCTGCCGGTGCTGCAGGGCGGCCGCGTGAAGCCGCTGGACACGGTGGCCCGCAACGCCCTCATGAGCCTGCGGGGCAAGCAGAGCGTGACCTCGCCCGCCGGGCGCCTGGAGCCCGTGGCCTGGCTGCTCGACCAGGTCGCCGACCCGGGGTCGGCCGACGAGCTCAAGGTCTTCCGCATCGACGATCCGGACGTGCTGGGGCTCCTGGGCAAGCGCGCGGAGAGGGGCCGCTACTGGTCCCTGGGGGAGCTGGGCGGCGGTCTCCATGAACTGGAAGCCCAGGCCGAGCGGGCGCATCGGGTCGAGCCCGCGTTCCAGACCCGGTTCGAGAAGGCGGTGGTCACCCTCTACGACCGCATCGGCATCTACTTCCGCCTGCGGCGCACCCTCGCGCTCGCGGAGCGCGGCTCTTCCGCCGCGGTCATCGCCGAGCTGGAGGCGGCGCTCAAGGCCGGCGGGAAGAAGGGTCCGGCGCCCAAGCTCATGGAGCTCGCCCAGCGCTTCGGCATGCTGGCCGAGCAGTCCTATTTCCTGCCCCTCCTGCCCGCGGCGGACGAAGCCCCCGAGGCCTGGACGAGCGTGGGAGCGGCCCTCTTGGACGCGGCGGGCGGCGCTCCGCTGCGGCCCGGGGTGCGGGAATATGCCGCCCTGCTGGACGCACACCGCGGCCGCGACCTCGCCGGGGTGGAGGCCGCGGCCCGGGCGCTCGCGGCCCTGGCCGAGGCGCGCGTCCCCGGCGCGGCCCGCAAGGCCTCTCGCGAGGCCTTCTTCAACCGCCTGGCGCCGTTCTCCAAGGGAATGGCGCTCTACGTCGTCGTCCTGCTCCTGGCCAGCTTCTCCTGGCTGGGTTGGAAGCCGACCCTGCGGGATTCGGCGTTCTGGGTGCTCTCTTTGGCTTTCCTCCTGCATACGGCGGGCCTGCTGGCGCGGATGGTCCTGGAGGGACGCCCGCCGGTCACGAACCTCTACTCCTCGGCCGTGTTCGTGGGCTGGGGCGGGGTCCTGCTGGCCCTGGCGCTGGAGCGCCTCTTCCGGCTGGGGATCGGCTCCGCGGTGGGCGCGGCCCTGGGCTTCTGTTCCCTTCTGATCGCCCATCATCTCTCCATGAGCGGCGACACGATGGAGATGATGCAGGCCGTGCTGGACTCCAACTTCTGGCTGGCCACGCACGTCATCACGATCACGATCGGCTACAGCTCGGTCTTCCTGGCCGGGGCCCTCGCCCACGTCTACCTGTTCGGCCGGGTGCTGGGCCGCAGCGACGCTCCCCTGCGCAAGGCGCTCACGCAGATGACCTATGGCATCCTCTGTTTCGCGCTCCTGTTCACCTTCATCGGCACGGTGCTGGGGGGCATCTGGGCCGACCAGTCCTGGGGGCGGTTCTGGGGCTGGGACCCCAAGGAGAACGGCGCCCTCCTGATACTGCTCTGGGTCGCCATCATCCTGCACGCGCGCAGGGCCGGGCTGGTCCGCGAGAAGGGCCTCATGGTCATGGCCGTGTTCGGGAACATCGTGACCGCCCTGTCCTGGTTCGGCGTGAACATGCTCGGCATCGGCCTGCATTCCTACGGCTTCATGGACCAGGCGGCGCTCTGGCTGGCCGTCTTCACGTCCTCCCAGGTCGTCGTGATGGCCCTGGCCCTCCTCCCGGAGGGACGGGGTCCAAAATGATAGACTAGACCATGATCGAAAGTCTCGTCTACAAGATCATCGGCACCCCGAGCGAGCGGCTCCTGAAGGACCTGCGCCCGCTGCTGTTCGATGCCAACGCCTTCGAGGAGAAGCTCAAGTCCCTTCCGGAGGCCGAGTTCCCGGCCCGGACCGCGGCCCTGCGCGCCGCCCTCGCCGACCGCCTGTCCGCGCTCCCCGAGGATGCCGAGGAGGAGGAGCGCAAGGCATTCCGGAGGAAGGCCGTCCTGGAGTTCCTGCCCGAGGCCTACGCCCTGGTGCGCGAGGCCAGCCGCCGCACCACCGCGCTGCGCCACTTCGACGTGCAGCTCCTGGGCGGGATGGTGCTCAACAACGGGGGCATCTCGGAGATGCGCACCGGCGAGGGCAAGACCCTGGTGGCCACGGCCCCCATCTACCTCAACGCGCTCACGGGTCGGGGCTGCCATCTGGTCACGGTCAACGACTACCTGGCCAAGCGCGACTGCGAGTGGATGGGCCCCATCTACCGCTTCCTGGGCCTGACCGTGGGCTTCGTCCTGCACGACATGCCCAACGAGGAGCGCCGCGCGGCGTACCTGTGCGACGTCACCTACGTCACCAACAACGAGCTCGGCTTCGATTACCTGCGCGACAACATGGTCATCCGGGCCGAGGACCGCGTGCTGCGCCCCCTGCACTTCGCCATCGTGGACGAGGTGGACTCCATCCTGGTGGACGAGGCGCGCACCCCGCTCATCATCTCGGGCCCGGCCGAGGAGTCCACCGACCGCTACGTGCTCATCGACCGCATCATCCCGCACCTCAAGGTGCGCTTCATCACCGAGGACGAGGAGGTCAAGGCCAAGTACTCGGGAGAGGACCTGGGCAAGGGCTACGACGCGGTGGTGGACGAGAAGAACCACAACACCACGCTGACCGACCAGGGCATCAACAAGTGCGAGCACCTCCTGGGGCTGGAGAACCTCTACGACGACCTGGCCGGCGCCTGGGTGCACCACATCAACCAGTCCCTGCGGGCGCACCACCTCTACAAGCGCGATGTGGACTACGTGGTGAAGGACAGCGAGGTCGTCATCGTGGACGAGTTCACCGGGCGGCTCATGCCCGGCCGGCGCTGGTCCGAAGGGCTGCACCAGGCCGTGGAGGCCAAGGAGAAGCTCCCGCCCCGCGAGGAGAACCAGACCCTCGCCACCATCACCTTCCAGAACTTCTTCAAGATGTACGAGAAGATCGGCGGCATGACCGGCACGGCCATGACCGAGGCCGACGAGTTCTTCGAGATCTACAAGCTCAACGTCGTGGAGGTGCCGACCAACCGCGACAACGTCCGGACGGACCACTCCGACGTCATCTTCCTCAACCAGAAGGGGAAGTGGAACGCCATCGTCAAGGACATCGAGGAGAACTGGCGTCGCTCCCGGCCCATCCTGGTGGGCACCCGCTCCATCGAGAAGTCCGAGATGCTGGCGGGACTGCTGCGCGAGAAGGGCATCCCGCACCAGGTCCTCAACGCTAAGTACCACGAGATGGAGGCCCAGATCATCGCCCAGGCCGGCAAGAAGGGCATGGTCACCATCGCCACGAACATGGCCGGCCGCGGCACGGACATCGTCCTGGGGGGGCTGCCGCTGGACGCGCAGAACCAGGGCGAGGTCGTGGCCGTGGGCGGGCTCTACGTGATGGGCACCGAGCGCCACGATGCGCGCCGCATCGACAACCAGCTCCGCGGCCGCTGCGGGCGCCAGGGCGACCCGGGTGAGACCCGCTTCTACCTCGCGCTCGACGACGAGCTCATGCGCCTCTTCGGCTCCGACCGGCTCCAGAGCCTGATGGAGAAGTTCGGCATGACCGAGGACGAGCCCATCGAGTCCGGGCTGGTCTCCAAGCAGATCGAGGGGGCCCAGCGACGGGTGGAGACCCACAACTTCGACATCCGCAAGCAGCTGGTCGACTACGACAACGTGATGAACAAGCAGCGCGAGGTGGTCTACGGCCTGCGCAACCGGATCCTCGACGGGAAGGACGTGTCGGCGCATGTGCTCCAGATGTTCGAGGAGGACGTCGAGTGGGCGCTGGACCAGTTCGCCCCCAAGGAGGCGTACCCCGAGGCGTGGGACATCCCCAGCCTGGCCGCCCACCTCAAGCGGGTGTACAACGTCGAGTTCGCTCCGACCCCCCAGGAGGTCTCCCGGTTCGACCGCGGGACCCTGCAGGAGGAGTTCAAGACGCGGGTCCGGGAGCTCTACGCCAAGCGCGCCCAGGAGTTCGAGGGCTACGATTTCCACGAGATCGAGAAGATGGTGCTGCTCCAGATGATCGACCACGCCTGGAAGAACCACCTCTACGACCTCGACCACATGAAGCGCTACATCCATCTGCGCGCCTACGGGCAGAAGGACCCCAAGATCGAGTACCAGAAGGAGAGCTTCACCCTCTTCGAGGCCATGCTGGAGCGCATCCGCCACCAGACCGTGGAATACCTCTTCCGCATCCAGGCCCCCAAGCGGGCCCCCAAGCCCGTCGCCATGGCCGCGCGGCACGACGAGCCGGGGGCCGAGGGGGAGGAGGCGGGGGAGGGGTCCTCGGCCGCCGCCCAGCCGCGGCGCTCCATACTGAAGAAGGGGGATGGAGTCGGGGAAGGGGCGCCCGTGCTGCAGAAGATCGGCCGCAACGACCCCTGCCCCTGCGGCAGCGGCAAGAAATACAAGAAGTGCTGTGGTAAGTGAACTCCCTGCTTTCCTGCGTCGCCGCCGGCGCGGCCCTGGCGCTCTGCCTTCCTAAACCCGGCCTAGGCTTCCTGGCCTATGGCGTCCCCGCCGTGCTCCTGGACCGGGCCGCGCGCGCGTCCAGTCCGGGCCGGGCCGCCGCGCTGGGACTGGCCTTCGGCGCCGCGTTCTGCGGCACGACCCTGAACTGGGTCTATTTCACCTGCCGCTTCGCGGGCGTGGCCGCGCCCGTGTCGGGGCTCGCCTGGGCGGCTCTGGCGGCCTTCCTGGCCCTGCCCTGGGCGGCGTTCGGGTGGGCGGTCCGCCTCTTCTCCCGGCGCCTGCCCCGGGCCGCCGCCCCGCTGGCCTGGGCCGCGGCCTGGGCGGCTTTGGAATCGGCGGGCTCCCATTGGACCCCGCGCTTCGCCGTGGATCTCCTGTCGTACACGCAGTGGCGTCACCTGGCGATGATACAGGTCGGCGCCCTGTTCGGCCCCCACGCGTTGAGCTGGCTCCTGATGCTCTGGAACGGGGCGCTGGCCGGGGCCATCCGGGCCTGGCGGGAGGGCGGCCCGGGCGCCGTCCTGCGGGACCGCGGTCTGCGCTGGAACGCGGGACTCGCCGTCGTGCTCCTGGCGGCCTGCGCCGCCTACGGGACCGGCGTCCTGCGCGGCCGCGCGGACCCGGGAGCCGCGCCGGGCGGCGGCCTGCGCGTCGAGATACTCCAGCCGGACATCGACCAGTACCAGAAGTGGGACTCCGGTTCCGCGGCCGGCATACGGGCCGTCTTCGATGGGCTGCTCGCCGGAGCGCGCGCGGGGCGGCCGGACCTCGTCGTCTGGCCGGAATCCGGCCTCCCCGGCTGGTTCGACGACCCCGAGAACGGCGAGTGGGCCGCGGGGATCGCGCGGAAGCTGCAGGCTCCCATGATCGTGGGCTCGGTGACCCGCGCGGGCACGGGGATGCGCAACTCCGCGGTCCATCTCGGCGCCTCGGGCTCCGTCGAGGGCCTCTATCACAAGCGCGTCCTCGTCCCCTTCGGCGAGTTCGTGCCGTGGCGACGTTGGCTTGAGCCCTGGGTCGGGATACTGTCCCAGATGGGGGACATGGAGCCCGGGTCGCGCGGCCAGGCCCTGTTCCGCACCGCCGCCGGGCCGACCGCGGCGAGCATCTGCTATGAGGCGGCCTTCCCCCATCTCCTGCGCGCGGACGCGGGGCGCGGCGCCCGGGTCTTCGTGAATCTCACCAACGACGGCTGGTACAAGGACACCTGGGCCCCCTATCAGCACTTCACCGTGAATGTGTTCCGCGCCGTCGAGAACCGCGTCACCCTGGTGCGCGCGGCCAACACGGGAATCTCCGGGGTGATCGACCCGTACGGGGTCGTCCTGGCCCGCACCGAGCTCCGGACGCGCGCGCGCCTCGACGTCCGGGTCTCCCCGGCGCCGGCCTTCCCGGACGGGTCCTGGTACTCCCGGAACGGGGATTGGTTCGGCTATGGGGCCATGGCCGTCTCGGCGCTCCTCCTGGGCTGGGCGTTCCGGCGGGGAACGCGCCCGGAGCGCGGGTGAGGCTGTTCTTTTCGCCGGATTACGTGGTGGACACCGGGGGCTCGGCGTTCCAGACTGGTAAGTTCGCCCTCACCGTGGAGCGCCTGCTGGAGGAGGGGGTCGTCCGCGCCGAAGATGTCGCGGACCCGGTGCCGGCCGCCGAGGCGGACCTCGTCCTCGCGCACGCTCCGGAGTGGGTGGAGAAGGTCCTGCGCACGGGGCTGTCCGCGGCCGAGGAGGCGCTCCTGGAACTGCCCTGGTCGCCGGCTCTGGCCCTGGCCCACGTGAAATGCGCCGGGGGCACGCTCGGCGCGGCCCGGGAGGCCCTCGGGACGGGGCTCGGCCTCCATGCGGGCGGAGGCTCCCACCACGCCTTCCCGGATCACGGCGAGGGGTTCTGCGTGTTCAACGACCTGGCGGTCGCGCTCCTGGTCCTGCGGCGGGAAGACCCGGCCTTCCGGGCCGCGGTCGTGGACCTGGACGCGCATCAGGGCAACGGCACCGCCGCGATCCTCGCGGGCCGGGACGGCCTGAGCACCTTCTCCATGCACCAGGAGGACCTCTATCCGTTCGGCGCTCAGATCCCGTGGAGCGCCGGCCCGCGCGCGGGCACTCTCGACGTGGGGGTGCCGGCGGGCACAAGCGACGCGAAATATCTTAAACTCTTGGCGGAGCGCCTGCCCCGGTTCTTGGAGGGGTGCCCCGCGCTGGTGCTCTATCAGGCCGGCGTAGACCCCTGGGAGGGAGACCGTCTGGGCGGCCTGAAGCTCACCGAGGAAGGCTTGGCGCAGAGAGACCGCATGGTGTTCGAAACCTGTTTCCAGAAGGGCGTGCCCGTGGCCGTGACCCTCGGCGGAGGGTACGCGGACTCCGCGGCGACCACCGCCCGCCTGCATGCGCGGACGCTGCGCGAGGCCGCCGACTGTCACCGGAGGTCCTGGCACCCACATGGCTGATCCGCTTTTTCGGGAGACGGAGGACGCGGTCGCCGCGATCGGGGCGAAGCTCGAGAAGGTGGCCGGGATGCTCGACATCCCCGGCAAGCGCCGCGAGATCGAGGTCCGGGAGAAGGAAGCGGGGGACCCCGCGTTCTGGGCAGACTCGTCGCTGGCCAAGAAGAAATCGAAGGAGCTCAACGACCTGCGCAAGCTGGTGTCGGAATACGGCAAAGCCTGCCGGGAGGTCGAAGACCTCCGCGCGCACTTCGACCTGGCCCGCGAGGCGGAGGATATCGCCGAGCTCCAGGAGGTCCGGCGCGCGCTGGCCGCGGCCGGCCGCGCTGTGGGCGGCTTGGACACGCGGCTCAAGCTCTCCGGCGAGTTCGACGAATCGGACGCCATCCTCAGCATCAATTCCGGCGCCGGGGGCACGGAGGCCTGCGACTGGGCCGACATGCTGCTGCGCATGTACATGCGCTGGTCCGAGCGGCACGGGCTTGAGTTCCACATGACGGACATCCATAAAGGGGAGGAGGCCGGGATCAAGAGCGTCTCGGCCTTCGTGCGCGGGCCCTTCGCCTATGGCCACCTCAAGAGCGAGGTCGGCGTGCACCGCCTCGTGCGCATCTCCCCCTATGATTCCAACAAGCGGCGCCACACCTCCTTCGCCTCCTGCGACATCCTGCCGGAGCTCGAGGAGGACGTCGAGATCGAGGTGGCCGACGCCGATATCGAAGTGACGACCCACCGCTCCGGCGGCGCGGGCGGCCAGAACGTCAACAAGGTGGAGACCGCGGTGCGCATCCGCCACATCCCCACGGGCATCGTGGTCGGCTGCCAGACGGAGCGCTCCCAGCATCAGAACCGGGTGAACGCGATGAAGATGCTGACGGCCAAACTGTATCAGATCCAGCTGGATGAGAAGCGCACCGCCCTGGAGAAGCACTACGACTCCAAGGGCGACATCGGCTGGGGGAGCCAGATCCGCTCCTACGTCTTCATGCCCTACCAGATGGTGAAGGACCTGCGCACCGGCTGGGAGACCTCCCAGATCCAGGACGTGATGGACGGGGACCTGGACCCGTTCATGCAGGAGTACCTCTCCTGGCTCGCCGCCGGGAAGCCCCCCCGCAAGACCGCCGCCGACCGCGAAGGATGACTTTCTCCCCATGATATTCGGACCGGGAGGGAAGGGCGAGCCGGCGCGCCGGCCGAAGCCGCCGAAGCTCAAGAAGGATTCCGGTCTGCACAAGCGGTTCGCCGCGTTGACGGGCTCCGGATTCTCCCTGCGCGCTCTTTTCGGCGCGGCACCGAAGAGGGATCCGGGCGCGGAAGAGCTGGTCATAAAGGCCGTTCAGATGATCCTGGAGGAGGCGGTCCGCCATGAAGCCTCCGATATCCATATCGAGCCCATGGCGGACGTCCTGCGGGTCCGGTTCCGCATCGACGGGCTCCTCGAGGAGGCCTTGGAGATCCCCAAGGAGCTGAACCTCCACATCAATTCCCGCGTCCGCGTCCTGTGCGGCCTGGATCCGGAACAGAGCGCGAGCGTGGCCAAGCCTCAGGATGGACGCATGGTCCTGAAGTTCGAGGAGAGGGAAGTCGATGTCCGGCTGGCCACGTTCCCGACCATCCACGGGGACAAGGTCGTGCTGAGGCTCATGGGCCGCGACGCGCAAGTCCCCGACCTCTGGCAGTTGGGACTTGAGCCCGCGAAGATCCAGGCGCTGTGCCCTCTCGTCGAGCGGCCCCAGGGGATGGTCGTGGTCACGGGGCCCGCGGGCAGCGGCAAGACGACGACTCTCTACGCCATCCTCCAGACGCTCAACAATGATTGGCGGAACATCGTCACCCTGGAGGATCCGGTGGAGATGCGCCTGCACGGCGTGAGCCAGAGCGCGGTGCAGTCGAAGACGGGGTTCACGTTCGCCGCGGGACTCCGGGCGGTCCTGAGACAGGACCCCAACGTGATCATGGTCGGAGAGATCCGCGACCGGGAGACCATGGAGATCGCCATGACCGCCTCCCTGACCGGGCACCTCCTGTTCAGCTCCCTGCATACCAACAGCGCGGTGGGCGCGCTTACGCGTCTGCTGGACATGGGCATGGAACCCTATATGGTGGCGTCCTCGCTGAGCGCTGTCCTGGCCCAGCGACTGGCGCGGCGGGTCTGTTCGTCGTGCCGGGCCCCGGCCCCTCCGAGCGTGGAAGTCCTTCGGCAGCTAGAGGACCTCTGCGCGCGAGCGGGCATCCCCGCGGGGGACCGCCGCTGGGACCGCCTCGCCGCGGGGAAGGGCTGCGAGGCTTGCCGCCAGACGGGGTATCAGGGCCGGGTCCTTCTGCTGGAACTCCTGCATATGAGCCAGGCCCTGCGCGAACTGGTCCTCCAGAAGGCCTCCGTCGGCGAGCTTCAGAAGACGGCGGAGCGCGAGGGGATGGAGCCCCTGTTGGCCGATGGGCTGCGCAAGGTGCTGGCCGGGACCACCACGCTGGTGGAAGTGATGCGCGTCGTCGGCGCTTGAAGGGCGGCCCTCGGCCGGCAGGGGATCAGCGCATGCGCGGCAGGACCGCGAAGTCGCGTTTCAGGACGGTGCCGCCGGGGGAATTGACGTTCTGCGCGCTCTGCAGGGTGCGCGCCTGGGACTGCGCCACCTCGGCCCGCTGCGCTTCCGACATCCGCCGGATCGCCCCGTCCTCGTCGATCACGTAGCTCGGTTCGTACTCCGCGTGGCGAATGGCGAGGCTGTAGCCGTTGGAGCTGACGGGCAAGGTGGCGCGGAAGCCCCCGGAAGGGTCCGTCTCGGTCGTATATCGGTTCCCGGTGGAGAGGTTCGTGAAGACCACGTCCGCGCCCTCGACCGGAGCCAGGGTCAGCAGGGCGTAGACGGTCCCGCGGGCCCGGAATTCGTTCAAGTCCCCCCTGGGGGCCGCGGGGGGAGGATTCTCCACGTACACCGGATCCTCCGGGGTCGCCGGTTTCGCCGCGGCCGGGGTTTTCTTCGCAGGCTTCTTCTTCACCGGCTTGTCGGGCGGCGGCGGCTGCTCCGCGGGGACTTCGGGCTTGGCCGGCTCCGTGGGCTGTGCCGTTTCCGGAGGCTTGGGCGGCTCGGTCGGCTGCACCGTTTCCGGAGGCTTGGGCGGCTCGGTCGGCTGTGCCGCTTCCGGAGGCGGCTGCACCGGGGTCTTGGGCTTCATGAAAGTCCGGCTGGCGATGAGGATCACCGCGCAGAAGAAGGCCACGAAGATGTAGGACCAGAACGGCGTGCTCTGCTTCGGCGGCGGAGAGTAGAAGCTTTCCGTGGGCGCTGGCGCCGGGCCGAACTGGAGGGACGCCGGAGCCTCGAGTTGGGGCAGGTCCGGCTTCACCTCCTTTTCCCGCCTGAAAGGGGCTTCTTTGCGCACTACGGCGACCCGGAAATCCCGTTTGCAGTGCGGGCAGATGTCATCGGAATCCGAGACCGGCTTTCCGCACCCCGGACAACGGTCGAGCATGTTTCCGACGGAGAAGGATTCCTTGGCCTCCGGCTTGGCCTCCGGCTTGGCCTCCGGTTTGGCCTCCGGTTTGGCCTCCGGTTTGGCCTCCGGTTTGGCCTCCGGTTTGGCCTCCGGTTTGGTCTCCGGTTTGGCCTCCAGTTTGGCCTCCGGCTTGGCTTCCGGCTTGGGGACCGGCTTGGGCTCTGGTTTGGGTTCCGGCCTCGGCGCGAATCTGTGCTCGGGAATCCGTTCCGGTCCCCGCACGCTGTCCAGGGACTGGATCAGGGTCCGGGGAGGCTGGAGCAGTTCCTGCGCGCGGTCATGGGAGCTGAGCGGAGGTTTGGCCGCGGGGGGAGGCGGATTCCCGGGCGCGGGAGGGCGGCTCGCCGGAGGAGGCACGGAGGGTCCCTTGATGGGTTCCGGCCCGGATTTGAGAAACGGTTCGATGTGTGCGGGCTTGATCGGTTCCGGCCGCGGGACGGGCTTCGGCTCCACCGGGGGCGGCTTGCGCCTTATGATGGGAGCGGTGAAATCCCGCTTGCAATGGGGACATATGTCCACATCATCGGGGATCTCCTTCCCGCAGCCAGGGCAGCGCGTGACCATGACATTAACTTCTAGCAGAGCTAGCGCAGGAAATCAAGGGTCCATCGTCCATCTTTCGGGAATAGCGCAGGTAGAATTGTTAGAATGCGCCTGTGGGAACCACCCAGAATAAACCCGAAAAGTACTCTTTGAGCGTGATCATCCCGGCCTTCCAGGAGGAAGCGGGGATAGCGGGGGTCCTCAGCGGGCTGCGGGCCGCCTTGGAGGCCCGCCGGGGCGACCTAGTGGAGGAGTTCGAGCTCCTGGTCGTGGACGACGGCTCCAGCGACGGTACGGCCGCGGCGGCGGAGCGTTGCGGGGCCCGCGTCGTGCGCCATCCGACGAACATGGGCTACGGTCGCACGCTGCTCACCGGCTTCCAGAATGCCCGGTTCGATTGGCTGCTCATGATCGACGCGGACGGGTCCTACCCGCCCGACCAGGTCCTCAAGGTGCTGGAGGAGGGGGCGGGCTTCGATATGGTCATCGGGGCCAGGCAGGGGGCTTTCTTCTGGGGCAGCCCGTTCCGTGCCCTTCTGCGCCGCATTTATCTCTTCATCGCGGGTTTCGTGGCCGGGGTGCGCATCCCGGACGCGAATTCGGGGCTGCGGCTGGTCCACAAGCCGGTATTGACGGTCACCATGCCGGTACTCTGCTACGGCTACTCCTTTTCCACGACCATGACCCTGTCCTTCCTTCAGGGTGGGCGCTTCGTCCGTTTCGTCCCCATCGCGTTCCGCGAGCGGCAGGGGAAGTCCAAGGTGAGCATGCTGCGCGATATCCTGCGCACCCTGCAGATCATGGTGCAGGTCGTCCTGTACTACAACCCGCTCAAATTCGCCGCGGTCCTGGCCATGATCCCGGGAGCGCTCTGCGCGGCCTTCTCCCTGCGCCATCTCGCGTTCGGTTCCTTCGGGGACCTCGCGCTCGCCGTCCAGTGCGGCCTGTCCGCCCTTTTCGTGTTCCTCTTCGGCTGTCTGCTGGATTCGCTCCGGATCCGCAATAAAGGGCTCTGAGCCCGGCCGCGCCGCCTCCTTGACCCTCGGCCGCGGCGGGTGCTAGAGTCATCCAATGAAGACTCCCATCTCCGTGCTGTTCGCCGCCGCCGTCCTGCTGGCCGGCGCCCCCGCCCGGGCGCAGAAGCCGTCCGTCCCGGACCTCTCCGAGCCGCCGCCGCGCGTCGCGCCGGAGGCCCCCGGCGGCGTCGATGAGAAGGCCCTCCAGGAGATCGTCGGGGAGCTTCCGCTCGACGACAAGCAAAGAGAGAGGATCGGGGCGCTGCTCAAGGAGTCCGAAACCCGGACCCAGGGTCCCCGGCAGGAGCTCGAATCCCTGCGCGAGAGGCTCCTGGAGGCCGAGCGGAAGCTCCAGGACCAGCTTCGGGAGACGGTCGAGAAGGTCCGCCAGGAGCTCACTTACTCCCAGCGGGAGCGCTTCGACGAGATGCGCCTGCGCCGGCGCGCCCTCCGGCAGGAGAAGCGGATCAGGATCCGCCAGTACCGGCGTCAGCGCGGGGGACCCGGGGACGATGAATTCTTCATGGACGAGGAAGAGGTCCCCACGATGAACTTCCCGCCCGAGATGTGGCACGGCGACAACGCGCCTGCCCCCCGGAAAGGGAAGTAATCCGGGTCAGCCTCTAATGAAGTGAGTCATAAGTCCGATCACATTCGTCACCCCGGCGAAGGCCGGGGTCGTGCGCCTGAAAGCGTGTCTGGACAGGGAGGTGCAAGTCCCCCCCAGGTAGACGCT
>Ga0154315_1114_pt1 | contig 43094 bp, 29 predicted proteins | sample RifGroA2_FD_105609 | JGI IMG/M metagenome (GOLD analysis project Ga0154315, IMG submission 105609) | Elusimicrobia bacterium GWA2_69_24
TGTGCCGTTCGGCGTGGTGCAGGGCAAAGCGCAGGCTGGACAACGTCTTGCCCCCCCCAGTAGGCACGGTCAGCGTATAAATGCCCTTGTCGCGAGCAGCACCCTCGCGACAGTGATCCGAAATGTTCCGCCGGATTTCATCCATCTCAGGATACTTGAGGGTGAGTCCTTGGAGATATTTCTCAAGGCGCTCAATCAGTAGCGGCCATTCCGTGTATCGCCCTTTGAGTCGATGTTTCGCATTTTGAGGCTTCTCAAAATCAGCCGCATCGACACGGTCAGCGTCGATCAAGCAGCTAAACAGAAAGCGCACGAGCAAGCCCAATTTGAACTGCGTGATCTTGTTCTTGAGGGGGTCCAGCCCTTTAACGTCGTTGCGTAGCATTACTTGGCGAATGGATTTCTTAACACCGTCGATTAACCCCTGACTTCCCACCAACTCGCGGACGCGTTTATCGACCAACGCATCCGTTTTGCTCTCGGCTTCCACGAGATGTGTTCTGCTATCTTGTTTACTGATTCGCTCCGTGAACACATCTTTGACAGGATGGTTGGCAACCGACGACAGGCAGTCGATCAGGCCGGAATGGTGTGAAGCGATACATAGACCACAAATCTGGCCAACAATCCGACCCATGTCCCCTTGCTTGGATAACTCCGCCCAAACCAGTTGTGCCCCTGCCGTGGAATGATCCACCTTGCCCTTAAGCCCACGCGCATCGACGTACTCATCTTCATCCGGATTGATCAGACCAACAGCGGATTGAAGATAATTTTGAAACTCACCGCTGTATTTACCCAAATCATGAAGCAGGCCCAGGAGTTCCCCCTGCTCGTTCAACCCAATTTTAGCGGCGAGAGACTTGGCAATATCGGCAACCTGGAGCAGGTGTTCATCTAGACTCTGTATTGCGCCATCAATCTCCCTCCGATGCGCAATATGAACCACAGTCATAAATTCTTAGGATCGCACGGATGCTCATCAAGGCGATGAGTGCGCCCGGAGGCCGGGTCCAGGTGAGCGATAGCTTCCGGCAAGGTCCCCCCTTGGGATGGAAGTACAACGCCATAGTGCAACTCTTGTTGACCGATGTAAAGTGGTTCGCAATCCTTGGGCGACTGTGCCCGGGCACAGTCCGGGGGGACTGGGGGCGACCACCGCCCCGCTGCCGATTCCAGTAATTGCGGGACGGGTTTGCGCCAACTTGGTATGATACCCGCGCCCAGCCGCTATTCTGGAGGACATCATGGCCGAATTCAAGCCCTACATCCCCGCGGAACAGGACATCCCCGAATTCACGCTCAAGGCCGTGCTCCTGGGCTCCTTGTTCGGCATCCTCTTCGGCGCCGTGACCGTCTACCTGGCCCTGCGCGCGGGCCTGACCGTCTCGGCCTCCATCCCGATCGCCGTCCTCTCCATCGCGGTCTTCAAGAGGTTCGGGAAGTCCACCATCCTCGAAAACAACATCGTGCAGACCATCGGCTCGGCCGGGGAATCCATCGCGGCGGGCGTCGTCTTCACGGTCCCCGCGTTCCTGTTCATCGCCAGCGGCGGCGCCAAGGAGTACTTCAACCTCCTGCAGATCATCACCCTGGCCGCGGCGGGCGGCATCATCGGCGTGCTCATGATGGTGCCCATGCGGCGGGCCCTCATCGTCAAAGAGCACGGGACCCTGCCCTATCCCGAAGGGACCGCGTGCGCCGAGGTCCTGATCGCGGGCGAGCGCGGCGGGGAGATGGCCAAGACCGTGTTCAGCGGCTTCTGGGCGGCGATGCTCTACACGGGACTCAACAAGCTCCTGGCGCTATGGAAGGAGACGCCCACGCTGCTCAACACCGGGCCCGGCGCGGTCTACAAGAACGCCCTGCTCACCACCGAGATCACCCCGGAGTACCTGGGCGTGGGCTACATCATCGGCCCGCGCCTGGCGGGCATCATGGTCTCGGGCAGCGTCCTGTCCTGGCTGGCGCTCATCCCGCTCCTCTCCATGTTCGTCCCGGACGAGCAGGTCCAGGCGGACCTGCTCAAGCTCAGCTTCACGCAGGGCTGGATCGATTCCCACAGCCACGCGGAATGGATGTACCGCGCCTACATCCGCTACATCGGGGCCGGGGCCGTGGCCATGGCCGGCCTCATGACGCTCCTGCGCACCCTGCCCACCATCTTCGCCTCCATCCGGGACTCCATCCGCGAGATGCGGGGCGGCGCGGGCGCCGTGCAGCAGCTGCGCACGGAGCGGGACATCCCCATCACTTGGGTGGCCGCGGGGTCCTTGGTCATGGCGCTGCTCATCCCCTTCCTCCAGAAGATGCCCGTGGGATTTCCCTGGTTCTTCCTGGTGAGCATCCTCGTCGTGGTGTTCGGCTTCTTCTTCGTCGCCGTCTCCTCGCGCATCGTGGGCCTCATCGGCTCCTCCTCCAACCCCATCTCGGGGATGACCATCGCGACGCTGTTGGGGACCTGCCTCATCTTCGTGCTCGCGGGCTGGGCCAACGACCCCTCCCAGCAGGCGGCGGCCCAGGCCGCGGCCCTGGCCGTGGGCGCCATCGTCTGCATCGCCGCGGCCAACGCGGGCGCCACCTCCCAGGACCTCAAGACGGGCTACCTGGTGGGGGCGACGCCGTTCCATCAGCAGATCGGCCTGCTCATCGGGGTCCTGGTCTCGGTGGCGGTGATCGGCTTCACCATCATAGCCATGCACAACTCCCCCATGGGCCCCATCGGCTCGGAGAAACTGCCCGCCCCGCAGGGGACCTTGATGGCGACCATCATCCAGGGCGTGCTCTCGCGGGACCTCCCCTGGGGCTACATCTTCGTGGGCGCCGCGCTGTCTTTGACCGTGCAGCTTTGCGGGGTCAACGGCTTGGCCTGGGCCGTGGGCGCCTACCTGCCCATCTCCACGACCTTCCCCATCTTCGTCGGCGGCGCCATGCGCTGGCTGTCGGACGTCATCCGGGGCAAGGCCGACGAGAGCGAGCTCTCCAGCGGCATGCTCTACTCCACCGGGCTCGTGGCGGGCGGCTGCATCGCGGGACTCCTGATCGTCCTGGCCTGGAAGTTCGCGCCGGGGCTGACCCACTTCGGTGAGAGCCTGCAGGCGAAGACCGGAGAGCTCACAGGCACCCTCATCGCGCTGGGCGCCTTCGGCCTCCTGTGCGCCGTCCAGGTCCGCAAGGCCCTGCAGAAGCTCGAGCTTTGAGCCTGGGCCCATGGCGCGGATCCTGATCGTCGACGACGAAAAAGAGTTCGTCTTCCTCGTGAAGTTCCTCCTGGAAAAGGCGGGACACGCCATCAGCACGGCGGCCAACGGCGAGGAGGCCCTCGCGGCGCTGGGCGTGGAGCCGCCCGATCCGCAGGCCGCCCTCCCGGAGCTCGTCCTGCTCGACGTCATGATGCCCATCGTGGACGGCTACACCGTCAGCGTCAAGATGCGGGAGAACGAGCGCACGGCCAGGCTGCCCATCCTGGTGGTCACCGCCCACGGCGACACCCGGCACCTCTTCGAGGGCGCTTCCAACGTGGCGGGCTACCTCCAGAAACCCTTCGAACCCAAGGACCTGCGCAGCCGGATCCAGAACATACTCCAGCCGGCTTCGCCGCGATGACCCCCCTCCTGCTCGCGGCGGCGCTGGCCCTGCTCCCGGGCGCGGCTCCGGCCGCGGCCGAGGACCTATATTCGCTGGGTATGGCCCAGCGTCGGCAAGGCGACCTCGAAGGCGCCCACAAGACCTTCATGCTCCTGCTGGAGGCCGACCCGCAGAGCGGCGGCGCGCTGGAAGGCCTGGGCCTGGTAGCCCTGTCCCTGCGCCGCTACGACGCGGCCCGCGAATACTGGTCCCGCTTGACCGCGATGAAGCCGAACAACGCCTACATCCTCTGGAACCTGGCCCGCGCGGACGCGGCCCTGGAGCGCGAGGGGGACCTGGCCGGCGACCTGCGCGGCGCGGCCGCCGCGGACCCGCGCGACCTGCGCGTCCTGCGCCGCATGGACGGCGTGCTCCGCCGGCACCCCGCCGCCTTTTTGGACGGACGGATCTACAAATCGATCGGCACCGAAGGCCTGGAGACCTCCAGCCCCCAGCGCATCGTGTATGAAGGCCGCTCCGGGGCGCTCAAGGCTCGCGGGCGCCTGCGCGAGGGGCTCGACCTCACCGCGGGCTACGCCGCGCGCCAGGAGGCCCAGCGCAACGACACGCGCGGCTTCACCTACTACGACATCCTGGAGCAGACCCTGTCCTTGGGGCTCGCGGCCCGGCCCCGCAAGGGCCTGGACCTCGAGGCGGAATACGGACAAGCCGTCCTGTCCGACAACAAGGGCGTGGGCGTGGGCCGCTCCGAGTTCTCCCGCGCGCGCCTGGGGGCCGAGTGGCGCCTGCCCGCCGCGACCCTGCGCGCCAACGCGCGCCGCGCGCCGACCTTCCTGCGCGGGGCCGGCGGCAGCGGCTTCTTCGCCGTGCTCCGGGCCGTCTCCGCCGGCGCCGAAGCCGAAGGCGACCTCCTGGGCTGGGACACGACGCTGCGCGGCGGCCTGGATGACTACTCCGAAGGGACCACCCTGCGGCCGTGGTCGCTGAGCACTCTCCGGGAGTACGGCGACCATCTCCTGCGCGCGCGGGCAGCCCGCGCGCAGCAGGAATACACCGGGGCCTCGCCGGACGGCCGCATCCAGTTCGCCCGGTTCCATTCGGCGAGCCTCCGCTACCGCTTCCTGCGCGAGGACTACTATCGCGCCGACCTGGGCTACGCCCACTCCCTCTACGACGACGGCAACCGGCTGCGCGAGCTCGACGGCGGGATCTCGGCCTGGCTGCCCTGGGTCCGCTCCCTCTCCGGCGAGTATCACTTCGAGTCCGTGGATTACCTCTCCCCGACCGCGGGCTACCGCTCCACCGACTCCCTCGCGCATTGGGCCGGGCCGCATTGGCGGCGCGTGCTGGGACCGGGGATCTGGGCGCATCTGGCCTGGGAGCACGGCTTCCAGCGCGATTCCCGCGGGGACTACGACGCCAACACCGTCCTCGGGGAGGGCGAATACTACTGGAACGACCAGGCCTCGCTGCAGCTCCAGGCCCGCGCCCAGCGCAGCACCCTCGATGACGAATCCTATTCCGTCGGCCTCAACGCCCGCTGGAGCTTCTAGCATCCCCCCCGGGATAAATTCATACAATCCGGCATAAGCCATGGGCGATGAGAAGAAGTCGGTCTGCATCTTCGAGGACAACCCCACCATCCAGGTGCTGCTGAAGATCTTTTTCCAGAAGCGCGGCTACCTCCCCGTCATCACGGGCGACGGGGTCGACGCGGTCTCGGTCGTGCGCCGGCACGGTCCCAGCCTGATCATGCTCGACATCATCATGCCCGGCAAGGACGGCGTGGAAGCCTGCCAGGAACTGCGCGCCGCCGGGGTCACGACCCCCATCGTCTTCCTCACCTCCAAGGCGTTCGCGGACGACAAGGCCCGGGGGCTCGCCGCCGGCGCCGACGCCTTCCTGCTGAAGCCCTTCAACCCGGCCGAACTGGATGCCACGCTCCGTCCTTTCCTCGGCTAGCCTCCTCGCCGCCGCCGCTGCCCCCGCACTGGCGCAATTCCCATCGAGCGTCGTCCTGCCGGAGACCGGAATGCGGCTGAGCCTGCTCATGGTCATCTACATGAGCATCGTCTTCTTCTGGCTGGTGGTCGCCCTCTTCGTCTACATCGGGCTATTCAAATCCTACCACGCCCTCCGACGCTCCTACCGCGACCTGCGCAAGGCGGTCTACCAAGAAGGCATCGAGAAGGTGCTCATGGAGGAGCCGCTCGAACAGCTCGTCGAATTCTTCCGGCCCCGCCGCTGGGGGGACCTCGACATCATCCAGGAGGTCCTGACCGAGTCCATGCGCCATCTGAAGGGCGCGCCCTTCGACACCCTGCGCGAGGTGGCCCTGAAGATGGGGCTGATCGACCACAACCTGCGGCGCCTGAGCGCCAGGAGCCATCACGAACGCGGCCACGCCTTGGAGGCCCTGGGACTCCTGCGCGCGCCCCAGGCCATCGTCGCCATCATCGACATCCTCGACGAGGAGACCCAGGACCTGCGCATCGTGGCCCTGCGCTCTTTGGCCGCCATCGGCGACCCGGCCGCCCTGCCCTATTTCGTGAAGGCCTGCGACGGACTCCCCGCGCCCCTGCTCATGAGGGTGGCCTCGCTCATGCTGGAGTTCGGTCCCATATCGCACAGATCCATCCAGCGCCTCATCAACGCGCATCCCGAAGCGTTCCCCCCCCGCATCCTGATCCCGATCCTTAAGGAGATCGCGCTGGACCTCGAAGAGGCCCGGGCGCGATGACCGAGTCCTACCTCTGGGGGGTCCGGGTCACGGAACTCGTCCTGGTCTATTACTTCTTCATCCTGAACGGGATCTACATGATCCTCTCCTTCATGGCCTTCCGCGCCATCTACCGCCACCTCCTGCGCAACATCTACGGCGGCTTCGAGCAGCTCTCCCGCAGCCCCCTCACCCCTCCGGTCTCCATCCTGGTCCCGGCCTACAACGAGAAGGTCGGCATCGCCACGACCGTCAACAACCTCCTGCACATCGACTTCATGCGCTACGAGGTCATCGTCATCAACGACGGCTCGACCGACGGGATGCTCGACGAGCTCAGGAAGGACTTCCGGCTCCAGCCCGCCCCCCTGCCCGAGGAGATGGGCCTCAAGACCGAGCCGATCCTCGGGGTCTACCGCTCGGCCGTACACCACAACCTCACCGTCATCGACAAGAAGAACGGGGGCAAATCGGACGCCCTCAACGCCGGCCTCAACGTCGCTCAGCACCCCTACTTCTGCACCATCGACGCCGACGCCATCCTCGAGCCCGACGCGCTCCAGCGCGTCATCCGCCCCATCATGGAGTCGCCGGTCCGGGTCATCGGCGTAGGCGGCATCGTCCGCGTGGCCAACGGCTGCCGCGTCGAGAAAGGCCGGGTCGTGGACGTGGACCTCCCCCGCAACCCCCTCCCGGTGTTCCAGGTCGTGGAGTATTTCCGCTCCTTCCTATGCGGCCGGACCGGCTACTCGCGGCTCAACGCCCTCATGATCGTCTCCGGAGCCTTCGGACTCTTCGAGCTCGAGCCCGTGATCGAGATCGGCGGCTACCGCCGGCAGACCGTGGGCGAGGACATGGACCTCGTCACCCGCCTCCATGTCCTGATGCGCGACCAGGGGATCAAGGACTACCTCATCGAGTTCGTTCCGGACCCGGTGTGCTGGACCGAGGCCCCCGCCACCTTGTCGGTGCTGATCCGCCAGCGGCGGCGCTGGCAGAAGGGTCTCCTCGAGGTCCTCTCCGAGCACCCGCAGATGCTGTTCAACCCGCGCTACGGGTGGCTGGGGATGCTCGCCTATCCTTTCTTCCTGTGCTTCGAAGGCTGGGGCATCCTCCTGGAGACGCTCGGCTACATCGTCTTCTTCCTCGGCTGGTATCTCAACGCGGTGCAGACGGACTTCATGCTGGCCTTCTTCATGGCCGCCATCCTCTGCGGGACGCTCCTGTCCTTGACCGGCGTGCTCCTCGGCGAGATGTCGCCCCGGGAATATCCCCGCTTCTCCCATTGGATCCGGCTCATCGCCTTCGCGGTCATCGAGAACTTCGGCTACCGGCAGCTCATCTCCTGGCTGAGGCTCATGGGGACCATCGATTTCATCCGGGGCAAGGGGGAATGGGGCCGGATGGAGCGCCGGGGCATCGCGGTGGACAAATGACCCGGAGGACGCTGTGCATCCTCCTATCCTTCTCCGCCGTCCTCCTGCTGACCTGGCGGGTCGGACGGCCGCGCTCGCGCGCCTCGGTCCCCACCGTGGAGCTCTCCCCGGTCCCCGAGGGCTCCGACAACGCCCGCCTGCTGCGGGAGCGCGCGCACCTCGGACCGACGGAGGCGGCTATCCTCCTCCTGCGCCCCGGGCAAAGGGCCCTGGCCGGCGCCGAGGCCTTCGCGCTGACGGGGGTCCCGTTCTGCGTGACGCGGGACACGGGCACCGCGCTGGACCATCCCCTGGTGTTCGTCCCGGCGGACGACCATTCCATCCGGCCCTCCGCCGCAGAGCTCGCCGCCCTCGAGGGCTTCGTCCGGGGCGGCGGGACCCTGATCCTGCAGGCGCCCGCGGACCTCCTGCCCTCCCTGACCGGCGTCAGCGGCCAGAAGCCCGGTCGCCGGCGCCGCCGCCTCGCCTTCCGCACCCTCGCCGACGAGGGCTTCCGGTACCTGGACACGCCCGAGGAGGCCGCCATCCTCCTGGCCTCTCACAAGACCTCCCGGGGGATATGGACCCACGGCCTCCTCACCTCGGCCCGCGCGGACGCCATCGCCGACTTCCCGGACGAGAGCCAGCCCGCCATCCTGCGCCGCCGCATCGGCGCGGGGACCGTCTACACCCTGGGTTTCGACCTGAAAGACCTCGTGCTTCGCCCCCGCGCGCGCCGGCATTTCGACGCCGCGCGCGCCGCCTCCAATGCCTTCGAGCCCGCGGGCGACGTCCTGCCCCTCATCCTGCGCTCCTGGTACGAGCGCGCCGCCCCCCGCGGGGCGCGCCTGCGCAGCCTCCCGGGCACCGCCGAGGGGCTCCTCCTGCTTTCCCATGACGTGGGCTGGGGAGCGTCCCTGGACGGGGTGCAGTCGCTCTCCGACGTCGAGAAGACCCGGCCGCTCCAGGCGACCTGGTTCATCCAGACGAAATACTCCAAGAGCGTCCTGCCGGGACCGGCTTACGACCTCTCCCTGATCCGCCTCATCAAACGCCTCCACGCCGCGGGCCACGAGATCGGCAGCCATACCGTGTCCCACGCGCCGGACCTGGCCGCCCTCCCGTTCGGGACGGGAAGGGAGCAGCGCCGGGATTATCTCCCGGAGCTCGACCGCACCGGCCGCACCAACGGCGGCTCGCTCATGGGAGAGGTCCAGGTCAGCAAGGACCTGCTGGAAGCCGCCGTCGGCTCCATCCAGGGGTTCCGCTCGGCCTTCCTCTCGTCAGCCGACGCCGTGGACGAAGCCCTCCTGCGCGCCGGGTACCGCTACGATTCCAGCCTCACCGCGCCTTCCGTCATGACCCACTTCCCCTTCCGCCTGCCCCTGCGCCGGAGCCTGGACTTCCTCTCCCCCATCATCGAGTTCCCCATGAGTTGGGAGGATGAGAACACCCCCATGGATCCCGTAGATGCCCGCAAGGTCCTGGACCTGCTCGGCAAAGTCTCCGCCAACGAGGGGATGTTCGTCTGGCTGATCCACCCCAACGCCATGCCCGGCAAGCGGGCGGCGCTGAGGGCGGTCCTGCGCGGGCTCCCCAAGGGGACCGAAGTCTGGACCCTGGGCCGTGCGGCCGCGTTCTGGTCCGCCCGGGAAAGCACCCGCTTCTCCGTGGAAAGCGCCTCCGCCAAGGAGCGCCTCCTGCGCGTCGAGTCCCCCGCGGGCGCCTGGGACCTATCCTTCGAGTTCCAGTCTCCCGTCCGCTCCTGCTCCGCGGGCCCCGGCGCCCAGGTCCGCTGCGCCGGCCGCCGCGTCGTGCTGGAGCGGTCCCCCGGCGGCCCCACCGACATCCGCGTCAGTTTGAAGTGAAGACCCCATCCCCGGCGTCCAACTGGGATCGGTTGCCTTATCGGGCTGCAATTCAGGGGAGTCGAAGAGACCGTGTATCTCGCAGCGCTCGGCCCTGACGACTTCGACCGCCTTGCGAAAGCCGAGACGGCGGCGAACGCGGCGGTTGCGCAAGCCGCGGCGGTCTGTCCGGAGCGGAAGGATCGTCGCGGGGTCTTCTTCCGGCTATGGAAGCCCGATGGGAAGGAGGAGGGACCAATTTGGGATGAACATCATTGTCCTTTGGGTGGGGATGAGGCCGCGGCTCCTTGGGGAGGGATTGGCACGATGGAAGGGCGCGCCACCAAGCGACTGGTCGATGGACTCGACACGAAGACCTGTAAGGGCGCCGGATCAGTCGAAGCCGATTCTGCCGGAGTCGATGCCGCGTAGCTGATCCCAAGATGTTCCCGAGGGACCCCCGATGGCGCTGTCGTGAGGTTCGCGGTTCTCCCGCCCTCGTTCGGGTTGTGATGGGGTGCGGTCCTCTCCTGGATCGGTACCCACCCGTGGAGTCGCCCCTGCGTCCGGGCCATCGAGCATCCCGGCCAAGGCCTTGAAGAAGTCGCCTATGCTCGTGGTGAAGCGCCGCAGCAGGGTCGGGTTGGAGTCACGATACTCCTTCGCCCAGACCAGCAGTGTCTCTGCCCGCACCGGATGCCCCGTGCGGTTGAGCTTGGCCAGGATGTGGCTCTCGCATGAGTTCAGCGTGCCGGGGCCGCTGCCGGAATAGCGGGTCAGGTACATGGTGAGTTCGATGTCCGACATCCCCACATCGATCACCGCGCCGCTGCGCATCTGCTCGGCAAAAGCTTCGGGGGCCGAGCAGGCCAGACCGGCCGTTGTCCGAAGATACTCCCAGGCTCCCTCAATCTTCCGGTCGCGCGCTTTCCATGCCTTGCGAAGCTCCTCGCCCCGCAAGCTGTTCCTTTCGCGCCGCTCCCTTTCCCCGGCCGCCGCCCCTTCCTGGATGTCGCCGGCGATCTCTCCCAGCCGATTCACTCCTTCGTAGAACGAGTTCTCCGAACCGGCCTTCGCCTGCTCCAAGTCGTCCCAGGTCGTGCGCCTGTCGAAATCCGGGGACGGGACCACGCTGCCGTCCAAATTGCTGGGCGGCAGCCAGGTCCGGGTGATGGGATTGGTCAGAAGCTGGGGCCAGGAAAGGTCCCTTCCGAGGCGCGCCACGGTCTTGGCCTGCTTGTCGAATTGGTCCGAGATGGCTTGGGCGCTGGCGGCCGCGCCAGTCTTCCCGAGTTTCTGGAGGAACACTGCCTGGGAGGAATAGGCCCGAGCTTCCCTAACGAACTCCTCATAGGGGTCCATCCGCGCACGGGAATCCGACATAAAATCGACCCAATGCACGGTCTCGTGGTAGATGAGCGACGCGAGGTCGTCCGGATCCATCGTGACGAACGCCTGCCGAAAGATGGATATGCGTCCATCCTTGGGCCAGAACTTGCCTCCCGGTAGGCCCATATCGAAACGCTGGTTGCCGGCAGAGATCACTGGGGTCTGGGCAAGCTGGTCCTTGAGGGCGCCCTCTTCCGGCGTGGTTCTCGGACGCCAGCGTCGAGACCGATTGTCATAGATCTCCAATTCGCTGAAGCGCGGCTCCCACCCGGGCATCTTCTCGAGGGAGAAGTCGTTAGGGAAGCTCTTCTGCGGAGGTTCCAGTCCGTATGCCCTGACCGTCAGGCTCATGGCCGCCTGGTAGAGCCTGTACTTGGCTTCTCTGATCGGCTCGAGTGTGCGCTGGGCCTTGAGGAATTCATCGCGCAGGGTATCGATCTTTTCCCTCTCCCCATATCCCCCAGCCTTGGCCTTCAGGAGGTTCTCCCGAACTGCATCGAGCGCAAGTCTGGCAACATTCTCCTCGGTCTCGGCATGCAGAGCCTGGCTGATGAGATTCGAGATGAGCTTCTTGACATCGCGGGGGTCGTTGGGATCGGGGTTTCTTGCCGCATGCGGTGTGGGCAGGAACTTGTTCGGACAGTTTCCGATCGATAGCTGCGGGGGTTTGCAGGGATCGATCTTCTCCTGCGCCGCAACGGGTGCGGCCAGGGCGAGCGAGATGAGGCTTAAGAGCAGGGCTCTCATGGCACGACCTCGAACTCGACGGGATCGGACACCGCGCGAACGAAATACTTCCCATGGCGACGCGAGTGTATGAGATCGACCCCGAAAAGATCCTTCACCAGGAAGATCGGTCCTACGGCCAGATGGTCGTACCGGTAGATGGGTTCCGCCCACAGTTCCTTGTACTCGTACACGGCCTGGATGCGGTATCTGCCCCCCCTCTTGAAGACATACTGGTCGAGTATTCTGAAGCCGGCCGGGGGTTCGGGAGCGCCGGGATTCTCCACATGCATCTCCCCCTCGGCGTATTCGCAGACTCGCTCTCCCCCTTCCACTTTGCACGGGAGCGCAGGAGCTACTAGCGCGTGCTGCCGGGGCTCGAGCACGGAAGGTATCGTTTCTATCGACCGGCCCGGCAGAAAATCGAAGGACCAATGATCACCGACGCTCAGTTCCTTAAACGCCTTCTGAGAAGCTTTATGGTCGAAACGATACGGGATCACGCTCCCGTATTCCGTACGCTCGGCTCCGGTCGGAGCCCCCAAAGGGGCGAGTTCGTTTCCGTCTGGGTCCAAGACCCGCAGGTAGAGTCCGATCCCGGTCGCGTGGGCGCTGTCCAGACCCCGCGTGGTCATGAAGTGTTCCGCCGTTAGCGCATGAAGTAGGAAGCAGGAGGTGTTGGTCATCCGCACGCGGTACCAGAGCGAGTAACGGCGCCCGATACGGGCCTTGGGATCGGCCAGCCCCAGTTCCAGTTTCAGTGGAGCGCACAAGGGCTGCCGGACCGTATCCCCATTCGTGCCCAGATCCCGACAAGGCTGTTCGCAGGACACCTCCTTTAAATAGGCGAACCGCATCCCGAGCACGTAGAGGGCGGCGAGCACGGCCAGGGCTGTCGCTCCAGTGAGCAGCCTGATCCTGCGGCTCATCGGCGGGTTTCCTCGAATAGGCCAGCATCCTCCACGGCGGTCCAGAGGCGGCGTTCCGCCGCGGCCAAGCCGGGTATGAAGCCGTTGGGCGGATCGTTAGGTTCGATGTGGTCCTTAGGGAAGTTCCTGGGCCAACGCCAGTCCGCAGACGGGTCATGGTTCTTCTCCTCGATCGAGGCGCGCGTCAAGGGGGCGAGCTCTTCGACCTTGGAGAGCAGGGCGAGGCTCGCTTTCCAGGCGTCGCGGATGGCTTCGGCGCGGAGTCCCAGCATGCCGTCGGGGAAAACGAACACCTTCCCTGCCTCCCGCTGGTCGTGAAACCATTCGATGCCCCCGGAATTGCAGCCCGGGACCGCGTACATGCTGGTGGAGGCCTTGCCGCAATCGTCCTGGAAGCGTTCCCACTGCCTATTGATGATTACCCGCGATTTGAGGTAGGGGATGGCGAGAGTGCGCAGGTTCAGGCTGCCGGTGGGCGGGATGCGGTCATTCGGATTCAACCCCGCAGTCTTGAGCCAGGAGTTATACTCCTCCTGTTTCGCAATCACGGATGCGTAGCCACCGGTGAAGACGACCCTCTTTTCGATCGGCTTGCGGCGCCGGCCCCAGACATCGAAACCCTGGGGGATATCGATCTGGTACTCCTCCGCCCAGTAAGCCACGCGTCCGTCCTTGTCGTGGAAGCACCATCTGCTGTAGCATTTCTGTTTGGTCAGCTCTTCCGGAGCGGGCAGATCGGGCGCGGGGGAACCGGAAGCGGCGAGTCGGATCACGCTCAAGGGCGAGCGCTCGGCTATGGCGTCGAAGCCGCCGGCGCCGCGGCGGGAAGCGGAAGACGAGGCGGGCCAGCATGCGATGGGTAGTGCCAGTATTATCGAGAGGCCCCGCATCGTCTCCATTCTTCGGTCGGGTCGTGGATTCCCCGGGGCCGATTCTCCGGACTCCAGAGGACGGAACCCTTAGTTATAGTCCCAGTTTAGCAGGCTGGCTGAATTAATGCCTGGGCCGATTGCCCTGTTTGGCGTTGGGTCCAGGGGCCCATCCCGGTCCAGACTCACCCTGGATTCTGCCGAGGCCGCGCAAGCGTCTCAGCGATGCCGTCGCCGAACGATCCGCAGGTCCGCGACCGTTGCCCGGCTCCCCCGGAGCCGCGGTCGGAGAGGGAGCCCCCGGAGTTGCGCGGAGTTTCCGTCCCGAGGTGCCTCCATGAGGATGGCAGGCGCTGCATGGGTCCCAAACCCCCTCGTAACTTTGGACCTTGACGAAACCGGGAACTTCGGCTATATCATTGTTGCCGGCCTCGGCGCCGGCGGCGGGACTTTAACCTTCGGATTAAATTGGCCCCGGCCTACTGGGACCTAAAGCGAGCGAGCAAACCCCCGCTTCCCCCCCGAGGCGGGGGTTCCTTTTTTCCCCGCGAGGCGCTACTTCCCGATGATCTTGCGCAGGGCGCTCAGCCTTTCCAGATTTCGCAGCTTCTTCATGACTGCCATAAGTTCGGCCTTTTGGCGGGGCGTGCGGTCATGGACCATGGAGTGAAACCGCTGCTGGAGCTTGTAATCCGTGCCGGGCCCGGTCCTCGGCGTTTCCTTGAATAAGTCGGCCAAGCCGATTTGCAGCGCCTCGGCGACCCGCGCGGCTGTGACCAGGCTGGGGGACTTCTTGCCGGTCTCGATGTAGGCCAGAAAGCCGGCGTCTGTCCCCGCCAATTCCGAGAGTTGGGCGATTGTGAGCCCGGCTCTCTTGCGCCGGGCGCGAATGGCCGCGCCCAGGGCGGCCAGCAGCTTCTTCTCGTCCATCATGTCCTCCATACATGTTACGGTTAGGGCTTGTGACTCAATAATATGGACATTTCGGAGGCCCGATGTTGAGCCGATTTCTAGACGCGAGGAGCGCGCATAGCGTGAGCTATGTAAGCGACGAGCAACGACGAAATCGGCCAATAGCGGGCCGTGCGTAAGGAGAACATTCTCTTGCACGGTCCCTGCCGGTCGATAGCGGCAGGGGCCTCCCCGAAGGGCCGGGGCGCTTTTGGACTGCGCCTTTGCGCTGCTCGGCTTACAGGCCTTCGGGCCTGCGCGCCTCGCATCGCTGCGGCTCGCTCCAAAATCGCCTCCGGCGAAATGTCCATATTATTGAGTCACAAGCCCTTACGGCGCGGAGGACAACATATCCGTTTGGTCACTAGGTTCTTCTTGTCTTGTTGACATGCCGTCATTTTCGTTCTATACGCTGAAGATGGCCGCGCAGTGGCGGCAAGGCCAGCGCGGGGGAGTGGCGTTATGGGAAGAACATTGTTGTCGAGCGGAATCGTCTCGAGCAAGCCTTGGCGACATTCCCGACGCCGGTGGTCGCAACGATCTGTTGCTGGGCTTGCTGCCATAATTTGTCTGACATACCCGCAACCTTCTTCCGCCAGCGCCTTCTATACATTCAACGGGCTATGGACAGGACCGAGCGCACCCTACAGAATAGCCATAGACACCAACGCCAATGTGATCTATGTCGCTGATCCCGGCAGCAGCCAATTCCGTAAATTCACCACAGCCGGGAGTGGTCTCGGTGCCTGGGGACGCGCGGGCTCCGGCAACAGCCAGTTCACAGACCCAGAGAGTGTGGCGATTGACCCGACGGGATCCTACGTCTTCATAGCCGAAGGCCCTGGCAATCATAGAGTACAGAGGTTTGATTCAAACGGGACTTTTCAGAATGCATGGGGCGAATTCACAGCCGCATCCGAAGACGGGAAGATCAGCCTGGGGGACCTGGCCGAATACCTCAAGAACCACGTCTCCCGCGAGGCCCGCCGGCTCTGGGATCGGCCGCAGAATCCTGTGGTCTCAGGGGAAAGCGATTCCATGCTGGCGCAGTACTGAAGTCCTACCGGGCGAACTTTACGCTCAGACGGCGCATCGAACACGAAATGCACGGGGCGAATCCCCCCGTCCGTTCCTGCTCCGCGGGCCCGGGCGCCCAGGTCCGCTGCTCCGGCCGCCAGGTCGTGCTGGAGCGGGCAATTTGAGATGAAGACGCCTCAAAAGAGTCCCCATAATCAAAGGCGATCGGCCCAGTAGCGCGGCTCACGGTGCAAGTGCGCCACGGCGACGACGACGAGCATTTTCCCATCCACCCCGAAGATCAAACCATACGGAAACCGGGCCAACAGGCAACGATGCATGTTTGGCTCGATCTTCGGGCAGGACAACGGGAAAGCCGCGGCGCGCCTGACCGCCCGGTCGACTTCAACGAGAAACTCCCGCCCCAACCCTGTCGCCTGTCCGTCGTGCCAGGCAACGGCGTCATCGAGTTCCTGCCGGGCCACGGCAAGAAGACGAACTCTCACACGCGGCGATGCTTGGCCATGACGGTCTCATAGGCGAGCGTCGGGGCTCGGCCGGTTCTATAGGCCGCCCAGCGCTTGCGGGCCTCCTTCGCCCAGACCCGGTCGATCTCCGGGTCCGGCTGGTCCAAGTCCGTCAGGATCGCGTCCACCAGACGCATTTTTTCCACGTCCGGCAAATCATGAATCTCGGCCGCCAGCTTTTTCACCGCCTTGGCCATGTCAGCCTCCGTTCTCGCCCGAGTCGTGGGGCGTTTTCCAGCATAACTCAGTATAACAGGAATCATGAACAACCGCCACGCACGCGTACTCGCGCCGGGAATCGATCAGGTCCGGAAGCGGTAGCCGAAGCGGGCCACGGTCTCGATCCGGAGGCCCGCCCTCCGACCCAGCGCCCTCCGGAGGCGGCTGACCGTCACATCGACGGCACGCGTGTCCGCCGTGCGGCTCATCCCCCAGGCGCCTTCCAGAAGATAGGCGCGGTTCAATACCCGCCCCGCCTTGCGCATGAGTATCTCCAAGAGCTCGAACTCCCGCGGACGCAGTTCGACGGACTTGCCGCGGACCCGGCATACGTGCCGGCCGGGATCGAGCGCGACCGGACCCCGCTCCATGACGTCGGACCGCAGTTCCTCCACGTCGTAGCGGCGGCGGAGCACGGCCCGGATCCGGGCCGACACCTCGCCCTCATCGCAGCCCCCGAAGGCGATGTAGTCGTCCGCGGCGAGATCGAAGGCCTGGATCATGCCCTCCTCGGAGCTGCGTCTGCTGGCCACGATCACGGGCAGGCCGCGGCCCTCCTTCGTCTGCCGGATGATCTGGAGCCAGGCCAGGCCGTCCAAGTCGGGGAGCCGCAGCTCGACCACGACGAGATCCGGCCTCCGGTGGAGGAGCTCTTCAAGCCCTTGGCTTGCCGTGGGGACGACGCGCAGTTCGTATCCGCCCGTTTGCGCGCAAGCGGACAGCAGACGCTCCAGCGCAGGATCGGACCGGATGGCTAAAATGCGGTAACTCATATTTCGCCGGAGCGCAGGAGGGACTTCTCGGCGAACCTTGGACTGATCCGTCCAACCCAGGCAATCACAATTATATCAGATTAATTCACATTGTCAAGTGCTGTATAGTCAATGAATTCACGTTGCTTTATATGCATTTATAATCCGTCGTAGTGTTACATTCATGTTACTTCTATGTTGTCTCGGTGTTACATTAACATTCCATATAAGAGGTAAGGATATCACGCTCATGGAGAACAACATGCATCGGATACTGGCGATCGAAGATGACCCTTTAATGCGCAGACTGCTCCGCGATACCTTCAAACCCGCCGGCTTCGACTTCCTCTCCTGCGATACCGGACTCGGGGGCCTACGGTCGGCGGAAGACGACAAGCCGGACCTCATCATCTTGGATTTCAACCTCCCGGACATCGACGGGCTGGAGGTCTGCCGCAGGCTGAAGGCCGGCGCCGCGACCAGGCACATTCCCGTGGTCATCCTCACGGGCGAGGCGCGGGGCGTCGCCCAGCGGGTGAGCGCGCTGGATTCGGGGGCCGATGACTATCTCTTCAAGCCTATCAGCCCGCGCGCGCTGACGAGCCGGGTCCGGGCGCTTTTGCGTCCCGCGAACGGCTGAAGAATTACCCGGGACATCATGGATCGAGCCGGCGGACCCAGCGGACACGGAAGCGGCCTCGGACGCGCCGCCGGCTTCCTGGCCGCTCTCTCCGTCCTCGCGGCGTCGGGCGTCTGGGCCGAGGTCCCGATGACCGGGGGCTCGCGGAACCTGCGGCGCAGCGCTTTGGGGAGCGGAGGACTCCTGGCCTCCGCCGCCGGATTCCGGCTCAACGGGACGGTGGGGGAGCCCGCCGCCGCGCCCCTGTCGGCCGCCGGATTCCGTCTGGGATCCGGGCTGCATTCCATCCTCGCCCAGCCCGGAAGCGTCGCCTCCATCGTCGCCGTGTCCAAGGCCACCGGCTCGCTCGAACTGGCCTGGACCGCGCCCGGCCGCGACGGCATCATCGGCGCCGTCGCGGGCGGCGCCTGGCGCATCGACTATTCTTCGGACACCGGCCACGCCTTCTCTCCCAGCGTCTACCGGGTCGTGCTCTCCACGACTTTCAGCGCGGGCGCGCCGCAGGCCTACACGCTCACCGGCCTGGAAGCCAACACCACCTACTTCGCGAGGATATACCTCTCCGACGACCGCGGGGCTTTGTCCGAGGATTCCTCCCCGAGCGCGGAATCCACTCTGGCCAGGACGCCGATCTCCCCGATGCTCAGCGGAGTGTTCATGAGCAGCGTGACCTTCACGTGGACATTGCCCGCGGGCGGGGCGGAAGGCTACCGGCTCGACGGTTCGTCCACGGATTTCGGAGCGCTCCCCCCGGACGACATCCTCCGGAGTTCCCGGACCTCGGACGGGACGGCCCTCACCCTGAGCGTCTTGGGGCTGCGCTCGAACACGACCTACTATTTCCGTCTGGGCAGCCTGAACTGGCAAAGCGACGTGAATTTCGTCACGGTCATCGCGACGGTGACCTTGCCCGGCGCTCCCGAGCCGATCATGAACCTCTCGTCGGACCCGGACGCCTGGGGCCGAAACCTGCGCTTCGCCTGGTCGAACCCGGTGTTCGCCGACCCGGCCGGGGTCCTGGTGCTCGCGAGCACGCAGACCATCTCCGCCGATGTCGAGAACGGCGTCGCCTACCCCGCGGGCTACGTCTTCGCCGACGGCAGCGTCGTACGCTCGAGCGCGGCCGCGGCCGACCACCTGGAATCGGGACTCGAGCTCGACACGACCTACTTCTACCGCTTCTACAGCAGGAATCTGTCGGACCTCTACTCCGTCCATGTCGCGACGGCGCTCTTCCTGGACCTCCCGCCCATGGGTCCGGCCGGGCTCTTCGCTTCGGCGGACGCCGGCCGCACGCAGATCGCGATCGGCTGGTCGAGCGTGACGACCAGTATGGACGGGACCCCGTTCCAGGACCCCGCCTCCCCCCGGAACCTCGAGCTGCGGCGCTACGACGTCTTCCGCGCCACCGGCATCGCGCATCCCTCTTGGGTCTGGGTCGGGTCCGCGACCACGGCCGGCTCCAGCTGGAGCGGCCCCATCCCGGACCCGGACTCGGTGTACTACTACCGGGTCGCCTCCCAGGACGACGTCGGCGGCGAGGACACCCGGATGGCCGTGGACACCCGGGGCAACGTCTACGCCCTGGCTCCGGACCGCGTTTCGCACCTCATGGTCCCCGCAGAACTCGCCGCGGTCCTGAGGCCCGAGGGGAATTCCTTCGGCTCTCCGATATTCCTGCGGGGCTCGGAGAGCCCCGCCGAGGTGGGCGGCCGCGTCGTCCGGTCCATCCGGTTCGATCCGCTGCAGCCCTCCGGCGCCATCGCCGGGAGCATCCGGACCGCCGACGCCGGGATGGAGGTCCTGCTCCACTACGACGTGCAGGGAGGGCAGGTGGTGCCCAGCGCCTACGCTCCGCAAGGGGCGCGCCTGGCCCTCGCGCCGGGGCCGCAATCGGGCCCGCCCAACGCCGAGGACCGCTTGTCCGCCTATTGGCACAACGGGGAGAAATACGTCAAGGTATTCGGCCGCGTGGACACGGGGGCTCAGACCGTCCGCCTGAACACCTCCCTGCCCGGCGCCTACCAGGTACGGAGTCTCGTGCGCACGGAGGGATTCTCCTTCGACGTCTCGCAAGTCACGAACAAGGTCATCACCCCCAATCACGACGGGATCAACGACTACGTGACCTTCATCTTCGACAACCCGCGCGACGCGGCTCCCTCGGGCAGGATCTATGACTTGCGCGGCGCCCTGGTGTCCGAGATGCGCCGCGGGACCCAGGTGGCGGACAGCCTGGTCTGGGACGGCACCGCCGGCGGCCGCGTGGTCCCCCGCGGCGTCTACATCTACCAGATCCAGGCCGAAGGGAAGACGTTCAATGGGACCGTGGTGGTGATACGGTGAATCGAACTCCCTGGAAGCCGCGCGAGGCGGGCGGGCGGATGACGCCTCGCCTGCGGCTTTTCGCCGTCGTCATGGGGGTCGCGGGGCTCCTGAACACGGCGGGTCCGGCCGGCGCCGCCTTCTCGGACCTGGGGGCGGGCGCCCGTGCGCCGGGGATGGGCGACGCCTTCGTGCCCGTGGCGGACGACGTCTACGCGCTCTACTACAACCCGGCGGGGCTCGGCCTGCTGCGCCGGCCCGAGCTGGGCGCCGCATACAGCCAGCTCTTCTGGGGCCTGTCGGACGGGTCCAACCTGAGTACCTCCTTCGTCGGCTACGCCCACCCCATCGCGGAGGGGAATCACGGCACGGTCGCCGGCGCCTGGAACACCTTCTCCCTCGACACGAACCTCTACCGGGAGGATGCCTTCAGCCTGTCCTACGGCCGGCTCTGGCTCGGCCGCCCCGAGACCGCCGAGCTCTACGCCGGGACCAGCCTCAAATACCTGCGGAGCTCCTTCGGCTCCTTCGCGGAGGCGGAGAACGGGACCGACGGGATCCAGAAATCGGGCCGGTCCGACCCCGTGCTCACCGGCCCCTCGCGCCACGAGGCGTTCGACGCGGACCTGGGACTCCTATGCCGGTTCCGGAAGCATTACGCCGTCGGGTTCTCGGCCCAGCACCTCACCCAGCCCGACATGGCGTTCAGTTCCGGCGACACGGACCGGCTGCCCCTGGCCCTCAAGGCGGGACTCGCCTATCGCAGCCTGGTATCCAATCTCGTGGTCCAGGCCGACACCCGCAGGGCGCCGGACGGATCCCAGGACCGGACGTTCACCGCCGCGGCCGAGCGTTGGTTCCCGCGCCTGCTGGTGGGAGAGTTCGGGATGCGGGGAGCCCTCTCCCTGGGGAGCCGAGAGTACAAACAGCTGACCGCCGGGCTCTCCTACCGCACACGCCGGCTGGAGATCAGCTACGGCTTCGCCATGCCCATCCAGACCGTGAGATCCACGGCGGGCACCCATCGCTTCGCGATCAATTTCCGCTTCGGCCGGCCCAGCGACGACGAAGAATCCCTCGAGATCGTGCTGGAGGCCATGCGGCAGCTCAAGGAGCAGGCCCGGGTACAGGCCCTGAAGGACCGTGCCGAGGGCCTCACCGCGGGTCAGCGCCGCGTCTACGAGGAATACGCGGCGCAAAGCCGGTTCCATCTCTCGCAGGGCCGCTATCAGGAATCCCAGCGGCAGTTGAGCCTCGCCCTCACCGTGGGCCCTCCCGGCGAGGAGCTCATCGCGCGCTTCGGCCGGCTCAACATGGCCGTCGAGCACTTCGCCAGGCTGCCCCGCTACCAGGAGGATCCCGCTGAAGCCGCCACGCACCAGGGGATACTGGCCTACGTGGAGGACCGGGGCCTGGAAGCCGTGCAGAAGCTTTCCCTGGCCCTCGCCCTGGGCCCCGCGGACCCCGGCGTGGAGCGGCTCCTCGCGGCGATCGAAGGCGCCACCGGCCTCCGGCGCGTCCAGGGGATCACGGTGACTCCCAAGAGCCTCATCATCGACGCCAAGCTCACCCAGGCCGAGGCGGCCCTCTCCGAGGGTCGCCATGGCGACGCCGTGGACCTGAGCCTGGAGGTGCTGCGCGAGGACGACACCCGCCCCCGCGCCTGGCAGAATCTCGGCACCGCCTATTTCGCCTTGAAGGATTTCGACAGCTCGCTGAGAGCCTGGCGGCAGGCCCTGCGCCACGAGAAGAGCCCCGCCATCCGCGAGGCGATACGGGGCTACCTCAAGTCGCTGGAGCGCTTGCGCCGCCGTGAGCCCGCGAAGACCGTGTCGCCCGTCCGCCCCATCCCCGAGCGCGTGCGTCTCTCCGAGCGCGAGGTGTCGGAGCTCTTCAACCGCGGCATCGACGCGTATACCCGCCGCGAATTCAACCGCGCCGCCGAGGCGTTCCGGACCATACTCGAGGCGCGCCCCAACCACGAAGAGGCGCTCAAGGCGCTGCACCGAGTCCAGGAGGAACTGCGATGAGCATCCGAGCGAAATTCATCTTGCTGACGCTCGCCCTGGTGGGCGGGGTGGTCGGCGCCACGGCGGCCATGGTCGTGCGCTACCAACGGACCGCGCTCACCGCCCAGACCCGGGTGCGGCTCGACACGGTCATGGAGGGCGTCGCGCGCATCGCCCGCGAGGCCATGACGGCGCAGGACCGGCTGATGCTCATGAGCTACCTCATGTTCCTCCAGAAGGAGCATCCGGATATGGCTTTCGCCTCCGTATCCTACCGCGGCCACACGGCCCGACTGGGCGCGGACCGGGCGGGCCTCATCTATCTCGACCGCCGGGTGGGACCCTCCGCCGGACCCCGCCGCTACACCATCGCGGCTTATCCCGACGCCCAAGGGAGGACGGACAGCGAACTCGACGTGTCGAAGGAGGGGATCCGCCTGCGCGTGGGCGGCCAGGCCGACCTGCGGATCGAAGAGGGAGCCGTACCGGCCGAACGGATGGACCTGCGCCTCGGCTTCATCCGCGCGCGCGTCGAAGAGGAGGTCGCGCGCGCCCTCGACCCGCTATTGCGCAAGACCGCAGCCATCGCCGCCCTCGCCATCGCCTTCGGGACCCTGGCCAGCCTGGGCCTCGGGGCGCTCCTGACCCGCCCGATCGAGGCCTTGGCGGCGGCGGCGGCGCTGGTGGGCCGCGGACGGCTGGATGTCTGCGTCCCGGCCGGCGGATCCGACGAGATCGGGACCCTTTCCCGGCGCTTCAACGAGATGACGGGGAGGCTCCGGGAATCCGTCGAGTTCCGCGAGGACATCCTCCACACCCTGACCCACGAGATCAACACCCCTCTGGCCGGCCTGCGCGGCTATCTGGAACTCTGGCAGTCGGACAAGGCGGCCGCCGGTCCCGCGGCGCGCGGCGAAGCCCTGCCCGCCATGCTCGCCGCGGTGGTGCGGATGGAAGAATCGCTCTCCAACGCCCTGACTCTATTCCGCCAGGATAACGCGGCCGACGGCGCCGCCGCGCATGGGTTCGTCTGGCTCGACGAGGTGGCAGCCGAAGCCGTAGCCGTCCTGGCCCCGGCCGCGGTCGCCCGGGGAGTGCGCCTGCGCCCCCTCCCCGCGGGAGCGGTCGCCTATCTGGTCGCTCCGCCCGAAGACCTGCGGCGGATCATCATGAACCTCATCTCCAACGCCATCAAGTACACCCCCGAGGGAGGAGAGATACGCCTGGGGCTCGAGGCGAACGGCTCCGAGATCGGCTTCTGGGTGCGGGACACCGGCTGCGGCATCCCGGCCGAGGACCTGCCCCATCTCTTCACCAAATTCTACCGCTCCCAGGAGGATCGCTCCCGGGCCCAGCGGATCAAGGGCACCGGCCTCGGGCTGAACATCGCTCATAAGGCCGCTTTGCGTCTGGGCGGACGGATCGACGTGCAGAGCCGGGTCGGCCAGGGGTCCGTTTTCCGCCTCACCATCCCGAAGTCGCAGTCGTCAGGGAGGCAGTCATGAAGTCCACAGCGATGGAACGCCGCGCAACGCTATCCCGGACCCTGGGCCGCTGCGCGGCTTTGCGCGCGCTCCTGGCGCTGCTCCTCGCGGGTCTGCCCGCATTCCCATGGGTAAGGGTGAGCTCTGCCCAGGCGCAGTCGGCTCCCGCCCTCATGAACTACCAGGGCCGCCTGACGGACGCGCTGAACAACCCCCTCGATGGGAACCACGATTTCGTCTTCGGGCTCTATGACGTCCCCTCCGGCTCGACCGCCCTCTGGACCGAGTCGCAGAACGCCGTCCCGGTCGCCAACGGGGTCCTGGCCGTCCAGTTGGGGAGCGTCGCGCCGCTCTCGGCGGCGCTCCTGCAGACCCCCGCCGTCTATCTGCAGATCTCGGTGGACGGGGTCGATCTCAGTCCGAGACAGAGGCTGGTCTCCTCTCCCTATGCCTTCATCGCCGACCGGCTCCAAGGCAGATCCTACGACGCGTTCGTCTCCACGGATGCGGCGGCGCAATCGGTCGCCGGCGACAAGACCTTCTCCGGCAACGTCGCCGTCACCGGCAGCATGAGCGTCCCCTCGCCGACGGCGGCGGGACACGCGGCGAGCAGGGCCTACGTGGACAGCCAAGTCGGTTCGGGAGCCTCGGGCTGGAGAGACGACGGGACCATGGTCCTGCTCACCGCGCCCGGGGACAGCGTGGTGGTGCAGTCCACCCTGACCATCCAGGGGACCGCCTTCTCGGTCGGCGGCTCCGCCCTGTCCGTCGCCGCGGGCAAGGCCGGCCTGGGGACCGCCGCTCCTGGCGCCAAGCTCGACGTGGCGGGCGACGCCCAGTTCGGCGCGGGCGCGGCCAAGTCCACCTTCACCGCGGCGGGCGCGCTCACGCTGGCGTCCGGGGCCGGCATCACGGTCGCCGGGAACGCCGAGCTCACCGGCCTGCCCGCCACCCCCTCCGGCGCCACCGCCGCCGCCAGCAAGGCCTATGTGGACGGCCAGATCGCATCCGGCGCGTCGGGCTGGAGGGACGACGGCGCCCAAGTACTCCTCGCCACCCCGGGCGACAGCGTGGTGGTGCAGTCCACCCTCACCATCCAGGGGAGCGCCTTTTCGGTGGGAGGTTCGACCTTGGCCGTCAACGAAGGCAAGGTCGGCATCGGCACGAACAGTCCCTCTACGAGTCTGGAAGTGCAATCTTCCGGGACCGGCTCCGCCATCCGACTCGCATCGAACGCCGCTTCAACCAATGCCGGAGTTCAAACCCTCAGCCTGGGGACCTATATCGGGGGAGCTTATACCCAGACGGCCGTCATGGGAGATACGAGCGGAGCTGACTCGCATTTCAAACTGTTCGCATTACAGGGGAACATCTATCTGGGATCCAACATCGGAGCAGCCGCGACCCGAATGGTCATCAATACCTCCGGCGGGGTCACAGTCGGGGGCAGCGACTTGGCAGGCGCCGCGAACCTTCTTCATGTGGACGGGTCGGCTTCCGACGTGGTCGTTGATATCGCGGGCAACGCCGGCATAGGGACGACGACTCCCGGCGCCAAGCTGGATGTGGCGGGCGACGCCCAGTTCGGCGCGGGCGCGGCCAAGAGCACCTTCACTACGACCGGAGCGCTCGCCCTGGCCTCGGGCGCGGGCATCTCGGTCTCCGGCAGCGCCGAGCTCACCGGCCTGCCCGCCACCCCCTCCGGCGCCACCGCCGCGGCCAGCAAGGCCTACGTGGACAGCCAGGTCGCCTCCGGAGCCTCGGGCTGGACCGACGACGGGACCCAGGTCCTGCTCACCGCGCCCGGGGACAGCGTGGTCGTGCAATCCACGCTCACCGTGCAAGGCGGCGCCTTCTCGGTCGGCGGCTCCACCCTTTCCGTCGCCGCGGGAAGGGTCGGCGTCGGGACCACCGCCCCCGCCGAACGCTTGGAGGTGGCGGGGAGCATCCGTCTCGCTGATGGCGCATTCATCCGCAACAGCGATTCCTCGGCCCGCATCCTGCTCGGCGCGCCCGCGGATTTCTACAAGCTGACCCTGACCGGGAATGTCAATGTCGGCAGCAACGTCTATCCGGCGGCCGACATCTACGGCAGGTCGCTGCTCGGGATCGGCGGCAACACCGCCGTCACCGTCGGCAATACCGTGGCGCCAGCGACGCTCAAAGGCAATCCGATCCATCTCGATGGGACCGCCGGCGTGGGGACCCCGGCGCCCGGGGCCAAGCTGGATGTGGCGGGCGACGCCCAGTTCGGGGCGGGCGCGGCCAAGTCCACCTTCACCGCGGCGGGCGCGCTCACCATGGCCGCCGGCGCGGGCATCGCGGTGTCCGGCAGCGCCGAGCTCACCGGCCTCCCCGCCAGCCCCTCCGGCGCCACCGCCGCGGTCAGCAAGGCCTACGTGGACAGCCAGGTCGCCTCCGGGGCCTCGGGCTGGACCGACGACGGGACCCAGGTCCTGCTCACCGCGCCCGGGGACAGCGTAGTGATCCAGTCCACGCTCACCGTACAGGGCAGCGCCTTCTCGGTCGGCGGCTCGACTCTGACTATCAGCCAGGGGCGGGTCGGCATCGGGACGACGAACCCGCAATCCGCGTTGAGCATCAGCGGAGGAGATGTGCGGATCGCCGGACCTGCGGCAGCCAAGGTCTACTTCAACCCCGCGGGAGGGACAAAAGAATGGCAGCTCGATGCGCACGGCCAGATAGTCGATGGCTTCAATGTCAGGAACAACACTGATGGGGTGAATGCGTTAAGCATATTGCCCGGCGGCGACATCGGCATGGGCACGACCGCTCCGAACGCGAAGCTGCAGGTGATGGGGAATCTGAACGTCTCGCAGGGGATGTTCAGCGTGCAGGACTCCGGCGGAGACATCCTCCGGCTGAGGGGCGAAGGCGGCATCGTCAGGCTGGACAACGAAGGCCTGGGGGGACACATGGCCTTCAGGACCAACATGGGCGGGACCGTCACCGAGGCCATGCGCCTAGCCAACACCGGACGGCTCGGCATCGGGATCTCCGATCCAGCCGCCCGGCTCCACATTTCAAGCGCCAACGCGGCGGCGGCGGACGCCCTCCTCCAAGTCTCCAGCGGAGCGTCCGCCGGCCAGGAACTGCTCGTGGTCAAGGGCGACGGCAGGGTCGGCGTCGGGAAGGCCGACCCGGGAGCCAAACTCGACGTGGCGGGCGACGCCCAGTTCGGCGCGGGCGCGGCCAAGTCCACCTTCACCGCGGCGGGAGCGCTCACGCTGGCATCCGGGGCCGGCATCACGGTCGCCGGTAATGCCGAGCTCACCGGCCTCCCCGCCAGCCCCTCCGGCGCCACCGCCGCGGCCAGCAAGGCCTACGTGGACGCGCAGGTGGGCTCGGGAGCCTCGGGCTGGAGGGACGACGGGACGCAGGTGCTCCTGACCGCGCCGGGCGACAGCGTGGTCGTACAATCCACGCTCACCGTGCAAGGCGGCGCCTTCTCGGTCGGAGGATCGACGTTGGTGGTGAAGGAAGGGAACATCGGTCTGGGAACGACGAACCCCGCGAACCGCCTTGATGTATCAGGCAACGTCGGCCTGACGGGTGACCTCGCCTGGGATAACGGCGTAGCGTTGGCCAAGAACCTGGGAGGACTCAATTCCGGCGTCGGTTTCAACTTCGGCGGCGCCTCCACTTTCGGCGGGACCAACGACAACTGGTTCGCCACCCGCTTCGGGGGCGGCTACCGGAAGATATTCCTCGGGGGCGATGCGAACGACGACAACTGGATCGTCGGGGGCTATACGAACCTGCGGCTGGGTGTCACGAACGCGGGAGGGACTCCGGGCTCGACGCCGCCCGGCCAATACGTGAACATCGCCGCGGGCGCCGTGACTCTGACGGACCAGACGCTCCGGGTGACCGGCGCGGGGGATTCGTCTTTCACGGGCCGCTTGGGAGTGGGCGCAGCGTCCCCCGGGGCCGATCTGGATGTGGCGGGCGACGCCCAGTTCGGGGCGGGGGCGGTCAGATCCACCTTCACTGCGGCCGGCGCGCTGACCATGGCGTCCGGGGCCGGGATCACGGTCGCCGGGAACGCCGAGCTCACCGGTCTCCCCGCCAGCCCCTCCGGCGCCACCGCCGCGGCCAGCAAGGCCTACGTGGACGCGCAGGTGGGCTCGGGAGCCTCGGGCTGGAGGGACGACGGGACGCAGGTGCTCCTGACCGCGCCGGGCGACAACGTGGTCGTGCAGTCCACCCTCACCGTACAAGGCAGCGAATTCTCGGTCGGGGGCGCCACCTTCGCCGTCAAGGACGGAAACGTCGGCATCGGAACGACGAGTCCCTCGGCGAGGATCCACTCGCGCAACGGACGCCTCCTCATCGACAATGCGCTGACCTACGGCCCTCTGAACATCGGACCGCTGTTCAACGCGAACAACGACGTTTCCGGCAACGCCCTGTTCAATATCACGGATCAGCAGAACTCCAACTCGCCGATATCGGTCAACATCGCCAAATTCACCGGAGCATCCCTCGGCAGCGGCGGCTATCCGGACCCGACCTCGCCGACCGCTTACACGACCAACAACCACACGCTGCAGGGCGGACGCATCGGCTACATCAATTTCCAATCGGCGGATGGGACGCAGCTGCTCACCGCCTCCGCCATCGGAGGAGGCATCGATGCGGTCAGGAGCGCCAACTCCATGGCCGGCCGCCTGACCTTCTGGACCAACAACGGCGCCGCATCGCCATTGGAACGGATGCGGATCACCCCGGCGGGCAGCGTCGGTGTCGGCACCGCGCTGCCGGGGGCGCTGCTCGACGTGGACGGCGACGCCCAGTTCGGCGCGGGCGCGGCCAAGTCCACCTTCACCGCGGCCGGCGCGCTCGCCATGGCCGCCGGGAAGGCCATCACCTTGAACGGTTCGGGCGGCTACATCACCACCGGCTCCTCGGTCAACGCCGGCGCCTTCTTCGGCGACGGCTCCAACCTGACCGGGATCATCCCCGGACACGGCGACGGCACCAACGCCGGCTCCGGCTTCCTCTGCCTCGGCACCGACGCCTCGGGCAACTGCCAGACCGCCCTGGTGGACTCCTCCGCCGTGTCCGCCTCCACCAGCCCCGTCCAGAGCGGCGCCCTCTTCACCCACGCCGCCCTGGCCGGCAGCAGCGCCCACTCCGCCGCGAGCGCCAACACCGCCGGCGCCATCGTCGCCCGCGACCCGAGCGGCGACTTCTCCGCCGGCACCATCACCGCCGGCCTCAACGGCCTCGCCGCCGCGGCCTCCGCCCTGGCCGCCGACCCCGCGGACTGCGGCGCGGGCCTGGTGGCGGTCGGCGTGACCGCGAGCGGCACCGCCGCCTGCGCGGCCGTCTCCGACTCGCTGGTCGACGACTCCACCAACGCGGTCACCACCAACGCGCTCTACGACCACAACGCCGGCGCCGCGGCCCACTCCGCGGGAATAGCCGGCAACGCCGCCACGGCCACGAACCTGGCCGCCGACCCCGCGGACGCCGGCTCCGGCTTCCTCTGCCTCGGCATCAACGCCGCCGGGACCTGCCAGACCGCCCTGGTGGACTCCTCCGCCGTGTCCGCCTCCACCAGCCCCGTCCAGAGCGGCGCCCTCTTCACCCACGCCGCCCTGGCCGGCAGCGGCGCCCACTCCGCCGCGAGCGCCAACACCGCCGGCGCCATCGTCGCCCGCGACCCGAGCGGCGACTTCTCCGCCGGCACCGTCACCGCCGGCCTGACCGGCGCCGCATCCCTCAACGTCCTCAAAGGCGGCGACACCATGACCGGCCAGCTCACCCTCAGGGGAGCCACGGTGGACGTCTCCTCCATCAGCGCCCTGGGCGCGGTGGGCATCGGCGGCACCGGGCTCTCCAACGGCACCCTGGTGGTCAAGTCCACCTCCACCGACGCCGCAAATCCCGTCGTCAACATCCAGGCCAACAACGGCTCGGAACTCGTCCGCGTCCAGCAGGACGGCAGCGTGGGCATCGGCACGTCGAACCCCGCCTCGGGCAAACTGCAGGTCGAAGGCGGCTCGGCGCCAGGGGCGACTGCCGTGTATGCATACTCCAACAGCGACGGCGGTCAAAGCCTCTACGGGGTCACGGATCACTCCAACGGCCAGGCCGTTTATGGCCGCGCCGGGGGCGCCGGGACCGGCTGGGCGGGCTATTTCAGTGGCAAGACCCACATCAGCGGCAGCGTCGGCATCGGGACCACCGATCCCTCACTCGGGACGCTGCAGGTCAGCGGCGCCGGGGACGCCAAGATCGTGCTCGAACATACCGGGGGAGCCGATCTGGAGCTGCACTCCAACGACGGCGCCGGTCTGCCCGGCCTCCGGACGATTCCGCAAAGCACGGCTCTGAGCCTGCAGGATACCGGGGATGTGGTGCTGGCGCGGACGGCGGGCAGGGTCGGCATCGGGACGGCCCAGCCGGCGGGCAAGCTCCACCTTTCGAGCGGGACCCTCCTGGTGGACGGGGACGCCGCGACTCCGTTCCGGGTCGGGGAGTCGACCTTCGTCGTCACATCGGACGGCGACATAGGCATAGGGACGGCGGATCCCGCCTACAAGCTGCAGGTTGCGGGCGGGGCGCTGAAGCTCGATGACGGGCAGACGCTCAACTTCGGCCCCGGGGTCTACGTGAAGGGCGCCGGGAACAACCTGCAGCTCTACTCGAACAACACGCTCATGATCGAGTCCGTATCGAACGGCTCCGTGAACGCGAACGCTCAGCTCAACATCCCGGCGGCCGGGCTGAGCGTCGGGAGCGGGAACGCCTGGCTCAAGTCGCAGAACGTCGGCGGGAGCGGCTCCGGAGCCTACCTCTACGGCTACGACGGCTTGCAGTTCGACAACGAGGCGTACTACGGCGGCCCCATCACCTTCAGGTCCGCCGGCGCCGAGAAGCTCCGCCTCACCAGCGCCGGAGCCCTCGGCCTGGGGACGACGACTCCGGGGGCGCGGCTGGAGGTCAAGCAGGCCAGCGGGGATGCCTACGCCGTCAAGGTCTCCAGTGAGGACGGGGCCGCCATGCTCGTGGTCAACAACGCCGGAAACGTCGGCATCGGAACGGCGAATCCGGACAATACCTATCAAGGCCTGACCGTTTACGGGTCCAATCCCTCGGTCCGTCTGAAAGGCAGCAGCGCCAATTCATGGAACTGGCTGGAGTTCGTCACATCGGGAGGGACGAACAATTTCAGCTTGGGGGTCAACCAGACGCTCCCCTATTTCGGGATCAAGGCCGGAGCGGGGCTGGATGATCCCCATTTCGCCATCGTTCCCTCCGGCTATGTCGGCATCGGGACGACGGATCCCGACTCCTTGCTGACCTTGGGCGCCCCCGCGGGCTCGCACGGCTACATTCGCTTCAAGGGTCCGACGATCGCCGAGGGCAACATCTACCACGACGGCAGTTACGGACTGCATCTGGATACCAATGGCAACTTCCTGCCCATCAAGATCGACGGCTCGAGCCTGATACTGGGGATGACCGGCAGCGTCGGCGTCGGGACGACGGCGCCGGGGGCGAAATTGGATGTGAACGGAAACATCGCCATCGCGGAAGGCGCGGGGATAAGCCCCGCGGAGTTCGCTCACAACACGGGGCACGACAACACCATCACCTTCGGGCAGAACGGAGGGTCGTGGGGCGGGCTGCGCGTCATCAATTACCATGACGGTTCGTTCAATAACCAATACGTCGCCTTCGACACGCATCACGGCGGGATCAGCTCGGGCGAGCGGATGCGCATCGACCGGGACGGCAACGTCGGCATCGGGACGACGAACCCCACGGCCAAGCTGCACGTGGGGGGAACCCCGGGGGCGGACGGGATCCGTTTCCCCGACGGAACCCTCATGACGTCCGCGGCGGGGACCTCTACGGGGCAAACCAGTACGACGGACCTCAATTTCGCCGCGGACTCGGACGCCAATGGTTCGGGCGTCATGGCCCTCTCCGTGAAAGGCCAGGAGACCATGCGCATCGCCAACGATGGCAACGTGGGAATCGGGACCACCAGCCCGGCTCGCCGGCTGCACGTCTACCGCGCGAGCGGAGTGGACATGGCCTTGGACCAGGACGACCCCGCCGCGCCCTCTTGGCTCTATTTCGGCAATGACGGGCCGGGCAACGCGAACGCCGGCCTCGGCCTCGGAGGGAGCGCGTACGCCAGCTACGGCGGGGGAAACTCGCTCAACCTCTGGAACAGCCTCAACGGCCCGTTGACGGTCAACTTGAACGGCGCCGAACAGCTGCGCGTGACCCCTGGGAGCAGCGTCGGCATCGGGACGGTGAACCCGGCGTCCAGGCTGCACGTCTCCAGCGCGAACGCCGCCGCCTCCGACATGGTATTCCTCGTCTCCAGCGGCACCTCGGCCGGCCAGGAACTCCTCGTGGTCAAGGGGAACGGCCGGGTGGGAGTCGGCACGGACGCCCCAAGCAATTCCCTGCACATCCGCGATGCCAGCGGCACCCCGGGCCGGGCGAACGTGCTGATCGAGGCCACGAGCGAGAACGCCTACCTGACCCTCGGCGCGGACCAGTACGCCGCCAACAGCATCGCGACGATCGTCAAGATGGGTAATACCGGGCTGCTCAAATTGAACAACACGGGCAGCTCCTCCCCGGCCCATCTGGTCGTGGACAACGCCGGGCGCATCGGCGTGGGCGCGGTCCCGGCCGCGCAGCTGCACGTATCCAGCGCCAACGCCGCGGCCGCCGACACCGTGCTGCTGGTGTCCAGCGGCACGGCGGCGGGACAGGAGCTCCTCGTGGTCCGGGGGAACGGCGGGGTGGGGATCGGGACCTCGAATCCATCGTCCTCGCTTCATATCGCCAAGGACGCGGACACGGTCGGGGACTTCGGCGCTGGGCCGAGCCTCATCGTGGAGAACCAAGACTCCGACGCGAGCGGGGGCGCCGCCTCCTTCCGCCTGATGCGCGGGCCTGCCACGAAGTGGGCGTGGATCAACGACCTCGACTCCGACGCCACGGACAAACTGACCCTCTGGGGACAAGGCGCGGTCCGGGCGGTGACCGTGGCCCAGGCCACGGGGAGGGTGGGCCTCGGGACGTCCGCGCCGGACGACCGGCTGCATGTCGTCGGGCAGGTCCGCATCGACGATGACACGGACACCACCGACAAGGGCTGCCTCCGCTACAACGGCACGGCGAATCAGCTCGAGTACTCCAACGACTGCGCGGCCTTCCAGTCCTTCGCGGCGTCGAGCGGGGGCGGCTGGACGGACGACGGGACCCAAGTGCGGCTGCAGACGGGCACCGACGCCGTGGTCATCCAGTCCACCCTGACCGTGCAGGGCGACGCCTTCTCGGTCGGCCTCTCGACGCTCGTCGTCAAGGAAGGGAGGGTCGGCGTCGGCACGACGGCGCCGGGGGCGAAATTGGAGGTTCAAGGCGCCGCCAATGTCTTTTCGCGGTTCGATTTCACAGCCACCCGCGGGGTATTGCGGCTGATCAATAACAGCATGGGGCTCGCCAATACCACCGATCTGGGAATCGACTTCTCCCCGGATGTCGGAAACCCCTTTGCCGGCATCTATTCCGGCTGGCAGGAATCGACATCCGATGGTTTTCTGGCATTCAAAACGTCCAATGACTACGGCGCGACGCTTCCGGAGAGAGTCCGACTGACAAGCACCGGAAACGTCGGCATCGGGACGACGGCGCCGTCCGCCGGCTACCGCCTCGACGTGAGCAGCCCCGGAGCGTCCGGCATCCGGATCTCGGACAGCGCGAACACCTCGTCCTTACGCTTCGAGTTCGACAACGCGGCGTCCACCATCACGGCGGCCAAGAACGGCGCTTTCGCCACGTCCATCGACTTCCGCACCCAACTCCCGGCCGGCAGCCTCAACGACACCATGACCCTCAACGCGGGCAATGTCGGCATCGGGACGACGGACCCCAAAAGCGCGTTGGATCTGTCGGGAGGGGTATTGACCTTCGGCTCCACCTCCTCGAGCAGCACGGTGCGGCAGGACCTGACCACCGACGATCTCGTGATCACGAACAACCGGAACGCAGCCGATTCGGATATCGTATTGAAAACGATGGCCGCATCCGAAAGGATGCGCATCCAGGGCGACGGCAACGTCGGCATCGGAACCACGAACCCCGCGGCGAAGCTGGACGTGGACGGCGACGTGGCGGTGGGCGCGCCGTCGGCCACGGCGGTCATCAAGGCGGACGGCGGTCCCCTCCAGATACGCGGCACGACGGACGTGGTCCTCCACACCGACAGCGACAACGACACGAGCGGCGACATCGTCTTCCAGAAGGGCGCCGCGGGCTCGCCGACGAACCTCGCGAGGATCACCAACGGCGGCAATTTCCGGGTCGGCAACCACCTCAACGACGCCTACCTGCTGACCGTGGACGGTGACGTGGCCATAGGGCAGGGGACGGTCGGCTGCGTGGTGGATCGCGACGGGACCATCATCGCCGGGACCTGCATCTCGGACGAGCGGCTCAAGAAAGACGTGCGGCCGCTCGACCCGGTGCTCCCGAGGCTGGCGGCGCTCAGGCCCGTCACCTACAACTGGCGCTCCCAGGAGTTTCCGGAGTTCCATTTCGGCGATGCCTCCCAGACGGGCCTGGTGGCGCAGGAGGTGGAGAAGGCATTCCCGGAACTCGTGGAGACCGACCCGAAGGGGTTCCGGCGGGTCAACTACAGCCAGCTCCCGCTCTACCTGCTGCAGGCGTTAAAGGAGCAACAGAAGAAGATCGGGGAACTGGAGACCGCGCTGGCCGCGATCGCCGGGAGATAGAGAGCGATACGGAGCCGCCTTCCGCTCGCGCGGCCTGCCCCGAACCGAATAGGCTCATTGGGCACTTGCGGCATAGGACGATAGCCGCCGCGTTCCTGCCCGGAAGACTCAGGCCCGTCCGCCCCCGTTGCGGTAGGATGGACCCATGATCCACTCCAACAGAACCGGTCTACGCCGTGCCGCGGGAGCCCTGCTCCTCGCGGCGCATTCCGTCCTCGCCGTCACCGCTCTCCAGGCTCAACCCGTGCGCGGCGCGGTCGTCACGGCCCCCATCGTCCCCGGCACGCTCCAATTCGGCGCCGCGGCGGCGTCCCAATTGAATTTCGGCCAAGCGGGACTCGGCGCATCCCAGTTCAACCTGGGCACGGTCGGTCTGACGGCTCCCGCATTGAACCCCTCTTTGTCCGCCCTGACTTTGCCGACGCCCGGCGCGCAGACCCGCGCCGTCCCCGCGGCGGTGTCCGCCACCCCCCTCGTGGCCGGACGGGCCCTGCCCCGCGCCTCCAGCGTCATCGCGGCCCGGGCCGAAGGCTCGGCGATAGGCCGCTCGCTCCTGAACACGACGGGCCGCCGGAAGGACGCCCCCGCTTCGACCCGCGAGGGGGATGAGGCCGCTCCCGACCTCGCCGCGGGCGCGCTCTTCGACGGCTCGAAAGCCCAGGCCCCCAAGGAATGGACCTTCATGGTCTTCCTCAACGGGCACAACAACCTGGACAGCTTCGGGGCCATGAACATCAAGCAGATGGAGCAGGTCGGCTCCAACGACCGGGTCAACATCGTCGTGCAGTGGGCCTCGCTGGGCAAGCCGACCAAGCGCATGCTCATCCAGCGCTCCGAGAGCGGCACGGTGAGTTCTCCGGTCATCGAGACCCTCCCTGCGGTGGACATGGGCGACGCGGCGCAGCTCTCCGAGTTCATCCGCTGGACGGTGGAACGCTTCCCGGCCGCGAAGTACATGGTGGACATCTGGGACCACGGCGCGGGCTGGCACGTCCAGCCTCGCGGCGAGATCACGCCGCACGACATCTCCTACGACGACCAGACTGGGCACCACATCACCACCGAACAGCTCGGCGACGTGATGCGCAAGGCGGCCAAGCTCATCGGCCACCCGGTCGACGTCCTGGGCTTCGACGCCTGCCTCATGGCCATGATCGAGGTGGTCGCGGAGACCGGGGGCGCGGTCCGCTACGTGGCCGGCTCAGAACAGACCGAGCCCGGCGCGGGCTGGCCCTACGACAAGGTGCTCAAGGCTTGGCTCGCCGCCCCGCCGGACGACGGCCTGTCGCTCCTGCAGGCCCTGACCAAGCATTTCATCGCGGCCTACAGCCGCGGCGTGACCTTCTCGGGGATCGACGCCCGCAAGCTCCCCGCCCTGGTCGCGGCGACCAAGACGCTGGCCGCCGAGATCGCCAAGCTGGACGCCGCGGGCCTCGCCGAGGTCCAGAAGGCCTCCCGGGCGACCCGCCGCTACGCCTACCGGGACTACGGCGACTTCCTGGACTTCGTCCTGCGCCTCGCCAAGGCCCCCGTGCCGGTCGTAGCGCCCCCGGTGCTCGACGCGGTGATCGCGGCCTACAAGGCCATGGTGGTCTCGAACGGCGCCAGCGCCGACATGTCCGGCTCCAACGGGATGTCGATCTGGCTGCCGACCGACTCAGGGACCTGGGGGAGCTACGCGAAGCGCTACCTGGGCCTGGTCTGGCACAAGCTCAGCGCCTGGGGCGACGCCCTCCGCCGCATGACCGGCGGGACATAAGTCCGTCGCCCCGGGCTTGACCCGGGGTCCAGGTTCACGGCCTAACAGCAACTGCTGGATCCCGGCTTTCGCCGGGATGACGGGACATCTCCGGCTTTCGCCGGGATGGCGGGACATCTCCGGCTTTCGCCGGAAAGACGAAGTGGGTAGACTAGCTCTTCGGGATCAGCTCGTAGAGGGCGGTCTTCCCCATCGAGCGGGAATCCCATTCTCCGAGCAGCTGGAACCGCTTCGGGGATGCGGCGATGGTGGCCGCTTCCAGCTTCCCCCCCGCCAGGAGGGCCAGCCAGGCGCCCAGCAGTTCGCCGTTCATGGCGAGGTAGCGGTGGAACCCGGACCAGCCGGTCAAGTCCAGGCTGCCCTGGCTCAGCCAGCGGTGGACGATGGGGAGATGATAGGACAGCCCGTCCCAGGAATCCGCCGGGACCTCCCACGCGAGATAGAGCCGGAAGGCGAACGCCCCCGCCAGCGCGACCGCGGCCTTCGCCATGAGCCCGTTATTTGAAGTAGGCCGAACGGGCGCCCATGAGCTTGGCGATCTCGTCCTGCGAGAGGATCTGCTGGCGGCCCAGGAGCTTGGCCACCAAGGTGATCTTGGCGTAGTGCTCCACGATCTCCATGCGCCCGAAGGCCTCGGCCAGGTCACGCCCGTAGGCCACGACCCCGTGATTGGCCAGGAGGATGGCCCCGGATTCTCCGATGTAGGGATCGAGGGACTCCGGGACCTCGGGGGTCCCCGGCGTCGCGTACGGGGCGAGCGGAACCTTGCCCAGGGCGAGGATGGCCTCGGCCGCGATGGCCTGGTCGAGCGAGATCCCGGCGCAGGCAAAGCCCGTCGCGATCGGGGGATGGGCGTGCACGACCGCGCAGACATCGGGCCGCCGCTCGTAGATGCGGCGGTGCATCAGGAACTCGCTGGTGAGCTTGCGGCGGCCGAAGCGGACCTTCCCCGCCCCGTCCACGACCAGGATGTCCTCCTCCTTCATGGAGCCCTTGCTCATGTTGGAGGGCGTGACCAGGAAGAGCCCGCTGTCCAGGCGCAGGCTGATGTTGCCGCTGGTGGCGGCCACGAAATCCCGGTCGAAGAGCTTTTGGCCGGTGGCGATGATCTCGGAGCGGAGTTGGCTTTCGGTGGGCTTGATCACGCTCACGCCCCCCGGATGAGCTTCTTGTAGTGGATGCGCTTGGGCGTCGCAGCCGTGCCCAGGCGCTCATGGAGGTCCGCCTCATAGGCGGACCAGTTGCCCTCGAACCAGCGCACCTTGCTCTCGCCCTCGAAGGCGAGGATGTGCGTGGCCAGACGGTCCAGGAACCAGCGGTCGTGGGTGATGATGACGCTGCAGCCGGCGAAGTTCGCGATGGCCTCTTCCAGGGCGCGCAGGGTATGCACGTCGAGGTCGTTGGTCGGCTCGTCGAGCAGGAGCACGTTGCCCGGGTCGCGCATCATGCGCGCGAGGTGGACGCGGTTGCGCTCCCCCCCCGAGAGGAACTTCACCGCCCGCTGCTGGTCCGAGCCCGAGAAGTTGAAGGACGCCACATAGGCCCGCGAGCTCACCTCGACCTTGCCCAACTGGACCTTGTCCAGGCCGTCGGTGATGGCCTCCCAGACGTTCTTCTCGCCGTCGAGCGAGGAGCGGTCCTGGTCCACGTAGCTGAGCTTGACCGATGCCCCGACCTTGAAGGTCCCGGCGTCCGGCTTCTCACGGCCCGTGATGAGCCGGAACAGCGTGGTCTTGCCCGCGCCGTTGGGGCCGACCACCCCGACGATGCCGCCCTTGGGGAGCTTGAAGCTGAGGTCGTCGAAGAGCAGTTTGTCGCCGTAGGCCTTGGACACTCCCTGGGCCTCGATGGCCACGTCGCCGAGCCGCGGGCCCGGCGGGATGTAGATCTCGAGCTCGCGGACCTTCTCCTCCTGCGGCTGGGAGAGCATCTCCTCGTAGGCCTGGATGCGCGCCTTGCTCTTGGCCTGCCGGCCCTTGGCGCCCATGCGGACCCAGTCCAGCTCCCGTTCCAAGGATTTCTGGAACTTGGACTGCGACTTCTCCTGCTGCAGCAGGCGCTTCTGCTTCTGGTCCAGCCAGGAGCCGTAGTTCCCCTGCCAGGGGAAGCCCTCGCCCTTGTAGAGCTCGAGGATCCAGGCGGTCACCTTGTCGAGGAAGTAGCGGTCGTGGGTCGCCACGATGACGGTGCCCTCGTACTGGCGCAGGTGCGCCTCGAGCCAGCCCACGGTCTCGGCGTCGAGGTGGTTGGTAGGCTCGTCGAGGAGCAGGATGTCGGGCTTGCGCAGGAGCAGGCGGCACAGGGCCACCCGCCGCTTCTCTCCGCCCGAGATGACCCCGGTCTTGGCGTCGGGCGGCGGGCAGCGCAGGGCGTCCATGGCCAACTCGAGCTTGTTGTCGATCTCCCAGGCCCCGGCCGCCTCGATCTTGTCCTGCAGCTCGCCCTGGCGCTTCAAGGCCTTGTCCATGGCCTCGTCGGACATCGGCTCGCCCAGGGCGGCGCTCACCTTCTCGAAGTCGTCGAGCAGGGCCTTGAGGTCGGCCACCCCTTCCTCGCAGATCTCCTTGACCGTCTTCTCGGGGTCGAGCTTGGGCTCCTGCTCGAGCATCCCGATGGTGTAGCCCTTGGACTTGGAGATCTGACCGCTGAAATCCTGGTCCAGTCCGGCCATGATCTTGAGCAGCGTGCTCTTGCCGCTCCCGTTGTCCCCGATGACGCCGATCTTGGCGCCGAAGAAGAACGAGAGCGAGATGTCCTTGAGTACCTGGTTCTTCGGGGGGAAGATGCGGCTCACCCCGCCCATCGAATAGATGATCTGCTTGGTGTCGACTGTGGTAGCCATGGCGAAGCTATGATAGCAAGTCGCGCGGCTTGCGGCCCACCGCGACCAGCGCCGAGCCCATGGGGAGGTCCCACCAGCGCAGCCAAGTGGTCTCGCAGCGGCCCAGGGCCAGCAGGACGCCGTTGAGCCACTCCGGCGGCGTCGGGCTCCCCCCCGACAGCAGGGAGAGGAACGCGAAGCAATGGGAGACCCGCACCGGCTCGAAACCGGCGTTGGCCAGCAGGTCCCGGAGGCCGGAGCGGGTGATGCGCAGGTAGGCGGGGACGGTCAGGAGGATCGCTCCGCCCGGCCTGAGGTTCTCCCGGACATTGGCCAGGAGGCGCCCCTGATCCGGCACCTGGTTCAGCAGGTCCATGGCCACGAGCGCGTCGAAAGGCGCGCCCTTGAGGCGGAAGTCCCCGGTGAGGTCCGCTTGCGAGCACTCGATGCCCCGACGGCGGACCTGGCCCACCGCCTCCGCGCTGGACTCGAAACCCGTAAGGTCGGAGAACCCCCGTCCCTGCAGGAAGCGCAGCAGCCCGCCGCTGCCGCAGTCGAGTTCCCCTATGTGGGCCTTGCGGTGCCCCGGGGCGTACCCCAGCAGCGCGGCGCGGGCCAGCCGGTAGCGGGTCTGATGCCACCAATGCCAGACCTCGATGTCCGCGAGCTCCTGTCCCTGGTTCATGCGGGGCACAGTATACCTATTCTCGCCCCCCATCCTCGGCTAAGCAGCTGTGCCCGGGCACAGTTGTCCCCGCGATTCCCGGGAGCATGAAATCCTTCGCGATGGAGCCCGCTTCCATGATCCAGGCACGGCGTCGAGATCCTTGCTCAGTTTGCTTCGGTGGGCCGGTTCCGTCGGCAGCGGCAAGCCGACAAAAGACGTGATCCGTTCGGTCGACTTTTCGACTTTCCAGCCATGCCCAAGCTGCGCTGGCATGTCTTCACCGTTGCCCCAACGGGCGATTTCTCTGACGGAGACGCGAGGTACTCCATTTCTTATCCGCCCGCCGGGCCAAGCCCGGTCCGAGGAGTAGGGCTCGCTCCCCCCCTTGCGCGCGGGGGGAGAGCGCATTATCCTATTACCCCATGCGCTCCCTCGTCGCGCTGAGCCTCGCCCTGGCCGCGCTCCCCTGCGGGGCCGCGTCCGTCCAGACCCCGCTGGAGCTTCCGGCACTCCCGGTCCCCTCGCAATCCGCCGCCGTCGGCGGGTCGCTCGCGCTGGGCTCACAGCTTCCCTCGGAGTCGGCCCTGGCCACCCCGGCGCTGTCCCTTCCGGTACTGCCGACCGCCCTGCCCGCCGTCTCGGTCCCGGCGGCGCGGCCCAGCATCGGCGCCGCGGCCGTCCAGCCGCGGTCTGGGGCCGTCCAGCCGCGGGCCGCGGGAACGGACCCCAAGCTGCCGGCCGCGCGTTCCCAGGCCGGCATCGCGGGACGGGCGCCCGAGGCGGCGGCGATATTCGACGGGGGCAAGGTACTTCCCGCCGTTCCCGTGGAGGCCGGCGTACCGGACCTCATCCCCGAATGGCCGGGAAAGACCGGCGACACGGTCCGCCTCAACGGCCGGTCCTACGTCCTGGGCGAGAAGCTGGGGGAAGGCACCTCGGCCTGGGTGTACAAGGTGAAAGGACGCCCGCTGGTCGTCAAGCTCATCTACCCGGACCTCAAGGACATCCCGGTGTTCGGCGGCGAGAAAGACGCCCTGGAGGCCATGTCGCACACCCGCATCGCATACGCCCGGCTCCATGACGCGAGCGCGGACGGAATGACCCTGGTCAAAGACCTCGTGCGCGGTGAGGAGATGTGGAAGGTCGTGGACAAAGGGCCCCTCTCGCCCGCCCAGACCGGATCCCTGCTCGACCTGGCGGCCGAACTAGTGTCCATCGGCCACACAGCGGACCTCAACTGGGGCAATCTCCTGTGGGACGGAAAACGCTGGGTGATGATCGACTCGGGCGGCTTCCAGCAGGTCGGCCCCTGGGGCCCCCTGGGCCAGATACTCAGCGAGGAACGCCGCGCCCGCTCCGGGATAGACGCCGGAGCCTTCCTCCGGGCCCTGCGGGCCCGCCTAGGCCCCGATTCCGAAGCCTGGCGCGGCGTCCAGACCGGCGCCGCCTGGCCCTACCAGAAGGCCATCCTGGCGGAGCTCGGCCCCTGAGGCCGACGCCTCATGAAAGCCCCCATCATCTTCGGCTTGGCCGCGGTTCTATCCGGCTGTTTCGCCTTCCCGGGGAATCCTCCCAAAAACACCCAGAAGATGACCTGCGTGAACGAAGCCGCTGAGTCTCCTAAGGATGTTAAGGTGAAAGCGGGCGCTGCCTTCTGTTTTCTCTATGGCCGGCATCTATCGGTAGGCTCCGATATCGCTTTCTTGCCGTCCGGCGATGAAGGCGTCGTCGTATTCCGCGGCGAGAGAAGTGATTATCTGAATCCCAAGAGAGCCCACATGCCCGGCGGCGACGGCAGATCAGTCTGGTTTATCTTTGAAGCCCTGAAACCCGGCCAGGCGACATTGACCTTCCAGCTCAAGTTCCGGGGAGCGGTGGAAGCTACCCCGGTCTATAGGATCACGGTAGAGCCCGGATAGAGTATGCAGGCGGACTCTTGCGCCTGCGACTTTCCAAGGCGGGATCCGTCGATCGCAGAAGCTGTGCTCGATGCCCCGGCTGCAGCCCGTCAGGGCGCAATCCGGGTTCCGACGGGCCTGGAGGCCGAGGACCCAGCCCGCCTGGGCCCGAAGACCCTCGCGGCGGACCGGGCTCTGCGTTATCCTGACGGCGATGGCCCAGAAGCGCTCGACCGGCACGGTGATCCAGGGAGTCCCCACGGGGGTACTCTTCATGCTCCTGCTCATCCAAATGACCGCCGGGCTCTGATCCTCCTCCAGCCGCCCCCGCCTCCCGTCGTGCCCAGGCGCCCGCGCGCCGCGACTCCCGAAAGCCCTGATAGTCTCACGGAGCATCCATGAACCGCAGATCGACCCTGCTAGCCCTACTCGCCCTGACGACGGCCCTGGCGGCGTCCGCGCAGCAATCCCTGGCCGACCTCGCCGCCGACGACGCCGCCGCCCGACTGTCCGACGTCGTCGACGCCGCGGCCGCCCGCGCCGCGGCGGCGCGCTACCGGCGCCACCGGGTCCGCTTCCGCGCGACCCTGTCCGACGGCGGCCTCCTACGGCAGGCCGCGGTGGTGACCCTGAGCTTCGAGATGGAGGCGGCAGCCGACATCAGGGGCGAACGCTCGGTCCGCAACCTGGCCTGCGCCGTCGAACTGCTTGCCGGCGGCGACCTGGCCCTACCCGGCTACGTGCTGGCCTGCGCCGGTCCCGAGCCGCGCCCTTTCGCCTTCTCGGCCGAGACCCGCGACGGCGTGGACTTCACCATCGAGGCCCCGACCCGCGTCGACGCGCGGGCCGACGGCACGGTCTTGGAGCCGGTGCTGGGCCGCGACCAAGCGGGCCGCCGGTACGGGCAGGACGTGCGCCTGGTCATGCATCCGTACTGCTCGCGGGACCTGCAGTCCTGCCGGCTGGGCCTCGTGGCCGGTGTGGCCGACCTGATCGCCTTCCCGACCTACCGCCTGCGCTCCGACGAGGTCTTCTCCATGGCCGCGGAGCCTTGAGCGCCGTCGGGGACCGGATCCCAGCTCAATCAGGCGACGCCGGAGGCTGTGTCGATTCCAGCGACTGCGCATCGCCGATGGCGCCTTCGATCTGACCGGCCTTATTGCGGAACCGTCCCAGCCCGAATCCGATAGAGACGTTCTCGCAGCTCGACTTGACGCAGCGCGCCTCTCCAGGCGGCACGGCGGCGCACGGCGGGTGGAGGAGCAGGCAGCCGCCCCCAGGAATCGCGGCAAGCAGCTTCTCCAAGAGAGCATCGAGCTTCCGGCTGCTCCTCGCGGCTTGAGGCGGAAGGCATGAGTTCCAAGGGCTGGGGAATAGGGAACAATCCGAATCCCGCTTGCAGTCCCTGGGCGCCCGGCTCAATCCCATCCGATATCCATCCATCAGCTTATCGCAGGCGGAATGTTTGTGCAGGACGCTCATGGGGATGGCATGGCTTCGCCCCAGGGCGGACACCTTGGCGCTCCAACCCCCGGCTTTCTCATCCCCAGCGAATTCCTTCACATGGATCTTCTCCCCGAATCCGAAGGCCCTCCGATCGGACTCGATGCAGAATCTCTCCGGGTCGAACCTCCGGCAGACCTCGACGCCGTGGGACAAAGAGAAGATGTAGTCGCCCGCTTCGGGTTCGGGGGCGGCGTCCACCAGGTTCCGCAACCGGAAGTTCTCCCCGTTGGTCCACCGCTCCCAG